>Ga0099364_10002249_pt1 | contig 30932 bp, 31 predicted proteins | sample TergutTh196P3_FD_73070 | JGI IMG/M metagenome (GOLD analysis project Ga0099364, IMG submission 73070) | Microcerotermes parvus P3 segment gut microbial communities from Pointe-Noire, Republic of the Congo - Th196 P3 | ecosystem: Host-associated > Arthropoda: Insects > Digestive system > Gut ...
CCGTTACCGGTTAGAAGTAGAGCCAAAATAGTAGCGCTACTATTTAACAAACGGCAGAGGCAACAAGAATAACCTTGGTCGGGTACTTGTTGCCTCTGCGGCTTTTCCAGTAACGTTTCAGCTTACGCATCTATACATCACCAGATTTCCGCAGGTAACTTTCCCCTGTGACGCCTCCTGCAAAAGCATCGGGTCACTCTTCCTAATGGGCTTTGCAGCCCACTGATTCTGATTATATACCACACGCCTCGTTTTGCCGGGAGAAATCCATGTGCGACCACGGTCTCAAGTTCGAGATGATAGAGGACGCGCGGATATATACCGGCTACAGTCCGCCCTCTATTTATCCGAGAAGTATATAGGTGTAAATTATGAAGGACATACTCGTTCTCAGTTGAAACCAGAATGAGAAGGACGGTGGGTGTATGATGATAGAAGTGCATCGGCTGAACGGTGAGCTTTTTTTGCTAAACTCTGATATGATTGAGACCATAGATATAACTCCCGATACGGTTGTGCGTCTTGTCAACGGACACCGTTATATAATAAGGGAGAAGTCTGACGATATAAGAAAGGCCATCGTTGAGTTTCGCCGGCAAGCGGGGTATTCGTGCGTGCCATTCGGCATCCCGCTGAACTCCGAAGAGGCTTAATTTCGGAATTTCTGCAACCAGGGGTGAGCGGGGTTTGGATTTAACCACTATTATCGGGCTTCTTATGGCCTGGATTCTCGTTATCGGAGGAATGGCCGCGGGTGGAAACCTGGGCGCGTATTTGGACTTTCCGTCAGTTCTGATAACGGGAGGGGGAACGATCGGCGCGGTTATCATGGCATATCCGATCAATATCCTCAGATCGGTCGTCGGTACGGTCAAGAGCGCATTCATAGCGAATGAGCCGGACCTTCTGGCGATGGTGCAGACGATAGTCAGCTTCGCGGAAAAAGCAAGGCGCGAGGGGCTGCTGGCGTTGGAAGCCGACGTGGCCGAGCTGAGTGACGAGTTTTTGAAGAAATCCATTCAGTTGGTGGTGGACGGCACGGACCCGGAGCTGGTCAAGGCCATTCTGGACACGGAAATCGGCATCCTCGAGGATCGCCATTCCGCGAACAAGGCCATTTTCGACACAACGGCGGAACTGGCTCCGGCTTATGGAATGATCGGAACGCTTATCGGGCTGATCGCCATGCTGGGAGACCTAGAGGACGTCAGCAAGCTGGGACCCGGAATGGCGGTGGCGCTCATTACGACGATGTACGGTTCCATGATTGCCAACATGATCGCCATTCCCATATCGAAAAAGCTGGCGACGCGCTCCTCCAAGGAAATCGTGTCGATGGAGCTGATGGTGGAGGGTATCTTGGCCATACAGGCCGGAGAAAACCCGCGCATAGTGGAAGAGAAATTGAAGGTCTTCCTGCCTCCGGCGCTTAGATCGCGTTTGAACAAAAAAGGAGAGGAATAATGGCGCGCAAGAAAAAGGCTCCCCCAGCCGCCGCCGGAGCGCCTCTCTTCATGGCGACGTACGGGGATATGGTCACGCTCCTCCTGTGCTTTTTCGTTTTGCTTTTCGCCATGTCGACGATAGATTCGCAGAAGGCTCAGCAGGCCGTTATTTCCCTCAGAAATTCGCTGGGGGTGATGAAGGGCGGCAGAACTTTGGTTAGGGATATCGAGCCGAACCCTACCCCCGAAGCCAGCGAGGGAAGGACGGCGGGGCCTTCCGTGGAGATACGGATGCTGGATACGCAGCACGTGGCGCACACCATCAACAGCTACCTGCGGACGGAGGGGCTGGACAAGGCGGTTCAGGTGACGGTGAACCAGCGCGGCGTTCAGGTGTCCATATCGGACCAGTTTCTTTTCGACTCGGGAAGCGCCATGTTAAAGCCCGACGGGCAGAGGGTGATTTATAAAATAGCCACGCTGGTCAGGGACGTGGTTCCGGCCATTGCCGTCGAGGGGCACACGGATTCTGTGCCTCTGCGCGGCGGAATGTACAGGGATAACTGGGGTTTGTCCGCCATGAGGGCGGCCAGGGTAGCGTCCTTTATGCAGGAAGACGGCGGAGTGGAGTCCAGGTTGCTCCAGGCTGTGGGATACGGGCCGTCGCGGCCTGTGGTGCCCAACGACACGCCCGCGCACCGGGCTTTGAACCGGCGGGTGGATATTGTTTTTTTGTCGGAATACCCCAAATGAGAAGGGATTGACCGGGGAACATGAAAAGGATTTTTGTTTTCATATTGGTGGGGTTGATAATGTTCGGAATCGGCTTCGGAGGCGGGCTGATGTTCGGGCGGGCGATGGCGGGGGGCGACTCCCCGGCGGGTGAAAACGGCAGGGTGCCGGATCCGGGGCCTATAGTACCGGTGGGTGAGTTCACCAGCAATCTGGCCGGTTCCGGCAGGCACGTCATCAGCTTCAGCGTCTCCCTGGAGGCCGTCAATATAAGGGCCGCCGAGGTTGTCTCCTCGCCCGGGTGGCATGTGAGGATAAGGAACGAGATATTGCTGGTGGTGAAGGACAAGAAATTCGAGGATTTGACCAGCGCCGAAGGCGCACTCCAGCTCGCGGAAGAAATAAGAAGGTCTCTGAACTCCCAGCTTCCCTCGGTGAGAGGGGAAGTGCCGGTAGTTCGGGTGCTGTTCGATTCCTTTGTTGTGCAATAGGCAGGTGAAGAGTTTATGACTCCCGACGTTCTGTCCCAAAGCGAAATTGACTCTTTATTAAGCGCGTTAACCAGCGGTTCAATGGATCTCGATTCTATGACTCGGGATTCCGGCGAATATAAAATAAAGGTTTACGACTTTAAGCGCCCGGATAAGTTCAGCAAAGACCAGCTCAGGGCAATCCAGATGATACACGAGGCTTTCGCGCGGCAGTTGACCACGGTCATGTCAACCCTCATACGCTCGATGGTTTCAGCGGAGGTGGCCTCCGTTGACCAGCTCGCGTACGAGGAATTCGTCAACTCCCTTGTTCAGCCGACGGTTATCGGCTTGCTGGAGATGTATCCTTTCAATGGAAACGCCTTGATAGAGATAAACCCCAACCTTGTTTTCGCCATAATCGACAGGCTTCTCGGCGGAAAAGGGGAGTTCACGGGCAAGCCCAGGGAGCTGACGGACATTGAGAAAACCGTCACCGAGCGGGTTATTATGCGTATGCTGGAGCTGCTCGAAGAGAGCTGGGGCACGGTGGTGGACGTCCGTTTCCGGCTTGAAGGCATGGAGAGCAACCCGTTCTTTGTGCAGATTTGCCCTCCCAGGGACATGGTTCTCCTTGTAATAATGAAGTTGAACGTGGGGGACGTGGAGGGTATGATAAGCCTTTGCATACCCTATTTCCTCATGGAGCCGATTATAGGCAAACTTTCTTCGCAGCAGTGGTTTGTGTCCAGCAGCCATAAGGATGACGAGGGAGTGAGGGATCGTATCGAAAAAACCCTTGACCGCGTCAGGGTTCCGATGGCTATGGAACTGGGCCATACGATACTGAGCCTGGCCGATGTGTACGGACTTGAGGCGGGGGACGTCATAAAACTTGACGAAAAGGTCGAAAGCAATATAGGACTCAGGGTGGGCAACCACATCAGGTTCAAAGTAAGGCCCGGCACGGTGGAAGGCCGTATGGCGGGCGAAGTTATGGAGGTCATCCATGTGGAAGCGTCGGATGAATCCGAAGGAGGAGAAAACTGATGGATGAGCTGCTGAGCCAGGATGAAATAAACGCGCTACTCAGCGGGGAGGATATCTCAGCCTCGCCGGACTTTTCTATGGAAGACGCGCATGTGTTGGACGAAGTCGCGACGATTTTTTCAAACGCCGAAAGCAGCGTTTTTGGAATGTTGGCTGGAAAAGACGTGGGAGTACGGCCCAAAGAGGCCGTTACCTGCACTCAGGCGGAGTTCAGGGATAAATTGGATGAAAACCCCTTTATTTTCAGCACAACGTTCGGCGGTTTCGACGACATACCTTTGGCCTTCGTGCTGGACTGCCGCGGCGCGCTGACCCTGGCCGACCTGATGATGGGCGGGGAGGGCAAGGAACTCCCGGAAGAGCCCAGCGAACTGTATCTGAACGCGGCTCAGGAGGGGTTGAGCCAGGTGGTGGGGTCGGCTTTCACCAGCTTGAGCGGCCTTCTGGGAGGACGCCGTCTGATGCCGGAGAACACTGCCTCCGCATTGGCTGAGAACGGCTGGAAACCTTTCGCCGACCTTGACGATGAGGGCATGGTATGGGCCAACGATATGGATATCAGCATAGAGGGGCTGGATCCTTTTTCGATGAGGGTGGTTATGCCCATGGACTCGGCGAAGTCCTTAGCGGACGCCATTCACAGCGTCATGAACGAAAAGGCCCCGAAGCCAAGCCCGCAGCAGCCTCCCGCAGCGGCATTCGCGCCCCAGCCCTCCCGTGCCCCGGCCCCTTCGGCCCCGCAGCCTTCTTTCGCGCAGCCCTCTCTATTCGGGGGCCAGCACCCGGCTCAGATGGTGGACGTGCACCCGGCCGAATTTACGCCTCTTATGCCCGGGGGAGCCTCCGGCCACGGCAGCAGAATCGACCTTATAGCCGACATACCGGTTCGGGTGACTGTGGAGCTTGGAAAGACGAGAAAGAACATATCCGAGGTTCTGGCTATGACGACGGGTTCTGTTATCGAGCTGGACAAGATGGCCGGGGAACCCGTGGACATCCTGGTCAACGGAAAGCTCATAGCCAAGGGCGAAGTGGTCGTCATAGACGAAAACTTCGGCGTGAGAATCACCGAGGTAATGAATACTCCCAAGGTACATTCCGCCTGATGCCCGATAAGTATGTAAGTATGTAGTGTTTCATCCGGCAAAAGTTCGTGATATAATTGTCGGAGTGTGATTCGAAGCATCACCTTCCCAACGGGGGAATCTTAAGTAAAATGAGGGGTGCAGCATGGGCAAAAAGGTTCTTATAGTGGATGACGCCGCCTTTATGCGTATGATGTTGAAAGACATTCTACAGAAAAACGATTATGAAATCGTTGGGGAAGCGGAAAATGGGAAACTTGCGGTTGCCGCTTACCAGAAATACCAGCCCGATATTGTCACAATGGACATCACAATGCCCGAAATGAACGGCATTGACGCGGTAAAGGCCATCAAGACACTGGATCCCGGCGCCAAGATTGTGATGGTTTCAGCTATGGGGCAGCAGCCTATGGTGATAGAGGCTATTCAGGCGGGAGCCAATGACTTCATAGTCAAACCCTTCCAGCCGGAGCGCGTGGTCGAGGCCATTTCAAAGGTTCTGGGCTGACGCGGGGCCGAAAGACGGCTAGTTTATTATGGGGAGTTGCCGGCTACGGGAGAGTTAAGTTTTCTGTTCTATTTGCTGCGTGTGGTTGCCACTCTCGCCGTTATGGCAGCGGGAGCGTTTTTTTTCGTACGTCATGCCAGAAACAAGGGCTGGGTGAAACAAAACGCGCATGTGGAAGTTATCGCATCCTTGCCTATAGGTAAGGATGTTTTTTTCGTCCTGCGATGCGGTCCCGACGTATTCGCGTTGACATCGGGGCACTCCGGAACCCGTCTGATTGGCAGGTGGAGACATGAAGAATGGCTTGAATGGGAAGAAAAAGAACGGGAAAGGAAAGAATCCGGCGCCGTTAATAGGTAGGCGCTTCTTTTGGTTTTTCGCGCCCTTTTTATTGTCAGGGGCGCTTTTATTGTGTTCCTCCCCGGCGTTGGCCGCGCTTGCCGACGAAGCCCCGATGATCCCCATACCCATCCTGCAGTTGAGCCTCACCCCGGCGGACAGCCCGCAGGACGTCGCACTGGGGCTGCAGATCATAGCGCTTATGACGGTGTTGAGCCTGGCGCCGGCTATTTTGCTTATGATGACCAGTTTCACGCGTATTCTAATAGTGGTGGGATTTGTCCAGCGTGCCATAGGGCTGCAACAGACGCCGCCCCAGCAGGTAGTGGTGGGGCTCGCTCTTTTCCTCACGCTTTTCACGATGTACCCTACCTGGAACCAGATATACGAGCGCGGACTGGCCCCCTACATGGCCGGAAGCGTCAATGCCGAGGAGGCGTGGACGGAGACGATCACGCCCGTGCGCGATTTCATGTTACGGTACACCCGCCAGCACGAGCTGTCGCTCATGATAACGATGGCAAACCTGGAAGAGCCGGAGGGCAGCGACTCCGTGCCGACCCGCGTGCTGATTCCCGCCTTCATGCTGAGCGAGCTGAAAACGGCGTTTCAGATGGGTGTCGTCATATACATTCCGTTCATAGTCGTGGACATGGTCGTGTCCAGCGTGCTGCTGGCCATGGGTATGATGATGCTGCCGCCCATGATGATTTCCCTGCCGTTTAAAATATTGCTTTTCGTCATGGCCGACGGCTGGAACCTCGTCGTCATGAGCCTTCTCAAAAGTTTCGTGAACGTATAAAGGGAGGAAAAAAGCATGGGCATAATCCCCATCAATATGTTCGACCTTTTGAGCAATGCTATTTGGACTATGCTTGCCGTCGCGCTTCCCGTGCTCATGGTGGCCATGGCCGTCGGCCTTCTGATAGGCATTATCCAGACGGCGACGTCCATTCAGGAGCAAACCCTGATCTTCGTGCCCAAAATATTGGCGGTGTTTCTGTTCATAGTTTTCGCGGGCCAGTGGATGGGAGGAAAAGTCCTGGAGCTGACCCGCGAGGTATTGGGAAATTTAGAAAGATTCATTCAGTAACATGAGAGGTCTCGAGCTTCCCGCCCAGTTTTTGATGGCGTATTTTCTGATTCATTTCCGGTTCATCGGGCTGGTGTTCGCCTCCCCGATTTTTTCGATGGCGGTGCTGCCGATGCCCTCCCGGTATATCTTCGCCGTGATTTTGACCGTGGCCTCCGCCCCGGCCGTGAACGACTCCGCGGCCGGGTACGTCATCTCCCTGGTTCTTTTCGACAGTTGGGTATCCGTTCTTGTCATAGTGCTGCGGGAGTTTCTGATAGGCACGGCGCTTGGCCTCCTGGCCGCTCTGCCTCTTTCGGCGCTTTACGTGGCCGGGGAAAAGATAGGCATGTCAATGGGCTTTGCGATGGCAAGCACTATGGATCCCATGACGCAGCAGCAGACGTCCATGATTTCCCAAATGATGTTTATGGTGGGGCTTTGGTTCTATTTCCGATGGAACGGACATCTGCTGATGGTTCAGGCCGTCGTGGAAAGCCTGCGCTTTATCCCGCTCGCGTCCATGTCCCTCATGCCGGCGGGAGACATGGGGACAGGGGAGTGGTTTACGGCTCTTTTGGTCATGGCCATGCGGATGGTTCTTCCTTTTTACTGCGCCATCCTGCTGGCGGACGTCGGGCTGGGGTTTCTGGCGCGCACCGTACCCCAGATGAACATTTTCGTCCTCGGACTGCCCCTGAAGGTCGCGCTGGGGTTCTTCGTGCTTATGCTGGCGTTGCCTTTGACTATCGAATTAATCTTCAACTACGTGGAGCCCTGGATAGAGTTTGCCCTGGCGAGCGCGACGGCATGGCGGTGAACGGGGCGGGGGGGCCGCTTACCGGCTTTGTTTTCGACCTCCAGTTTTTCGCTCAGGAGCGGACGGAGCCCGCCACCCCAAGAAAGCGTCAAAAGACCCGGGACGAGGGAAAAGTTTGCAAAAGCAAAGACCTTATGGCGGCCATCGAGATAGTGACGGGGCTGCTCTGCCTTTGGGCTTTTGGGTATTTCATGGCGGGGGGGCTCATCGAGTACATCCGCGAAACGGTAACTTTTATAGGAGAGGAATCCCTTTTTCGCGACGGCTGGTTTTACCGGCTGAAGTACTCGGCCGTATGGACGTATTTCATGACATGGCTGTTCATGGGGCTTGCCATCCTTGTGGTGGTCGTGGGCGTGACTGTCAGGATGGTGGGATGGAAGGTGTCTTTCCAGCCGTTTGTGCCGAAGCTCGACAGGATGAACCCGATATCCGGGATGAAAAAAATAATATCCCTGCGCTCGCTGGTCGAGCTGCTGAAGGGCATTGTAAAGGCCGCTATCTTTGGATGGGTGATTTACCTCGCGCTTCGGGACAAGCTCCCCGTGGCTATAAGCGCGATGCAGCTCTCCCTGGGGGAGGGCGCGATGCGCCTGTGGGATCTGCTCTGGGGGCTTGCCATGCGGCTGGCCGTCATGTTGCTGCTGATAGGCATCGCGGACTACTGGTATCAGAAATGGGACTTTGAAAAATCCATAAAAATGAGCAAGCAGGAAATCAAGGAAGAAATGAAGCAAATGGAGGGCGACCCGCAGATCAAGAGCAAGATACGCCAGAAACAGCGGGAGCTTGCCAAAAAGAGAATGATGTCGTCGGTTCCCAAGGCCGACGTGGTCATCACGAACCCCACGACTTTGGCCGTGGCCCTCATGTACGACCGGGAAATCATGGCCGCTCCGCAGGTCGTGGCAAAAGGCAAAGGGTTCATTGCCGGAAAAATTCGCGAGCTGGCGGAGGAACACAAAATTCCAATAGTCGAGAACAAGCCCCTAGCCTGGGCACTATACGAGTCCGCCGAAATAGGCGACGAAGTGCCGGAAAACCTCTACCGCGGCGTAGCGGAAATACTGGCCATGGTTTACAAATTGAAAAAGAAGATTTGACTTTTTCGTTACGGTATATATAATAGCCCTGTTTGACGTGCGCAAGCTCGGACATAGGAGCGGGAGGGATGTAATTGAAGACTTCCAGGAGAAGGAAAATTTCTCCATCCAGGCAAATCAGATGGGATTTTACCCTTGTTATTTTTTTTATGTTCAGTGTGTCGGTTTTATTGATGATGTCCGCGGGTAACCGTTTCTCAGGAGTGGCTTGGGGCGGTTTGGCGGATTGGGACTACGATGAAAGCGTTTCTTTGGACGGTTTCATGGTTGTGGATCTCAGCGATATGGATGACGCGGACTTAGCCGCCGGGTTTATGAAAGGGGCGGCGTATGCTGCTCAGTTCCCGGAAAATGTTTTCCCCGTTTTGCCTTTGCCGCGGGAGTTGGACGCGTCCTCGGCGTTGCCCAAGGTAGAGAATACGGATTTAGGAGGCCTTGAGCTTCCCCCTTCCGTCAGAATCGCGCATCTGCAGCTTCCTATGCTGGTCGAGGAGATTGGGGATTTCGGGCCGCTGCCGAAGGACCTGGAGGATTTTGAAGCCATAGTTCTCAACACCACGGACGACGGGTTGAAGCTCCCCGACGATTTCCTGATGGATACTCTGCCGGGTATGGAGCTTCCCGATGACGACATAATTCTGGCCGAGGTAAGCGTGAACTGGAAAGAGCACGTTGTTAAGTCCGGCGAGACGCTGTCGGATATCGTCTTGATGTACGGCGGCATAACCACCCAGGATGTTTTACGCGCTAATGAGCTTAGGGACGCCAATCGTTTGTCGGCGCAGCAGATTTTATTGATTCCAAACTCGCCGGAGCGCATCGAGGACACCCTCGAAGAGGTAAGGACGCGTAAATCCCGCGTGGTCGCCATGCGCGAACAGGTTGAGCCGCTAAAAATCTCTTCTTATGTGGTGGCGGCAGGAGACAGCCTCTGGTCAATCGCCAACTCCCAGAATCTGGAAGTGGACACGCTCGTTGGAAGCAACGTATTCAAGACGTCGGTGCTTCAGCCAGGAGTGGTGCTGAGAGTACCCAATCAGGACGGCATTTTTTACACTTTCAAAAGCGGGGACAAGATCGATAACGTGGCGAAGCGATATCGGGTTTCCGTCGACAAAATAAAAAAGGTGAACCCCACCACCGACTTATATTCGCTTAAAGCGGGGAACGAGATATTCCTTCCCGGCGCCAGACCCGAAGCCGTGGCGGAAGCGCAGCCCAAGAAAACGGGGAACGCGACAAGCGCTAACAAATCGGGAAGTTCCTCTTCCTCCCGCAGTTTGAGGTGGCCTGTAATGGGCAGAATCAACAGCCCTTACGGGTGGCGTCGTCATCCCATTACAAGGCGCAACGACTTCCATACCGGGTTGGACATCAAAGCCGCCAGGGGAACTGTCATACGCAGCGCCGGCGACGGCGTGGTGGCCTACGCCGGTTGGATGGGCGGATACGGCAAGGTTGTGGTGGTGCAGCACGCGAACGGGAGGTCTACGCTTTACGCGCATTGCAGTTCGATTCTGGTATCGCAGGGAGCCAGGGTTTCGTCCGGACAGAATATCGCCCGCGTAGGCTCGACCGGCAGGACAACCGGACCCCACCTCCACTTCGAGGTGCGTAACGGCAACAGCCCGGTAAACCCGTTACCGCACATGAGGTAGCTTGAGGAAAATCAAAAGGAAGCGCGCCCTGGACCAGAGGGTTTTTCTGGTCCAGTTTTTGTGTGCGCCAATAATTTTTTACTGAAAGGGGAGGCATAATGGCTAAGTACGTATTCATCACCGGTGGGGTTGTTTCTTCCCTGGGAAAGGGTATAACGGCCGCTTCCGTAGGAACTCTGCTTAAAAAAAGAGGGTTCAGGGTTTCCATCATCAAGGTTGACCCCTATTTGAACGTGGACGCCGGTATGATGGACCCCTTCCAGCACGGCGAGGTGTTCGTTACCGACGACGGCGCGGAAACCGACCTCGACCTCGGACACTACGAACGTTTTATCGATGAGCCGCTATCTTACGACAACAGCATTACAACAGGTAAAATTTACGCGCGCGTGATAGAAAAAGAACGTCAGGGCGTCTACCTGGGCGGTACGGTTCAGGTGATCCCGCACATAACGAACGACATTCAGGAGCGACTGATCCGGGCCGGCGAGGAACGGGAGGTGGTCATCGTTGAAATAGGCGGCACGGTCGGCGACATAGAAGGGCTTCCGTTCCTCGAAGCCATCCGCCAGATGTCAAACCGCGTGGGCAGGGAAAACGTCGTGTACTGCCACGTTACTCTGATTCCCTGGCTGGAGGCGGCGCGTGAACTCAAGACGAAGCCGACGCAGCACAGCGTTCAGGAACTTCGCCGCATAGGAATTATGCCGAATATATTGGTGTGCAGGACCAGCAGGCCGATGGACGAGGGCATGAAGAGCAAGATCGCCCTTTTCTGTACGGTTCCGCCGGAAGCCGTCATCGAGGTGCTCGATGAACCGACTATCTACAACGTTCCAATAAGCCTTCATTCTCAAAAGCTGGACGCCCTGATTCTGAAGTATCTTTCCATTCCATGCGCCGAGGAACCCGACCTTTCCGACTGGCGCATGGTGGCGGATCGTTTCATGAACGCCCCCGGGAGCGTTGAGATCGCGCTGGTCGGCAACTACGTCCGGCACAAAGACGCTTACCTGAGTGTAACGGAGGCCCTGCATCACGCTGGAATTTCACACAACGTCAAGGTCAGGACGCGTTTGGTGGAGGCCGCGGACGTGGAGGCGCTAGGTGTTGACGCCGCCCTCGGCGGAGCGTCCGGAATCTTAATGCCGGGCGGTTTCGTGTCCGGAGGTATAGAGGGCTGGATCGCGGCAATCCGTTACGCCAGGGAAAACAACATACCGCTTTTCGGCGTCTGCGTTGGAATGCAGATGATGGTGATAGAATACGCCAGAAACGTCTGCGGGCTGGAGGAAGCGCACAGCCGGGAAATTTGTCCGGAGACGAAGCATCCCGTCATTTGCCTGATGCAGGGAGAGGCCGGAATTGACAAAATAGGCGGAACGATGCGCCTTGGCGCTTACGACTGCGACCTGCTTCCCGGCACTATCGCCGCCGGCGCGTACGGAGCGGCACAGGTCAGCGAACGGCACCGCCACCGCTGCGAGTTCAACAACGATTACCGGCGGACGCTGGAAAACGCGGGGTTGAAAATCTCCGGAACATGCGCCGGAAGCGACCTTGTTGAAATAATTGAGCTGCCCGGCCACCCTTGGTTTCTTGGCGGGCAGTTCCACGGAGAGCTGAAATCCCGCCCCACCCGCCCTCACCCTTTGTTTGTGTCGTTTGTCGGCGCGGCGAAAGGCAAAAGCTGGTAAAATAAACGCGTATCTTTATACAGGAGGTATTGATTTTGAAAATAAGGACGGCCCTTTTTGGGGTGGCGCTTTTGGCGTCGTTTGTTTTTTTTCCGTGCGCTTTGTGGGCGGCGGATCAGGAAAAAAGCTCCTCCATGCAGATGATGGAGCGGGCGGAGATGATTGTTTACGGAGAGCCGGGCAAGGGAGGGCTGATAGAGCGCCTCAACTCCATCGAGAAAGAATTGTTCGGCAGGGAGCTGCCGGGAAGCATATCCGAGCGGCACACGGCTATCTTGAACTTTCTGGAGATAGGCACGCCTGAGCAGCCGTCCATGCTTTTCAAGCTGGGAGTAGCCGAATGGCTTGTCGGACAGACCTCCCAGGTGAGAAAAGGGGCGCTGACGCGGGTAGAGAATCTGGAAACGGAACTTGACGGGACAATGCAGTACGGCAGGCCCCTCGCCATGCGGGTCGAGCGTCTGCTGGCCTCTCTTGTGGCCGACCCTGTCACGTTTCAGGAGGTGGTTCTCCCGACCGCCACGGTGCTGAGGCTTCAGTTTCTCGAAGAACTCAGCCCGGCCAGAACCAAGAAGGGAGATCTGGTGAATCTTACCTTGACTAACGACCTGCTGGTGGGCAAGGTGTTGGTGGCGCCCAAAGGCAGCCTCATAGACACGGTGGTGAGCGACGTCAAGCAACCCAGAAGTTTTGGCATACCCAGCGAAATACGCTTCGACTTCAGATCTCTGATACCGCTCGGGCCGCAGCGTCCCAGGGTCGCCCTTGGAGCGGCGGCCAAAAAAGCGACGGACGAGGCCCAAAAAGGCAAGGACAAAGGCGAGGGGGGAATTATAGGCGCCGCCGGGGCAAGTCTGGGCGGAGCGCTGCTCCTGGGTCCGCTTGGACTGCCCGCCGGACTGCTTGTTCGAGGCAACGCCGTCAAAATACCACAAGGAACCATTATGTTTCTTGAGACTTCCGGCGACGTGCGCGTCTCCGGTTATCCGGTTCCGGACAGCCTCCGCATAGATCCGAACGCCACGGTGCGGGAAACCATAAGCGCGCAGCCCAATACCGGCGATAAGGAAATCATAGAACTGCCGGCCGAACAAAGAGTTAACTGAGGAGTTTTCGCGCTGAACAGAACACGTTTATGGACGGCTGTATGCGTAATTTTTTTGTTGTGTTCCGGAGTGGCATACGCCAATTCCTTCGAGGACACTATCCGGATACTTGAGGATCGAACCGCGTTCCACTGGGGGCGCGATTGCTTCGTCTGGGTGGTGCATTACTCGGAACACCTTGTTGACCCGTGGGTGGAGTCCGAAGCCGGGCGCGTCGGCATGACCGCTCCTGAACGCGCCGCTTATAAGGAAAGTTTCATTTCAGACCTTTCCATAGGCCAGGCTGAGCCCGTCCTCGTGACGGTGCACGCGTTTGGGGTCAGGCCCTTGGATTTTTCTCCCTTTTCCGAAAAAATATCGCTGGTCACGCGGAGCGGCGAGCGCGTCAAACCCGAAAGATACGATAGAATCTTGGATCAACCCTTGAGCGGAGTCGTTCAAGGGTTGGTTTTTTTCCCGAAACAGAGCGACGCGGATTTCGCCATCGCTATTCGTGGGCTTGGCGTATATGACGAACGGATCTTTTCTTTTGCCGGCGACGCGTTTTCCGGCTCAGAAGCGCTCGTTCCGGAACCGGAAGAAGAAGCCGAAATAGTGGTCGTCGAGCTGCCTCCGGCGCCGGCGCGGAGTAGTACAACCGCCTCCAGGCCGCAGACACGGAGCGCGCCTCAACCGCCTCCCCCTCCCCCCCCGCCGCCGCCTCCTCTCGAACCTGTACGGACTCCGGAACCGGCGGAGGAATCGGTAGAACCGGAGGAGCCGGAGATTTCAGCGAGCGAACCTGAGGACGTCGCATACAGCTCCCGTGAGCAGGTACTCAGGACGTTCCTGACCCTTTGGATAAAATTCGACCCGGAAGAGATGTACTCCATGCTGTCGGACTCCTCGCGGAAACAGTTTTCCCTGAGAACTTTCGAAGCGGAATTGAGAAGGTCGCAGGATTTCAGAAGCGCGCTCAGGGACGGGTACACCATAGATTGGACCGACACCGAGCGGGGCAGGGTCGTGGCGGTCAAGCGCATTCTTATCATACGCACGCTGCTCAGCCGGACTTTTGGCGTGATCCGCGAGGATTCGGACTGGAAAATTGTGTGGTAATACCTAAATGAAACTCGAAAAAAAACATCTGTTTTTTATTTTAACTCTTTTTCTCGTCGGCGTCATGGCCAGGTATGTTTTCAAGGACATAAACCTGGACTTGGATCTGCTGAGGGAAAGCCTCGAAAACGTGCCGCTCGTCGTGATCGAAAACCTGGAGTTCGAGCGTACAATATCAAGCGATCTGTGGCGGGTGCGGGTTCCTATGGCTATGCGCCGGAACGATATTGTGGAGGTTCAATCGGTGGACGTGCTGCGCACGCTTGCCGACGGCAAAGAGTGGTACTTCATCGGCGCGCGCGGGTTTTACTCCGAGGCAGCCGAGTCGGCGGATCTGGCCGGATTGCTCGGAACTTTGGAAACCGACGCGCGCGTGTTAAACTTGGAAAGTCCATATCTCTCATGGTCGAGAAGCGAAGACATATTTTTATTCCCAAAGGGATTGACCATATACGACGCCGAATTCCTGCTGGAAGCGAGTCTGGCGAGCTTGGACGCGCCGGGCGTCATAGCGCTGAACGAGGGAGCTGTGGTCCGATGGAAAAAAATCATAAAATGACGCCTGAACTGAGGAGCTGAGTACATACATGAAACTGGTTGTGATAGGTTCGGGGTACGTAGGTCTGGTCACGGGCACGTGTCTGGCGCGTTTCGGCAACGAAGTGGCGTGCGTGGACACGAACGAGAGCAAGATAGAGACCCTGCGTAAAGGGGAAGTCCCGTTTTACGAACCTAACCTTTCGGACATGATGAAGCGCAACATGGCGGAAGGACGCCTTTCGTTCTCTTCTGATCTCGGCGCGGCCCTGGACGAAGCCGAGGCGTGTTTCATCACCGTCGGAACCCCGCCGGCGCGGGATAATTCAGCCGACCTGACGTACGTGGAGGCGGCCGCGCGCAGCATAGGACGAAACATGAACGGCAGCCTGATGATTGTTGTGAAGTCAACCGTACCGGTGGGAACAAACGGCAGGGTAAAGGAGTGGGTCTCCGAAGAACTGAAAAAACGAAACTCCGGCCTTCAATTCCTCATGGTGTCGAACCCGGAATTTCTGCGTGAGGGGGCGGCCGTCAGGGATTTCGTGGAGCCCGACCGGGTGGTGGTGGGAGCCGAATCCCCGGAGGCCGCCGAGCGGATAAAAGAGATTTACTCATTCCTTGGGGCGGAAAAATTCCTGTTCATGGACATCGCCTCCGCCGAAATGGCGAAATATGCCGCCAACGCTATGCTGGCGACTCGCATATCCTTCATGAACGAAATAGCGAACATATGCGAGCGCGTGGGCGCGAACGTGGACAACGTCCGCCGGGCCATGGCCCTCGACACCAGGATAGGAAGCAAGTTCCTGTACGCGGGGTGCGGCTACGGGGGGTCGTGTTTTCCCAAGGATGTGCTGGCCATCAGGGATTTTGCCGCGGCGGCCGGTTACGTGCCGCGAATCCTCACAGCCGTTGACGAGGTCAACATCAAGCAGAAAGAGGCGCTTTATGAAAAGCTGTCCGCCCACTTCGGCGAAGGCGGGCTGTCCGGCCTGACCATAGCCCTCTGGGGACTTGCTTTCAAGCCGAAAACCTCCGACACGCGCGACGCGCCCGCGCAGACCCTGATACTCGCCCTGCTCAACGACGGCGCGCGCGTTCAGGCACACGACCCGCGCGCTATAAACGAAACGCGGAATGCTTTGGGCGAACATCAGGGGCTGCTATACGTTCACGATTCCTACGACGCAGTCAACGGCGCCGACGCCCTGGCAATCGCAACGGAGTGGGATGTCTACAAACAACCGGACTTCGGGCGGCTCAAACGCCTCCTGAAAAACCCCGTCGTGGTGGACGGGCGCAATTTATATTCCCTCTCCGAAATGGCGCGCAGGGGGTTCGATTATTACTCCATCGGACGCCCGGCGGTACGGACAAAATAATCATTTTCTTCGGGCATCCAGCCCTGTGCTTTTGACCAGAGTTTTGTTACGCAAAAGGGGCTTGCGGGGTTTGCCCCCCTTTGTATTATTGCCTTCTCCCGGCGGGCAGAAGGGGCCTCAAGGTTGTTCTTGACCAAAGTGAGATGTATTGATCGTGTAAAAACGCCGGATAATCTTGGTTGGATCTTGGGCGGGTTATCATAAAAACGGCCGGATTGGAACCAAGGATACTGCGTATCGCTTTGGGTGTGGAGTGATCCATTACGACCACCATCTTTTCCTCAGCCATACGCGAGACCATGCCGGTCAATCGTCCTATTTCTTTCCAGGCGCTCCATTCGGCCCAATCCTCATTGGAGGGGCGCGTCAGCCTGCACCCGACGGCTTGGAGAAACGCGCCGCTGTGTCCTGTCAAGTCGTAAATCCGCTGCCCTTTCAGCACTTGCCGGCCAGCAAGCGTGGTGCTGTAAAGGCGCGCCTGGAATTCCGCCAGCCGCCGCTGGTAGTATGGGTAGCTGGGGGAGTCCCAGCCAGCCAGAACCGTCAGAACCCTTTGAGCTATGAAAGGGATGACCGACGGGTCGGACATGTAAGCGTCGAGTTTATTATCATCAAGCGGCATCTGATTATAGAGGACACGGTAATTATTATACTGCTCGAACGGCAGGCCGAGTATCTTCGAGTCACTGTTGTCGAACGCCATAATCAAGCTATCCGCCGGAAGGGATTGAAGGTTCCGCGCCCTTATGCGGCGCACCAGTTCGCCGTCGTCGTTCCAGTCCTGTATGGAAGTTACTCTGACGTTTACCCCGCCGATGAAGTTCACCAGAATAGCAAGCCACGGCGACGTGACCGTAACGTTCAGGATACCGGCGTCAGCCCCGGCCCGGCCTGCTAAAAGCAAAACCAGGCAGACGATCATCAATATTTTCTTTGACAACATCCTCAGCATTTGTCGAACCTGTTCTCTCCAGTCAGTTCTTTGGGCAGTTCCCCCCAGATGGCGTCTATATTATACGTCCCCGACGCGTCAACCCGCAGGATTCTGTTGTCCCGGAAACGAGAATAGGCTCGGTACGCGCCTGTAAAGTCCATAACTTTTCTGCCGCAGTAGCGCAATTCCATTTTTATCGTTTTTCGAAGGGCTGAAATAAAGCCCAGATGCCTGAAATAAACCCTTCGGTTCTCCGCCGCAAGACGCCTCGCCGGAGTGGATGATACTCCGGCGTCGTCGAACGCCGCCAGCACTTTGTCAATGAGGCGGAAACGCTCCCCCGCCGTATAGAGGCGCAGCATTAAATCCCAATCCCCCGCTATTGAGTAGCTGTCGTCGAACAAACCGTGCCTCTCGTACAAGTTTCTCCTGACGAACGCGGCGGGGTGAGGAATACTCATGTTGTCCGGCAGGAGGTCGTGATTGCCGGGCGAATAAATCGTCCATTTCCGAAGCGCCGCGTCAATGACCGCCATGCGGCCGTAAAAAACGCCGATTTCCGGATGGGCGTACGCCGCCTCCGCGACGGACGCGAGCGTCCAGGGAGCATACAGGTCATTCGCGTTCAGGATACCCACGACGTCTCCCGTCGCCAGCGCGACCCCCTTGTTGAAAGCGTCGTAGATGCCCTTGTCGGGTTCGGAGATAACACGCGCCAGGCGCGTTTTGTATTTGCCGATAATTTCCGGCGTTCCATCCGTCGAGCCTCCATCGACGACGATGTACTCAAGCCCGGGATACCCCTGATCCAAAACGCTGCCGAGCGTCCGCTCCAGGACGTCCGCAGCGTTCAGGCAGACGGTGATGATAGAGATAGTAAGGTTCATTGGCTCACCTATCGATAACCACGTAAAAAATCGCGGCTGTTTTATTTAGACCAGTATAATAGAAATAAAACTAATGGCAACGTTGAGAAGCTCACAGCGAGCAGATAACAGGTGAGCAGCAAAGCGCCGTAAATCAAAATCCGAACCATAATGAAGGCGCCGCCTTTGAAATAATTTACGTCAAAAAGGTAGTCCGCCTGTTCTCTCAAAGCGCTTCCCACGGGCAAAGAGTATATCTCTAAACGGGAATATTGGTATAAAATAAGCGCGAACTGTTGACGACCCTTTTTGTAAAATTTGAGGAGGCGCGGCATGTCCTTTGTGTATGGAAATAACTTGAAAATAACTGTCTTCGGGCAATCCCATTCGCCTGCCATCGGCGTAAGCATCGATGGATTGCCCGCCGGGCTTCCGGTAGATTTTGACGAACTGAGCTCATTTTTACGGCGGCGTATGCCGGGACAGGGCGCGTATGCCACAAAACGGCGGGAGCCGGACGAAGCGGAATTTCTTTCGGGACTGGCGGACGGCGTCACCTGCGGCGCGCCGCTGGCGGCGATCATACGCAATACGGACGCGCGCTCGTCGGATTACGACAATTTGTGGGACGTGCCGCGGCCCTCGCACGCCGACTATACCGCGTACGTCAAATACGGCGCGGCGCGGGACGCGCGGGGGGGAGGGGCGTTTTCCGGCAGGATGACCGCGCCGTTGTGCGTGGCTGGGGGGATATGTTTACAGTTGCTGCGGCGGGAAGGAATATCTGTCGCCGCCCATATCTCACAAATCGGAAACGTATGCGACCGGCCTTTTGACCCCGTTCATGCGGGGGCTGATGACATGAACGTTCTAAAGGAAGCGGCTTTCCCGGTTCTGGACGCGGAGGCGGGCAAACGGATGCTCGCCGTCATAGAAGAAGCGCGGCAAGGCGGGGATTCCATTGGAGGAGTTGTCGAATGTATCGCGACAGGCGTTCCTGCCGGAATTGGGAACCCTATGTTTGATGGAATGGAAAACCGCCTTGCCGCTATACTTTTTGGTATTCCAGCGGTCAAGGGGGTGGAGTTCGGCAACGGTTTTTCAGCCGCCGCGTTAAGGGGATCCGAAAACAACGACGCTTTCATAATTCACGGCGGCGCCGTGCGGACACGCACCAACCGCCACGGCGGCATTTTGGGCGGCATAACGTCGGGTATGCCCGTGCTGTTCCGCGCCGCTTTCAAACCGACCCCGTCCATTTCCAGGGAACAGGAAAGCGTGAGCTTGTCCCGCCTGGAAGAAGTACGGCTCGCCGTCACAGGCCGCCATGACCCGTGCATTGTGCCGCGGGCCGTACCCTGCGTCGAGGCCGCGGCAGCCGTTGCGCTTTATGACGCGCTTCTTGAGCCGCGCGGCCATATTTGATTAGTTTGATTAGTTGATTAGGAGGAGAAATTTTATGGATTTACAGGATTTACGGCAGCGGATTGACGAGATTGACAACGACCTTGTCCGCCTGTTTCAGCAGCGTATGGATACGTCCGCCGAAATTGCGCGGTATAAGCGGCAGCACAATATACCGGTTCATGACCCGGCGCGGGAAAGGGAAAAGTTGTACGACGTGTCCCATAAAGTGGAGGAAGGGCGTGAAACCTATGTTTCCGCGTTGTATTCCCTTTTGTTCGAGTTAAGCCGCGCCGACCAGGAACGGATATTGAACGCCGGGTCCGCGCTGGGGGACAAGATTCGCGGCGCTCTCCGGGACACGGAATGGATATTTCCCGAGCGGACAGTCGTTGCCTGCCAGGGCATGGAGGGGGCGTATTCCCAGCTTGCCGCGGAAAAGCTGTTCCGGCTGCCGAATATTCTGTACTTCAACACCTTCGAGGGGGTTTTCGGCGCGGTTGACAGCGGGCTGTGCCCCTATGGCGTTCTGCCGCTGGAGAACAGCACGGCGGGTTCCATCAATCAGGTGTATGACCTTATGATGCGTTACCCGTTCAGCATTGTGAGAAGCGCACGCTTAAAAATCGACCACTGCCTGCTTGCGAAGGAAGGCGTTGAACTGTCGTCCGTCAAGGAAATATTTTCTCACGAGCAGGCCATTGTCCAAAGCGCGAACTTTATAAAAAAACTTGGCTGCAAGGTGACGGTGTGTGAAAATACCGCAATGGCCGCCCAAATGGTCGCCGATTCCCCCCGCGGCGACGTGGCCGCGCTGTCATCGCGAAACTGCGCCTCGCTGTACGGGCTGCGCCGTCTTGCGGATTCCGCGCAGGATCAGGGCAATAACTACACCCGCTTTATTTGCATTTCAAAATCGCTTGCCATCTATCCCGGCGCCGACAAAACCAGTATCATGATGACCGTCCCGCATAAGCCCGGTTCCCTGTATCACGTCCTGTCACGCTTTTATATTCATGGAATCAACCTCATCAAACTCGAAAGCCGCCCTATACCCAACAGAGATTTCGATTTCATGTTTTATTTTGACATTGAAACGCCCGTTTACTCTCCTAAGCTGATAGAAGTTCTGCGGGAGCTGAACGATCAGTGCGATGAATTTCACTACCTTGGCAGCTATTCCGAGGTGGTTTGATCAATGAGGCGGCGCGGCTTGCTCGGCGAACGCCTCTCCCATAGTTTTTCCCCGTTGGTTCATGCCGAACTGGGCGATTACGAATACCGTTTATATGAAAAAAAGCCGGAGGAACTGGAAACTTTTTTATCCGCCCTCCGGCGCGGGATTTTTGACGGTTTTGACGGCTTTGACGGACTCAACGTCACCATACCTTATAAAAAAGCCGTGATGCCGTTTTGTGACGGATTGTCCGAAACCGCGCGCGCCATCGGCAGCGTTAACACGCTCACGCGGCTTGACGACGGTTCGCTGTACGGAGACAACACTGATTGTTTCGGCTTTGCTTATTTGCTGAAAAAAACCGGGGCGGATCCCGCCGCCGGAAAGACAATTATCCTCGGCAGCGGAGGGTCGTCGCTTATGGCGCGGACGGTGCTGCGGGATATGGGGGCTAAAGAAGCCGTCGTAATATCCAGGCATGGGGATGATAATTACGAAAATATCTCAAAACACCGTGACGCGGCAATTATAGTCAACACTACCCCGGTGGGGATGTACCCGGACAATGGGGCTTCACCGCTGGCGGACCTGGGAATTTTTCAAGAATGTCAGGCGGTTATAGACCTGATATACAACCCGGCCCGGACGGAACTGCTGGCGCAGGCGGAGGAGCGCGGCATTTCATGCGCGGGCGGGCTTGCAATGCTGGTTGCGCAGGCCAAAAGGTCGGCGGAGCTTTTTACGCGTACCCCCATTCCCGACGAGCAAATTGAAACGATCGTTTCAAAAATCGCTCGGCTGACCCGGAACATTGTGCTGATTGGTATGCCGGGCTGCGGTAAAACAAGCATAGGCGCGGCGCTGGCGGAAAAGATGGGGCGGGAGTTCGCGGACACGGATGAATGGGTTGTACAGACCGCCGGTAAATCCATTCCCGCAATCTTCTCGGAGGACGGCGAGGACGTGTTCCGCAGGCTGGAAAACGAAGCTCTGCAAACGCTCTGCAAACGCAGCGGGCTGGTTGTCGCCACGGGCGGGGGAATAGTAAAACGCCCTGAAAACCGGCGTGTTATCCGGCAAAACGGGGTCATTGTTTTTTTGGACAGAGACGCTGCCCAACTGCCGACATCGGGGAGGCCCCTTTCCGAACGCGAAGGAGTGGAGGCTTTGGCGGCGGCCCGCCTGCCGCTGTACACGCAGTGGAGCGAATATAGAATACCGGTTCGCGGCATCGAAAAGACGGCGGCGGACATTTGCGCGCAGCTTTCGGGAGGCGCTGGTTTATGAAAAAAGTAAAAAAAATATTGGTGATCAACGGCCCTAATATAAACCTGCTGGGCCTGCGCGAGCCGGAAATTTACGGCGCGAAAAGCTACGCCGATTTGCTTGCGTTTATCGACGCGGTGGCCAAAGAAGCCGGAGCGGAGGCGGAATGTTTCCAGTCAAATTCCGAAGGCGCCATCGTGGATAAAATACAACAGGCTCACGGCAAATTCGACGGGATTGTCATCAACCCCGCCGCCTACACACACACCAGCATCGCCATCCCCGACGCGTTGAAAGCCGTGGGCATACCGGCGGTGGAGGTGCACCTTTCCGACATAAGTAAGCGCGAAGCGTACCGGCGTATTTCCTATACCTCCGAAGCCTGCCGCGCGACCATCGCCGGCAAAGGCTTTGAGGGGTATGGCGAGGCGGTTCGGTTTTTAACGGAGGCGGCGCGGTGAAAAAATATTATGGAAGTTCGAGCGTCAGGGAAGCGGACAGAATTGCCGCGGAGGAACTGGGGCTGCCTGGAATTGTGCTGATGGAAAACGCCGGGCGCGGAGCGGCGGAAATGTTGCTTCGAAAATACCCGGAAGCTGAAAAATTTTTAATTTTATGCGGCCCCGGCAACAATGGAGGCGACGGTTTCGTCGCGGCGAGGCATCTCTTTCTCGCAGGGCGTGCTCCCACTATCGTAGCGGCGATCGGTCCCGGCGAATATAAAAATGACGCCGCCGCCGCGTTTGCCGCGTTACTCCCCCTCCGCGATGGGGGCAGCCTGAACGTTTTTCATTCCAAAAATCTGACGGACGGCGAGCTGTCGGTTCTGTGCCGCTCGTCCGACTTAACCGTGGACGCGCTGCTGGGCACTGGTTCGAGCGGCGCTCTCAGAGGCGAGGTCAAGAGGCTGGCGGAGTTTTGCGGGGAAGCCCGGCGGGTTGTCTCGTTGGATATTCCGACCGGCGTGAACCCAGACACCGGCGAAACCGCCGAAACAGCGGTTACGGCGGAGATGACGCTGACCTTCCTGGCCGAAAAGCCGGGGCTTGCCGTGTCGCCCGGCTTTTTTCACAGCGGGGAAGTCCATGTCTGCGGCATCGGTTTTCCGCCCGAACTCGCGCTGGCGCGCAAAGCCTCCTTGTTGACCGGCTATGACAAGTCGGACGTACCGCTGCTGACTCCGAAGATTCCAAGGGACGCACACAAGGGAACGCGCGGCGCTTTGATGATAGTCGGAGGATGCGATTATTTCAGGGGCGCGCCCGTCCTGGCCGCTATGGGCGCGCTCAGAGCTGGATGCGGCCTGGTCTTCCTGGCTGTGCCGGATTTTATGGTGAACGGCGCGGCGGCCTTGCTGCCCGAAGCGATATTTGTGCCGCTGGGAAGTAAAGAGGGCTCCGTCGATTTCGACAGCTTTGAGCAGCGAGTGCCGCCTTGGCTCGGCAAATGCGACGCGCTGGTGTGCGGCCCTGGCTTTGGACTCTCCGACGGCGCGCGGAAAACAACCGAGTGGCTGTGCCGTGAATGGGGGAAACCCCTGCTTCTGGACGCCGACGCTCTGCGCCATGCCGCCGACGCGAAAATGACCGAAGTTTTTCGCGGCCGCGAAAAACTCAATTCCACAGTCGTCACCCCTCACGAAGGGGAAGCTGCTTACATGCTTGGCATAGAGGCCAAAAAAATTTCCGGCAAACGCCTTTCATCCTGTGAGGCGTTGGCGGAAAAATTCGGCGTGTCCCTCCTGAAGGGACCTCACACCCTCATATGCGGCGCCGCGGAGAGAAGGGTGATTCTGGAGGGCGGGGCGCAACTCGCCATACCGGGTTCAGGGGACGTCCTCTCCGGTATAATCGGAGCTTTTCTCGCCGCGGGGACGCCCCCGATGGACGCGGCAACCCTCGGCGCACTGACACACGCCGAGGCCGGAAACAAATATAAGGGAACAAGCGGCCTTCTGGCACGGGAACTCGCCGACAACGCCGCTTCAGTTCTAAATTAAACGTGCTGGGCAAAATAAAATTTTTAATTTTCAGGAGGGCTGTATGTGAAAGAGAAAGCGAAAATTATGGACTCTCAGGGCATGGAGCGCGCCGTAACGCGCATAGCTCACGAAATCATCGAAAAGAACAAGGGCGTGTCCAGCGTGGCGCTGATAGGCATACAGCGCAGAGGCGTACCGTTGGCCAACCGGCTGGCTGCGTGCATTGAAAGCGTGGAAAAGAGCAAGGTTCCGGTGGGTGTCCTGGACATCACTTTCTACAGGGACGACCTCTCCCTCGTGAACGAGCACCCGGTAGTCAACGGCACTGACATACCGTTCGCCATCACCGGACTCTCCATAGTGCTGGTGGATGACGTGCTCTTCACCGGGCGCACGACGCGCGCCGCTATGGACGCGCTCATGGACTGCGGCCGTCCGAAGTCCATACAACTGGCGGTGCTCATTGACCGCGGGCATCGCGAGCTTCCCATCCGCGCCGACTTCGTGGGAAAGAACGTTCCCACCTCCCGCAGCGAAATGGTCGCGGTTCGTATCGCGCCGTTTGACTCGCCGGATGAAGTCATGCTGATGGAGCAGGAGCCTTAATTTTTTACGGCGGAAAGGGGTTGTCATATTTTGGCTTTATCGAAAAAAGACCTGCTTGGCCTTCGAGGCGTCCCTGCCTCCGAAATATCCGAGATACTGAACACGGCGGAACTCATGAAGGTCATTCTGGCCTCAAACAACAAAAAAACTCCTCATCTTCAGGGCAAGACCATCCTAACCGTTTTTTATGAGAACAGCACGCGCACCCGCCTTTCTTTTGAGCTAGCCTCGAAATACATGGGAGGCGTCGCCGCCAACATGTCGGCCTCCGGCTCCAGCGTAGCCAAAGGCGAGTCGCTAATAGACACGGCGCGCACGCTCGACAGGCTGGCCAGTGACGTGATGATCCTCCGGCACTCGATGACCGGGGCTCCGCACCTGATGGCGCAGCACGTCAAAGCGTCCGTGATAAACGCCGGCGACGGCACTAACGAACACCCAACCCAGGCTCTGCTCGACATGTTCACCATGAAGGAAAAACTCGGCGGCATATCCGGCCTCAACGTCGCGATAGTCGGCGACGTAACGCACAGCCGCGTCGCGCGGTCTAACCTCTGGGGACTCACGACGATGGGCGCGAAAGTCACCTTCGCCGCGCCTCCCACCCTGCTGCCGCCCGAGCTGGCCGCCGCCGGCTGCCGCGTAACGGAGTACGTGGATGACGCCGTGCGCGAAGCCGACGTGGTGATGGGCCTGCGTATCCAGCTTGAGCGTCAGCAGAAGGGACTCTTCCCCACAGTGCGGGAGTACCACAGATACTTCGGCCTTACGCCGGAGCGGATTGCCCTGGCGAAGAAAGGCGCGCTCGTGATGCACCCCGGTCCCATGAACAGGGGCGTTGAGATATCGTCGCTGGTCGCAGACGGGGAGCAGTCCGTCATAGACGAACAGGTGACCAACGGCGTGGCGGTGCGCATGGCGCTCCTGTTCCTGCTCACCCGGCGGAATGTTCAATAGGAGGCTGGCATGAAAATTTTGATTAAAAACGGAACCTTAATTACGCCGGAAGGGCAGCAAAAGGGCGATTTACTTATTGAGTCCGGAAAAATCGCCGCTATGGGCGGTTCGTTAGACGCGGGAAACGCGGAAGTTCACGACGCCTCCGGCTTGCTTGTCTCGCCGGGATTGATAGACCTGCACTGCCACCTGCGCGAGCCGGGTTACGAGTACAAGGAGGATATAGCCTCCGGAACCAGGGCGGCCGCGCGGGGAGGTTTCACGTCCGTATGCTGCATGGCGAACACCAGCCCGGTGAACGACACCGTCTCCGTAACGGAACTCATAAACGCGAAGGCGCGGAAGAACGGCGTCGTGCGAGTCTTCCCGATCGCCGCCGCCACCAAGGGGATGAAAGGCGAAGAACTGACCGAAATGGGAGACCTGAAGGAAGCGGGCATAGTAGCCGTTTCCGACGACGGCAAATCCATTCCGGACGCCGGGCGCATGAGGCTGGTTATGAGTTATGCGCGGCATTTCGGTCTCCCGGTCGTGGATCATCCCGAGGACCCCAACCTTGTTGGGGGCGGAGTCATGAACGAGGGGTACTGGTCGACGGTGCTGGGCCTGCGCGGCGCGACGCGGGTGGCGGAGGAGTCCGTCATTGCCAGGAACTGTATGCTGGCCGAGCTGGAAGGGGCTCATCTCCACGTGGCGCACGTCTCGACGGCAGGCGGGGCGGATATCGTGCGGCAGTTCAAAGCGCGGGGAGTTCGCGTCACGGCTGAGACCGCGCCTCACTACCTATACGCCACAGACGCGTGGGTGGAGGGCTACGACACAAACACCCGCGTCAACCCTCCGCTGCGCACGGACGAGGACGTAAAGGCATTGGTCGGGGCGCTGAAAGACGGCACGATAGACTGTATCGCCACCGACCACGCCCCGCATCACAAGGACGACAAAAACATGGAGTACGCCCTGGCGGCCACCGGCATATCGGGGCTGGAAACGGCGCTCGGGGTATGCTGGACGGCGCTGGTTGTACCGGGCTGCCTGACGCCGGGGCAACTGCTTGCCAAAATGACGGCCGCGCCGGCGAGTATCTTCTCTCTGCCCGGCGTCAGCGGAAAACTTGAGCCGGGGCAGCCCGCCGACATAACCCTTATTGACCCGGAGTCCGAGTGGACGGTCGACGCGGCGGAATTTGCCAGCAAGGGGAAAAACACCCCCTTCCACGGCAAAAAGCTCACGGGCAGGGCCGTGGCGACCTACGCGGCAGGAGTACGCGTTTTATGAAAAAAATTGACGCCCTGATTGATGCGATAGAGCGGACGGGTAACCCAACGGCACTGGGGCTGGACACGCGGGCGGAGTATATGCCCGAATCTTTTATCGAGAAATTTCACCGCGGGGATGACGCAGGAGCGATAAATGCTTTCAATCGCTCCCTGATTGACGCCCTTTGCGATATTATCCCCTGCGTCAAGGTTCAGGCCGCCTGTTATGAAATGCTGGGGTTCAAAGGCATGGAGGTTTTTTGCGACACGCTGCGCTATGCCCGCGAAAAAGGCATGATCACGATAGCGGACGTGAAGCGCAACGACATCGGCTCCACGGCTGAGGCTTACGCCGCCGCTTACATGAACGGCGGCTCTCCTTTTCCGGCGGACTTCGTTACGGTCAACGCCTACCTGGGCTATGACGGCATAAAGCCCTTCCTGGACGCCTGCGAAAAAAGCGGCGGCGGGATATTCGTCCTGGTGAGAACCTCGAACCCCTCGGCGGGGGAGTTTCAAGACCTTGCCGTCCGGGACGGAGACGGCTCTTTCCGGCCTCTTTACGAGCGCGTCGGGCTGAAAGTAGGCGAATGGGGCGAGGGCCTTATGGGCTTGCGCGGTTACAGCTCGGTTGGGGCGGTGGTGGGGGCTACGTGGCCCGAGGAGGGCAAAAAACTCCGCGCTCTCCTCCCTCGCACTTTTTTCCTTGTTCCGGGCTACGGGGCGCAGGGGGCCGCGGCAAAAGATATTTCCGGGTGTTTCGACGGGCGCGGACGCGGCGCGGTGGTCAACGCGTCCCGCAGCCTGCTTTGCGCGCATAAGAAACTTGGAACGAACGATTTCGCCGCCGCCGCCCGCGACGAGGCCCTGATAATGAGAGACGACCTACGGGAGGGGATAAGCGGATGAGCATGACGCTTGAGCGGGCGTTGGAGATATTCAGGCGAACCGGAGTGATGCTGGAAGGGCATTTCAAACTGACCTCCGGACGTCACAGCGACCGTTATATGCAGTGCGCGCGGCTTTTTGAGCATCCCGGCGACAGCGCCCTAATATGCGCGGAGACCGCGGAGGCGTTTAAGGACAAAAATGTTGATTTGGTGGCCGGCCCGGCCATCGGCGGCATAATCATGGCCTATGAGGTGGCGAGGATACTGGGCGTCCGCAACGTTTTCGCCGAGCGGGAAAACGGCGTGATGACCCTGCGCCGCGGCTTCGCCGCCGTACCCGGAAGCCGCGCCCTGGTGGTCGAGGACGTGGTGACGACCGGCGGTTCGGTCAAAGAGGTCATTGAACTCCTGCGCGGGCGTGGCGTAGAGGTAGCGGGCGTGGGCGCCGTGGTAGATCGCTCGAACGGCGCGGTTGATTTCGGCGTGCCGTTTCACGCCGTGGCGGCGATGAGCGTTGAATCCTGGGAAGCAGATGACTGTCCGCTCTGCCGTCAAGGTTTTCACATGACAAAACCCGGCAGCAGGAGCTGAATAAATTTTGTAAATGGCGTTTCCCGTGACAAAAAATACGGTAAAATACAGACGGACGCGGTTACAAAATCTTAAAGGCGGGGCTGGACTCGCCGCAGGGGATGAATGACCATGCAGTACATAACCGGCGACGTCAGGGTCACGGTCATATCCGACCTGGAAAAGCTTCTCGATGACGCGGATATACAGATGCGGAAAGCAAATAAGGATGCTGCCAAAAACAATTTAACTGCGGAGTATTTTCCCGCGGATAGGGCATTACAAAAGAAATTGCTGGACGAATGTCTTAAGATTAGAAGCCGGTATCTTTTCCTGGATCGGACGTATGGAGAAATCATCAGGAAATATCCTAATGATGTCCGTCCGCTTATATGCCGGATAAAAGCGGTTACTCAAAGCAATATTTTGTATATACAGCACCGCGCGTACTTTTATAAATCCTGGGGCACGCCGGGAGAGATACTACCCTCCTACGGAACAAGTTTCATAAACTGGAGACGCCTGTGTAATTTTTTCAGGCATTTGAGCAACTTGTTCTTTATCAAAGCAATGAACAGATCTGCGAAAGAAAGTGTGAAGCAAAACATTTCTTTTATTAAAGCGACAAAAGAAAGACCTCCAGTAGACATAACGAATCCTGAAGATATTGAAAAAATCAAAGAAGCGTGCGACGAATGTCTAGAAAAACTTCGTTTTGTGCTAAAGACTGGTAAATTTGAAGGCGTTTTCGATGAAGGACTCGAAAAAATACATGCTGTAATGGAACGCGATGAACTTGATTACAAAACAGTCAGGGAACTCGAGGATGATAAGCGCATAATAGCTGAGATGAATCCTTTTCCCTTCGGACGTATTCTTTTCTTTTGCACCTTGACGGGGGGGATTGTATTAGGATGGAACATATGGGGATTTTGGGGAGCGATGTTTGCCGCTATTGTCCTGCTGATTATATACGGCATTGTTAAGGACAGTCGAATTGAAAGCTTGTTTGAAGCCATGTATGAATTTCAAGACGGCGGCGGAGACGTAACGGACGAGTAGGGGCGGCAACCTGCCGCCCGTGACGAAAAGTACGGTAAAATATGCGGGTGCGGTTGCAGAAATTTATGAACTACACCATCAATAGGAGGGGATGCAGTGAAACTCAAGACGTTCGGTTCTCAGGACGTACAGGGTAAGAAGGTGCTGGTGCGGGTGGACTTTAACGTTCCTTTCAAAAACGGCAAGGTAAAGGACGACGCGCGTATCCGCGCGCACTCCGGCACAATAGGCAAACTGCTGGACGCCGGGGCGAAGGTGGCGCTTGTCTCGCATTTCGGACGCCCGGACGGCAAGGTGGTTCCGGAGATGTCTCTGGGCCAGATAGCGGCGGACGTGGAGAAAGCCTACGGCAAAAAGGTGCGTTTCGTTGACGACTGTGTCGGCGGAAAAGTGGAGGCGGCGCTCTCCGCTTTGTCCGAAGGAGAAGTGCTCCTGCTGGAAAACTCCCGCTTTTACGCCGAGGAGCAGAAAAACGACGCGGCTTTCGCGGGGAAAATGGCGAAGCCCTTCGACGCCTTCGTCATGGACGCTTTCAGCGCGTCGCACCGCGCCGACGTTACGACCAACGGACTCTTCTCGCTTCTGCCGTCCTTCGCCGGCGACGTCCTGATAAAGGAGGGCGAGATGCTGGGCGCGGTCTGCGAGTCTCCGGCCAAGCCTTACGTTCTGATTCTGGGGGGGGCTAAGGTCTCCGACAAGATAGCGGTGGTGGGTAACCTGCTGGACAAGGTCTCCACGATAATTATCGGCGGCGGCATGGCCTACACGTTCCTCAGGGCCCAGGGCTACGCGACGGGCAAGTCGCTTTGCGAGGAAAACAGGCTGGACTTCGCCGGCGAGACCCTGAAAAAAGCCGAGCAAAAGGGCGTGAAAATTCTTCTTCCGCTTGACAACGTCGTCGCTGAGGGGCTCGAAGCCACGGAGACGGTCACGGTGGACACAGCCGCCATGCCCGGCGACAAAATGGGGCTGGACATAGGGCCTGAGACGGCAAAGCTGTTTTCCGACGCTCTGGTTGGAGCGAAGTCTATCTTGTGGAACGGCCCTATGGGCGTTTTTGAAAACAAACTCTTCGCAGCCGGATCGATGGCGGTGGGAGAGTCCGTTGTGAAAGCCACGGAAGCCGGGGCTATTTCAGTAATAGGCGGCGGCGACACGGCTTCGGCGGTGCGGCAGTTCGGCATTGACGGCAAAGTATCTTGGGTTTCCACCGGCGGCGGCGCGAGCCTCGAATACTGCGAAGGCAAAAAGCTGCCCGGCATGGCCCCATTGGAGGTTAAGTAGTCATGAAAAAAATATATCTTTACGGCAACTGGAAGATGAACATGACCCGAGGCGAGACCGAGGGTTTTTACAAGGATTTCGAGGCTCTGGCAAAAGAGGCTCCGCTTTCCCAGGCGATAGGCAAGACGCTGGAGGCGGCGGTGTTTCCGCCCTTTACCTCCCTGTGCGCCGCCGGGTGCGCGTCTAAAGCCTGCGCTCCGGGCCTTGCTCCCATCCTCGGCGCTCAGAACGCCTACTTCGAGCCTAAAGGGGCTTTCACAGGCGACGTTTCGCTGCCGATGCTCAAAGACGCGGGATGCACTCACGTTATCTTGGGGCACAGCGAGCGCCGGACGATCTTCGGGGAAACCGACGAACTCATAGCAAAGAAGGTAAAGGCCGCCCTCGACGCGGGCGTTGTCCCGGTCTTCTGCTACGGAGAGACATTGGAGGAGCGCGAGGGGAACAAGACCTTCGACGTGGTATCCCGCCAGATTAAGGCGTTGTCGGCTTTGAGCGCCGCCGAACTCGAAAAGATAATTTATGCTTACGAGCAGGTATGGGCGATCGGAACGGGGAAGTCCGCCACTTC
>Ga0099364_10002250_pt1 | contig 30932 bp, 22 predicted proteins | sample TergutTh196P3_FD_73070 | JGI IMG/M metagenome (GOLD analysis project Ga0099364, IMG submission 73070) | Microcerotermes parvus P3 segment gut microbial communities from Pointe-Noire, Republic of the Congo - Th196 P3 | ecosystem: Host-associated > Arthropoda: Insects > Digestive system > Gut ...
CTGTTTTATCCGCCTCGGCGACGCGGCGGACAAATTCTCCGTTTTCCATCGGATAATACGAACGGAACGCCGCGTGCCGGCTTACCAGCGTACCCAGCGCCCGCTCCAGCCCGGCGGTGTCAAGCGCCCCCCCGATCTCCAGCGCCTCGTTGTTATTGTAGGCGTTAGACTGTGGGTTCATGTGCTGCTCAATCGCCATCTGCCGTTCCGCAAAAGTAAGCGGCCAAGTTTCGCGCGCGGGCGCTTTTTCTAAATTGGTCATAGGCTTCATTTCATCTCCAATCTTACTCATATATGGTGAGTGTATCATAATAGTATGGGGAGGTTTAGGAGGAAAGAATTTTGAGAGTGGTGATAAATATATAGATATCAAGTACAAAAAACCTTGGTTTTACAGTGTTTTCAGGCTCTAAGGATGTTCAAAAGATTAACTGCTCAAAAATAGCATGGTTAGTCATTTTGGGGATGGCTTATCTATATTTAAGTCACCACTCTCAAAATAATTAAAATAATAATGCAAGGAGAGATTGGTTTATGGAAAACAAAACGCCGGAATTATCGGATGGCATGAAAGTATTGAATGTGGTGACTTCTTTACTTGTGATTGCGATAGGGGTCTACCTCGTATTTGTCCCTCGGCTTATTGTTTTGTTGTTTTCTGCGGCAGTCTTTACTTACGGAATCCAACTTATCATCATGTATTTATCCATGAAGGACAAACGCAGCGGTTGGGACATAATCGCCGGAATAACAAACCTGCTCTTCGGCGCTATTATGCTTTTCGGCTCGCCGGAGGCAAGGATAATGGGCGTGCTGACGATGGAAGTGTTTATCGCCGTGTGGGCTTTATGCATAGGGTTTTCGCATATATGTGGCAGCTTCGGTTTGAAGAGGCTGGGCGTAAAAAATTGGTACTGGATACTTGTTCGTGGTATTTTTACAGTTATTTGCGGATTTGTGTTTTTGTCCATGCCAATAATCTCCGCGATGGGACTGGTATTCGTGATAGGCGTCTACACCGGCGCAATGTTTATTTTATCTGGGATTACAGGGCTTATGGGAGTGCTTTCCGGTAAAAAAGCCGCCAACTGACGTTACGATGGGGCTAAAAGCCTCGTTTCTCTAAGCCCCCTCAAAGAAGGTGCCCGCCGGAGTCGCCTGCCCTCGCTCTCGTGCTCGCGTAGCAGGTATGGCGGGGGGTTTTCCACCGGGCCTTGAACGCTTACAATTTTATGACGCGAAAGGTTGACATGGTAATGAAGCTTTTTAGTGATGAACACATCAATACCGGACGGCAAAACGAGCTTGACTGGGCAAGAGGGCTTGCTGTTTTCTTTATGATACTGGTGCATGTCAAAGAGGAACTGCCGGGGTTTCCTCTGACAAACGCCTATTCAAAAGTGATTGAATTTGTCGGAAGCCCCCTTGCGGCGCCTACATTTATGATACTTTTGGGCGCGGGAGTCGCGTATTCGAGAAACAACGAACCGAAAAAGCTGGCGAAACACGGATTAAATTTGCTCATTTTACATTATGTATTAAACTTTGCCACTTTTGGGCTGCCGTATTTAATCATGCTTATTCAAACCGGGGACGCTGCATATAAGGAAGCTTTTGTAAATTATTTGTTTGGCGTGGATATTCTTGCCTTCGCGGGAATCACTTTCCTGTTCTTTGCCCTAAAGGAAAAATTACGGATGGAATCCGTCCATGTGGTATTAGCCGCCCTGTCCCTGTCCTGCCTAAACTACTTCTTGACGTGGGTTGTCAATAACTTCTGGTCAGGGCCTGCGCCCGGGCTTTTTGTCAGAGCCAACGATTATTCATATTTCCCTTTTTTGTCTTGGATCGGGTATCCTGTTATGGGTTATATCTTTGGGAGGCATTTAATAAGATGTACCGATAAAAAGCTTTTTTATAAATACCTGTTTGCCTTTTCGGCTTTGACCATTGCGACCATTTCTATGGGTTCCCTCAAATATGGTTTTGATCTTTGGAGTATGCATTTCGGGCCGGACGATTATTATTATCAGGATTTTATCCAATATATCCTTGTAGGAGGGATTTGTTTTACCTGGATAAGCGTGTTGCATGTAATATCCGAAATAAAAATTTTCGGATTTGTCGGGCGGCAGCTTGCCCGATGGAGCAGGAACACGACGGCTATGTATTTTACCCAATGGGTGATAATTGGTTGGTTTTCAATACTAAGCCTGATCGATTTCCCTGCGGACCCTTCAGTGAATTTTATTACCGGCATTATAGTCGTCATTCTTTCCGACGCGGTGGCTTCACTGTACAAAAAACTAACTGGTGTCAGTCAGCATCAGCAGCTAACACCAAGATAGAAATAGTGGAAAAAATAATCAAAAGGGGCTAATGCTATTCCATACCTGAGTGACGGACACGTTCCAAAGTGAACGCCGCTCGCTTGCCCTCGCTTGACACGGGACATGGAAAATACGGCGTTACGTTCTACCGGGCAAGCATCCACACGTCTTTATAATCGTATTTATTAAAAAGCTCGAACCTTCCTCCTTCATTACCGTAAAGACCCAGCGTCCTGGCTCTGCCGAACAACTTTTCCTTGACTTTATCGCTCTTTTCGCCCTCATCGAAGTCGAAGCCCACCCACCACTTGGCTTCGCCGTAACCATCATCACTGATCACAAACTTGTATGCTCCCCCCAATATGGACGGGTCGCTCATGTACGGCGCAAGCAGGGCTATATTGTTTTCGCCGCCGGTTCCGGCGAAGCCGAGCCTGTCCATTTCCATTAAGTAGAATGCCACGCATGCGCTTCTCAGGCCGCGCAAGTTGTTGATTATGACAGTCGCGTCGGCCGAGGCCCTCCCCGAGCCGGAGGCAAGCATCATAGCCATCGCCAGAATACAGATAACGAGAACGGCGATCAGCAGCTCTATCAACGAAAACCCTTTGCGCGTATTCATCTTTTCATTATGGAGATTTCTTATCATTCCGATCAAATTTTCCTTTTCAAACGTCAAAGTTTCGCGCCGTCTTCGGCACGGGGGCGTTGTATATACCCCGTTACATTTTAACAAAAAATCAGCCCGGCGCGCGATAACGGACACAATACGTTTACCCTGATATTACCCCCCGTTGATTCTTAACAAAACCTCTTTCGCGTCGTCGTAACGATACTGTTTTAACGCCGTCAACGCGTTTTCCAGCAGAGCGCCGGTTTCCTCGCCGAAATCATAAGACGCCAGCCCGTTCAGGATCTCTGTGGCCGCGTCGCTGTCATAGCTATCTACGGCTTCCGCCGCCTTTTCCGTACTTTCGCGAAGATAGGCGGCGCAGCCTTTTTCTTTTTCGGATTTTTGGTCTTTTTTATTTACGGCTTCTTCTGGCGGGAAAATAAACGACAACTGCCCATGTAAATATATAAGCCTTTTTATAAAGGAAGGGAACTGTTTGGCGCAGTATTCGGCGTCATTGCTCTTTGAGGCTGTTTCCAGTTTGAGCGCCGCGTTTGACAAACTCGCCGCGCCGACGCTTTCAAGCGCGGATTTCATCGCGTGCACGACAATCGAAAAATTTTTGAGGTCTCCGCTGTCTATGTACGCGGCCATTTTATCGCAGCTATCCTTTAGTTTTTCATGGAAAAGCCGCAGGCTGCCGCGGTACATGTCTTTAAGGCCGCTCATGCGGCGCAGGCCGATTTCCGCGTCAATTTCCTCAACTTTGCCAAGGGCTCCCCAAAAATCTAAAATGACGCATTGTGTTTCATCGTGTTCCGTTTTGACGTTTTCCGATTTTTGCGTGACTTTTTCAGGCGGCAGCCACTCCATGAGTATGTTCGTCAAAACCGGCATCTCTATCGGCTTTGGGATAAACCCGTCGAACCCGTTCGCCATGAACATCTCTTTCGCGCCCTGTATCGCGTTTGCCGTCAACGCCAATATCGTAAGTTTTTTATATTTATCCCCCAGTTTTCTTATTTCGGCGGTTGTTTCAATGCCGTCCATTTCAGGCATCATATGATCCATAAACACGATATCGTAGTCGTCCTTCAAAATCATTTCTATGGCCTCTTTGCCTGACTCCGCCGTTTTTGCCTCGATTCCGAACAAGCCGAGCAGGCCGAGCGCGACCCTCAAGTTAAACTCATTGTCGTCAACCACTAAAACGTTCGCCTCCGGCGCGCTTATGGAACGCGCTTTATGAAAGTCCTCTTCGCGTCCTATCTTGGAGGGATCCCCGGCGGTCATGGGAATTACTATGGTGAAAACGCTTCCTTTCCCATATTCGCTTGCGACGCTGATGCCGCCGCCCATCATTTCTATGAATTTTTTACTTATCACAAGCCCCAGCCCAGTGCCGGCGACGTATCTGTTTTTTTTCGTCTGGGACTGCTCGAAAGCGTGAAATAACTTCGGGACGTCCTCTTTGCGGATGCCGATACCGGAGTCTTTTATCTCAAAGGCTATGACGTTTTTTTCAGACGGAACCGTTACTTTAAATCCGATATATCCGCTTTCCGTAAACTTGACGGCGTTGCCGCAGATGTTCGTCAGCACCTGCCGCAGCTTTATATCGTCGCCGTATTGGGCTTCGGGCATTTCGCCGTCGCTTTCAAACCTGAACTCCAGCCCTTTCTCTTTTGCCACAAACTTAAACATGGACGTAACATTATCCACAAGCGCGCGGAAATCGTAGTGTATGGGGCTTAGCTCAAATTTCCCCGCTTCTATTTTAGACATGTCCAAAATATCGTTGATTATGGACAGCAGCGAGTTGGCGGATCTGTTTATATCGTTGACGAACCTCATATCGCGGTCGGGAAGGCACGAGTTCAATAAAAGCTCCGACATGCCGATGATGGTGTTCATGGGGGTGCGTATTTCGTGGCTCATATTGGCCAGGAAAGAAGATTTTATCCTGCTCGCTTCATCGGAACGCTTTTTCGCAACGTGCATAAACGTCAGGATGCCGCACAGCAGCAGCATTGAAATAACCCCCGTCACGGTCAATACGAACGACATGGCCTTGGCGCCCTGATAAAATTCGTCAACCGGCACGCCCACATAAATATGCCAGCCGTTGAACAACTGCCTGCTGTAATAAATACTGTCCACTTTGGCAAAAGACAGGGTTCTGTAGGCGGCAAGCTCATGCCCCTCCCGCAGGCTGGCCGCCAAATGGCTGAAATCGCCTTTTTCATTGCGGAGGTCATCCAGCCTTATGCCCAAAATTGACTCTTCCGCGTGGACAATGATACGCAGCTCGGAATCGAGCAGCGCGCCGTAACCCGTGTTCATCAACCGTATTTGGTTTACATAGTCGCTGATAGTGTCAAAGTGAATATCAAACGCCATTACGCCGAAAGGGTTATTATTTTTATCGTACAATATTTTTGAAAGGGACATAATATATTCTTCGGTCTGAAGGCTGTTGTATGGGTCGCTGAAATAGGTTTCACCGTTTTTTTCGAGCGCCCCCACGTACCAGGGGCGCGCCGGCAGCTCTTTTTTATAGTCCGCGGAAATCCTGTCGAAAGATTGAACGAATTCACCGTCTATAATTGCGTAGATGTACAGGAAACCTTTGTATATTTCGTCATGTTCCTGCGTCAGGTGCGTGGACAGCTTTTCCAGTTCTCCGCTTATCGTGCCGGTATCAGCCCCCTGGGAATATAAATCTTCAACGACAAAGGCGACGTTATCAAAAGCGATCTGGTGCGCGTTCAGGTATGCCGTGAGGGTCTCGGCCGAGGACGTTATCACCGCTTCGCCGTAGAGGGTTATATTACCGTGAACGATACGCGAGGCGAAAGAGGCGCTGATAACTATCATGAACAAAAGGACGGCGATGACCGTCAAGTATTGAAACAACAACCTCGATTCCGCTTTGAGGCGCGTAAGGAGCCGCGTAAGGAGCTTTAATCCCATAAACGCCGCCGCCTTACAGGAATTTTTTAATTCTGTTCACTACACCCCTCGGGTTTATGGGTTTTACGATGAAATCCGACGCGCCCACCTGCATACATTTCAGCACATATTCTTTTGTTGCGTTACCGGTTATGAAAATGACGGGAGCGCTCTGCCCCTGCTTCCTGAGTTCCTCTGCAAGCTCGATTCCGTTCATTTCAGGCATTTCAATATCCAAAACAAATAAATCGGGCTTGAGCTTCTTCACCATGTACAACGCGCTCAAACCGGAGGTCGCTCCGATTATCTTGCATGAAACGTGTTTCAAGGCGGATTTGAATGTGTCCAGGCTGTATGTGTCGTCGTCAACCGCCAATATGGTTTTAATGGCGTTCTGCTCGTCCGCCGGCTTGCCGGGGTCGCCTGGTTCGCCGACCGGCGCCGGCGCCGCGTCGTTTTCCGCCTCCTCGAAGAAAAACGCCATCTGTATATCTATAGACAACGCGGCCAGCGTCGACAGCAAAAAAGAAACGTAGGCTTCCATTTTTTCGGGCCTGTTTCTGTCAAAGCTGTTCAGGCGCTTCCAGCACTCGTCCGCCAGATCGTCAGCGTAAATGTTCTTGAGCGTTTCCCTGATGCCTGTAAGGCGCTTTGTGACGGAGTCCATATTTCCCGTTTCCATAGCGGCCTTCAGTTCCGCTTCCTCCACGGGGAAATCTTCAACGAATGAGCTCAATGATTTAACGTACTCATCCAGCTCGGCGTCGTTAAACATCAGCAGCCGCTTCGCCAAAACCAACTCCGGAATTCCGTAAAGCCGTTCCCTCAGATTTTTATATATATTCATGCCCGGCCTCCATAGTAAAATCTATCGTTCAATTAAACACTTGCTTGAGCCGCTCGACCAACGACTTGTCCAGGTGCTGTCTTTCCGCCATTCCGTCGATGATGGCCCAGACTTTTTCGGGTGGCAGCGTCGCCCTGTACGGACGGTCTTCCGTCAGAGCCTGGTATACGTCGCAAATGGACATTACCCTCTCGAGCTCGCTCAGTTTATCGCCCATTATATGATACGGGTATCCGGTTCCGTCAAGCTTTTCGTGATGGTTGGCGGCTATGTCCACAATATCTTCAAAGCCCTGAATCTGCTCCAGAATCTTTCGCGTGAAATAGGTGTGCTTGTTTATCTCAAACCGCTCCTCCGGCGTTAGTTTGCCGTTCTTGTGCAATATGTCGGTGGAGACGTGCAGCTTTCCTATATCATGCAGCAGCCCGGCTACGTACATTTTTTTCTGCGTCTTAACGTCGTGCCCTAAATGGACGGCGGCTTTCTGGGCAAGATTCGCTATTCCGGTGGAGTGATTGAACGTAAAATGGCTTCTATGGTCTATAATCTCGGCAAAGCACAGGGCAAATCTCTCGATGTCCTCACAGCAGTAACATACGTCGTCGTTTACTATAATCTTGTCCGACAGCACGTATTTAGTTTCGTGGTTGAAATAGTCGAGCAAAAAGTATTCCCGGTTAATCAATCTGTTGAACGCGCCGACGACTTCTTCCGAAAACCACGCCCTCTTCTGGTCAAGCCAGGCGTATACCTCCAAAATCAAGGCCCTGTCGAAAGATTCCGTTTTACCGAACTTATCGTCAAACGCGCTGGCTAAACATATGATTTGAGCCCCCAGCGGGATAGCATCGCCCGATAAGCCAAAAGCGCCGGAACCGTCGTAATACTCGTGGTGATAAAGGACTATTCCCGGTATGACCTCGGGCAGCGGCAGTTTGCCCAGCATTTTTTCGCCTATGACGCAGTGCCGCTTCATGTCCGCGATATATTTTTGCTTAAAGATAAATTCGTCGCTTATGCCTATGTCATGCAGCAGCGCGGCATAATAAATGACTATGTCCGCGTCTTTGCCCAGTTCGCCCAGTTCACCCAGTTTGCCCGGTTCACCCAGCCCGATCTCCCTGGCGACCAGGACCGACAAATAAGCTGTGCTTTTAGAATGGGACAGGTTATTCTTGCCCAATATGTCCAGCGCGTAAGAAAGCCCGAAGATAAGAGAATGTCTGCTTACATACATCATCGCCCGTTCACCTCCCTGTAGTAGTATATCAAGATGAAGCCTTCGACTCAAAGCGCGCGGGAATTTAAAACTTATCTTCGGAAGCAAAAAGGAGAATGAGCTAAAATTACTTGACTAAATAACCTTTAATGTGCTTATATAAATATCAAAGGTGTTGCGGACAAAAGCTCGCGGTTTCTTTGCGGTTTCTTTGAATTTTTTATAGAGGTACGATACGTTGACGCACAATGGTGTGCGCTTCGCCGGTATTAACGGCTAGGCGCGCGCCATTTTTTTAGATTTTTGAATGAAGAGGTAACAGACAATGAAAGCATATTTAATCCTGGAAAACGGCGTCGTAATGGAAGGGAAAAGTTTTGGGGCACAGGGGGAAACTACGGGGGAAGTCGTATTTGCCACCGGCATGACCGGTTATTTGGAAACACTGACCGACCAGAGTTATCACGGGCAAATAGTTCTCCAGACGTTTCCCCTGATTGGAAACTACGGCGTCATACCTTCGGACTTTGAAGGCGCAGTCGGAGTAAAAGCCTATATTGTGAAACACCCGTGCCGGGAACCTTCCAATTTTCGGAGCGAAAGCAATCTGCACACTTTTTTAAGCGAACGCGGTATTATCGGGCTTTGCGGAATCGATACAAGGGCGCTTACCAAAATCATCCGGCAAAACGGCGTTATGAACGGAAAAATCACCATGTCCCCGCCTACGGAGACCGATCTTTCCGAAGCAAAGGCATACGCAATCCGCAACGCCGTCGCCGCCGTTTCAATCCGCGCCGTTACGAAAACAGGCAACGGACCGCGCCGCGTGGCGCTCCTGGATTTAGGCGCTAAACGCGGCATAGCGGACGCGCTCTCGGCACGGGGCTGTGAGGTATGGTCGTTCCCGCATGACGCGGAAGCCAGGGACATACTGCGTATAAAACCTGCCGGGGTCATGTTGAGCAACGGTCCCGGCGACCCGGCGGACCCAGCTAACCGCGCGGCCGTTGAAACAATCCGCGTTTTACAGCAGAGCGGCGTTACGATTTTCGGCATCTGCCTGGGGCATCAACTCCTGGCGCTGGCGAACGGCCATTCGACAGAGAAACTCAAATTCGGTCACCGGGGGGCCAACCAGCCGGTCAAGGAAATTTCCACGGGACGCGTGTATATCACCAGCCAGAACCACGGATACGCGGTAGTCGCCGATGGCAGTTCTTTTGTAAACGTCAACGACGGCACCTGCGAGGGCATGGATTACGGCAGCGCGTTTTCCGTGCAGTTCCACCCGGAAGCGCGCGGCGGCCCCCTCGACACGGCGTTTCTGTTCGACCGCTTCATAGAAAGGATGGACGCTCACGCCGCCGGATAAATCTATGATTCTGTCGTAAGTCCGCCTTTTGAGCGTTCAGTGTCGCTTTGCAGCAGGCGGCGGGCGTGTTCCTGGGCTTCCGGCAGGTCGGGGTCGCCGGAGAGCATACGGGCGATCTCGCGGACGCGTTCTTCGCCGTCCACGCCCACGGCGCGTGATTCGCCGCTCTCTTTTCGGACTACGTAATGCCTGTCGCCCAGCGCGGCTATTGACGCCTCGTGAGTGACCAGAATCACCTGGCATCCGCGCCGCGATAACTCCTTCAGCTTGAGGCCGGACAGGACGGCGGCTTTGCCTCCAAGTCCGGCCTCGACCTCGTCGAAAACCAGCGTTGGAGGCAGCCATTCATCGGGAAGCGAAAGCTGCAAGGCCAGAAGGAGGCGGCTCAGTTCGCCGCCGGATGCTATTTTTTCAACCCTGCCGCTGCGTTCGGCTGCCGAACCCTTGTTCGCGGAAAGCGTGAATTCCGTCCCGTCCGCCCCGTAGCGCCTAAGCTTAGGCAGTTCGGTAAAACTTATCGAAAAGTCCGTTCCGTCCATAGCCAAGTCCCTTAAAAGCACGTTTACCCGACTCTCCAGCGCGCCGGCGGCGCTTTTGCGCGCCTCTCTCACGCTCATGGCCAGGCGGCTTGCCTGCCTGCGAAGCTCACGAGCCTCCAACGTCGCCTTTTCCAGAAGACCGTGGCTTTCTTCAAGCCATGCCATCTCCCGTTCCGCGTCCCGACAGTAAGTAAGAAGCTCTTCTTCGTTCTTTGCGCCGCTCAGCCTCCGCAGTTTGCGAAGAGAGCCGAGCCGCTGCTCCAGGTTTTCGCTTTCAAGCGATAAGGCCTCGGGAGAGTCTCCGGCATGTTTACGCACGGCGTCGGCAAAGTCTTTGAGGTTCCGCAAGCCGCCCCGCAACAGACGGCCGTTTTCCGCCGACTCCTCGTCCGGGAGGCAGCCGCACAGCGTGCCGCATACGTTCTCCAGCTCATCCAGAAGCCCGCGCTCGGACATGCCGCCGGTCAGGCGGTCAAGCCCCTGGGCGATTTTGGTTCCGCCGGCGGCCCTGCGGGTCAATTCGGCTATCTCGCTCTCCAGCGAAGCCTCGAGCCCTTCGGCGGGATTGACTTTTTTAACAAGAGGGACGACCTCGGAGGCGTTGGCGTAGCGCCGCTCAATTTCGGCGCGTCGGTCGGTCATATCTTTAATTTCGCGCTCTTTGAGGCGCGCCTGCTCGAAGACCTCCCTAAGCTCGCGAAGGGAGGCGCGCAGCGCGTCCCCGCCGCAGGAATCCACCATGGCGAGCTGCCGCCCCGCGTCCAGCAGCTCCAACTGGGCAAACTGGCTTTGGATGTGTACCATCCGTCCCACGGACGACGAGTACAGCGTCACCGGAACCTGCGCGCCCTGAAGGACGGCGCGCCCGCGGACGCGCGACAAAACCCTCTTTACTAAAAAAGTACCCTCTGTGGGCTGCTGATCGTCTTCGAGTTCGGGAAACCTGACGTCCGTGTGGAATACGGCATCCACCGAGGCTTCTTCCTCCCCGGCCCGTATCAGGGAGGACTGCCCGCGTTTGCCCGCCGCCAGCTCCATCGAGCGCACTATGCTGCTTTTCCCGGCTCCGCTTTCGCCCGTGACGACCGTCAGCCCCTCGCCGAAAGACAGTTCGCAGCGTCCGACGCCTCCCACATTTCGGATTGACAGGCGCTCAAGCAAAGTTTTTCACTCTCCCGGCTTCCGCCGTTGGGGCAAACGCCGGTGGCTGTCAAGGGGCCGCCCCCAGCCCAGTTTTTCCTGAACGAGGTCGAGGAACGTCCTGTTGGGCATGTTTATCGTCCGTACCGCGCGGTCGGAAAGGGATATGCCGATGCTGTCGCCCGGCAGCACCTCATACGCGATCTGCCCGTCCTGAGTAAGCGTGACGTTGCTCACCCCTCCCTTGGGCGTGAGGGTGATAACATCCTCCGGCGCCGCCAAAAGCGGGCGTGAATACAGGGTATGGGCGCATATCGGAGCCAGAAGCATACTTCGCATGTGAGGGGGTATTATGGGGCCTCCGGCGGACAGCGCGTAAGCCGTCGAACCCGTGGGCGACGAGATTATGATGCCGTCGGACGGCAGCACTCCGAAAAATTTGCCGTTGAACCTCACTTCTATATGCAGAAGGCGCGCGATGGCGTTTTTAGTAAGAACGAAGTCGTTAAGGGCGTACATGGAGCGGATGGATTCCCCGTCCCTGATAAGGCTGCAATGCAGAAGGCAGCGCTCCAGCAGAACATAATCGCCCTCGGTTATGCGGGCGAGATCCTGTTCGGCCTCTTCCGCCTTGCCGGAGGCCAGAAAGCCCAAACGCCCCAGGTTTATTCCGTAAAGGGGTATATCGGTATCCAATACGTAGCGGGCGGCGCGCAGAAACGTCCCGTCTCCGCCCACTACAATAGCCGCGTCCACGGTTTTGAGCCATTCTTCGTCGGACAGCCCCCCAGTCATAAGCACGGAAGCCTCATGACGGGGCGGCAGAATTGAAATTCCCCTCTCCCCGCCCCACCTCAACAGCCGCCGTCCCATCTCCACGGCTTCAGGCTTGCGGACGTTGATTATCATTCCCAATTTTTTCATCGCGGGTACTCGCCTCAATTATCTACGCTGTAGTTACCGTGGATATTATACTTGTTGTACGTATCAACTTACATGTTAATATTGAGTCATCGAAGGGACAGCCATATAAAAATATGAAATAAATAGGGAGCGGAACGTAAAAATGGCAAAATTGTTGGGTTTATTGTTGGCGGTATGTCTTGTTTTGTCGCCCGCCGGCTTGGCGGCGGCCCAGGATACCGTTAAAATTGCGGTTTACGGGCCTATGACGGGGGAGCACGCCGAACAGGGGCGGAGCTTCAGGGTTTCCGCCGAACTGCAGGCCGAAAAATGGAATAAACGGGGCGGCGCGGGCGGATTCAAGGTCGTCGTGGTCGCGTTCGACGACAGGAACGACGCTGAAGAAGCCGCTAAAATCGCCGAGCAAGTTGCCGGGGATATGGACGTGGTCGGTATCATAGGCAGCTACACCAGCGGCGTCAGTATGGCCGCCACTCCTGTTTTCCAGAAAGCGGGGCTAGTCAACATCTCTCCCTCCGCGTCGCACCCCAACTTCACGAAGGCCGGCAAATACATTTTCCGCAACAACACAATCATAAACGTTGAAGGCGCGGGAACGCTGCGCGCGGTCGACAGGATTCTGGAAGCCGGTAAAATCGGGATGCTCTCCATAATGACCGACTGGGGCAAAGCCACCGCGGAGATTATGGAAGGGCTGATCGAGAGGAACCCGAACGTCACCCTGGCGGCCCACGAGAAGTGCATAGACGGTTCCGACGACTACTCCGCGCCCATAGCAAACTTCCGCGCGGCCGGTGTGGAGGCCGTTATCGTGGTGGGAATGCACAACACCTTCGTCCCCTTTGCGAGGCAGTACCGGCAGCAAGACCCGAATATCGGCCTGGCCGCGTTTGCCAACCTCTACGACCAGCAGGTTCTCGACCTGGGCGGGCCGCTGGTGGAGGGAACCGTTTTCCCGGTTGCCTACTTCAACGAGAGCGACGACCCAGCCGTCATCGAGTACCGCGACGCCTACCACGCCGTCACAGGCAGGTATCCTTCGTCCCTAGCCGCGCAGTCCTATGACGCGGCCGGCATAATCTGCGAGGCAATCGACGACATAAGAGGCAAAGATCGGGCCTATATACGGGATTACATCGCCAAAATACGATATAACGGCGTCGGAGGAGAGATTGTGTTCGACCCGGAGGGCGAGGCCCAGAAGGTCTTTATGATCCTTCAGATTCAGGACGAAAAGTTCGTTTACGTCGATTGAGCGGCCATTACCCCTATTAAGGAGGGTCACAGCTCCCGATGGGCGGCTTCCACTGCTCCGAGGACAAGCGCCGGGATGTCGGAAGCGGAATTACGGTTTAAATGGCACAGAAATTCAATGTTCCCCTCCGCCCCAAGTATGGGGGACCAGGACAACCCAACCGGCGAGAGGCCGGTTTCCTTTACGGCGAACTCCAATACCTCCCGCAGTACGGCGGAGTGTACTTCGGGGTCACGGACGACTCCCCCGCGCCCCAAGCGCGCGCGTCCCGCTTCAAACTGGGGTTTTATCAGGGTTACTGCCTCGCCGGCGCCGGACAGCACCGAGTCCATCGCGGGAAGCAAAAGCCGCAGAGATATGAACGACGCGTCGCATACCATGACCTCAACTGCCTCGGCAAACTTATCCGGCGTCAGAGTGCGCGCGTTTGTCCGATCCATCACAACTACCCTGGGGTCCGCGGCCAGCCGGGTCAGAAGCTGCCCGTAACCAACGTCAACCGCGTAAATTTTTTTCGCCCCCGCGTCAAGCAAAACATCCGTGAAGCCCCCGGTTGACGCGCCTACGTCCACGCATACCCGGCCTGATACGTCGAGACCGAATATTTCAATAGCCTTGAGCAGCTTGTACGCGCCCCTGCCTGCCCAACGCCGGACGCCGGCCACTTCTATTGAGGATTCAACAGCAACAGGCGCGCCGGATTTATCCACGCGCCCGCCGTTTACTTTTACCAGCCCCGCCATGATAAGGGCCTGAGCCTTGGTTCTGCTCTCGGCCAGCCCTCGGTCTACGAGCAGTTTATCAAGCCGTTCCCGTTTTTTCACCTTAAGCCGTGTTTACTTTCATCTCCAGGCAGCTCGCGCCGCAGTTCACAATGTCTTTGGCTGTAATCTCGCATATTTCCCGCTGCTGGGCTATGGTGGCGTGAGGAACGAACATATCCCTCACGCCCAGCAGCTTGAGGCGCGTCGCGCTTCCCGTCTCGGTAACGCGGGCCGCTGCGTGGGCTGCTATAAATTCCCCGACTCCCCCGTTCAGATAGGACTCCTCGGCCACAACCACGGTGGGGTAGCGTCTAAGGATGTCGTCAATCGTGTCGAGGTCAAGCGGTTTCAGGCGGCGCAGGTCAACCACGGCCGGGACGGGCAGTCCGGACGCCGCCGCAAGCTCCCGCGCCTCCAGCATCTCGTGAACCATTACCCCATGCCCCAGCAGCGCCCACTCCTCGCCTTCCTTCACGATAACCGCGCCCAGGGATTCGCGTCCCCTCAGCGCGTCGCTCATAGGAAGCTCCCCGCGCGGGTAGCGTATCACAGTCGGGCCCATCCTGCCGGCGGCGTGCGACATGATGTGCCGCAGGGAAGTTTCGTCGGCCGGCGCGTATATCTCCAGGTTTGGTATGGCTCTCGTCCAGGAAACGTCCAGCAGCCCGTGATGCGTCGGGCCATCCGAACCCACAAAGCCGGCCCGGTCTACCATGACCACCACCGGCAGATTTTGAAGAGCCACGTCATGCGTAAGCTGATCTATGGCGCGCTGTAAAAACGTCGAGTATATGAACACCCACGGGCGCAGCCCCCCGGCGGCCATCCCCCCCGCCAGCGTCAACATGTGGCTTTCCGCGATTCCAACGTCGAAGAAGCGCCCCGGGAATCTCGTCTTGAAGTCGCCCAGTTTCGCTCCCGTCATCATGGCGGCGGTGAGGCAGACGATGCGTTCGTCCTTTTCAGCCATCTGCTCCGTAAAGAGAGAGGCGGCGTCACTCCATGTGGGGGTGGTTTTCGGCCCCGTCGCGCACCGCTCCGCCAGAGGGGCGATCTGATGATATCTGATCGGGTCGCGCTCGGCCTCCGGCAGCCCCTTCCCTTTAACGGTGTTGAAATGCAGCAGCACGGGCCGGTCGTAGCGTTTCGCCAGGGAGAATATCATCTCGGTCTCTTCTATTTTGTGCCCGTCGAACGGCCCCCAATAGTTGATGTCCAGTTCGTCGAAAATATTATGCGGCTTTACGAGGGTTTTTATCTGATCCCGTATGCCCTCCAGGCGTTTTTCCAGGGCTGCTCCCTTGGGAAGCGCGTGGCAGCAGTCCTTTATCGCCGACTTGATTTTATTGTAAGACGTGCTGGCGGAAAGTTTGGCCAGCATCGTGGCGAAACCTCCCACCCGGCGGGTTATGGAGTGTTTGTTGTCGTTCAGGACTATAATCAGCCTGGTCTGCGTTTCCTTGATGTGGTTCAACGCCTCGAAAGCCAGCCCGTTTATGAGCGACGCGTCCCCAATGACGGCCACGACGTGGTGTTTCTGTTTCAAAATATCCCTGGCCTTCGCGTAACCGAGAGCCGCCGATATGGACGTGCTGCTGTGCCCCGTGTCGAAGTGGTCGAACGGGCTTTCCTCACGCCTGGGGAAACCGCTTACCCCGCCGGACGTGCGCAGCGTCCCGAAACGATCCGACCGGTCGGTCAGTATCTTGTAGGGATAAGATTGATGTCCGACGTCGAAAATAATCCGGTCTTCCAAAGGGTTGAATTTCCGCAGCAGCGCGATGCTCAACTCCACCACACCCAGCGAAGATCCCAGATGGCCTCCGTTCTCGTCTACCACCTTGACCATCAGCGACCTGACCTCCGAAGCCAGGGCCTTTAAGTCGGCGGACGGAAGAGCTTTCAGGTTTTCGTACCCAAATCCGTCTTTCAAAAAACGCGGGTTTTTTTCTGCGTCATTGGTCATACTATACATTTGGCTACCTCGTTAAATTTTCCAAATTTTCTCTTAAACGAGTCATCTGAGCCTGCCCCTCGGCGACGCGGGCGCGTTCTTTTTCCACAACGTCCGCAGGGGCGCGGGAGACGAAGTCGGGGTTGTCCAAACGCCCTTGGCTCGCGGCCACCGTCTTCTCCGCCGCCGCCAAGTCCTGCCTCAACCGCTCGGCCTCCGCGGCTAAGTCCAGAACGTCGCCGACGTGAAGGCTTATCTCCCCCTCCCCGAAAACGGAGGATAGGCAGGCGGGCTGGCGTTCCGCGGAAGCCGGCAGAATATCTATCTCCTTCACGCGGCACAGCAGCGACATGAGGGACAACGCCTCTCTCAGCGCCGCGACGGTTTCCGGCCGGTCAACCCGAATCGCCGCTTTGCCCATCCACTGCTGGGGCGGAACTCGCGCCTCGGCGCGCAGATTTCTCAAGATACGTACGGCCTCCTGAAAGTCACGCATCGAAGAAAATATTGAATCGCCGAAACGGTACTCGTCTTTCGGCTTAGGCCAGGCGGTTTGCATTATATAGCCGTCGGTATCGTATCCGAACGCCTCCCACAGCTCCTCCGTAACAAACGGGATGAACGGATGAAGAAGCGGCAGAAGGGTTCTGAAAACCTCGTCCAGCACGGCTTGAGCCGTTTCTTTGCGTATTTCCCCCTCGTCGCCCCTCAAGGCCGGTTTGGTCATCTCAAGATACCAGTCGCAGAAATCTCCCCACACGAAGTCGTAAAGCAGACGCGCCGCCGCTCCTATGTCGTATTCGTCAATCATGCGCGTCTCCCGCTCGACAACCTCCTGAAGCCTTGAAAGAATCCAACGATCTTGTAACCCAGGGTCGCGGACCCTGGACCCGTTACCGGGGGCAAGATTCTCGCATTTACCGGCGATAGTGAATCTGGCCGCGTTCCAGAGTTTGTTCATGAAGAAGCGGTATGTTTCTATTTTGCCGGGGGAGAGCAGGATGTCGCGCCCCTGCGTCGAGAGCGCGGCCAATGTCATGCGAAGCGCGTCGGCGCCGTATTTGTCTATCATGTCCAGGGGGTCGATTACGTTGCCTTTGGACTTGCTCATCTTTTGCCCGTGTTCGTCGCGGATCAACGAGTGGATGTAAACGTCCCTGAACGGCTCCTCGTCCATAAACTCCAGCCCCATCATAATCATACGCGCAACCCAGAAAAATATTATGTCGAACCCGGTCACCATCAGGGAAGTCGGGTAGAAACACTCCAGCTCGGGCGTTTTTTCCGGCCAGCCCATGGTCGAGAACGGCCAGAGCGCGCTGCTGAACCACGTGTCAAGCACGTCCTCGTCCTGCGCGATGTGTGAGCTTCCGCAGCTTTCACAGGCAACAGGGTCGTCCGACGCGACGGTGATATGGCCGCAGTCCGCGCACGTCCACGCGGGTATGCGATGCCCCCACCACAGTTGGCGCGAAATACACCAATCGCGGATGTTTTCCATCCATTGGAAATAAGTCTTCTCCCACTGTGCGGGATGCCAGCGGATCAGCCCGTCTTGGACAGCTTTGACGCCGCGCTCCGCCAGCGGCTTGGCGCGGACAAACCACTGCTCGGAAAGGTAAGGCTCGACGGTGGTTCCGCAGCGCTGGCAATGGCCCACCGAGTGCATGACGTCTTCGGTTCGGATTAAAAATCCCTGTTCTTCCAGATCCCGCGCCGTTTTCGCGCGGGCTTCGCTTATGGAGAGCCCTTTATATATTCCGGCTTCCTCGTTCATGAAGCCTTCGCCGTCTATCACCTGCAACTGAGGCAGGTTGTGGCGCAGCCCGACCAGAAAGTCGTTGGGGTCGTGAGCCGGCGTTATCTTGACGCAGCCGGTTCCGAATTCCGGGTCCACCATGTTGTCCTCTATGATGGAGATAACTCTGTCCGTCAATGGCACGCGGATTTTTTTGCCGATGAGGGGTTTGAACTGCTCCGAACGCGGGTGAACCGCCACGGCCACGTCGCCCAGAATGGTTTCGGGGCGAGTTGTGGCGACAGTAATCTCTCCCGTGCCGTCCTCAAAGGGATAGCGCACGTAATAAAACTTGCCCGGCGCGTCCTCGTGCTCCACTTCCAGGTCGGAAAGGGCCGTAAGGCAGCGCGAACACCAGTTTATGATGTACTTCCCCTTGTATATCAGGTCTTTTTTATAAAGTCTTACGAAGACCTCCCTTACCGCCCGCGACAGGCCGTCGTCCAGCGTGAAGCGCTCGCGCCTCCAGTCGCAGGAGTTTCCGAGCTTTTTCATCTGCGTGACAATGCGGTCGCCGTAAATATTTTTCCATTCCCAAACCTTTTCAAGAAACGCCTCGCGCCCCAGTTCGTGGCGCGTAACGCCCTTCGCCGCCAGGTCTTTTTCGACGACGTTCTGGGTTGCTATGCCGGCGTGATCCGTCCCCGGAAGCCACAGCACGTTATAGCCCTGCATACGCCTGACCCGGCACATGACGTCCTGAAAGGTGTTGTTGAAAGCGTGCCCCATATGCAGTGATCCCGTCACGTTTGGCGGTGGGATCACTATGGAAAAGGGAGGCTTGGACTTTTTGCAGCCGGCTTCCGCGTTGAAAAGACCTTTCTCAACCCAGACGCCGTACCATTTTTTCTCTATTGCCTCGGGCGTATAGCCCTTGGGCAGTTCCTGATTTCTCGACATTCTCAAATTCATCCCTTACAGAGCGCAAATTTCTCTTAATATTAGCAGAAATTTACCATTTGAATACCCGCCCGCCTAGAAAACCCCAAGGGAAACGCATCAGTGCCATGATTTTTTGTTCCCTAATTCCCGGCCGGCTCCTTGACTCTGAACGCGGCGGCGTAGATCGCGGGGAAGGACACCAGCGTCAGTATCGTGGCCACAAAAAGCCCTCCAGCTATGGCGACCGCCATCGGGCCCCAGAATTTGTCCCTGAAAAGCGGGATCATGCCGAGAATTGCCGCCAGCGCGGTGAGCATTATCGGGCGGAACCTCAGCAGCGTCGAGTCTATTATCGCGTGCCATTCGTCCTCGCCTTGCGCGACGTGCTTCGTTATCTGGTCTACCAGTATCACCGTGTTCCTTATTATCATTCCGCTGAGCGCCAGCAAACCGAGTATGGCCACAAAACCCATGGCCTGCTGAAGCAAAAGCATTATCGCGACCACGCCTATTATTCCAAACGGGGCGGTAATCAGAACCAGCAGCATCTTCCCGTTATGCTGAAGCTGTATCATGAGGGTTATAAGGATTACAATGGTCATCAGCGGGACGACTCCCAAAAGCCTGCTCGTGCCCTTTTCGCTGGACTCCGCATCCCCGCCCTTCTGGATTTCGTACCCGAGGGGAAGGCTCTCCCTCAGCGGGGCAAGGGCTTTCCAAGCGGCTCTGGAAACGTCGTTTCCCGTAACGCCCGGAATTATATCGCCCTGAATGGTTATCGTCGGCATTCCGTCCCTGCGCCAAATTACGGGCAGTTCCATTGTGGGTTCTATCCTCGCCACCTGATCGAGAAGGACGTATTTTCCCCCGCCTATATGGGCGTTGAGGTTCAAAAGGCCGTTAACATTGCCGCGCTCCTCCGCCGGGGAGCGAAGATGCACGCCTATAGTCTTGTCGCTCTCGCGGAACTCCGCTATCGGTATTCCCGATATGGCGGTCTGCATACTAGTGGCCAGCATCGAGTTGTTTATTCCGAGCGAGCGGACTTTGTCCTGGTCTATTTCAAAACTCATGGCGGGGCTCATCTCGTACCAGTTGAACGTTATGTCCGTGACCCGGGGGTCTTCGCGAAGCACAGCCCTGACGCGCTCGGCCAACGCTACCGTCTCCTCCCTGTTTGTGCCCACAACCCGCAGCATTACCGGATAGGGCGAAGGGGGGCCGTTCGTGAGCGTATACGCCCTCATCCTGACGTCGGGGAACATGGGAAATATTTCTTCGTTGAGCTTGCGGCGCAGCTCGTCGCGTTCCTCCTCGCTCTTTGTCAGTATGACGGACTGCGAAAAATAATCGTTGGCCAGTTTCGTATCGAGGACGAGGACGAAACGGGAAGAGCCGACCCCCACATACGTAGCCATGTTTTCTATGGACTCGTCGTCCTTTATCATTTCGATGAAACGCCGGGCCTCGTTTTCCGTGGCCTTCAGCGAGGAGCCTACGGGCAGTTCCATGTCCACAAGAAGCTCCGGCCTGGTCGAGCCGGGGAAAAATTCCTGCTTTACAAACCTGTATCCGTAAAGCGCGGTAACGAACATGGCAAGCGTAACGCCTATGACAACCCATCTGTGGCGCAGGCAAAGAGTGAGAAAACCCCTGAACGCCTTTGAGGGAGCGCCCTCGGAATGTCCGTGTTCCGCGCCGGGCTTGGGCCGCGTGTTCAGCAGCCTGACTCCGAGCAGCGGTATGGCGGTGACGGAAACAACCCACGAAACTATAAGGGCGATGCCCACGACTGAAAAAATGTTTCCCACGTACTCGGAGGCGCTGCCGGATGAAAAAGCCACCGGCATAAAGCCGGCAATCGTAATAATCGTACCGGTGAGCATCGGGAAGGAGGTCGCCGTATAGGCGAAGCTGGCGGCGTGCAGTTTATCCATTCCCTCTTCCAGCTTCAACTCCATCATTTCAATCGCGATTATAGCGTCGTCCACCAACAGGCCGAGCGATATCACCAACGCTCCGAGCGATATCTTGTGAAGATTGATGTTCAGGGCGTCCATCGTCAGCAGCACCACGCAAAGCACCAGCGGAATCGAAAGCGCCACGACGAACCCCGCCCGCCACCCGAGGCTCACGAAGTTCACGGCAAGCACTATGAGTATGGCCAGGACAAGCGTCTCGACAAAGGTGTGTATGGATTCCCTGACCACCTTTGGCTGGTTCGATACCTGGTCTATCTCCATTCCGGCCGGAAGCTCGGAGCGCACCCGGTCGAGTATCTGCCCAAGGGATTTTTCGAGCGCCAGGATATTCGCCCCCTCCCTCATCGAAACTTCGATGGTTATGGCGGGGTTCCCGTTGAAGTACATCGTGGGGTCCGGCGGATCCTCCGAGTAGCCACGGCGCACATTGGCGATGTCCGAGACGTGAATAACGCCGCTTGGGGTGTAAACCACGGCGTCCTCTATCATTTTCACGCTGTCCAGCGTTCCCGAAAGCCGCGAGTAAAGGTTGCGCGACGGAGTGGTAAGCATACCCGCCGGCGTCATTTTGTTCTGATCGCTTATGGCCTGCGCTATGGAGGCCGGCACTATGCCGAAGGACGCCAGTTTGGCGGTTTCGGCCTCGACGAAAATCTTCTCGGTGCGGACCCCGGAAAACGACACTTTGCTCACGTCGGGTATCGTCAGTATCATTTTCCTTATCCATTCGGCCGTGTCGGAGAGTTCCTTATGTGAGAAATCATTGCCGTAAAGCGCGTATATAGACCCGAAAGTGTCGCCGAAATCGTCCTGAAACATGGGGGGGAGAGTCCCCTGCGGCAAAGTCGGAACGATGTCGTTGACCATGCCGCGCACTTTCTGCCACGTCACGGGTATTTCGTGCTTAAGGACGTAATCGTCAAGGTTTACATAAATTACGGAGACTCCGGGCTTGGAATAGCTTTTGAGGTAGTCGAGGCTGGGAAGGTCTTTAAGTTTTTTTTCAATTTTATCTGTGACCTGCATTTCCATTTCCAGCGCGCTCGCTCCCGGCCAAACGGCCGAGACGACCATCGTCCTTATCGTGTAGGGAGGGTCCTCGTCGCGTCCGAGCTGAAAATAGCTGGCAATTCCGGCAATGAAAAAGAGCGCCATGAGGAAATAACAAAACTGCTGATGTTCCAACGCCCATTCGCTGAGGTTAAAGTGTTTCATTCGTTTGTTCCCGTCCATCTTCTGATTTGCTGCCCTTCCTCGATCCTGAGAATCCCGGCGGCGACTATTTCATCCCCGGCGAAAAGGCCGGATAAAATCTGAACATCGTCGCCGCTGAACTCTCCGAGTTCGACAGCGCGCTTAAAAACCCTGTCTCCGCTGACGACCCATACGCTGTAGGGTTGGCCGTCGGTTCTGTAAAGGGCAGAAACGGGCACGCTTAAAACGTATTGCTCCACGCGCCACAAAGTTCTGACGCTTGCGGTCATGCCGTTGGCCAGCCCTTCAAGTTTGGAGAGGGGCGATACCTTTACGGAGTATGTACGGGAAACCGGGTCGGCCTGCGGAGATATGTCGCGCACCTGAGCCGGCGCGCTTTCGGCTCCGATGGCAGTAACCGCGACGGTTATGTCAATATTTTCCGCCGAGTGGAAGTCTCTCACCCGCTGTTCCGGCACGTCTATTTTTATATCCATTTCGTCGCCCTGCTGGATTATGACGACTGTCTGACCGGCGGCCACGACCTGCGCTACCTCGGCTCTTTTCTCCACTATAACCCCGTCGTTTTCAGCTTTGAGTTCGGTGTAGCCGAGCTGGCGATTTGCTTCGTTATAGCTTGCCTGCGCCTGTTTGAGCGCGGCGTCGGCCGCGTTGTAGGCGTTTTGCGTTTCGTCGAGCTGGGATTTGCTTACGGCGCCTTTGTCGAATAAGTTCAGGTAGCGCGTAAGGTTTGTCTGCGCGAGGCTTATGTCGGACCTTGCCTTTTCAAGCCCCGCCCTGGCGGTGTCGAGCCTCAACCTCACGTCCGTGGGGTCTATCTTCATAAGTACCTGCCCTTTTTCGACGCGGTCGCCCATTTCCACCAGTCTTTCGGTTATCCTCCCGCCGACCTGAAAAGCGAGCAGGCTTTCGTTCCGCGGGCTGACGACGCCCGGGTAAACTCTGTCGCTTGCCGAAGTTTCGCGCGCGGCATGTATGGTTTTGACGTTGATGATCGTTTGTGCGGGCTGAGTGGATTCTTTTTCAGAAAAGCGCGCGTACAGCAAGTATCCGGCAAAAACAGCAACTACGACAACAATGATGGTTATTTTTTTGCTCAAATTTTTCACTCCCATGACTTTTTTGAAATTATAACATGTAGCCCCTATAGCGTATAATGCGTGACGAAAAATTATTAGCCGTGAGGTGTTGTCGTACCGTGCGCATTATTTCATACCGTAAAGTATCCGACCTCGACGCGCTGCTGAGGGGTTTCATTGACAGCGCGGAGGGAGGAGGGGCGTGTTTCAAAAGCGAAACCCGCTTCATCGTTCCGTCGCGCCGCGACCGCGATTGGTGGAGAACCCGCGCTGGCTTACCGGAATATGGGCTTGAAGCGGAAGAGCCAATGCCCTTGTGGAACTGGGAAGACCTTTACGGTGATATCTGCTCGTTTCTCAAAATACCGCTGCTGCGTCAGATTGCCCCGCCGGACCACCGCCTGATATTGTCATATATCGTCAGGGAGTTCCTCAAAGAGCACGAAGACGGACCCAAGCTGCTCGAATCATGGCCCGGGCTGGCGCGTTCCGGGTTCATCGACATTCTATCCGGCGATATCAGGGAGCTTATCAACGAGGCCGTATACCCTTCGCAGCTTTCCATAACGGAGCGGGACGACGAGCCGACGTCCCGGGTACTCCCCTGGCTTTACAAACGTTATATCGCGTACTTGCGCGAACATTGGCTTATGGACAGCGCCCAGATACCCCTCGTTTCCCTGGAGCTGCTTGAAGGCGGCGCGGAGGACTGGGCAAAGGACAAAAAATTCGTGTTCGTGGGTTTCATGTCTTTTACTCATGGGCAACTGGCTCTTCTCAATAAACTTGAGGCTCTTTCCAGCGAGGGCATAACCATCCTGAAACCCGCGGCCGAACTCAAAAATTTTCAGGACGCGACGCGGCAGCTCGAAGCTAAAACCTGGGAGGACTCCCCTCCTTTGACCAGCGGCACGGTCGTGTCGCTCCGTTCATCGGAATACTGTCTCGAGCCGGAGATGACGGCGCGTTCTCTGGCGCTATGGCACGCGGGCAGGGGTATCCTGTCGGAAGAAGGAGGGCTTTTCCCCGGTTTCGGGGCCATAGGCATGTCCGTCCCGGCGGAGCGGACGGCGTCTATGGAGACGGCCCTGCGGCGCTACCGCGTACCGTATTCCCTGGCGCGCGGGCGGAGCGTAGCCGAAAGCGCGGCAGGTACGGCTCCAGCCCCAATCTGGGGCGCGTGGCTCCAGGGGATGGAGGCTTACGAAACCGCGTTGCTGCTCGCGCAGCCATGCTTTGCCGGCCCGGATTTTTCCATAGACGACGCCGCGCGCGCCGGGCCGCGCGGCGTAAAAGAGTGGGAGGCATATCTGGGCGGCGCGGACAAAAAAAAAGCCTCGCGGGCGCTCAAGGCTTTCAAGGCTATGGTCAGGTTCTGCCGTAGCGTCGAAAGGGGCGTTTCACCGTCCGGGCTGTTTAAGGCTTTTCATGTTTTTCTGACGGAACCCGGCCTTTGGCTGGACGCGTTGGCGGACTTTTCTGTGAACAGCCCCGACCTTGACGAGAACCTGCGGGAACTTGCCGCGTCGGTGACCGAGGTTCAGGCCAAACATCTGGCGCTGCGCGAGCTTCAGCCGGACATAGGCGCCGCCGGTAAAATTCTGCTGAAAGGCAAGGAGGCCGTCGACTTCCTTACAAGCTGGTGCGAGGACACAAGGATACAACCAGGGCCGGTCATTGAGGGAACCGTCGCGCTCTACGACGGGCCGCCTCCGGTTCTGGCCTCCTATCCCGTGTGGATTATGACTGACGTCACGCAGAAAAACTGGCCGGGAATCATTCGCTCCTCTCCCCTGCTGGACGCCCGGGAACGTGACGCGGTGCGTTCCGTCTCGGCTTACCTGCCCTCAGCTCACGACAAACGTATGCAGAAAGAAGCCCTTTTCCGCCGGCTGCTCCAGACGGGGGACGCCTTGACCGTGACGGCCCGCTCGACCGTTGACGAAGAAGGGCGTCCGGTCGGCGGCGCGTCGTTTATGGCAGCGTTCTTCGAAGATATGAAGCACTGGGAATACAGAGAAACCCCGGTAACAGGATTTGGCGGGCTTACGCCGGACGGAAGCGGATGGAGTTTTCCCGCCGTCGAGGCTGGGATGTGGGAGAGGCGCGAGCGGAGCGTTCCTGTTGTCAAAGCGGCCGGGGACTCCGCCGAAAAGATACGGCTGCCGGTCAGCAGCCTGTACGAACTTCTTGATTGCCCACTTCGTTATTGGCTTAAACGCCGCGCCAGGCTGAAAGAGCGGAAAATCGCTTTGTTCAGCGAAGCCGACGCCGGCCTTCTCACCCACAAAATCTGGGAGATGGTGTGGCGCCGCCGGCAGAGTGAACGGGAAGCGCCGCGTTCCATCCGTTCCCTGGCCGCCGATGAGTGGCGGAAATTATTGTCGTCGGAGGGAATTTACGCCCAATTTGACAGTTTGACGAAAGACCGCCGGCTTTCAAGATATGTCAAAAACATGGAATTTTACATTATGCGGCTGGCCGATTTTCAGCAAAGCATTTTGGATCGCCTGACTGAGTCGGGCCTGAGTCATGTCGAGCTGGAAACGGAGGCGGAACTTGCGCCTTACGAGGCGGACGGGGTTGTTTTCACCGGGCGCTGCGACCGGGTGGAGGTTTTTGACGGAGGGCGCGTCGTTATAGTGGACTACAAGTGGGGACGCAGCGCCTCGTACGACAAAAAACTGGACAACACGGCCTCTCGCCGTTACATAGACACGAAGTATGAATCTTTCAGGTACGGATTGCAGCTCTCAGCTTACTGCCTTATGTACGGCTCGGCCAACCCGGGGCGCAGTGTCGCCGGGGTAGGGTTCCTCGGACACAAGGACGGGGAAATCGCCGGTTCCTTCGAGTCCCCGGCGGCCGAATGTTACGCGCCTCATAAAAAACATACCCCTGCGTTGGAGGAGAGGAGCGCCGAAGCCCTGGAGGCCATGAAATGCGCGGCCGCCATCCTGAAATCCAGGCGGTACGAGCCGTCCTATTCAGCCGAAGCCTGCCGGTACTGCGACGTAAAAGGAGTGTGCCGCAAAGGCGAGCTGAGGGGCGAAAACCTCGCTCCCGATGAGGAATATTCAGATGAACATGAGGACTGGTGATCTTGTGCTTTATAAAGGTATGGTTATTATTGCGATGTGTGTGGAATTGCTGGCCGCGCCGGTTTGGGCCGCCGCTTCGGAATTGGCTTTGGCGTGCGCGTATGGAGATGTGCTGGCCGTCCGCAGACTGCTGGATGAAGGCGCCGATCCGGACGAAATCGACGAAGAAGGTTATACGCCGCTGTTAAGGGCTGTTTTTGCCGGACATTCCAGGCCGCTATCCATGCACTTGGACGTGATAAACCTTTTGATCGACGCCGGGGCGGACGTTAACGCGCGTGTGGGCGGCAGCCCGGCCGGGACGGTCAGCGCTCTCCACAAATCGGTGTCGGGCGGGGCGGCGTTTTTGGAGCTTACCCTGCTTTTGCTGGAGAATGGCGCCGATCCCGACCTCGACGGGGAGTGGGGCAGGCCGTTGCATGTGGCGGCGGCATCCGGCAAAGCCGGCTATGATGAAGTAAAGCTCCTGCTGGATTGGGGAGCCAACGCCAAAGCCCTCAATCAGCGGGGGTTGGAACCTCTTGTCGAAGCCGTTACGGCCCCAAGCCCGTCACTTGAAAAAATCACGCTTCTGGTGGAAGCCGGGGCGAACGTCAACGCGGTTTTTGACTGGAACGGGCACAACGGCCTGGACGCGCTCATGGCGGCGGCCATGAACGGAACCGAGGACATCGTCAAATTACTGTTGTATAATGGGGCATTAAAATATTCTAAGAGCGATGACGGGCTTTCCGCCTATGACTACGCTGTAAAAGCCGGGCGCGCGAATAATGTTTTAGTGTTGTGGTAACGCGCGTGGCGGCGCTCGATAATGAAAGCAGGGGATTGACATAAAGGTTTTAGTGGCAATGGTCGCTTTGTTGTGCGCCTTTTCAGTGGGATTTGTTCTCAAGCTGGCCAGCGGTGTTTTCATTCCTATGGTAATAGCCTGGTTAATGCTGCAGATATTTCGTCCGATCATAGACCTCGGCAGGAAGATCAAGCTGCCGCCGATTGTGAACCTGGTGCTGGTCTTCGCCGTTTTTTTCAGCCTGTGTTATATAGGCATCATTTTCTGCACCACGCAGATCGTGGAGTTCAACAGGACATACATCCAATATTCTCCCAAGCTCTACGAGATGACCATAGACATCATGGAGGCGTTTCAAATCCCTCCGGAATCGCTGCCGCGCGTAAGCTGGATGGATATAGTGGGACGTTATCTCCGCAATATTTCAGAACTGGCTTTCGCCCTTTCCAGCAAATTCGTTTTGACTCTTGTTTTTTTCTTTTTCATGCTGCTGGAAGCGCCGTATTTGAACGAAAAGATCGACAGGGCGTTCTCCGGACACAACTCCGTCAGGGTCAGAAACATCATGTCCTCCGTAAGCCGCGAAATCAGCAGATACCTTGGAACCCTCTCCTTTATAAGCCTGATTACCGGCCTTCTGGCTTGGGGGTTCCTTGAGTTCATGAAAGTGGAGCTGGCCGTGGGCTGGGGGGTACTGATATTTCTCCTGAACTTCATACCGACGGTGGGTTCCATAATCGCCACCGCCCCGCCGGTCATGATGGCGATACTGCAATTTTCGCCCGGATACGCCAAACCTGTTGTGGTTTTGGTTGTGCTGACTGCCATACAGTTTGGCATCGGCAATTTTATAACTCCCAAGGTGGTCGGTGACAGGCTTGGACTCAGCCCTGTGGTACTGCTGCTTTCCCTTCTGCTTTGGGGAATGATATGGGGTATCCCCGGGGCGATTTTGTCCGTTCCGATAGTGGCCATCATCAAAATTGTCTGCGAGAATTTCTCGTCGCTCAAGCCCATCGCCGTCATAATAGGAAGCGGAAGAGCAGCCCCCGCTCCGCCCGAGGCCGAGGCTCCGGGAGACAATGGAGGAAAAACGTCCGCGTGACCGCGCGAAGTTCTCCATAAATAATCCGCAAAAACAAAAACCAAAGCCCAAACATAACGGTTTGCTGCATAACGTAGCCCCAAGACCATATGGCTGCGTCTGTCATATTTTTCACCATTCCCTCCGTGATTTGTGCTACTTTGCAAGTAGATGTTTTGAATTATGCTACGTATTACGTAGTAAGTCAAGACCGTTTAATATAACCTCTTAAACATGGCTTGACTTATACGCTACGAATCGCGTAGGATAATTGTTGACTAAATGAGGGAGGGGAAAACAATGCCGCGAATCACTGGACTTATAGGGCAAAGAATCAAAGCCTGCCGCGAGGAAAAGGGAATGAAACGCCCGGAGCTTGCCGGGTTGATTGACGTTGATCCCAACACGTTGTATCGCTACGAAAACGGAAGTATAGGAATTAAGGACGACATGAAGGATAAAATCGCGCGGGCGCTGGGGGTCAGCGTAGCTTACCTGATGAACGGAGGGGGGGCGGCTTTGGAGCCTGAACCTACCGTGCCGCCGCAGCTTTATCTTCCCGTTCTGGATCAGGAGGCGTGCGCCGGCGGCGGGTTCAGTTGGGACAGCGTCGAAACGGACGTCAAAGAGTGGATGCCATGGCCCGTCCTGGAGACCGGAGGCCCCACCGGGCCTCATAAGCCATATTTTGTGCGGGTGGAAGGAGAAAGCATGATAGGCGCCAACATTGACGACGGCTGCCTGATACTGGTCAACCCGAACATAGAGGTGCGCAGCGGGGATATCGCCTACGTCAGATGGAACGACCGCTGTTCCGTGAAGGGTATTCTTTTTTACAAAGACGGCAGGGTAGAGCTGCGCCCCGCCAACAATAACTTCAGGTCGACGTGGATAGAAAAGGATGACATCGAGTACCTCGAAATTCTGGGCAAGGTCGTGCGCTGGCTGAACATGGGCGTTCCCAAAAGTATAATCTGATACCAATCTGCGAAAACGTCGGGGTGCATCAGAACGCCGCACCCGAGCAAATTTTTTGCGGGGCAATTTCCTCGAATTTCATAAACGAATCGACGTCCCTGTAAAAGCAATCTTCCGTCCAGGTTTGGGGATTGTTTTCGATATATTCCGCAATCCGCCGGTAATCGTCTTCGTCGCGGATAATGTGGTCATGAAAAGATTTTTGCCAAACGGAATAACCGACCTTAATAGAAACAGCCCGTTTCCATTGATTCATCACCCTCGACACCGTAGGGGCGGCATTCTGCCGCCCGTTCCCGTAAATACCGATAATCATATGAACATGGTTTGGCATGATTACGGAACAATCCACAGATACGTCCTCATATGTACGCGATAACGTCAATATTTCATTTTCAATTATTTCTCCGGTGTGCGTCAGGCGTGGGCAGTACAGGGGGGATGGGTGGTCTTGGGGAAACGGGCGGCAGGATGCCGCCCCTACGGTGATGGCCGAGAATATTTCCATGCGGCCAAGGGCGCAAATCGTCACAAAGTACGCGCCGTTTTGGCTGTAATCGTAATCTTTTAATCTGTTGGGTTTACGTTTGGGTAATTCTTTCATCGTTTGATTGCCTCGAAATTGGGTAGGGGCGGCATCCTGCCGCCCGTGTTTGTTCACGCGCACCGGGGACGGGCGGCAGGTTGCCGCCCCTACCAATTAATAAACCCCTCTCCTTTATAAAAAGGGGAGGGGGGGAACAAAACAGGGCCTCTAAAGGGGGACTAAAGAAGCCCCACAAGCCATCAGTTCTACCGCATTATCATGCCCACGTGAGTGTCGCCTGTACGTCCTTGGTACTTACCCCTATCCGTCGCGGCGGTTCCGCCGATAAGCCCCACGTTGTCCGCCCGGCTAGCTAGACGTGTCCTGACGCCATCTTTTGCCACGTCGGTTCGAAATATAGCGTAACCATCGTTAGGACTTCCATTGACAGTCCAAGGAGGAGTAGTTGTAGTACCACCGGAGGTAGAGGGGACAAACTTGTCCGGATTGTCCGCATACTTCGCAACAGCCGCTAACAGTGGCGCACCACTCAGAGAACTATAGGCCGGGTCATCCATACTATCCGCGTGAAGCAGTAACGCGGCGCTCTTCAAACTACGCAAATCACTGATAATATTGGAAGCCTCCGCCGAGTCCGTTGCGGAGCCGCTGGAAAGGAGCATCGCCGCGGCGAGGATGCCGATGATAACGATAACAATCAACAACTCAACCAACGTAAAACCTTTGCGATTTTTAATCATAACTTTCTCCTCCCCATAGGGGACTAATATGAGGATCCGAAGGGTCTCCAAGCTCAATTCAAGTTAATCCGTACTCCGCCCGTATCAGTGCTCTGATATTGCGCAGTCCCACCGGCGTTCAGGAGACCCGCATCTTTAGCTCGACCTGCTAAAGCCCTCGGAATGCCAGGAGAAGTCTTACCCGCCGTCACAAAGTCGTAAACTATGCTCGCAGGAGCACCGCCGGCAACCGCAGCGGTGAAAGTCCAACCTGCCTCCGTAGTCCCCGTAAAAGTTACTCCAGTGTCACCAATCACCGGCAAAGCCGTAACATATTTCAGCGGGTTGTCCGAAAACGCTACATAATCCGCAAAGGTAGCAGGCTGTCTATCGTACCTCGCGTAGTACAGCAAGCGCGCGGATCTCAGACTGCGCAAGTCGCTGACGATGGTAGAAGCCTCCGCCGCGTCGGTGGCGGAACCACTGGAAAGGAGCATCGCCGCCGCGAGGATTCCGATGATGACGATAACTATCAATAACTCAACCAGTGTAAAACCTTTGCGAATCTTAATCATAACTCTACCTCCCTGTCTTAAGGCCGGATTACCCCAAGCTGACGGGCAATCATCCATAAAGCTACACAGCGCGTAGAAACAAACCCTACATTCCGATTCCGCTTTATCCGACCCGGCCCCCCTCCTTTCCCGCTTCTTTCTTCACTATCAAAAAGTACACTTTTTGATAGTTTCCCTCGGATGCCTTTGAGGAAAATTTTTAAGGCTTATTCTTGAAATTTTCGATATTTTGCGCACACTTTTTCGATCATTTACCAAAAACGGCTGTGG
>Ga0099364_10002251_pt1 | contig 30925 bp, 24 predicted proteins | sample TergutTh196P3_FD_73070 | JGI IMG/M metagenome (GOLD analysis project Ga0099364, IMG submission 73070) | Microcerotermes parvus P3 segment gut microbial communities from Pointe-Noire, Republic of the Congo - Th196 P3 | ecosystem: Host-associated > Arthropoda: Insects > Digestive system > Gut ...
CATCGCCCTTGGCAATGACACGGACGTAATACGTCGTTCCCGCCGTCAAGCCGATGATGTCGGCAGTGGTACCGGTTGCGTCTTGCGTCTGCGCACCTGTGAAAGCGTCATTGGTTGCGTATTCAATCGTGTAACCGGAAGCATTCGCCACGGCAGTCCAACCGACGGTCAGCGTCGTGGTATCTTTAGGATTCGCTTGTACGTTGGTCGGAGCGGGAAGAACGACTGTATCAGATACCCTTACACTTGTCGTTCGCAACGTCCATTCAGGAAACTTGGCATTGGTCATTTCGCAGTAGATAACATCATCTATCTGAAGCCCAGTGAAAATGAACACGCCATTCACTTCTGTGTAGAAAGATGAATCGACTATGGGAGTGCCAAATGATTCGTAACGCCAAGTGTACTGTGTGTAGGTTCCGTCAATGTCGTATTCGTCGGAAAGATTCAATGTTCCGCCAAGAGCAAGCTCCGCCACAATGGGCATCTGTGCTTGGGATGCCTGTCCTCGAACAAACTCAAGGTTCGCGATAGAATGGCTGGGCAAATTCACACTGGAAAATGTCAGTTGATTGCTGTAGCAAGATAGCGTTTGCAAAGATGTGCAACTAGAAACGTCCAACGCCGTCAGTTTGCTAGTGCTGCAATTTAGCGTTTGCAAAGATGTGCAACCAGAAACGTCTAATTCCTCCAGATTAGATACAAAGAATAAAGAGAGCGTCACCAGTGCCGTACAGCCGGAAACGTCCAGTGAAGTCAAACTACCGGAATAGCTCCAATAGAACGACCGCAGCGCCGTACAGCCGGAAAGGTCAATAGAGTCTATATTCCCGTTGTTGGACGTACCGAATTCGACAAGTCTGTACTCTCCTTCAATTACGTCCCACGTTGTAATACTGCTCTGTATCTGCGATATGGTCATAAAGGCTTCGAGCCTTTCCCAATCGTGAGCATTGTAGAAAGTATCATCAACCGCTATGGAAAAAATAGATGATGGCAAGGAAGTTCCCGTCGCATAAATTGCAGACACTCGATAATGATGTCCTATATCGAGAGACAGTCCAGTGTCCGTATAAAATGCGTCTGTAATTGTGCCGCCTACCTGTTCCCAATTTGTGCCATCAAGCGAATGTTCCAAATAGTACGATGTCGCGTTGCTTTCAGCGTTCCACATCAGCAAAGCGCGCCCCGTCGTCAGTACTGTTGCGGTCAAATCGGTTGGTGCAGGTAATAGTGTATTCGCATATACTATCGAGGATAGCGAGCCGGATGAATTCGTCGCCGTTAGCCGGAAAAGGTACTCCGTGCCTGCGTCCAAACCGGTTATTGTCGCACTCGATGCGGACGTGCCCGGTGCTGGAGTCCAAGTCGTCCAATCCGATTCGGTCGTCTTTTTGTACTGCAACGTGTAACTTGACAGCCCAGATTGACTCGTCCAGTTGAGCGTGACGGAACTTCCTGTTTGTGCCGTACTTCTGAAGTCCTTCGGCGGTCTCGGAGCAGTGGTGTATTCACACGCCCCCTTGTCGATGGTGGAACCGGTCAGACGTGCGTTACCCAGTACGTCATTGGTGATAGTGTACGTTACGTTCGTGCCGTTTTTGTTGATGACCGGATTTCGGTAACTGTTGTTTCCGGTATCGACGGCTCGTGAGGTAGAGAGCAACCGCAGATCCCAACCTTTCCACGCCGTGGATGACCAAGTCGTGCCAAGGGTTTGAATCCTGAACGTGTTGTCTACAGATGGCGAGCTTACGACAGCAGTACAATTCGTGAACGTCGGTAATATGTTGCCGAAATGATAGTTATTACTTGGATTAACAGCGGTGCCTGTAAGGTGTGAGTTAATGAAAGTTGCCGTTGCTGCTGGCGAGTAATCATCCGTGAATACATCATTGTAATCCATAGTACCTTCAATGTTGTTGAACGCAAGAATCGAATTGTAAAGCATTGTGGTACCGTAATTGTAAATACCACCTCCATTGCTGGCATAGTTGCCAGTAATCGTTGAATTGTAAATAATTGTGCTCCGCCCAACTTCCGTAAAAATTCCCCCTCCACTGCCGCTATAGTTGCCGGCAATTACAGAATTGATCACGTACAACTGACCGCCGAAATTAGCAATGCCTCCTCCCCGCAGTGCTTGATTGCCTGCGATCGTCGAATTCACCACAACCAACGTGCTGCCATTGTAAACCCCGATTGCACCTCCGCCGCTAACGGAGCTACTATAATTACCATTTGTCAGCGTCAACCCCCATATTTCGCACCATGTGTTGTCAAATGAAGGTGCCGTGCCGGTAATGTAAAAAATCTGGGTCTGTGTATTTCCGTCAATCGTAATACCTTTATCGCCGCCGTCAATGGTCAAGTTCTTGTCGATTTCCAGTCGCGAACTCAGGGTGATGGTTTGCCCGCGAAGTGACTCTGCAAAGGTAATGGTGCCGTCTGATTCACAATCCTCAATCGCCTGTCGCAATGAGCCTGCCCCACTGTCGGCGGTGCTTGTAACGGTAACTGTGGTGGCGGTCGAAGCGACCGAAATGGGCGCACCGGTAGTCTGGAGAGTGGTTTCTTGGTTGCTGGTATCGACGATAACCGTCTCATTGAGGGTCGGCTGGGACTGGTTAAAGAGGTCGCCCAGAGCGGAGAAGAGTCCTGCGTCGAGCATTTCTCGGTTTTCGAGTTCTTCGATTCGGCAGACGCGGCGGTTGCGTTTTCTTTTAGCGACCGCACTTGTGCGGGGCGTGCGCCGAATAAATTCGGACGCTAGATTATCTATTTTGCCCCCCCCAAGTTAACAGGGTTAACATTTTGGAAGGACTTTTGAACGATGGCGAGGAGGTTAGTGAACGATTTCATGGCATTTTTAGGAAGTTAAAGGTTAATGTTAGCCACCGCACTTGCGCGACCACAAAAAGTTACGGGCACCTCTAATAATTAACTTCAGAGCCGCGACCGGAAGGTCGCGATGCTTAAACTTTAGCGTCGCAACCTTCCGGTTGCGGCTCTGATCTGGATTTTTAGAGGGTGCCCTCACGTCCGTAATTCTAGCAGATATTTTCTGTGGGGCAAGCCCCTAGAACGGTAGTGTTTTAGATTTGTTGAATTAAATGTTTGTATCCGAAGAACCCTACATTTATCACGAGTCCGACGGCAATTTTGTGCATCTGTTCCGTCTTGGAAAAACGAATACCTTTCCGTACCAATCGGCTACACCAAGTCCGTAAAGAAAGATGCTTGCGCTCTATCTTCTGTGTGTTTTTCTTGGAAACGAAAAGAACCGACGACGAAAATCTCTCTACATAAGAGGTAAAAGAATGACGGGAAAGACGATTATTGTAACAAACTGTCCCACCCAACCCTGAGACTTCACTGTCCCACCTGGCGGTGAGACTTGCCCATTTATCCCCTTTGTTCGAGAGGTTATGCAACAAGTCTATTGCAAGTCAACAAGTCTATTGCAAGTCTTGGAAGACCTCGGCAAAGATTATCTGTTTGCGTCAAGAAGAATCAGCCGACAGTTTTAGAATCGCTCGAGCAGTCGTTTTCTGAGCAAGACTGGAATCAATCCTCTGCCGAAGTCAAGGTGGAGAAAAAAGGGGCTACGTTATTACCCACAAGATTGCCATCAACACGCGAGATGCGGAATATGTCCGCAAAACGTGGAACATGCCGAACTGTCGGACGTTGATTTGTAAGGTTCGGCAGGTTGTCAAAAACGACAAGGAAGTTTCTTGTACCAAGCGTTACTTTGTGAGTTCTCTGGATGCTTGCGTGTTAACGTGTCAGCAGTGAAAATCGCAGTGAATCCTCGAAAACAAGCCAAAAACGCCGATGTTTGGGGATGTTGAATTTACACGTCGTGTAAATTCAAATGTTTTTTCGCCTCTTGTACTCGTTTGCACAGGACTGAATACGCTTGAAATATAAGCATTTTTGTAAAAAGGGGCACATGTCCATGTGCCCCACACAACGCCTTGCAAGCCCTTACAGCAGAGATTTTAGCAGTGAAATCAATTATTCGTCTGTGTTGCCTCCAAAAAGTCTGCATCGGACAACTGGAAATAGTGATTCTTCTTAACACGCTCCGAATGTCCAAGCCAAAGGCTTTCTTTGAGCGAGCCGAATTGTCGCTCGATTTCGTTACTTCGACTCATCCGCATGTTGTCAAAAGGTCTAGCAATTTTTCCCAGTCCAGCTTTTTGAGCGATTCGATGAAATGGAGGGAGTAGGTTCCATTTTGTTTGTCCCACAAAGCTTTGAATCACGAAATCGTCGTCTTTCGGCGAACTCTCCAAACGAAGTTGCTCTAATTCTTTGCGTATTTCTGGGAACAAAGGAACTAATCGCTCTTGATGTCCATGATGCCTTTCTGTTTTGGGAGTCCTGACCCGAATGCGATGCTTTTCCCAATCAATGTCAGAGTACCGTAATTGCATCAGTTCTGAAGGACAACGCAAACCGCCATACCTTGCAAGTACAATAATGACCCGCCACTCCTGAGTTGGACTGGCTTCCAACAGTTTGTTAATTTCCTCATCGGTAATCAACCGGTCTTTCTTCCGATTGACAAAACTGCCCAGAGGAACCTTTTCCATCGGACTCTGTTGTAACCATCCAATATCTACTGCGTAGTTAAAAACCGTCTTGAGCGTTTTCATGACTGTCGCAACAGTGGCTTCTGGATACTTAAGACTCAATGATTGTCTCCATTCCAGTAGTCTTTCTACTGTAATTTCATCGAGGATCCCCGTAGCAGAGAACGCTTCGAAAAAGTGCTGTTGGCTTGTGCGATAAATTACCTGTGTCGCAGGCTTCATTTTTGCCTTATAGATGAGGAATGAATCCCAAAGTTCTTGACACGTTTTCGGTTTGTCAAGGCTGATGAGACCTACCTTCTCCAATTTTGTGAGAATCTCTGTGGGAGCCGTTTCGAGCCAAGTGGTCGTCTTTTTGTCAAGAATACTGTCGTTACGCCATTGGTGTAGCAAAAGGATTTCTACGATTCCCTTGACTTCCTCGGCGTTCTTTTTGCTGTATCGGCTACCTCCCAGGTATATCGTGAGCCGTTTTCTATTTTCATCGTACCATTGGATATCGTACCCAGGAGTCTTGTCGCTTTTTTTTGCTATAAGAGTGGCCATGTCATTATCTCCTCTATCTTGTTAAAGGTTAATTTTTTCCTTGACTCGTAAATTCATTGTACCAAAACGCTCGCAATGAACCAAATCGGTTTTGTACATGAAAAACAAACAATAATCGAATGGCAATTCATGTCGTTTCAGGTACTTCTTTTCCTATGTTTTATAGTGCCGACTCCCTCTTGCTGGAGCCGATGAAATTTCCTTTTTCCCTTGCCCCCTTTGTTGGAAAAAGGGGCAAGGGAATACAATGGTGGTCCTACTTTTCTCCTGTCAGCCCATCATTGTTCTTTGACCGGGATTCGGGCTCTTTCGGTCCATTGATGAATTGGTCGAGAGAGCGAACGGAAAAGATACACCGTGTTCCCACTCGGACGTAATGAATGGTACCCGCTGTTGCCAAGTTCCAAATAGTTCGCTCGCTCACGCCGATCATCTGTGCCGCTATCGTTGCTGACACACCGATGCGTTCGACGTAGTTCGCTTGTTTCGGCAACGGCAATACTTTGCTTGTCAATGGAGACTTGGGGATGACCGGAACCTTTTTGGTCGGTCGAATCTGAACAGTCTTCTGAACAGACTGTTTCAAGTTTGTTCGATCAATAAGTGGCATAGTTTTGTTTCCTTTCTTTAAGTTTGTACTCCGATGTTCCAACCGAGAATGGCGGGAAACACTGGAGGAGGGAAAATATCGTGAGTGGTAACATTCCACTCACCTACATATAACGCAAAAATGAACGAAATTTAGCAAATTGAACATTGGGTGCCTTGTGATCATATTCTTATATTTCCAGTGTTTCGCTCACTATTTCAAACATCAAAATTGTCCCGAAGGCGGTGAGTTCATTCTCGCTGACTCGATGGTTGAAAACGGTATTTTTTCATTTGGTGAATTGGGCGGTTTATGTTACGGTGGAATCCAGGCGACTCATCGTGCCCATTTCAGTAACTTTAATAGGAGATGCAACCAATGATTACAATTCCAATCAAAACAAATACTGGCATCCGAATTCCGGCGAGACTGCCAGAGCCAAAACCGGAACGCAAGCGGACAGAGAGCATCGAGCGGATCGGCGTGTCCATTCAGGAAGCCGCAAAAATGCTCGGCATTAGTAAGCCACACTTTTACCCACTGATCAAAGAAGGAAAAGTTCGAACCGTCAAAATTGGACGGCGAATTTTGGTTTCTGTCCAATCGCTCCGTGAGTTCGTGGACGGTAAAAATGAACCACCAAGTTCGGTTGACAGTAAAAACAAATTACAGGGCGAAAAAGAATAGACAAAGGCATTGTAACCCCCGCTTGCTATCTGCCGACAATCAGGTAACATCACCAGTGTAAATTGTGTGGGTTGCCGAAGGAAAGGAGAAGAAATAAATGGCAACACTCACAGCTGACCGACGATCCGGTAAGGTTGTCGGATACAATATCCAATGGTGCGAGAATCGCCGCCGCCACACCATCTATTTGAGCAGTCGGACGTATCGTCGCAAGACCGCCGAAGGCTTCAAAGACTTGGTGGAAACACTGGTGTACTATCGAAAAAACGGAACGATTGTTCCCGATAGAACCGTAGCAAACCGGTTGGCAGATATTCCCGCCGAACTTCAAGCGAAACTGGAAAATGCTGGTTTGATTTGCGTAACCAAGTCGAAAACATGCCAGGAACTTTGGGACACATGGCTAAAACACAAGATGGACATCAAACCCAAAACGCTGCGATTGTACCGTTTGAGTCAGAAGGTTTTTTTAGAAACGTTTTCGCCAAGCGAACCCATCGAAAAGTTGACAGCGGACGGGTGCTTGGACTGGAAAGCCTCCTTGTTTGCCAAATATGCCACTGCAAGCGTCGCGGGACATGTGAAGGTCGCAAAAATGGTGTTCGAGTGGGCGGTTGATCAGGAATGGCTGGTGAAAAATCCGCTAAAGAAGATTCCTAATGGCAGTTTCGTCAATCGGGAAAATGACCGGTTCATCAGCATGGAAGACTATGCGAAACTTTTAGCTGCCTGCCCCAACCAGGAATGGCGGGCAATCGTTGCATTTGCTCGGATCGGCGGTTTACGATGCCCTTCGGAACTGATGCGGTTACGGTGGTCGGACATCGATTGGACGAGAAACCGATTTTTGGTTCGAGCAACGAAAACGGAGCGATATGCTCAACATAGAGAACGTATCGTGCCGTTGTTTCCCGAACTACGGGCAGAATTGGAGAGGTTCTTTTCGCTGGACGAGACGAAGGAGAACGAATTTGTTGTCGAACACTATCAGAAGACGAGTTGGAATTTGACCAGCCCCTTTCAAACGATTGCGCGTCGTGCTGGGTTGGGAACGATCATTCGTCCGTTCGACAACATGCGGATGAGTCGGAGTAACGAGGTTTTAGCCCGATGGGGACAGGCAAAGGAAAGTGTGTGGATTGGTCATTCGGTGGAGGTGATGAAGGATCACTACCTTCTTTGTTTGTCGGATTCAGACTATGCGGAGGCGAGTTTGGGGAGCCAAGTTTCCCATGCTGAAGCCCATGCAAAACTGACTGTAATGGACGGTAAAATGGAGTAAAGTAGGGATTAGATATCCTGATGGACATTCCGTTTGGTGCCGTATTTTCCAGCATGTAACCGTATTTTATCGTAAATGACTCTGTTCGCGAAGATGGCGCGATTACCCGCCGGTCGGCAACCTACCTCACGAGGAAAACTTGTCGACGGACTGCGCTGCATTCCCGGCTCTTTAGTCGGACGGACTGTAGTTTGACCCGTTCGACTGTCGATAGCAGTTGACATGTCCTTTTTTTACGGTATATTACGGAGTTGACCGTACGATTTTTTCATTGAATGCCAGAAGACGCATACCGACTCATTGCAAGCGAACTGACCGCAATGGAAGCATTGATGCGTCAAATCTTGTCCAATGCCGACCCTTTTATCGAAGAAGTTGTCCGGTACAGTTTACAGATCGGCGGGAAACGATTGCGGCCCGCGCTGGTCTTTTTGGCGGGTAGAACCGTCGGCAATGTAACCGAGCAACACATTCAAGCCGCCGCCGCTCTCGAATTCGTCCACACCGCAACGCTTATCCATGACGACATTTTGGACGGGGCGACCCTCCGTCGGCATCTTGCGACCTTCAATGTCCGGTGGAATGCCCAAATCGCCGTGTTGGCGGGTGATTTGCTCCTGACCAAAGCGTTGGAGTTAATCACGCAAACCGGCGAAATAGAGGGTCTCCGGGCGTTGATTGAGGCGAGCAAACAGACTTGCGAAGGGGAACTGCGGCAAATCGGGGCAATGGGACGGTTCGATATGTCCGTCGGAGAATATGTAGAAATCATCGCTGGTAAAACGGCTCCGCTTCTTGCATGCAGTGCAAAACTCGGTGCCTTGTACGCTTGGGCACCGCCAGTGGTTATGGAGCACTTTCATGTTTTCGGACAAAGACTGGGACTCGCTTTTCAGATCATCGACGACGTACTGGACTTGGTCGGCGAAACGGACACTGCTGGAAAAACGTTGCGAACCGATCTCATTCACCGCAAACCGACGTTGCCGCTGATTTTGTATTTGCAAGAGGCGACAATGGAAGAGCGGAAGGAGACCTTAGTGCATATTCGCCGGGACGATTTCGACGAAAAATCGGCGGACTGGGTCGTGGGACGGCTGTGTGAATCCGGGGCGATTGATGCCGCCCGAAGGACCGCACAGCAACTTATTGACGAGGCTTTGGAATCTCTCGACGAAATCGAAGGAGATGCCGAGGCGAAAGAAGCACTTGTACAACTTACCCGATTCGTTGTTTCGCGGAAAAAGTGATTTCCAGCCGTAATCTGCCAAGAGTACCAGTAGATATGCAAGATTGCGGAAATTCCGAATAAATCAACTCTTTTTTTAGACAGGATTTACGAGATTTACGGGATAAAACAATGTTTTATACTTAACCCTGTGTCATAAACAGGTCGTTTTTCCCGGCGGACTTTGTGAATCTTTGTGTTCCTTGTGTCTTTGTGGTGAAAAAAGGATTAACCACAAAGGCACAAAGGGCACAAAGAAAACACCTCTTTAAAACTTGCGGTCGTTTTGGGCGGTGAACTACCGGCGGCACAGCCGTCGACTCTAGGGAAAAAACTCATGCCGCCCGCAGGATTTCGCCGTTCTCGCCGACATCGACATAACGCACCGACACCGACTTCGATACGCCCAAATCCTGCATCGTTATGCCGTACATCGTGTCGGCGAACGACATCGACTTCTTATTATGCGTGATCATCAAAAACTGCGTGTCCGCACCGATTTCCTTGATCATGTTGTTGTATCGGTCAACATTCGCTTCGTCCAACGCAGCATCACACTCATCTAAAATGCAGACCGGATTCGGCTTGTACTTGAAAAACGCCAACAGCAACGCAAAACAGGTCAATGTTTTCTCTCCGCCGCTTAACAGCATAACATTTTTTAACTCTTTGCCCGGCGGCTTGGCAATAATGTCCACACCGCTTGCCAACATGTTTTCCGGGTTGTCCAACACCAAGTCCGCACTGCCGCCGCCGAATAACTTTTGGAACAACGCTTGAAAATGTATCCGCACCCCTTCAAACGTCTCCGCGAATATCTGCTGACTCTCCACATTCAACCGCTCTATTTCCTTTTCGATGAACTTCTTTGCCGAAACAATGTCATTGTAATGTGAAGAATACGCCTTGTGCTGCTTTTCCAAATCGTCCAACGTTTCCATCGCCTCCAAATTGACGTTACCAAGACGAGACAGTTTGTTGCGTAAGTCTTCGATCTCGTTTTGGTTTTTTTCTGCGCAATCTAAAGATTGCGTCTCTGATTCGACCGTTGCCGTCTCTTCGGTAATATCAATGCCGTAATCTTCCTGAATACGGTCGGTCACCTGCTTTTGCGATTGAATACACCGCTCCAATTCCAACTGTTTCGTGTGAATCTTGGTGCGTATCTTTTGCAGTTCCAATTGCACCCGCTTGAGATCGGTCTGCTGTTTCGTCCGTTGCACCGTCGTTTCCTGCCGGTCAGCATGAACCGATGCCGCCAGCTCCGCCAATCGTTCCTTTTGCAGATACAACGAAGCCAATGCAGACTCAATCCGAAGAATTGTCAGCAACACATTTTCCTGCCGCTCCTTTTGAATTCGACTCTGTTTCCGGTACTGCAACAACGTCGTTTGCCGCTCCTTCAACTGCTCCTCTAACTGCCGAATCCGCTCCTGATGCGACTCCAATTTGTTCTCACTCTTTGCCAGTTCGACCTTCGCATTCGTCGTTTTCTCTTGGTGTTCTCCATAGATTTTTTCCGTGTCTTCCAAGCACTGTTTGTTTTCGATCTGTTTGATTTCCAGTACCGATAACTGTTCTTCCAACAGTTCCCGCTGCGCTTTTGCCTGTTCCCACTCTTCCGTCGTTCGGATCACTTGGGTATCCAGTTTAGCGATTTCTGCTTCGAGATGATGATATTCTTCCAATCCTCGTCGATACCGGTCTTCGGCGGCGGCAAGTTTATGTTTTTGCGATTCAAATTCGGCAACGGCTTTCTGGTGTTCCCGGGTTTCGTCTTCGACTTCAATTTCCCCGCCAGTTACGTGTTCCTGTGCGACGGCAACGGCAAGTTCCGTCTCGGCGGTTTCCTTGTCCAAGACATCAATCTGTTTCGTCAAGTTGCGCAGTTCGCTCCGCCGGGTAATCAAACCGGCGACGGTATTTTGCGGACCGACGATCAACGCACCGTCGGGTGTCAGCATCTCGCCGGAGACGGTCAGAAAACTCGTTTTGTCATCGCTCTCTTTGTAGAGTTGGCGGGCTACGGCAATGTTTTTAACGATCCAAATCCGTCCCAAGAGCCGCCGGGCAAGGTGAACGAACTTCTGCTCGACCTGCACGAATTGATCGGCACGTCCCAGCACCCCGGCACGTCCCGAAAAGCCGGTTTCCCGCATCCACGGTGCCTCCTTTTCCGAAGGATCGAGCCAAATGAAACCGACGCGTCCCGAAAAATTCGCCGCATTCTTTTCGATGTGCCGAAACAACTCCGCCTTCGGAGAAACAACGATGTGCTGTGCATTGCTTCCCAATGCCAATTCAATAAGCGATGCCGATTCAAAATCGACCCGAAGTAAGTCGGCAACGAGACCAAAAGCATGCCGGAAGGGACTCTTCGGATCATGCGCTTGCGTGAGTACCTCCCGAACGCCCGGACTGATTCCTTCATGCTTGCGGATCAATTCTTCCAAAAGCGACATCCGTTCCTTCATGCCGCTTTGCTTTTGCTTTTGCTCGGAGAGTTTTTGATTGAACTCTGCCAGTTGCCGCTGTCGGGAATTGCGTTGCTTTTTGACATCTTCTAATTGTTTTTCCTTTTGCTGGAGAGATTCCCCCAGTTGCCCGATGGTTTCGTGGAGTTCGTCGCACTGCCTTGCCCAGTCCGCATTTTGTTTGCCCAGTTTTTCCAATTTGGCAGCATCTTGATTTTGTGCCGTTTCCAGCGTCGTCAGCCGGGATTCCAATCCGCTGATCGTACCGGCAAGTTTCGCATTCTGCCGGTTCTTGGTTTCGATCTCTTTGCGGAGCGCATCCCGATCCTTCTGCTGTTCTTTGCACTGACCGGCAAGGGTTGATTCCTGTTCGAGCAGTTTCCGATAGGAGTCCGAAGCCTCGGTCGTTTGCCGTTGAATATGCCGGAGGTCTTCCGTCATTTTCTGGATTTGCCCGGCGATACCGTCATTTTTTTTCGTCCAATCAATGAGTTGCTGACCGTGCTGAATGATTTCGAGGTCGAGTTCCTCGACCTGTGCCGATTGCGATTCAATCGTCGATTCCTCACCGGCAATCCGCTGGCGGACGGTTGCCAATTCTCTCTCGATGTGCCGGAGTTCCTGATCAATCTTTTCGACTTCGGCATTGCATCCGGCAAGGTTCTTTTCGTGTTCCTCAACGGTCGCAGAGAGAGTATCCCCCGACTCGGTCAGAGCGGCGACATCATTTTGTAGCGTTTGATGCAGAGCGGCATGCCGCTGGTATTCGCTGACACCGGCTTGGATGCGCAGCGATTGCAACCGCTCTTTGTACTGTTGATAGAGTTGGGCTTTCCCGGCTTGACTGCGTGTCTGTTTGAGTTGATGATCGACTTCGTTGACCTTATCGGCAAGGCGGAGCAGGTTTTGATCGACGCGTTCGTGTCGGCGTTGGATTTCCTGTTTTCGGGCATTGAACCGGCTGATTCCGGCGGCTTCGTCGAACAACACGCGGCGTTGGACGGCAGAATTCTGCAACAAGGTTTCGACTCGTCCTTGCTCGATGATGCTGTATGCCTGGGTGCCGAGTCCTGTGCCGCTGAGCAGGTCTTTGATGTCTTTGAGCCGGGAGGCTTGCCGGTTGATGAGGTATTCTCCTTCGCCGCTTCGATAGACACGCCGAGTGATGTGAACTTCCGGCGTGTCGAGATCGAAGGTTTTTTGGGCGTTATCGAAGGTCAGCGTAACCTCTGCGGAGCCGAGGGGGGGACGACCGGCAGCACCGCTGAAAATTACGTCGCTGGACTCGCTGCTCCGCAGTTTTTTCATGCTTTGTTCGCCGAGCACCCATTTGATGGCATCGACGATGTTGGATTTCCCTGACCCATTGGGACCGACGATAGCCGTAATTCCTTCGCCGAACTCTAAACGAGTCCTGTCGGCGAAACTCTTGAATCCAATGAGTTCAATGGCTTTGAGCATGCATGATTCTCCGGCGGAAGGATACAGATTTCGCGAAAATGAGTCAAGATGGGAAAACGGCACCCGGATGCTCGACCTTCATTCACTCTCGGATTTTCACCTGCAAACCTTCACGAACCCTCTGAATCCCGCTGACGATGTAGCGTTCTCCCTTCTCGAGTCCCTTGGTAACGATCCGGGTTCCATCCGCTTGGAGAGCACCGAGTTCAACAACCCGGCGGTGGACGGTGTTTTTATCATCGACCCCATAAACGTACCGCTGGTTCATGTCCGTTCCAATGGCTTCCTGCCGGACAAGTAGGGTGTCGGGAGTCGTCCAAATCGGAATCCGTACCCGGCAAATCTGACCGGGAAAGATTGCATAATCCGCATTGGGAATCTTCCCCCGAACCGTGATCGTTCCGGTCGAGGGATCAATTTTGTTGTACGCCGTTTCAATGACTCCCTTGTAAGGATATTCATTTGCTCCCGAGGCGGAACCGACGATTAAACTGATCTCAAAAGGAATATGAAATTCTTCGAGTCCGCTGATCAACGTACCTTCTCGCTGTTCGGCGGTTTCCCCTCCGTCCTCGCTTGCGGCTTGGATTTGTTGGCGCACCCCCTCCCTAGCCGATGCTTTATGTTCTCTGGCGTATGCCCGGATACTATTGAACTGCGAGTCGCTGATGTTGAAGTTCACGAAAATCGGATCCATTCCAGAAACCGTCGTCAGAATCATATTGCGTCCCGCGGGACCGACCAAATTGCCGGTACTGTAGATACTCGGATCAACTTTGCCCTTAATCGGACTGCGGATATCGGTGTAGGAGAGGTTTAACTTGGCTGTTTCCAGTTGGGCTTCGGCTTGGATGACTGCCGCTGCCGCCTCGTCCCGCTGTGCTGTAGCGGTATCAAGGTCTTCTTGAGTGGACGCTTCTCTTTCGACGAGTTGTTTTGTCCGTGCAAGGTTCGCCTCTGTAAGTCTAAGGTGGGCTTGAGCCGATGCCAATCCTCCTTCGGCGGACTTGACTTCCGATTGATACTGATCCGGTTGAATCAGAAAGAGCGGCGCACCGACGGCGACGATATCACCGGAGGCGTAGCGGATTTCTTGCAGGAATCCCGAAACTCTGGCGGGAATCTCAACGAATTCGTATGCGTCGGTTATGCCGGTCTCTTCGATGTACGGCTGCACATCGCGAACCAGCACAGTTTCTACGACGACTTCCGGTATGGGCAGGGGCGGCTTTTCCGATTTCCCTGGGCAACCGAGTGCTGTGAAAAGAAGGAGAATAGGCAACGAAAAATGAAAATATCGAATCATCTTAAATTGTTATGGAGCAAACGGGTTCGGGACGTGAAGGGAGCAAAAAGCAAACTCAACGGCATTACACCGTAAACGGCATCAAATTGCACTTTGTGTTCCTTGCGTATTTTGCGGTTAATCCTTTTTTAACCGCAAAGTACGCAAAGAAACAAACAGTCCCATTTGTCCCCGCTTACAGTGTATTATACCCCTCGAATCGGATTCCGGCAAGCGGTGTGCTCCGGGTGTGTCCAAGTTTACAGTCCGTTAACAGGTTAGAGAAAAGGTCTATTAGGTTTTCGGCGGAAAATTTTGAGCAAAAAAATGAAAGCCGGGAACGGAGCGCAGCGCAGTGACCGGATCATTTCGCCGGTACTCCGGTTAATCCGGTCGCTCCACTGCGTTACGCTCCCGGCTTTCATGTCTTGCTTGTTATTGTTCGGCGCAAGGAAAAGTGTCATCCTTTTTTCTGACGCTTCCTGACGTTGGGTGTGCTAGACTTCGCCTTGAAAATTGAAATCGGAGACTGTGAGGCAACGCACGGAGTAAGCCGCCGTGTTCCGCGCTGCCAAAGAGTGACGACAGTGAGGGTTTACGTCGTTTTTCCATTGCTCACTGCCTTATTGAATCAAACGACTTTGTTGCCTTTCAGTTTTCCGATCCAATTTTCACTTTTCTAACGAGCGGCAAAACGAAAAACAAACAACACAAAACAAACAGAGCCCGGAGGGAAAACTCCGGTGAATCGAATCCGCATCTTCCGACGCGGGCTCTGTTTGTTCTGTGCGAACATTTTCCCGCCAGGGCAGTAAGCATCACCATTTTGTTAAATGGATAGTAACAGAAAGATATAGCGTACATTTTCCATATTCTATCATGTCCATTGCGTTGTGTCGAGCGGCAGTGTGGACGGCAGCGTTAAAGAACCTTTGTTTCTCTTTCGGCGAGGTTGTGAAAGCGAAGGCTCTGTGGTACACTATACACTCTGCCTAGCGCACCTCGCAGTAAAAAGACATTATTACCGCAGAGGACGCAATGACCCTAAACATATAATTGAACGATCCTAACCTCAAGGAGAAAATCTGTGCTAAAATACTTCTTTCCCTATTGCCTTATTGCGTCATTGACTCTCACCGCTTCCCTCTACGCCGACGAATGGTATCGTGGAAATCTGCACATGCACTCGCTCGGAAGCGACGGCAATGTCTATCCCGAACAAGCCGTCGATTGGTACAAAGAAAACGGCTATCACTTCGTCGTACTCTCTGAACACACTGAATTGCAAACGAACCCGGATCGCTGGATCAACATCGGCACCGAGCCAAGCCGAGTTGCCCTGTTTGAAAAGTACGTCGAAAAATTCGGACAGCCCGAAACCCGAGAAGTCGACAGCACAAAACAAGTCCGATTGCACACGATCCAAGAACTCAAGAAAAAACTTGATGTGCCGGGTCGGTTCCTTATGATTCCCGGACATGAACTCAACAACAGTGCCAATGGTGTTACGCTTCACGGCAACGCCATCAATGTTACGGAGACTATCCCGTTTCAAACCGGCGAGACGCTGGCAGAGTCGATAGACAAAAACGCACTCGCCGTCAGAAAAAATGGAGAAGATCAAGGACACACTTCGATATTCATGTTGAATCATCCGATGTGGCCTTATTACGACATCAATCCGGTCAGTATCGTGATGACCAAAGAAGTCCGGCTGTATGAATTTCTCTGTGCGAACGGCGGACCCTCTGCCCGGTGGGAGGAATCCGACCGATTTTGGAATCGGGAATCGCTCTGGGACATTATCACGGCATTTCGGACGCTCGGCGGACTACCGCTGATTTACGGCACCGGAACGGACGACACGCATGATTACCTCAATTTTCGGGATCGCGGCGACAATCCCGGTATGGCTTGGGTGGTTGTTCGGGCAGAAAAATTGGAACCGGACGCGATTGTGCAGGCATTGATCCGAGGGGATTTTTACGTTTCGACGGGTGTGGACTTGGAAGCCATCGCCTTTGACAGGGCAACGGGAACGCTTTCGGTCAAGGTTAAACCGGTGGACGGTGTGAAGTACCAGATCAAATTTGTTGGTACGAAGCGAAATTTTGATCGGACGGTGGAACCCTTTGAAATGGAAGCGTCGGATAAAAATCCGGCGCGACGCGGCTGGACGTTTTCCAAGGACATCGGTATTGAACTTTCTTCGGTGGACGGCATTGAGGGGAGTTATCGGCTTAAAGAGGACGATCTTTACGTTCGGGCGGTGATTACGTCTGATCAAAAGAAGCCGATTCAGGGGGGCATTACTCCGCCGACCAGTACCGCTTGGACGCAACCGTTCTGTCCATGAGCGGGATAATAGAGCCCCCGCTAACGTCTCACAGAGCCCGCCGCGTAAGCAAGGGAAATATCCCTATCTTACGATACGGGCTCTGTGAACAGTAAACATTCCCCTACTTTTTCCGGCGAATCCGTGTCAAGCCGAGTCCCGCCAAGCCCAAGCCGAGCATAGCAAGCGTCGCAGGTTCGGGCACTTCCCCCCTTGCCCCGTAGAGAGTAAACGTATACTGGCTAACGCTACCGCCGAAATCGAATACAACGTCCTCACCTAGAGTAACAAAGAAATCCTCCAGCCCGTAAAAATAACGTCCTTCACCCATCGTACTTGCCGAGATTCCATTGACCGTAACTGCTTCGATATTGAATTCCGGAGCATCACTTTCCAGCAACACGACATAACCATTGTACTTGTGATCTGTCAGTCCGACCGTCGCAAATGTGGCGATCCATCCGCCGTCGACAAATGCCCAATCTGAAGCGAATTCAAACCATCCTGCCTCGAGTCCCTCCTGCTGAACTACTGGAACCCAGCCGGTACCATCAAAATCTATGGAGAAGAGCTGTACCAGGTCATCGGCGTTATCACTACGGTAAACATCCGCCTTGACGCTCGCTGCCGTCAAAAACGCTACCGCCAGCGCAAGGCTTACAAAAATTCGTGACATTTCTCAATGTCTCCTTTCTGCCGGAATACCGGCTAAAAACTGTTACGGGCGCAAGACTGTCCTTTTGATACTGCGTCGGCGGACCGCCACACCCTCTGATTTCCTTATGATAATCCCAAATAACGTAGCAACTGATGTGCCAAAAAAGAGAATGCCTAAAATTTCGGGGGAATCGTCTGAAATATCCCTGAAATATAGCAGTTTCTGTCAATTTAGGGAAATTGCACAAAAAATGACAGGACGTATTAAAGCGGTAGTAACATCTATGGAATGTTGCAAAATAATACAAATAGTGTAGTTTTTTGCAAAAAGTGTAGCATTGTGATACAGGGAATAGGAGTTATCTCATAGACAGCATGAAAGCGGTTTTTGCGATCCTTGCGTACTTTTCGGTTATTCTCTTTTTTCACCGCAAGGTACGCAAAGGGCGCAAAGAAAAACGACTCCTTTGATCCCGTTTACGGTATAAGATTGCATTGGGACAATTTTATGTTACAATAGGGGCACTGCACAGTTTTAGCACAACATAATCAATGACATCGTCGGCAGAATACTTGAAGAATCTTTTTGGAATGGACGGTGAAGTTGCCGTCATCATCGGCGGAGCAGGAGAACTCGGCGGTGCACTGTCTGCTGGACTAGGGCAAGCAGGTGCGCACATCATCGTCGCCGATATGGGGGAAGACGCTTGTAAAAGCCGAGTCGAAAAACTTCAGCAGATTGGCGTAAAAGCATCCTCGTGCTCCGTCAATATCACGGATCGAGAATCGATCAAACAACTTCTTGCCGAGTCCCTGAAAATCACCGGCAAAGTCGATATGCTCGTCAACTGTGCCGGAATCAACGTCGGTTCCCCCTTTCTCGAAATTGATCCGAATCAGTGGGACAAGATATTTGCCGTCAATCTGAAAGGAATGATGGAAGCGTGTCAGGTATTCATCGAGTCGATGCTCCACAATCCCGAAGGGGGAGCGATTCTTAACATCGGGAGCGTCAATTCGGATCGTCCGCTTTCCCGTGTTTTTGCCTACGCCGCTTCAAAAGCCGGGGTGGTCAACCTGACGCAAAACATTGCACAAGAGTTTGCGACGCAAAAGATTCGAGTTAATTCGATTTGTCCCGGCTTTTTCCCGGCGGAACAGAATCGGAAACTGCTCGACGAAAAGCGGATCGAAAACATTATGAACGGTACGCCGATGCGCCGCTATGGCACACCAGACGAGTTGGTCGGAGCAGCACTGCTTTTGCTCTCCAAGAGGGCAGGAAGTTATATGACCGGCTCCACCGTGTACGTGGACGGCGGATTTACGTGTTCGTGGTTTTGATTTTAGCCGGTACTCCGATTTTTTCCTCAACTTTCGGTGCGAAATAACCGATATAACCGTCGCAGTCGAACCTCTTACCCTGGGAGAAACACAATGGACGGCGTTCAGGAAATTGACACCGTATTGCAACATGTACGGCAGGTTGTCCGACAGTTTCGTCTGCCTTCGGATACCGCGATCATGCAACAGATATTGCTGTTTGAGCAAGCCTTCTACGGTTATCGCTTTACCACGGCGGACTTTACGGCAATTTGGTCAGCGGCTGATCAAGTCCTCAAAGTGTTCGATCTAAACGGTCGAATGTTGGAATCCTTGTCCCTTTCGGAAACCGCCGCCGACATTTCCCTTGTGTCGATCCCCTTGACCCCGAAACGCACGGCAGCGTAATGACTTTTTGGAACCGGTTGCGAGAATGGCGGCAGGAAATCTGTTCGCAGTGGTCATCTGATCCGCTGGAGCGGTGCCGATGGATTAAATTCCCTTCGACGCGGCAGAGCCAGTCAGAAAAACCCAAAGATCAGCAGGCACGTGTCGGTGAAGATGCGGCGGCTCACTATCTTACTGCCCAAGGATACACGATTTTGCACCGCAATATTCGCTTTCCCGAAGGCGAATTGGATTTAGTCGCGAAATGGGAAAAGACCTTGATTTTTATCGAAGTAAAGGCAAGGGAGAGCGAGCAATTCGGACAGCCGTATCAATCTGTGTCGGCGCAAAAGCAGCGTCGTCAGGCGGCGATGGCAAGTCGATTTATTTCGATCTGTCGGCTCAGGAAAGTACCGGTACGGTTTGATCTCGTCTCCGTTGTCCTGCCGCTGGGACAAGCACCGAAGATTGAACACATCGAAAATGCCTTTTTTATAAAGGATTTGTGAACGGCTATACTTTAACCCGTCGTAAACTGGTCGTTTTTCCACGGCGGACTTTATGAATCCTTTGTGCCCCTTGTGGTTAATCCTTTTGTAGCCGTTCACGGGTTTTTGAGGGAAATCTTCATAAACTGTTGTATGTCAATGGTTTACAAAAAGTGAATTTCGCCGTTTTTTGCTGAATTTCGCGAATTGGTAATTGTTGTAAGTTGTTTTATATCAAGGGAATACGAAAAATCGCCCGAAAAACCCGTGAACGGCATAAAAGTAGTCTTTGCGATCCTTGCGCCCTTTGCGGTTAAATCCTCTTTTTTACCGCACAGTACGCAAAGGGAGCAAGGAAAAAAACGACCGATTAGTCCCCGTTTTTAGTAGAGCGTTTACGTATCCTAACAATGACGACGACAAAAACCTTCAAGATAGCAGTTTCCGATTTATGTCTGTGTCAGCGGTGTCTCCGCTTGCTGGACAAGAAACTTTCCGGCGAAACAAACGCATGGAAAGTCGGCTTAAAAGGTTCCTCTTTCTGCTGAACCATATTTCACACTAAAATTGCCGCTCCGTTTCATCGGGATGCCGCCAAACAGAGCAGTCTGAAAAAACGCCGGGAAATCATTGATCTTTTTGTTGACAATGTCAACAACCCGTCGGCAATCCGGGAGGCATTTTTCAATTATATCAAGCGGAATTATCTTTTCCCCTATCTGAAAGAACACAGTCAAACACTTTACATCGACCAGATTGCCTCCCTCAATCAAATCGTCGAACGATGGGGAAATTTTTTGATTGATTTCTTTCTCGACAATCCCGGCTTTCGTGAAGATCCCGAAAAATTTACAAAGTACGCATTTTCTTTGCCGCCAGAGAGAACCGTGCGGGCTAAATACACCGCCGCCGACGGAACAGTGCTTGACATCGGCGGAAGATTCGACTCCGCTCTACTGGACATAACAAACGGTGAAGTACTGCTCCTCGAATATAAGTGCCGAAAGGAAACCGCCCCTATTGAGGAACTCGCACAACTTGCCCTTTATGCCTGGTTGATTCATGAAAAGACCGGTCTGAAGCCGCGGACGTGTGTGCTTTACCTTGAAGAGGAATATCCGGCGGCACATTTTTCCGCTGAAACAACGGACAGTGTGGTCAAACAACTATCGAGTCTCTTTGAATGCGCTATTCAGGTGCTTCGAGCCAAAAAACCGGTCCCCAAGACGGACAATCCGCATCTTTGCAAAGAGTGTCCGTATGACAAAGATTGTTATACTGTACAATGTCAATGATGACACTTTTTTCTTTGTGCTCTTTGCGCCTTTGTGGTTCAAAAAGGATTAACCACAAAGACACAAAGGGCACAAAGCACAAAGGGGGAACAGAGCCCGTGACGTAAGTCAGGGTCGTTCCTTGCTTACGCTGCGGGCTCTGTGAACGCTGCGGGTTCTGTTTGTCCATTGCAATTAACTTGTTTCGCCGAGGAAAAATGTTGACTTCGCTACGAAAAAGGGATACAATAGTGCCGTACAGTAGTTCTACTCTTTTGCAAAGGATATCCGTGCCATGTTCAAAAAATTCTCGATTTTCGTCCTCTGTTTCGCTCTGTTGCCGATTGTCCAAGGTGCAACAGCCGAAGTTAAAACCGTGTCCGTCCAACTTTTTGCTAACAGCGAAAATGCCGGTTACGAAGCGTACCGCGCAATGGACGGCAACGCCGAAACAATGTGGCACACACAGTTTACCGCCGCTCCGCGTATCAATCTGTGTCCGCATCCCGTTCCTTGCGGATACCACTACGCCTGCGGATACGATCATCCCAGTGCGACGATTCCGCCGGCTCCAAACTTCATGCCCCTGCCGCCGGAAATAGAGCGACTCCCTTGGATCGGCACAGCAAACAACGACGCAACCGCCGATGCCGCTCGATCCGCACTCTTCGGAATCACAAGGAGAACCGGAAACAACACTGCCCCGCCGCACGCCCTCGGAATCGATCTCGGCGGTGTCTATCCCATCACCGGTTTCACCTACACACCGCGAGAAGATCACGGTAACGGAACTTACGGTCAGTACGAACTGTACGTAGCAAAGGATACCGAAAACGGTAAGGCAGTGTTCGGCGAACCGATTGCGAGCGGCGAATTTACAGGACAAAATAAAACATACACTATCGACTTCGGCAAAACGGCGGAAGCGCGGTACATCAAATTCGTACAAATCTCCTCACGCAATGGTCAGCCGTTTGGTTCCGTTGCAGAGTGTCAGCCGATTGCCGACGGATACCGATTTGTCGCCAGCGGCAGCGGATACTTACAGCCCAATGCGAGATTGGTTCCCCGCATCCCCGATGCGCCGAACGACCCTGCATTGCAGGAACGCATCGACGAATGGAACCTGCTTGCCGAACGTTTTAAGACCCCGCTCTATTGGGAAGCCATCAAAGACGAAGTTGCCTCTCCTGCTTCGCTGATTCTGCCGGAAGACCGCGATCCGCTAGACGTGGTAGTGCGGCGTTTCAAGGCTGCACTAGGCGACGACAGTCTTAATATCACTGCGGCGGAAAACTTTCCGGTTGAAAACGTTGACGAACGTTTTAAGGCGTTTTGCATCATCGGCGATATGCGTCGGCACTTCATGTTATCGACCACCGATCCTCGCGATCCGCAGTATCGTAATCGCACGGGCATACGTCTCCCACCAGGTCCATTGGTTACGACCAACGTGCCCAGGGAAATCCTTTTCGTCAAGCGGCATCGCGCCGGTTATCAGCACATGTGCGATCAGTTTTACGGCACCAATCAACGACCGGGCGGCGGACTGTTCGTGTTGAATATCGAAACGGGAGAAGTCCGAAATCTTCTCGAAAACATCGTCGTCGAATCGGGTCGGCTCAAAGGACAAAAACTCGACAAGGGTTCTTTCCTTTCGCCGGATGTATCGTTCTGCGGCACTAAAATTGCGTTTGCTTATGTCGAATTGGATGAGCCGACCACGCCTTACAATCTGTCCGACATGACAAAAACCACGCATGTCCACACGCTCGACGTAACTCGGGGACATTGGGACGTTGGACGCGCGTACCACATATTTACCTGCAACGCCGACGGTAGCGAACTGCGGCAGATCACCGACGGAACGTGGAACGACTTCGACCCCTGCTGGTTACCGAATGGTCGGATTGCGTTCATTACAGAACGTCGCAACGGGTATCTGCGCTGCGGGCGTGAATGTCCGACCTACACGCTTTTCGATATGAATCCTGATGGTACACAGATGCGTCCTTTAAGTTTTCACGAAACAAACGAATGGAATCCGAGCGTTACCAACGACGGCAAAATACTTTACACCCGCTGGGACTACGTCGACCGCTATGGCTGTATTGTGCATCATCCTTGGGTAACAACGCTGGATGGTCGTGATCCGCGTGAAGTTCACGGTAATTATTCGCATCGCCATCGTCGTCCCGACTGCGAATTTGACTGCCGGGCAATTCCCGATTCACATAAATTCATTGCGACCGCCGCACCGCATCATGGGCAGTCTTTCGGTTCGATAGTGATGATTGATCCGCGTGCCGAAGATGACGATGCAATGGGACCGATCAAGCGGCTTACCCCGGATGTCGGTTTTCCCGAATCGCAAGCAGAGACGGGGGCGCAAGTTTACGGTACGCCTTGGGCATTATCCGAAAAACATTTCCTTTGCATAGCGGACTTTGCCTATCAACCCAGTGCGGGAATTTCCGGCGCGAGGGGCGGTCCCGGCGGACGCGGAAACTATGGAATCTACCTGTGTGATATTCACGGTAATCGGGAATTGATCTACCGCGACCCGGAGATCGCCTGTATGTCGCCGATGCCGCTGGCGGCAAGACCGATGCCGCCTGTTCTGACCACGACTTACGATCCCTCCACCATTGAACACCAACCCTACTTGGGCATTCGCAAGGATGGGCGCATCTATCATCGGGAAGCAGACGGAAATATCTCCACCTCGCACAACACGCAGGCAACCGGAACGCTTTCGCTTATGAATGTCTATGATTCGCTCCGCCCTTTCCCGGAGGGGACGAAGATCAAGGAATTGCGGATCATCCAACTGTTGCCGATGTCGGTGCCGTCCGGTGCTCCGCCGCACGAAATCGGTATCCGCGAACGTTCGAGTCTCGATTCTGTGAATCTTGCCCGCTGGGTGCTCGGCACCGTGCCGGTCGAAGAAGACGGCAGTGCCCATTTTGAAATGCCAGCACAGATCGAGTTTCAATTTCAAGCAATCGACGAAAACGGTCTTGCCGTGCAGTCGATGCGCAGTTCCTCTTATGTTCAGCCGGGAGAATCGCTTTCGTGCGTGGGTTGTCATGAACCGAAAAACAGTGCGCCTCCGATGATACAGCCAAGAGCGATGCTTCGTATTGCCTCGAAAATTAAACCGGAGACGGTGCCGGGAGCGTTTCCATTCTCGTATCCTTTGCTTGTACAACCGGTGCTGGACAAACATTGCGTCGAGTGTCATGCCGACCCGGAGTCCAAGACGTTCAGTTTGGCGAAGGAGCCGATTGGCAACAATAAATTTTACGCTTCGTACAATAATCTCGCCTCAAAATATGGGTTTGTCGCTTACGGTGAACCGTTGCGCACGACACCGGGCAAGTTTGGAGCGCATACGGCACCGCTTTACAAACTGCTCAAGGCAGGGCATTATGATGTCAAACTTTCCGACGAGGAGATGCACCGGATTGTGTTGTGGCTCGATTGTCTCTCGAACTTTTACGGCGTGTATGAAAAGGAGGGGGGCGAAGCGCAACTACGCGGCGAACTGGCATGGCCCACTTTGGAATAGGCAATCGGACCGCAATTTTTGGATTGCGCAGAGCCGTTGCGCAATCCAAAAATTAGCAACACGTAAAGCGAATGCTCCGCATAACACCCGCGAAAAACGAGATATTCGGAACGGCGCGGCAATGTTCGAGAACTGTGCAACCGCCTCACCGTCGAAAAGGATAGGCAAAATCGAAAGCACCTTTTTGCCGTTATTGAATTGACGAGGGACGATGTCCGGGGGTTACTATCGTTTCCGCTTTTTTTCTTTCTCCCGAAGAGCATCTTCCAATGCTTTTCCCGATTTGAACGCAACGATATATTTTTCCTTTACCAGGACTTCGTCGCCGGTTCGGGGATTGCGAGCCTTTCGGGCTGCCCGTTTCCTTACTTCAAAAACGCCGAAATTACGCAGTTCAATCCGTCCTTCTTCGGCTAGTGTTTTCACAATACAATCGAGCACACTTTGGACGATGTCTTTCGTCTTCAACTGTGTCATGTTAAGTTTTTCGGAAATAGTACGAACGATTTCTTTTTTGGTCATGACTGGTGCATCCAAGTTAGGATTCAGGCAAAAGGGAAAGGCGACCGTCCCTAGTCCAAATAAAGGATAGGTCGCCGAAGAACGCAGATTTTCAGACTATTCGGGGGCATCACCGCCAGCGGTATCACCGTCGGCAGGAGGATCACCGCCAGCGGTATCACCATCGGCAGGAGCATCGCCACCAGCGGTGGTGTTAGGCGGAGCAGTTACGGGGGTATCGCCGCTGGGGCAACCGACAACAAAGCCGAGGGCAACAAGCATGGAGCAGAGAACGAGAAATTTCTTCATTGTGTTAAGGTGTAGTAAGGGTGAAAATGGTTTTCGTCGTGTCTTCGACTATCGAAAACACTGCCCCCCATGATAGAGGATTTTTTTTTTAATACAAGGGGCTCACATTTTTTGCGGAAACGGGGGTACTCAAGTGTTTTGTCGGCTTAAAATGCATCCGTCCGACCACAATACAGGTTCGACCAAGCCGAGGTTCCCTCAAGTGAAGCATCGTGAACGTACACCGGCTCGTCGGCGATTTGTTCCCATTCGTCAAAGTATCGAAGCCGGTCGTAAGCGATTGTCCATATACAATCCTTGTCGTCCGCCTCGCAACGTCCCTGAGAGGAACCGCCGCAAGGACCATTACGCATACCCTTAGAACAACGCCCCATCGGACAAAGATACGCAATGTTCGGCAATGCACAATCACCGCAATCTTGGCAACCGTAAATCATGTGCTTTGCATTGTCTTCAACGAAATGAAGCATCTTGTACAATACTCCCTGCTTGCTTGGATTCGGATGCTTTTCGGTTGGGTCTTTCTCCAATGACCGATAAATCTTCGCAATCGCATTGTACAGCCCGTGATTCTTGTGAAAGCCGATTGCATGAACCAACCGCGAAAAACGGTAAAACAGATTGACGTTCTTCGTCTTACGCGGCGTTGCGTCGATGTACCGTTCTGCGTCGAAACAATAAAACTCCTCCGCTTGTGCATACTGGATTTCCTTATAAAAGAGTTTCCAGTCGTCGGACGAAAATGTTTCCGACAATTCGATGATCTCGAAAAATTGTTCCGGCTTTCCTAATCCGCCGAGATACCCTCCTTTGAAACCGAGTCCGCGAAAGACGGCAAGTTGTTTCGCCGCAAATTCCTGAAAGTATTTTTTCCCCTTGTCTGCGCCCGAGGCGTATTTTTCAATGTCGGCAAGCAACGGATCACTCACGACGCAACCGGCGAGTTTGCCGGAGTGAAACATCTTGGCAACCGTTTTGTTCAAGACGTAAACATTTCCCAAAATCGGCGTGTCCAAGTGGTGATGTTGGAGAAACAATTTTAACTCATTGAACTTTCGCATGTCGTATCCGAGTTGCGGCAGAATCCACTCGGCACCGGCTTTGATCTTTCGGAACATTTTGACATATTGCGGAATGAGTTCATTCTCCTGCCTTTTGAAGGGACTGACCGCACAACCGGTGAAAAACCGTGTCGGATTCAGTTTATCGATGTTTCCTCTGCGACCGGGCACTTCGAGTCCTGCGCTCATTTTCGTGAGCATGTCAATGAGCGCAACGGAATCAATGTCAAACACGCCCGGACTGCGTTTCGGATAGCCGCCGGCGGGCAAATCGCCGGTGAGTGCCAGGACATTGTCCAGACCTTCGGCGGCGTACTTCCAGGCAGTACCTTCGAGGGCAATTCGGTTTCGATCCTTGCAAGTCAGGTGAACGACAATACGCGGTGCGTGTTCAGCAAGTTGTCCGGTGAGCCAGTCGGGCGGAAGCATCGGACCGCCGCCCGGATTGTCCGTGACCGAAATCCAAGCAATCCGAGAATCGGAAAGCAATGCACGCGACAGTGCCAGCGAAGCCGCTGTTTCGTCCAGGGCGGGAATCCCCCGACTGTTGACGATTTCCGCTCCGTAAAGAAACGGCGATGACGATTCCTGAATGCGGACACGAAAACTATCGGTAATGCTCATACATATACTGCGAAAATGAAGGAACTAACGAAACAGAATTATAGACGGCGGGTACACATTGCATTTTTCTTTGTGCCCTTTACGTCCTTTAAGGCTTTCGCCGGAAAATACTGCCCTGGCGGAAAAACTTTAACGCTGAACAAACAGAGCCCGCATCGGAAGATGCGGATTCGATTCACCGGAGTTTCCCCTCCGGGCTCTGTGAACTTTTATCCGTCGGGTACAGAACATTCCCGTCAGGCAAATGCTGTCGGCACCGGTCCCGCTAGTAATTCGTAATCGCTCAACACCTGCATAATTCCCTGTTTTGCCTGCGTGCATTTCATGGCAATAATCGGCGTTTGCCCCATGATGAACACTTCCGCAACTTTCTTTTTGCGGTCATTCTTTTCCGCCTGTCCCAGAAAATAATGTCCAATGAGAATCGCCATCGCCGCATCGACCAACTGCCGGGCAACCAAATCGACGTACGCGCCGCTCTGCGTCTTCACAAACTCGATTGCCGACTGCAAATCCTCACGATTCCTGATTAAAACCGCTTTCAGTTCTTCCAACTTGGAATCGCTGTATGACTTTTGCTCAAACGACTCGGCGTAATGCGCAAAGACTCCGCTCGTGATTCCTTTGATGGCGGCAACGACTTGCAACTGACTCGTTCCCTCATAAATCGAAGTGATCCGGGCATCCCTAAGGTACCGCTCCGCCGGATAATCTTTGATGTAACCGCTGCCCCCCAACACTTGAATCGTGTCCGATGTTACGGAAATACATCCTTCCGCCCCGTAGTATTTGCTCATCGGAGTCAGCATCGCATTGAGCCGCTTGTAGGACCGGCTATTCTGTTTGAACGCCTTCTTTTCCTCGTCGGAAAGCGCATCGGCATTTCGTTCCAGCAAGCGGTTGGTGTTGTGTTCGAGATCGCAAACCCTGGCGGTTTCGTAAATCAACGCACGCATCGCTTCGATTTTGATCTGCATTTCGACAACCAATTCGGCAACGGGCGCAAGCCGTTCAATCGGTGCGCCGAACTGTTCCCGGCTGTGTGCATAAGACCGTGCAAGCCGATACGCCGCTTCGGCAACCCCTAGCGATTGCGACGCAATACCCAGCCTCGCACCATTCATCAGGGCGATTACGTAGGTAATCAATCCCCGTTGCCGCTCGCCGATAAGCCGTGCCGGAACGTTTTCAAAGGTCAACTCGCACGTCGGACTGCCGTGAATACCCAGTTTCTTTTCGAGACATCGGACTTTCACTGCCGGTGAGCGTTCGCAAACGAAGAGACTCAATCCGCGTCCGTCTTTGATTTCGTGTTCACTCCGGGCAAGGACGAGCAAGACTTCGCCGCAACCGTTGGTGATAAAACGCTTTACGCCGTTGAGAACCCACGATCCGTCGGGCAGTTGATCGGCTCGCACCCGCACGGCTTGCAGGTCGCTTCCCGCATCCGGTTCGGTGAGCACCATCGCTCCGGTAACTTCGCCGGAAGAAAACTTTGGCAGATACTCATCCTTGATCTCATCGGAGGCGAAGGCATAAATCGTGTCGGCAATGCCTTGCAGTCCAAACAAGTTCATAAAAGAGCAATCGCCGCGAGCGATGATTTCCGTTGCCATCGAGTAAATCAGGATGGGACAGTTTAGTCCGCCGTATTTTCGGGGAAGAGTGAAGCCCATCATGTCGGCTTGCGTGAGCCGGTCGAGATTTTGCCGGACGAGCGGATGATAGGTAACGGTTCCATGCTCTGCGTTGTGAGTATTTCCTTCGGCATCGACTTGGTCGGCACTGGGCGCGAGTGTTTCGGCGGCGACTTCGCCGACGATTTCGAGTATTTTTCGGTAGTTGTCGATGACATCGTCGAGGTCAACCGTTAGCCGTTCTGCTTGCGGAGCGTTCGCGGGTAAATAATCCGCATCGCCGTTGGGTGTTTCCCGCTCCTGAATGGCAGCGATTTCCGTGAGATCGAGGTGATCAAATAAAAATTGAATGTCCTGATTGTCGGTAAAAAAATTGGGCATGGTTTTTCAGTGAGCCAAACATTGGACGTTAATTATAACACAGAGTCCATTGCGTGAGCAGGGGACGTTTCCGGTTTTTCCTTGCTTACACGCCGGGCTCTGATTCGCCATCCAGTGCGATCCGTACCAATCTATGGACACGTTCTAAAAACCGGATACGCCAATGCTCGAACGGAACAATTCATTGAGCGGCTCGAACGATGTCGTCATCGGACTCGGAGGCAAAAACTGCAACGTTTCCTGGTGTCGTGCCAGAGATTCCGTCATCCAATAGAGCAATTCTTTGGACAGTTGCAATGATTTTCGATCCCCCATGACCGTAGTTACTTTTTGTTGCATAATGTCTGTAATTTCATTCAGAAGCGGCAATGTCAGTAAGTCGGCATCGAGCAACTTTTGAAATTCAGTCGGTGGCATCGACACATATTTTTCGATCCATTCGCAAGCCAAGAGCGGGCGGATTATGTAAAAAACACGGTGCAAAACGATCCTTACGCCCTGTACTTGCGGTATCGTTTGGGCAGCAATGTTCGCATAATGAAACAATGCCCGCTTCCTGTTAAAATAAGTAGGAATCAATGCCCGCAAACATTCCACAAAAAGAGGATCGCAGTCATAAGAGACCGGATTTTGAATCTGTTCGTTTATCGGAATGTTACATGTCGAAAAGAGCCGCAACGCCTTTCGGAGTTCGTAACCGGCAATGTCGATGTCGTCGGGAAAAACCGTTTCGATGGATTCCCTCAGGTCTTCAATAGAGAGATACCAATGGGCGGGATGGGAGTAGATGCACCGAACATCGTAATCGCTGTCGGGAGCATGCAAACCCCATGCACGGCTCCCGGATTCTCCCGCAAAGAGCAACCGGCAACCGTACTGTTGCATCAAATTTGCTAAATGCTCAGCGATGACAGAGTGAACCGACATAAACAACTCCTCTTGTGTATGCGGTACAGTATCCCCTCTTTTTGCTGTAATGTCAATGCGTCGAACCGGTGGACGAACAAACAATTTCCGCAAGCCGCTCGACGACTTCATCAATCGTCATTCCGTCCGACACGATGCGGTGAGCGTCCGGCGGTTCAGACAACGGACCCACCGGTCGGGAGGCATCCCGTGAGTCCCGCTCCACGATTTGCCGGTATATCTCATCGAATTCGCTGGCAATTCCCCGTTGTTGCAATTCTCCTAGCCGTCGCCGCGTCCGCTCTTCCGGCGTTGCCGTCAGAAAAAATTTGCACGCTGCATCAGGAAAAACAACCGTCCCCTGATCCCGACCTTCTGTAACAAGACCTTTGTTTTCCGAAAGAAACGTCTGGGCAATGCGCCGTTGCTGTTCGACCATTGCTTGGCGAATGACCGGATTGTCCGCCGCGAACCGGGTTTTTTCCGTGATGCCCGGCGCACGTACCGCCTCAGTGATGTCTTCGCCGTTGAGCAATGTGCGTCCGTCTATGATACTGACGGCGGCACTTTCGGCGAGACGTTCCAGTTGAACCGGGAAATTCCAGTCGATACGGCTACGGATTCCGAGCAGAGCAACTGTACGGTACATCGACCCGGTGTCGAGATACTCAAATGTATGTCCCCGTTTTTCCGTAAGCCGAGCCGCCAACCGCTTTGCAACTGTGCTCTTGCCTGCTCCGGCGGGTCCATCGAGGGTAATGATCATGACGCTTCTTTCACCGCCATTTCATTGAGGGAACGTCCCAATTTTTTCGTACCGCCGGGGGGCAATCGTCGAACGGGCGGGTCGTTGTCGGCATTGCTTTTCAGCCAGCCGAGCACCTTGTCTTTGTTGGCATCTTCCGGGGGCATGCCCATGGCGTGGACTGCGTCATTGACACCGTGCAGTACCGAATTTTTAACACCGTCTCGAACCCAGTCGAAAAAGTTGAAACTCATAGGGGAATCCTTTCCATGATTGTTAAGGGTGAATTGATTAACCGACACATCGGCTACTGGCGGAATGATAGCATTTTTTACCGAACGGGTCAAGAGCAAAAACTACGGAGAGTGCGTCCACCTTTTGTGTTGGCATATATCAGATACCACAAGCCCTGATAGGGGCGTTACGACAAAGTTTTGTAACACCCCGTTGGGGCTTATGGTGTATGAGTGGTGTATGAAGATGGGCCATATCCGCTGGTTGACACCAGCGGTTATAGACATTCTGCCCCGTCTGGGCAGTGGACAAATCTGCCCACAGAACGCGGACACACCC
>Ga0099364_10002252_pt1 | contig 30916 bp, 31 predicted proteins | sample TergutTh196P3_FD_73070 | JGI IMG/M metagenome (GOLD analysis project Ga0099364, IMG submission 73070) | Microcerotermes parvus P3 segment gut microbial communities from Pointe-Noire, Republic of the Congo - Th196 P3 | ecosystem: Host-associated > Arthropoda: Insects > Digestive system > Gut ...
GATTACCTCGTTCTGCGTTGGTCGGCGTGCGGTGTTGTCTAAGAAAACCACTTAGACAACACCTTACTGCCTGCTTAATGGACGTTATCTGTCCTCGAATTGACGAACGTGCGTACCTCGGGACGGATAAATCCGTCCCCTACAAGGAATTGCCATATTATCCCTAAAATCAAATCGCCATGGGAGTGGAGGGCGGAGCATGGCGCGGAAACTGGTAAAATATGTAAATCAACTTTGCAAAAGATAACCCAGAATGCCGTTCCTATATTTTGACACCTAGCCTTTAGGCTAGGGGGGTGTCCGCAACAAAGATTCCGTTTTCCGCACGAGGGTGGCGGCATGACGTAGGCGTTGTATAAATAGGACTCCCATTTTGCGTCTGTAGGTTCAAAATGATAGGGTGTCGAACAATCCAGGTTCTATAGAGATATTATAATCGTTTTGTTGGTTGTTATGCAAGAGGGAAATTTAGAAGTTTGATTTTGCGTGTGTGTGGTTGCCTAGCTTGGGAAATGTTACCATAGCGTACGCACCCAATCCAGTGTATCAAAGGCTTTGTCGCCTGTGATTAGGGTTAGGCTCTCGATATACGCTTGTGCCGCTAATTGTCTATCGAATGGGTCACGGTGTTCCCATTCAAATTCACCTGCATAGTGGGCGTGGCGCGCGTTTAGCGGCAATTCGAGGACATCAAACTCTCGAAGAATATCAAAATAGTTTTTTACCACGTACTCAAATTCGTTGAATTTGCCTACGCGGTATTTATTCATAATTTCATAAGCGGTTACAGCCGACACATAGCTTTTAACGCTTGTGTCGGCGATTGCTCTTTTGGCGGTACTGCTTAATTTATGGCTTTCACGCACCGCCCACAAAAACGTATGCGTATCAAGCAAATACCCTAAAGCCCCCATGCCTGTAACTCCTCCTCTGGCAACGGTTCAAAAAAGCTGTCTGGCAAGGGCGGAATTTTGTCGGCGAGGAAATCAAATTTCCGTGTAGCTGTTGGCTCTGCCGCAGGCAAAACGATAATTTCTACCTGTCTGTTTCGTAGCATGGGCGGTAGGTTAATCACCTCGCTTAATGCGGCACTTCCCATTGTTTGGCGATATTCCATTTCCTGCACCTCCTGCAAAATTTATTTAAGTATATCATGGATGTGTGAAAATTCAATAAGGATTGATTTTTAACAAATACATGGTATGATTTTTAAGTCATACTGTAGCTAGAATGACATTAGGGCAGGAGTTGAAAGCATATGCAGGCGATACTTGAGGATTCGCGGGCAGAATTGGAAACAACCTCCGCGCCTAACAAGAAAGAGGTCGTTAAAAACTTTTTGGAAGCAATGAAAAAATTACGCCATGAAGATATTACGGCTAAAGACCATAAGGCTATTGACGAATTTCAAAGTGGCGAGTATAGGCTTAGCGTTGAGGAGCGATTATGAAAATCACTTACGCGCTTAATTCAAATATAGGAGGATTTTTCATGCGAAAATATGGTTGTCTATCTTTTATAACTGATTGTGTTTTAGTGTTAGCCACTGGAGGGCTGTGGCTTATTTGGATATTCGTAAGAGAAATGCGCCGCAAATAACAATTTGAACTCTACGAAGCGGACTTGAACGACATATCTTATGGACAAAATCACACTTGCCAAAACATAAACCCCTCGAATCCGAGGGGTTTATATTTTGGCAGTGTGTAGTCTTTTTTGCAAAGCCCTTACGGAAGTTTTTTAGTAAGTTTTTTACACACGAATAACAAATTTAATAAACTTCTATTATTTCACCGTGCAGTTAAATTTCTCGGCTAAATCTTCCAACGTAGCCGTACATTCGTTATCAATATAATCTTTTACTTTTCCGACAATATCAATCAAGCGGTTTGCAAATTCCTTGTCGTACAATTCGGGCTTGTGCGTACTTGAGTATCTTGCATCGTTGTGATATTTTCTGCACAGCCTAATGTCCGCCAACAAGTTTTCGCCTGTCGGATATTTTTCTTTCAGTAAGCGATAAAAGTAAATAGAATCATGCTCTTTAAGTCTTGGATTGTTGGGGTCAATCATTTCAATCCTTGATTTCAAGAAACACTCCACCGCCAAACAAGACATATACACAGAACCTCTGTATCTACCGCAAGCCTCCATATCAACGGCAGTACCGCGCCATTCCTCGGCATCGCTATAATATCCCACCCAACATCACCCCTTCATTCTTAATTGTCCGTATCAACGGAGTTGTGTTAAGTTGAAAATCCTCCACAGATGCCGATAAAATATCACAGCAAACGTATTTATCTAAGGGAATATCATCAGTTACGCCGTAAATTGAATCAAATGCCTCGTCCCTGTAGTCGTGAATACTCCTGTTGGTTACAACAAAAATATCAACATCACTTTCATTGTTCGCAGTACCATCGGCACAGCTCCCAAAAAGGAATATGGCACTTACAAGAGGGTTGGTGTACAATTTATTGTATATATGATTGATAACATATCTTTGCGGCGGAGGGATATGCAAGGCGGCATAATTGGGCGTATTTGTCATATTATCACTCCTATGAATAACTGTTCCTCAATTACAATGTAGCACGAAATTATCACCCTTTCAATAGAATTTCACCCACAAACAACAACTAGGATTGATTTTTAGCGAATACATGGTATGATTTTCACACAACAACCTCTAGGAGATGATACCGTGGTATTCCGTTGTTACGTAGAAAACAGACCCGACTACGATGTTTTAGCAAAAATCATACAAAACGAGCTATCAGAAACACTACGCACCCCCCTAACCCTGCGTATTTTCAACCGCTACGACATACAACACATACCCGCGGACAAATGGCAGGACGTAGTAAGCACCGTGCTAAGCGAGCCTATGAGTGACATTTGTTACCAAGAGCTGCCGCCCATGCCCGAGGCGCGCCTGCTATGTATCGAGCCGTTGCCGGGTCAGTTTGACGCACGCTCCGACTCCTGCGAGCAGTGTATACAAATGCTGCTAGGCGGCAAACGCCCAGTTGTGCGGACGGCGGTGGTTTACGCCATTACAGGCGCGGACGAAAAAATATTTGGCGAAATAAAAAAATACCTGCTTAATCCGCTTGAATCACGCGAGGCGAGCCTTGCGAAGCCCGAAAGCATAGGGGCTTCGTCCGCCGAGCCTACGGTTGACGCGCCTGTTCCGCAGAGGTTTAATGACTTTAGCGCGCAGGAATTGCAAGTGCTAGGCAACGAGCTTGGCTTTGCTATGTCGCTTGACGATATGCTTATGCTACAGGCATATTTCCGTACGGAAGGCCGCGCGCCAACGCTTACCGAGCTACGCGCAATCGACACCTACTGGTCAGACCATTGTCGGCACACGACCTTTAATACCATTATCGAAACGGCGGAAATAGACTGCGAACGCGTAAAAAAAGCGTACGAATTATTCTTGTCGGTAAACGGCGAAAGGTCCGTTACCTTTATGAACATGGCGACAGCGGCAATGCGGCATTTCCACAAGCGCGGCGAGCTACCCCTGCTTGATTTGTCCGAAGAAAATAACGCCTGCACGCTACGCATAAACGCCGAATTTGAGGACAAAAACGACGAAGAATGGCTGTTATTCTTCAAAAACGAAACCCACAACCACCCCACGGAAATTGAACCCTATGGCGGCGCTTCTACCTGCATAGGCGGCGCAATCCGCGACCCGCTATCGGGCAGGTCGTATGTATATCAGGGCATGAGAATTACTGGCTGTGGCGACCCGCGTAAGCCCTTGGAAGCTACGTTGGCAGGCAAGCTGCCGCAGAGGAAAATAACCGTAACGGCGGCGGAGGGCTTTAGCTCCTACGGCAATCAAATAGGCGTAGCCACAGGCTATGTAAAGGAATTTTATCACGAGGGCTATATCGCCAAGCGACTGGAAACTGGGGCCGTGGTAGGCGCGGCTCCTGCTTGCTCCGTACGGCGCGGCACGCCCTCCGCAGGCGATATAGTCGTTTTGCTCGGCGGCCGTACAGGGCGCGACGGTGTCGGCGGCGCGACAGGCTCGTCCAAGACCCACGGTACAAAAACCGTAGACGAATGTGCATCAGAGGTACAAAAAGGCAACGCGCCCGAGGAACGCAAGCTGCAACGCCTGTTCCGCAACCCAGACGCAGCGCGGCTAATCATACGCTGTAACGATTTCGGCGCGGGCGGCGTGTCTGTGGCAATCGGCGAAATAGCCGAGGGCGTGGAAATTTATTTAGACAAGGTGCCTACTAAATATGACGGCTTAAACGGCACGGAGCTTGCCATTTCCGAATCGCAGGAGCGTATGGCGGTGGTCGTAGCCAGCGAGGATTTGGCGGCGTTGTTAGCGTTCGCCGAAGCCGAAAATATCGAGGCTACGGAAGTAGCGCGCGTTACCGCCGACAACCGCCTTGTCATGCTATGGCGAGGAAACAAGATTTTTGACATAGATAGGAAATTTTTGGACACAAACGGCGCGAAGCGTACCGCCGATGTCTACGTGCCGTCTAGGCGCGAATCGGCGAAATTGTACACAGCAAGCGACTTGCCCTCACTCGCCGCCGACTTGAATTTCTGTTCCCAAAAAGGGCTTGTACAGCGTTTCGATAGCACAATCGGCGCGGGCGGCGTGCTTATGCCCTTTGGCGGAAAATACGAATTGACGGAAACGCAGGTAATGGCGGCGCTTTTGCCTGCCAACGGCACAAAAACGGCTTCGGTTATGGCGTGCGGATTCGAGCCGCATTTTACTGACGTTGACCCATTTAGCGGCGCGGCGTACGCGGTGGTTGTGTCTGCGGCGAAGCTAATCGGGGCGGGCGTGCCGCTCGATACAATATATTTGTCGTTCCAAGAATATTTTCCGCGCTTGCATAATGACAAAGCGCGTTGGGGCAAGGTTTTTTCGGCTATGCTCGGGGCTTTTACAGCACAAATGGGGCTGAAAGCCGCGGCGATTGGCGGCAAGGATTCCATGTCGGGTACGTTCGGCGAATTGGACGTGCCGTCCACGCTTATATCCTTTGCGGTGGGCTTATGCCGTGCCGAAAGCATTATCAGCCCCGAATTTAAACGCGCAAAAAGCCCTGTTTACCGCATAAAAACGCCGCTTACGCCTGACGGCTTGCCAGATTATGACAAGCTAAGGGCAGTGTGGGGAAAATACTCCGCGCTGTGCCAAGACGGAAAAATCCTGTCCGCGTGGGCGTGCGAATCGGGCGGCCTTTACGGCGGCATTATGAAAATGGCGTTGGGTAATATGCTTGGCTTCAAAGCCGTTGGCGGTTTAGAGGATTTCTCGTGGGGTTCGCTTATTTTTGAGGCTGCGGAGGAATTGTCGGAGTTGGAATTGCTCGGCTATACCCAAGACGAGCCTGTTCTTGCGTTTGGTGAGGTTGAGTATAGGCTTGCGGAGCTGTGTGAGGTGTGGGAAAACACCTTGGAGGGCGTGTTCCCTGTAAAAGCAGAAGGGGCGTTGCCCCTTTCCTCCGACTGTTCCGTTGATGTTTTGCGTGAAACGCAAAACATCAACTTGGTGGGAATGTCACCTCGAAGCCTTGACAGCAACGGTGTGGGAACACCGTCCCGAAGCCTTGACAGCAACGCAATGGGGGCTTCGTCCCCAAGCCTTGACAACAACGCAAAGGGAACACCGCCCCGAAGCCTTAACATCTTACAAGCCCAACCAAAAGCAATTATCCCAGTTTTCCCAGGCACAAACTGCGAATACGACACCGCCGCCGCAATCGAACGAGCAGGCGGTATCTGCCAAGAAATTCTCATACGCAACCTCACGCCGCAAATGCTGCAAGACTCCGTAACCGCGCTTGCCGCCGCTATCAATACCGCGCAAATGCTTGTTTTCCCAGGCGGATTTTCGGGCGGTGACGAGCCTGCGGGCGCAGGCAAGTTTATTGTTTCGCTGTTCCGCGGGCGCGAGCTAGCGGAAGCCGTGCAGGGCTTGTTGCAAGAGCGTGACGGCTTGATTTTGGGTATTTGCAACGGCTTTCAAGCACTTATCAAGCTAGGGCTGTTGACTACCGCAGAAGCCCCTGCCACGCTTACATTCAACCGCATAGGGCGGCATCAGTCGCGCTATGTAACGACGCGCGTAACCTCGGTTAATTCTCCGTGGCTGTCTAAGTGCGAAGTCGGCGAGGTTTACACACAGCCTATTTCTCACGGCGAGGGGCGTTTTGCGGCTTCGTCCGACACACTAGATGTCTTGGCAAGGAACGGACAAATAGCGTTCCAGTACGTAGACCACGCAGGAAGCCCCTCCATGGACATAACGCACAATCCCAACGGCTCGGCGTGGGCAATAGAGGGCATAACAAGCCCAGACGGCCGCATTTTGGGCAAAATGGCACACACGGAGCGGTACAACAAATTTACGGCAAAAAATATTTACGGCGAAAAATTCATGCCGCTTTTCGAGGGCGGAATAAACTATTATAGGTAGGTGACGTACATTGATTAGGGTAATCGACTACAAGGCAGGCAACGCGCCAAGCGTAATGCACGCCATAAATCGCTTGGGCTTTAAGGCGCAGTTTGCGTGCAACGCAAGCGAGCTAGAGGACGCGAGCCATATTATTCTGCCTGGTGTGGGAAGCGCAAGGGCTACCATGGACTCGTTAAAGGAAATGGATTTAATGGAAACGCTCGAAGCCATGGTTTTGCACAAAAAGGTGTTTTTTCTAGGCATATGCGTGGGTATGCAAATTCTTTTTGAGTACAGCGAGGAAGAAAACGCAACCTGCTTAGGTTGGCTAAAGGGTAGCGTGGTGAAGTTTGACAGCTCGGACATTCGCGTACCGCAAATGGGCTGGAACAAGGTGGAATTGACCCAAAGCCCCATAAATACGCCTTGCAGTGACTATTTTTATTTTGTAAACTCATATTACGCCGTTCCGTTGGACAATGCCGACATATGGGGTACGGCTAATTACGGCGGCACGTTTACTGCTTCTGTCCACAGGGAGAATATTTACGCCACGCAGTTCCATATAGAAAAAAGCGGCGAGGCAGGGCTTGCTTTGTTGGGAGGGTTTTTACAATGCTAACAAAAAGGCTGATTGCTTGCTTTGATATTATTAGCGGCAGGGTGACAAAGGCGGTAAATTTCCAAGATAATATAGACATTGCGCCCGCTGAACAGCTTGCGGAATCGCTGTATAATGCAGGCATCGACGAAATCATTTTTTACGACATAACCGCAAGCTCCGAAAAACGCAGAATAGACATAGAAACAGTAAAAAGAGTGGCAAAATGCGTGTTTATTCCGTTTGCGGTAGGCGGAGGAATTAAGGACTTGGACGACATGTACGAGGCGTTAAAGGCAGGCGCGGAGAAAATAAGCATAGACTCCATGGCTGTGCGTAATCCGCAGATTATCACCGAGGGCGCAAAGGCGTTTGGCTCGCAGTGCGTTGTTTTGTCTACGCAGGTAAAACGTACGGACAGCAAGCCGAGCGGCTACGAGGTGTACATTGACGGCGCGAGAATTGCCACAGGCTTGGACGCGCTAGAGTGGATAAAACGAGGGCAGGAGCTAGGCGCAGGCGAAATATGCCTAAACAGCATAGACTGTGACGGCACGCTAGGCGGCTATGACCTACGTCTTATGAAAATGGCGGAGGAAAATTTATCCATTCCGCTAATCGCTTCTGGCGGCGCAGGCAAGCCCGAGCATTTGCGGGATTTATTCACACAAACAGACGCACACGCGGCGATTATTAGCAGTATGTTATATTCGCCGCGTATGGATAGGAATTATTCCAGCGGCGAATTAAAGGAATATTTGTTGGAATGTGGTATAAATATGAGGAGATGAAACAATGGATTTGAAAATCTTAAACCAACTAGAACATAACGCCAAGCTAACCACCGAGGAAATAGCCGTATTTACAGGCGAGGACGGCGGCGCGGTAGCCGAAGCAATCGCGCGGCTAGAAAACGAGGGCGTAATCCGCGGTTATCACACGCTTATTAACTGGGAAAAAACCGACAAGGAATATATCACCGCCATAATAGAAATAAAGGTAACGCCTGCGCGCGGACAGGGCTTCGACCGTATAGCGGAGAGGATTTACCGCTTTGACGAGGTAAAGGCGTTGTATTTGATGTCGGGCGGCTACGATTTGTCCATAATCGTGGAGGGCAAGAGCATAAAGGATATTTCGTATTTTGTGACGGATAAGCTCGCGCCGCTGGAGTCTGTGCTTAGCACCGCCACGCATTTTGTGCTTAAAAAATATAAGGAACGCGGCGAAATAATGACGGGCAATAAGCCCGACGACGAGAGGATGATAGTGTCGCCATGAGCTTTGTTACACAAAAGGTAATTGACCTGCCGTCGTCTGGCATACGGAAATTTTTTGACGTGGCGGCGGAGATGAAGGACGTTGTTTCTCTTGGTGTGGGCGAGCCTGACTTTTTCACGCCGTGGAACGTACGCGAGGAAGCGATTTTTTCCCTAGAACACCGCAGAACCGCCTACACCTCTAACGCGGGCTTGCCTGCCCTGCGTGAGGCTGTTTGCGACTACATGCAGGAGCGGTACAGCTTGAAATATTCGCCGAGCGAGCAGGTCGTAATCACCGTAGGCGTAAGCGAAGCCATTGACATTGCCTTGCGCGCGATTATCGAGCCAGGCGACGAAATATTGGTAGCCGAGCCGTGTTATGTATCGTATAGGGCGTGCGTTATGCTTGCGGGCGGTGTGCCTATAACCGTGCCTACGTATGCGGAGCATCAGTTCCGCGTACAAGCGAAGGATATTGAGGAACGCATTACGCCGCGTACCAAGGCGATTATGCTCTGTTACCCAAACAACCCCACAGGGGCAATCATGGAACGCGCCGACTTGGAAAAAATATGCGAGGTCTTGAAAAAGCACGAAATTCTGGTAATTAGTGACGAGGTCTACGCGGAGCTTACTTATGCACAGGACGAGCATGTGAGCATAGCTTCGTTGCCCGATATGTACGAAAGGACCTTGGTTTTGAACGGCTTTTCCAAGGCGTACGCAATGACTGGCTGGCGGCTGGGCTTTGCTTGCGGGCCGAAGGATTTAATCGCCGCCATGATTAAAATCCACCAATACGTAATAATGTGCGCGCCCACCACGGCACAGCTAGGCGGCGTAGAAGCCCTAAAAAACGGCAAAAGCAACGTGGAAAAAATGCGTTCGGAATATGACGTACGCCGCCGCTTTATGGTAGATTCCTTTAGGAAGCTAGGCATTAAGTGCTTTGAACCGCTTGGGGCGTTTTATTTGTTTCCGTATATCGGGCAATATGGGCTTAGCAGTGAGGAGTTTTGCAATAGGCTCTTGATGGAACAACGCTTGGCGGTTGTTCCAGGTACTGCCTTTGGGGAGTGCGGTGAGGGGTTTGTTAGGTGTTCGTATGCTTATTCCTTGGAGGAGTTGAAAAAGGCGTTGGAGCGGTTGGCACGGTTTTTGGGGGAATAGTTATGGAACGTGGATTTGGTGGGTTTAAAAGATAATGGAACGCGGATTTCCGCGGATTTGGCGGGTTTTAAAGGCATGGAACGCGGATTTTCGCGGATTTGGCGGATTTTCGCGGATTTTTTCGGACGTGCTTTTAAATCCGTCCGCCACGATATACGCGCGTTTGTCAATTTGGGGTGGGGTAAATGGCGGGACGGATTGTAGGGGACGGATTTATCCGTCCCGAGGTTGCCACGTTCGTTAATTAGGGACGGATAACGTCCTATCAATTTGCAGCGTGCAAACCTCGGGACGGATAAATCCGTCCCCTACAAAAAACTGGTAACGGCGGAACACGGATTAAAAAACACGTCCGAAAGAATCCGCGAAAATCCGTTAAATCCGCGTAAATCCGCGTTCCATGCCTTTGAAATCCGTTAAATCCACGCTCCATTCCTTTATACAAAAATCTTTAGTTGGGAAAGAGGTCTATAAATGCAGATTAGCATAACCAAAACCACAGCACCAAAACAAAAACCAGCGAATTACACTGGCTTTAGCCCAGAATTTACCGACCATATGTTTGTTATGAACTACACGGAGGGAACGGGCTGGCATGACGCGCGGATTGTGCCTTACGGCAGTATGGAATTTATGCCGTCCACCTCTGTGCTTCATTATGGGCAGACTACGTTCGAGGGCATGAAGGCCTACAAAAACGAGGACGGCTCGTGCTACCTATTTCGCCCTGAAATGAACGCAAGGCGCGTAAATATTTCCAACGCCAGAATGAGTATGCCTACGCTGCCCGAGGAAGATTTTTTGCAGGCGGTCAAGACGCTCGTGGAAATCGACAAGGAGTGGGTTCCCAGCGAGAAGGACAGCTCCCTGTACATTCGGCCGTTTTTTATCGCTACAGACCCATATTTGGGGGTCGCTATTTCCAAGACGTATTTATTTATGATTATAATGGTGCCGAGCGGGCCGTACTTTGGCACGCTCGGAGCTGTAAATATCTGGATAGAAGAAGAATATGTACGCTCTATTCGCGGCGGGACAGGCTATGCGAAAACAGGCGGCAATTATTCAGGTAGCATGATAGCGCAAGCCCGCGCCCAACAAAACGGCTACCAACAAGTAATGTGGCTAGACGGCATAGAACATAAGTACGTCGAAGAAGTCGGCTCGATGAATATTTTCTTTAAAATAGGCGGCAAAATCGTGACCCCTGCGTTAAACGGAAGCATTTTAAGCGGCGTAACGCGCGATAGCATATTGCGGCTATGCAGAGATTTTGGGCTGGAAACGGAGGAACGCCCGATTACTGTGGACGAGCTGTTTGCGGCCTCCGAACAGGGTACGCTGGAAGAAATTTTCGGCACGGGTACGGCTGTGGTTGTTTCGCCCGTGGGTAAGCTGCGGTATAAGGATAGGGAAATATTGGTCGGAAACGGCGAACCTGGCGAGGTTAGCCGTAGGCTGTATGATACATTGACGGCGATACAGCGTGGTAATATGGAGGATAGGTTTGGTTGGCGGGTGGAGGTCTAGGGGGCATAGCCCCCTTTTTCTCCGACATTTGCTTGGTGGGAATATCGTCACGAGCCTTAGGGGCTTGGCGGATTTTAAGGGCATGGAACGCGGATTTTCGCGGATTTAACGGATTTTCGCGGATTTTTTCCGTGTAAATTAACGGCAGTGGAACGCATATTTTATCTATGTAAATTAAAGGTAGTGGAACACGGATTTAACGGATTTTCGCGGATTTGGCGGATTGGCTCGTGGGAAAATATATCGCCGTTTAGTAATTTACGCGGACAAAATCCGCGTAAATCCGTTAAATCCGTGTTTAATCGTCTTTTAAATCTACGTTCTGTTGTCTGCTGTGCCACGCTCCCTCTGTGCCTCTGTGTGAAAAAATCTTTTAACTAAGGATATGGAAGTTATACGCTTCACCTACGTTCATTATTTATCAAAAAGATTTTTTCACACAGAGGCACAGAGGCACAGAGGGCGAGAGGCACAGCAGAAATACGGACGGATTACACGGATTTTAAAAAAGCACGCAAGAAAAAATCTGCGTAAATCCGCCAAATCCGCGGAAATCCGCGTTCCATGCCTTTAAAAATCCGCGTTCCATAATCTCGTAAATCCGTGCTTGATTTAAGGGCTTGGCGAAAACACAGACGACCCCGGCTCTAGCGCGATTACTAAAACCAACGTAGTTGTTGGGTTTATGTGAATCGTAAGCTGTAACGAGGCGGGGTTTTTTCTTGTCCCCGACACAAAGGCTGTATCGTACGGAATATTGTTGTTGATTAGCAGGTTTGTAAGCACGTTGTATTCATAAAGCGTAATTTGTTCGTTGTTTAATATTTTTCTAAAAAGCGTACCCGAAAGCACGCCCATTATATGAGAGTCGAACAACACGCCTAATCACCCTTTGTGCTATGTCATTAGTACATACTATGAGGGGCAGGGCTTGTTGGTGTTTACAGGTTTTGTTGTAGGGGAGGGCAAGCACGATAAGGGCTTCAAGGGCTTCACACGGATTTAACGGATTTTCACGGATTACGCGGATTGGCTCGTGGAGAAATCCACGACAATCCGATAAGTCAGATAAAATCCGCGAAAATCCGTTAAATCCGTGTTTGATTTATACAGCTTGGCTTCGTGCGTTTGTCGCGGACGGTCAAGCCCCTCCGCTAAATGAATAACGACATCAGAGTTTTTCGCTCAAGCTACCCACCACTCGAACCTGCCGAATCTGCTTATAACGCGGCAATGTCTTATTCAAGCGACCCACAAATTCCTCTACGACAGCTATGCCGCAATCAGAAACAACCGAGGCACTAATCCTGCCGTTTTCCTCATACACGAGAGCTTGCTTTATATCCGTGCTATGCAATAATAATTCCTCCAATTCGTCGGGATATACATTTTTTGCGTTCGACAGCTTTATCAGGCGTTTTTTACGCCCGACTAGGAACAAATAGCCGTCCTTGTCTATATAGCCCAAATCGCCTGTATGCAGATAGCCATCGCCTGCTACGGCACAAGCGGCTATGCTATCGCCTCTTACGCATATTTCGCCTACGCCGTTACTGTCCCTGTCTATGATTTTATATGCCAAATTAGGCAGTACCCTGCCGACAGAGCCTAGCCTATAATCGTTGATTGAATCGAACGAAATAATCGCCGCGGATTCGGTCATGCCGTATGCCTGCAAAATAGTCAGACCCATGTCCTCGAAGCTACGCACTAGCCGACTATCAAGACTAACCGCGCCGCTATACGCAAAGCGTACCGCTCCGCCTAGACTATTATGAAGCTCCGCAAATATCCCCTTGCGTTTATCAATGCCGAGCCTACGCAAAAAATTGGACAGCAATATGCCCTTGCGTAGCCTTTGCTTTTTATCTAGCGGAATAGCCCTCCATATTTCCTCAAATATTTTCGGCACTCCATAAAAAACAGTCGGGCGTATCAATTTCAAATCCTCTGCCATTTCCTTAAAGGAGCTAGGGATATACAGGCTCGCGCCCATGCTCATGGGGTAAATAAAGCTCGCCAAAACAGGGGCAATATGGCTTAGCGGCAGTGACAGCATGTATCTGTCCGAGGCGGAAACAGTTACTAGCTTCTCTAGCTCAAAGCCGTTCGCCCATAAATTTTTTTCGGACAGCTCTATTTTTTTTGGCTTGGCGGTTGTGCCAGAGGTAAACATAATGGAGCATATACGGCTTGGGCTTTCTGCACATTTCCTGCGGACTGTGCCTAGGCTGCGCCCCTGTGAAATTAAAGCCGATGCCTCGTTTTCGAGGTTTATTACAGGGGCTTTTATGCTATTCAAGTAGCATTTAAGGCAATCAGTGCAGAATATGCAGTCAATTTGTGTGTCGGACAAAACATTTTCTATGTCCCTAGCCTTCCATTCCTTGTCAATGGGTACAATTACCCCTACATAGGTAATAACTGCCAGATATACGACCAGCCAGTTGTAGGAATTTTTTCCATACAGCATTATGCTTTTGTTTTCCAAGCCCATATCGAGCAGCTTTTCGCTCAAAGCCCAGACATCGCTATAAAGCTCTGCGAATGTCCTGCCGACATACCTACCGTCTATTTTTTCGTATACACTGGAATCCTTAAATTCGTAGCCTGTCCTCACCATTTCATCAAAGGAACGGCAAACCATTTATAACAAGCCTCCCCGAATTATGCCAGTCTTGCAATCCATTGTTATAATATCGCCGTCCCTTATTACAGCGGTTGCGTTTTTTGCAAGCAGTATGCAGGGCAGACCATACTCGCGCGATATAACCGCCGCATGGGACAGCAGTCCGCCTGTTTCGGTTACAACGCCGCCTAGCCTGCCAAATACCGCCGTCCACGCTGGGTCAGTGCATTGCGTTACGAGAATGTCGCCCTGCTCTAGTCTGCCGCAGTCATGAATATCCTTGATTACTCGGGCTGTTGCTGTTACTGCCTCCCCACTGCACGCAATGCCCTTTAATAGCCGCGCTCCGTCAGCCTGTGCTTTGCTCGTGGTGTGTCTACTGCCAAGCTCGTTAGGGCTATTAAAGCGAGTAAAGGACATATAATATTTTTTGTTTCTGGACACATTTATGGTGTTCTTTTCCTCAATATCGCTAACCGATAGAAAAAATATATCGTCCGCCGATTGCAATACGCCCTCGCGTTCCCACGCCCTACCCAACGCAAGTGTCAGTCTGCGAATTAAAAGATACGACCTTGTGGAAATATCCTTGAACTCCTCACGCCACCAAAGGAAGCGGCGCAACTGTTTTATGTCCTTATGCAGTTTTTTTGGAACACGAGCGAGGGTATCGAGATATTTTTGTGTCTGCTTTTCGCCTAAGGCTCTTGGGTCGTGTTCGTTGCCTAGCCTGCCGAGGTCTTTTATCATACTGCGTACTTGCTCTGGCATTTCGTCCCAGTTGGGATAGGATATGTCTAGCTCGTGCTGTGAATGATGCTTGTATTTTTCTATGAACGCATTAAACTCATCTTCGCTATATCCGCGGCGGCTCATAGCCCAGGCATCATAAATTGGGCGCATATGCGACACGTCCGAAAGCCCAAGCATTAAATTGATTACCTCGTTCTCGGGCAAATGCTTTTTGATTTTAGCCTTAAACAGCACGGAAAGAATCATGTTGCAAAAGACGTAACTAAAATAGGTGTATTCAGATTTATAATAGTCATTTTTAACGAACTTCACCCATAGAGCATGTAGCTCATCTGTAGAGCTTGCGGACAAATCAATACGTTCCACAGCCGCAAAGGCTTCAAGAAGGGAGGCCTTTCGTTGCTCTGCCTTGCTTTCCATGTCCCTGATGTGCGTTTTAACCGCAGACAGTACCTTGAACCCACTGCAAAGGCTAGAAAGACCTAGCCGTGTAACAATGCCGTCACCCTCATAGGCAGGCACAACGCCCATGGCTTCGTCAATTTCTCGCTCGACAAAGCTCGGTAACCTCGCAAAGCATTGCTTTTCCATAGTCAGGCTCCAATACGGACGTGCAAAAAAGACCTCGTATATGGAGCTATTTTCGTTTTTATGCAGTAGCCTAATGGTTTTTAGTGAATTTAAAAAAGAATGGTCGAACACAAGCCCATACAGCGATGCCATCAATGTCTTGCAGGCGGCGGACGAAACTCCGCCGTCACGGAAATTGGCGGTTGTCCATTCACTTGGTATAGCCCTGTAGCTGATTGTTGTAATGGGGCGGCTTTGCAAAATATGCACGCTCTCGCCCACTATCGCCCACTCAACATCTACCGGAAGCCCATACAGCACTTGAATATCAAGAATGACCTCGCCAAGCGTTTTGACCTCCTGCCGTGTGAGAGCTCCGCCGTTATATATTGTAATTTCGTCGTCATACCAGTTGTAGGCATAGGAATCGGGCGTAGCGTGTCCGCCTACTAGCTTATCGCCCAAGCCGCTTACCGCCTCTATGAGAATTTCCTTGTCGCGCCCGTCTATGCTGTTTATGGAAAAAGCCACGCCAGATTTTTCACTGCTTACCATTCGCTGTACGATAACCGCCATTTTGCTCTCGCTTATATCTATATTGCAACGCTTAGCGTATGCGACCACACGCTCATTGTGAATAGAGCCTGCACACGCCTTAATTGCCGTAAGCAAGCCCGCATAGCCCTTTACATTCAAGAATGATTCATATTGACCTGCGAATGACGCGCCAGCCAAGTCCTCGCTTGTGCCGCTGCTACGGACGGCGTAGCAGGCGGCCTCGTCTGCGTATTCGGCAAGCATTTCTGCCGTCACCGCCCCAAGCTCTTCCGCTGTAACAACAAAGCCGTCTGGGACATTAAAGCCGTTTTCACGCATATAAAGCAAGCTCTCGGCTTTCATGCCTATTAGCGATTTTCGGTCGGCTACGTTTCGGTCGGCTATGGTTTTTAATTCGTCAAAGCTGTACATAGGCTCGCTCCTTTCACGGAAGTTTTAAAGGCATGGAACGCGGATTTACGCGGATTTTACGGATTTACGCGGATTTTTTCTTGCGTTTATTCAAAACTGGCGAAATGCGGATTACGTAGGTTTTTAAAAGGTATCAAACACGGATTTGGCGGATTTACACGGATTACGCGGATAAAAAAACGCGCCAGATAAAATCCGCGTAAATCTGCGTAAATCCGTGTTTAATCCATATATTTTTGTAATGACTAAATAGAATCATAGAACGCAGTTTACGCCAGAAAGAATCCGCGAAAATCCGTTAAATCCGCGAAAATCCGCGTTCCATGCCTTTAAAAATCCATTGTTACCCCCTTTGGTTACGTAGCTTCAAGAAAAACAGCAATATATTAAACACATAATGCGTAGCTGTGCCAATTACAATTATTCCGACTATTTCGTGCCAAGACATGGGGTGAATAATTGTCAAAAACAGGGCATAGCCTATGGCACTATCGGCTTGGTCGCATAGGGTTTGGACAAGGCCGCCGTTTTTGCCTGGCTTTAGTCCTAGCCTGCGTTTGAAAAAGCTGTTTGGCAGCTCAAAAATAACGTATGCAAAGCCAAGCCACGCGCCGTATAAATAGCTGTACTGAAACGTGCCGCGCCAAAAGAGCCATGCGGAAAAGGCCGTCAGCACAATCATGCCGACAAAGCCCTTCCAGGTCTTATTGTCACCGAAAATGCGTTTGCCGTCCCTCAGTGTTTTTCCGCCGTCCATAGGTATCTGCCATGCCTTAAATATCGGTAGCTTCACAAAAACCATGTTAAGAACTCCGCCCAAAATGGCGGGCGATATGAGGAAAAACACATGCTTGATAAATGTAAGCAACTATAAATCTACCTCCAAGCCAAACAGCGTGTATTCGTGTATATTCTCGTATTCCTTAGAAAAATGGCGTGTTTTGCTGTCTACGCTCATCATAGCACGAATATAGCCCTTACGCCTAAGAAAAAGCGACCTCAAAATGGAAACAATAATTGCCTTGCCGCATTGTGGGTACACGCTCTCGCCGTTTTCCTGCAATGTGCCGATATAGAGCAGGCTGTACCGCTTGGCGTATCGCAGAAAAAAGCCTAGTCTGCTCCTGTAATCGGGAAGCGCGATACCAAAGCCGATTGGCTGGTTATCGTGGCTATAGGCAATTTTTATTGTCCTTTTGTCGCAAATACGCTTCAAGCCTGCGTAGGCGTTCACAAAATCGCTCTCGTCAAGCTCGTGGAAAAGGAAAAACTGGCTAAAGGCGTTCATTGCGAGCCTGTGAATAATACGAATGTCGGTATCAAAATTTTTCATGCTTCTAATTTTTATGCCCCTTGACTGCTGTGCCTTTTCCTCGTGCAAATATCGCTGTGCCGTTTTGCTCCTTGGCTCTACCTTGCTTACAAATTGTGTTTCCCATGTTTTTACTGGCTTGAAGCCGCATTCGGTCAACAGGCTACTGTAATAGGGCTTGTTATATGGCTCGCCGAGAAAGGGCCTGTCCTCAAAGCCCCTTGTCATAAGTCGGTAATCCGACCATATCGAGCCGTTCATGGGCGCGTATATATTGCTTATTCCATGCTGTCTGCAAAAGGCGGCGGCACTGTCCGCCAACAGCTTTACTGCTTGTTTGTCGTCCATGCACTCAAAAAAGCCGATACTGCCAAAGCCGCCGATTTTGTTTACAAAGGCTATTCCTCGCGCGGCAGGAGCATTGTCGCGGAGAACCAGAAGGTTTTTTTGTTCCAAAAGCCCTGTGAAGTTATGCTTGCCTGCGAGCCACGCAATGGTGTCGCTTGCTCGCTCGGGGCTGTAATTTTTGTCGCCCTTGTAGACATGAGCGGCTACAGCCAGAAAGGCATTGACATGCTCCTGCTCTGTGGTAAATTCAATTAGCCCGTACAATGTCAATTCTCCCTGTTTTTCCGTCTATTTTGATAATATCTCCGCTTTTTATAAGCGAGGTTATGTTCTCGACTGCAACTACTGCGGGGATTTTTAATTCGCGCGATACAATGGCCGTGTGCGACAGAAGCGAGCCTTTTTCTGCCACAATTCCGCCTGCCATTGTGAGCAGGAACACCCAGCCAGGGTCGGTGGTTTTTGTGACAATGATTTTGCCCTTGACATCTACGCTGTCATTTGGCGATTCAAGCACAACCGCCTCTGCCGTAATACTGCCCGAGGACGTGCCTATTCCTGTGAAGCTGTTAAGGCTGTTGCGGCTGTTAAGGCTTCGGGACGACATTCCTATTGTAGTACAGTCGGAGAAAAGGGGCGAAGCCCCCCCATCGCCGCGGAATACAATTCGTGAGTGTGCGGGTAGCTTTTCGTATTCCGCATATTCGATTTTCCGATTGGAAATTATTTGTCGGTATTCCGCAGGAACGCCGTTTTGGATTTCTCCGATTTCCAGATAAAAAACGTCTGACGGCTCGTCTATATGTCCGTTTTGGTACAATCGCTCGCCTATGGTTATGAATATTCGTCTTACCATTCCATATATTCGGCTGCGGTTTAGGCGTGAAATTTCACGGTTTTGTATGCCTAGCCGCGCTCTTTTTACGACAAAGGTATTGCGCGCAGGTGTTTCCTCGCAGGCTAAGGCTTGCAGCATTTCGTCAAGCCTTTTTTTGTCGCTTGCGTATTCTCGTATTTTTTGTTCCAGCAGTGAGGGGCTTTCGCGGTAGGTCATAGCCTCTAGTTTTAATTCGCAGGGGCTTCTGTCGCCGTATTCTCGTAAATATTCCTGTACCTCTGTGGTCTGCAAAACGTCCGCGTTATCGCCGTGCTGTTTTGCTATTTCCAAGAGTCGTTTAATCGGCTTTAGGCTTTCAAGAGATGAAATGCCTGAAATATATTCCGCCACATCTATGCCTTTTTTTGTTAATTTGCGTTTTAATATTCCTGTCCAAATGAACGCATACATATCATTAGAAAGGGTGACATACCACTTTTTTAACACCCTGCGTTCGATTTCGCTAAAAAGGCTAAGCAGCTCTGAAATAGACAGCTCCGTGTTGTAATTTTCGTCAAAATATTGCTTAACAGAGGTAAAATCGCTATGAAGCCGCGCCATTTCCTTGGGTATTCTCATAGCGTTTTTTAACATGCTCCAGTACATTTTTGTTTTTTGCAAGGGGGTAAAGCGGTGTTGCCTGCCAAGGTAAACCTCGTGGTCTTGCACGCCCATCATGTCCTGCCATATCGGTATGACCTTTTTTGAAAACGGCATAAAGTCAATGAGGGAATACCAGTTATTTATACAATAATAAATACGTCCCTTGTAGCTTGTAACCATATTGTCAAGCACATCTGCGTACCTTGAAACAATCATGTCATTGTTGATGCTTGCACTGACAAGCCCTTGGAAAACGCCCCTATATGCAATTTTGATAAACGAATAGGTAAGCGGCAGGGTAATTCCCGGGTAGCTTTCCACGATATTGCTATTGTCCAAAATTGTCCATTTTATTTCACTCATATAAGCCACCCCAGTTTTTTTGGCTCGCCTTCGGCGATTTTTCATGTGCGACTGTACACTATCATAAGCACTATCTCAATCAAAACAACAGGCACTTCAGTAATAAACATATATTTTTCGATTCTGCTAACCAGTGCAAAGCGTTTTGGGTTTTTTATAAAGCGAATACATTCGGCAACAAACCACGCATAGGCGGCGACCACAGCTATAACGCCAGGTGTCCACAGCTCGTACATGAGCCTTGCACTGGTAATAACGTCAAGGGTTATAATAACAAGAATAATTCTCGTTATTTTCTTGTAGCCGTATAGCTTGGAATAAGTGGTATATTCTGTTTCGTCCTCTGGCGCGCGGGTTTTCCGCGAAATTTCCCAGATAAGCGTGGGCCAGTAGAGCGTGAATGCAATCAATAAATTGGTAAGGGTGAAAATTGGCAGGTCGTATTTGATACAGGTGAACGAGATGATATAAATGTTTACGATAAAATCCACAGGATTGTGCGTAACTAGCGCGAGGAACAGGTTTTTTTGAATTTTGGCACGCGCGAAAAACCATAGGGACATAAGCGAGCCGTAAAGCATTAAAGCGGCATAATATACAAGGTTGTTCATGTATATTATATTCAGCGTAATAACGATTGCATTTATGCCTATCAAGAGAGCCGCCAAATCCGATTTTTTGACCCTGCCAGACGGCAAGGGTCTGTGGGGGAAAAGCACGAGGTCGGTTTGGTAATCCTTAAAATCGTCCGCAATTCTAAGGCTTAAAAGAAAGGTGAATATTGTCGCACAGCCGACAAGCTCTTGGATTCCTATGCGAAATGTGCCTAGGTCGGCAATTAAAATAATCATAAAGTAAATTTCAAAAAAAAGTATGACTGAAACCGCCGCGCATTTTAACGGCGGAAGCATTTCGCTTAAATATACATATAGTCGCTTAGTCATGCTTTGTCAGTCCTTTCACCATAGCCACCATAAGGCTATCAAGGCAATCGCAATAAGCGGAAACAGTATATACCATATTCCGCGCGGCTTTGGTACTTTTATATTCAGCACAAAGAGCAGACCGACGGCCGCAAGGGCTATTATGCTTGCAAATGACGAACGAAAAAGCATAACAATCGGCAAAATCAACGCTATGTACGTTGTAGGTAGTCCTTGGTAATGCTCTGGCGGAACATTCGGCACAGCGGCGGCACTAAAATACGCAAGCCTACTCACTACGCAAGCAATATAAAAGGCGTACACTAAAAGCGCGTACCATTCCGCGCCGGCACTCGAAAGCACAATAGCCGCAGGGGCTATGCCAAAGCTCACCGCATCTACGATAGAATCGAGCTGTCCGCCATATGCCTTCTCTAGGTCAGTTCGTTCTATTTTTCTGGCTACAGCACCATCAAAAAGGTCACAAATGCCCGAAATGATAAGAAAAATTATGCCTAGTCGTATATTGCCATTAAGCGCGAAAAAACAGCCTGCAAGCGAAAAAAGCAAGCCTAAAAGGGTTATGGCGTTTGCGATGTTTATATATACGAGAATTATTTTCTTTGGGTTCATTTTTTCACGTCCTTAGGAATTGTTAAGCTATTGCTTGACGGTTCCTTGTGTGGTTTTTACGATAATGTAGTGGTTGGGAATTGTCAAGTGGGGGGTTGGATTTTAAAGGCATGGAACGCGGATTTTCGCGGATTTGGCGGATTTTCGCGGATTCTGTCTGCGTAAGCTGCGTTCTATGTCTTTATTTAGGCAGTATAAAAATATATGGATTAAACGCGGATTTAGCGGATTCACGCAGATTTGCGCGGATTCTTTCGGGCTTAGCGGATTTTCGTGGATTTTCCCACGAGCCAATCCGCGTAATCCGTGTAAATCCGTTAAATCCGTTAAATCCGTGTTGCATAAATCATTTGTTAAACCACTGGAAAATTGTAGGTTCTTGTAGGGGACGGATTTATCCGTCCCGAGGTATGCACGTTCGTCAATTCGGTGCGGGTAACGTGCATTAACGCAGAACGAGGTGACCTCGGGACGGATAAATCCGTCCTCTACGGAAATCGTGTTGATTTTGCTGTTCGTGTGTTTGTCGTTTGTATGTTTATCGTTCGTGTGTTTGTCGTTTGTGCGGTTGTTGTGGCGGTCAATTGTAGGGGACGGATTTATCCGTCCCGAGGTTTTCACGTTCGTTAATTCGGGGCGGGTAATGTGCATTAACGCAGAGCGAGGTAGCCTCGGGACGGATAAGTCCGTCCCCTACGGAAATCGTGTTGATTTGTCGTTTGTGTGTTTGTCGTTTGTGCGTTTATCGTTTGTGCGGTTGCCGTTCGTGTGTTTATTGTGGCGGTCAATTGTAGGGGACGGATTTATCCGTCCCGAGGTATGCACGCTCGTCAATTCGTGGCGGGTAACGTGCATTAACGCAGAGCGAGGTAGCCTCGGGACGGATAAATCCGTCCCCTGCAAAAACCGTGTTGATTTTGTCGTTTGTGTGTTTGTCGTTTGTGCGTTTGTCGTTCGTGTGGTTGCCGTTCGTGCGTTTGTAGTGGCGGTCAATTGTAGGGGACGGATTTATCCGTCCCGAGGTATGCACGCTCGTCAATTCGGGGTGGGTAACGTCCATTAACGCAGAGCGAGGCAACCTCGGGACGGATAAATCCGTCCCCTACAGAAACCGTGTTGATTTTGTCGTTTGTGCGGTTGTCGTTCGTGTGTTTGTCGTTCGTGTGTTTGTCGTGGCGGTTGATTGTAGGGGACGGATTTATCCGTCCCGAGATATGCACGTTCGTCAATTCGGGACGGGTAACGTGCATTAACGCAGAGCGAGGCAACCTCGGGACGGATAAATCCGTCCCCTACAAAAACCGTGTTGATTTTGTCGTTTGTGTGTTTGTTGTTCGTGTGTTTGTCGTTTGTGCGTTTATCGTTCGTGCGTTTGCTGTGGCGGTCAATTGTAGGGGACGGATTTATCCGTCCCGAGGTATGCACGCTCGTCAATTCGGGGCGGGTAACGTGCATTAACGCAGCGCGAGGTAATCTCGGGACGGATAAATCCCTCCCCTACAAAAACCGTGTTGATTTTGTTGTTTGTCGTTTGTGTGTTTGCCGTGTGTGAGGTGGCACGACAAGCTGTCGTGGACGGAGCGAAAAATCGCTGTGGATTTATTTATAATTTTGCGATATACTGCAATAAGTTTGTTGCGGTTTGGTTGGAATATATCATAAAATCGAAGTACAGGCACGGGAGGGGTTGTTCCCATATGATTAAAAACAAAAAATTCGCTCTTAGCTTCCGTTTGGTTGCCATGCTTTTTACATTGTACGCGCTTATGCGGCAATTTGGTGTTTTTTTACCTCAGTTTTACCTTGAGGCGATTACATATTATACCATTCAAAGCAACGCGCTTGCGTTTGTTATGCTTGCAATGCTCGCCGTTTGCACAGAAAGGGATATGGGAACAACTGGAAACTCTGGATATTTCACCCGCTTCAGAATGATTTGCACGGTTAATTTGCTGTTGACATTTGTCATTTTTTGGGTAATGCTTGCGCCAAACCTGCCTTTTTGGTATCTTATGTCATTTAATAATTTGTCAATACACGCAATAGTGCCACTTTTATGTTTGTCGGATTATGTACTTTTTTCGCAAACAGGTCGCCTAAAATACAAAGATGTGTATTTGACCCTTACGTTTCCATTGACATATATTGCCTTTACATCGGTTGCGGGCTTTTCGGGCTATGATTACGGATTGAGGCATATAGCAACGGCGCGGCTTACGGCAGACGCTGTCAGCGGCTACTTTGAGCCTGTGCGATTTCCATATTTTTTCCTTGATTTTGATGTGCTGGGGCTTTGGGCGTTTGCTTATATCGTTGGAATAGCGGCGTTAATAGTAATGCTCGGTCACTTTTTTTACTATATCGACCGCAAGCTATTTGGAAAAAATCCGCAATCGGAAATTCGACATTTATCGCCTACAAAATGCAACGTCCCAGTTATTACGCTAATATCGCTGACAATCGCGGTCATGCTGCTTGTTGCGGCGGGGCTGGGTACGCGCCACGTTTCGCGAATGGACGAATACAGCAAAGCCAAGTGGCGTGAATACGAAAATGTAATTTTAAGAATTGGGCGATATATGCACGAATCGGGCGACCCAAGCAAGTATATTACGGTTTATGACGATAAAACCATTCAAGTATTCGGGTTTGATTATTATGAATTTATCATAAACGATGCGGAATTTTTGAATGAGCTTGCCGAACAGCCAACCGACGAATGGCGGGAAAGCCTTATAGGCACGGTTTTGGAGCGAAACGAGCAGTATAAGCAACGAGGCGAATACGGTGATGAGTTATCCGAGATTTTTGACAATAACGGCAATATTTTGCAAGAGGGCATGTTTTCGATGGAGGTTAATATCGGCGAGGGCAATTTGTCTTGGTGTCCGATTTTTCAGTATGTTGATGATGGTGCGATAGGGTTTTTTGATGGGTTGTATGAGTATCGTGGGGTTTATATAGTTGGTTAGGTTGAAGACGGTGGTGGGATTGTGAGGCGTTTTAGGCTAATAGTGTAAAAATGAATAAAAAAACAGCTCGACTACACAAGGTGAAAAAATGAAAACACTAATAATAGCAGAAAAGCCCTCTGTGGGGCGTGACATTGCTCGTGTGCTTAAATGCGCGAAAAAAGGCGATGGATATTTGTATGGCGAAAAATATGTAATTTCGTGGGCAATCGGGCATTTGGTTACGCTGTTCGAGCCAGAGGACTACGAGCCGTCCTTGAAAAAATGGCGTAGCGGCGATTTGCCCATTTTGCCGCAGACAATGTGCCTGAAGCCCATGCCAAAAACGGCGGCACAGCTGAGGCTATTGAAAAAAATGATGAATAGTAAGGAAATCGCGGACATTATTTGTGCGACAGATAGCGGGCGCGAGGGCGAGCTGATTTTCCGCTATATCTACAAATGGGCGGGCTGTAAAAAATCGGTAAAACGCCTATGGATTTCCAGCCTAACGGACTCGGCTATTTCCCAAGGACTGGAAAAAATGAAGCAATCGAGCGAATACGACAATTTGTACGCCTCGGCGCGTTGCCGTGCGGAGGCAGACTGGCTTGTGGGCATGAACGCCACCCGCGCATATACCCTAAGCCACGACGAATTGCTGCCTATGGGGCGTGTGCAAACGCCTACCTTGGCGATGCTGGTAAACCGCCACATGGAAATTACGGCGTTTACGGCTAAGGATTATTATGAGGTAAAGGCACAGTTTTTGCTGGAAAATGGGGAAGCATATAGCGGCATTTGGTTAAATAAGGAAAATGAAGCGAATGACGAACGCACATACAACAAGGAGCAAGCCCAAGCAATCGCCCAGAAAACAAATGGCAGGTTGGGTACAATCGAAAGCATAGAAACCGAGGAAAAACGACAGCTTCCGCCACAGCTCTTCGACCTTACGGAGCTACAGCGCGAGTGTAACCGCAGGCTCGGGTTTTCCGCGAAAAAGACACTGGAAATCGCCCAGAGCTTGTACGAAAAGCATAAGCTGATAACCTATCCGCGGACGGACAGCCGTTATTTGAGTGACGACATCGCGCCCAAGCTGCCCAAGGTAATAGAAGCAGTCGGAGTGAACGAATACAAGGAATTTGCGGATTATTTGCTTGGCCTGCCAAAGCTGCCGACAAGCGCGCGGATAATCAATACGGCTAAGGTAAGCGACCATCACGCGATTATCCCGACTGGAGGGGCTTCGCCCCGTTCCTCCGATTTCTCTATGGTGGGAATGTCATCTCGAAGCCTTGACAGCCCACAAGCATACAAAAGTCCGCGTTCGTCCTTATCCGCAGACGAAGCACGGGTTTACGATAGAATTATCCGCAACTTCTTGGCGGTATTTTATCCTGCGAATGTGTACGATGTAACCACCGCGATTACCAGAGTTGAGGACGAGGCCTTTCGTTCCAAGGGGCGCGTGGAAAAAAACGCGGGCTTTACGGTTATTTATTCCCATGAAAAAGCGACAAAAACAGACGAGGAACGCCTGCCCGCCCTAACCAAGGACGAGGCCGTAACGGTAAAAAACGCAGAAGTCTTGGAAAAGAAAACGCAGCCGCCCAAGCCGTACACGGAAGCGACGCTGCTTTCTGCCATGGAAAACGCGGGGCGGCTAATAGACGACGAAGCCCTAAAGGAAGCCCTAAAATCCTCTGGGCTAGGCACGCCCGCCACGCGCGCCGCCATTATCGAAAAAATAATCGCCTCGGGCTATGTACAACGCGAAAAAAAGAACCTAATCCCCACGGAAAAAGGGATTAGGCTAATTTCCATTGTGCCGCCCGAAATGCGCCAGCCCGAAACCACAGGCAAATGGGAACGCGCCCTGGCAAAAATAGCCAATGGCGAAATGGACGAAGCGCGGTTTATGGAAAGTATTAGGCGGTATGTTTGTTATTTGGTGGAGCAGGCTATAGTTGTTTAAGTTGAAAACGGTACTGGGATTGCGAGGATTTTTGTCGCAAGGCGAGGAGCAAGCAAGCAGTAAGGTGTTGTCTAAGTGGTTTTCTTAGACAATGCCGCACGCCGAGCAAGCAGGCAGTAAGGTGTTGTCTAAGTGGTTTTCTTAGACAATGCCGCACGCCGAGCAAAAACCGCCGCGTGCTAGAGGCACACAAGGTTTTTTGCGACGAAGCATTGCGGCAAAAAGACCGCAAGCACAGTGCCGTTTTTAGCTTAAACAACTATAGCCCGAAATGAACCGCAGGCAAATGGCAACGTGCCTTGGCAAAAATAGGCAATGGTGAAATGGACGGAGCGCGGTTTGTGGGAAGTATTGGGGGGTATGTTTGTTGTTTGGTGGAGTAGGCTCGGGGGTGATGGGGGGATTTGTTTTTTATGGTAGGCAGGGGCGATTCGTTGTCTTTGACGTTTTGGAAATCTTGAAAGTTTTGAAAGTCTTTAAAGTCTTGAAAAGGTCTATTAAACACGCCCTAAGAAAGTGCCGCTTCTTTTTTTCCGCCGTATTCATTTTTCATGCTAAGCAGGAACGCCTCAATTTCCGTTGGGGCAACTCCATTTTTTAGGAGGTCTAATACTCTATCGGCGGTGTTAAGCACGCCCTCGGTTCTGCCCTCAGTTCTGCCCTCGCCCCTGCCCTCAACCCTAGCCCGAGCCGCGGCATCTCGTTCCCATCGCTCTCTAAATGTAAACATTTCCACCACTTCCTTATCTTCCTTAAACTCTTGAAAGCTCGCTTTAATTGCCGCCGCTATTTTCTTTACGGTTTCGTCCTGTGGGTCTAGGCTTTTACCGAGAAAGAGCGCGGCTAGTTCCCCTGCTTGGCTGTTTTCTTCTGATAGCTTTTCCAAGTCTGCGAACATAATACCCGAGTGGTCGGGGTGGTTGTTGCCTGTCACTTCGTCTTTGAGAATGTAGCGCGTGAACAGCTTGTTGTGCAGGACGGAGGGTACGGCTTCGGCGAGCAGCCATATTTGGTTTGCGGGCTTGCCCTTGGCGTGGCTTATGCCCAAGCCAAAATATACCACTGACCTATCGGGGATAGGCGGGTCGGTGTACGCGCTGTTTTGGAACTCTATGAAGTAACTGCCCTTTTTTGTGTCGGTTAGCTTAACGTCTTGGTCGCGGGCGGTTTTTGTGTTTTTGCCTATTAGTTGCTTAAACTGCGTTTTTACGTCTATTTCGCCGTTGATTGTGCCTAGTAGTGTGTCGGGCTTTTCCTTTTGGAAACGCTCTATGAAAATGTTGATTGCCACGCGCAGGGCTTCCCAGTTGTTGATGTGTTGGAATGTGAAGTTGATAAAAATGTCATTCATGGGAAAGATTGGCAAGCTGCCGTCCGCTAATTCTACGTAGCCTAGTGGTGTTGGTGTTTTCATAGTACCTCCCGATTTCATTCGTGTAAGGCTATTTTAACATACTCCGCCGATTAAAGCTATATTTTGTTTGGCGCGCCAAAACGTCCTCGTCCTTAACTGCTCTCTGCAATATCCTTGCCTCGTCTGAATGTCATGCCTGCCCACATGCCTAAGAACGCTAACAGCACGCCTGCAAGCATAGCCATTATAAAGCCAAGGTAACCGTCAGACATTACGAGGTCAAGTATTATTACGATTGGCAAACATAATACCATCATAGGCGATACTAGTAGCAAAAGAAAAATAGAATTCACAGCAATGCCTACTATAACACTTGGAATCAATACAATAATAATTGATATTATTGACAGTGCATTGGCAACATTGCTCTCTGTTATTTTTAACAGCTTAGAGCCTGCAAAAAAATACACCATAAAGACAGCTATTGGCAGGAAAAACTGTATTATTCCTCCCAGTGAACTAATGTCAATAAAGACACATACAGCACACATGCACAGATGGACTGCAAGCGCTTTTAGATTGTTTGATACAATTATTCCCAGCATAAATACGCACCCCTTTATCGCTTATATATCATAAAAATCACACAGTCATGCTCTCTTTCCTATCCACAATAGCGTATCTTTCAAGCAAGGTATTGTCACGTTCAATCAATTCTAACATTCTGCTTGCTATTCCCGAGGGCTTATTTGTGCCTGATTCCCATGCTTCTATCGTTTTTGGCGACACGCCGAGAGCATGAGCAAAGGACACCTGCGTCATTCCAAGATTTGCACGAATTTCCCTTATTTGGCATTGAGAATAGCTGTTTATCGGGGAAATAGATACTTTTCTAACCTTAACATTTGGTAGCTTGCCCTTTTCATACTCCACGGCTTCGATTAAGCCTTGCTTGATACTATCATAGAAGCTGTTCATTTTTTAGCCACCCTTCGCAATTCATTTTCAAGAAGCCCGACATAGGTTTCCACCGCCATACGAATATTATACCCTATTATATAGGAGCAATCAACCCCCTCTTGACAATATCCCCCAATTCATGTTAAAACATAGTTATCGTCTATGTTTGGTATGTAGACATGTATAGTCAACCACTCTAAGATTGACTAACATCAATATAAAGACAGGAGCAAGCCATGAAAATTCACAAAAACCTTACCGACCTAATCGGAAACACCCCTTTACTGGAGCTAGCGAGCATAAAAGCCGAAAACAGCCTGCACGCGGACATTGTCGCCAAGCTGGAATATTACAACCCCGCAGGCAGCGTAAAAGACCGTATCGCCAAGGCCATGCTCGAAGCCGCCGAGGCGCAGGGCTTGCTAAAGCCCGATTCCGTTATAATCGAGCCGACTAGCGGAAATACTGGGCTAGGGCTTGCCGCCATTGTGGCATCGCGCAGGTATCGGCTTATACTTACCATGCCCGAAACCATGAGCATAGAGCGGCGAAATTTGCTAAAAGCGTACGGCGCAGAGCTTGTTTTGACCGAGGGCGCGCTAGGTATGAAGGGCGCGATTGCCAAGGCGGAGGAGCTGGCGGAGCAAACGCCAAACAGCTTTATGCCCCGACAGTTTAACAACCCCGCCAACCCTGCCGCACACAGGGCGACCACTGGCCCCGAAATCTGGGAACAAACGGACGGCAAAATTGACATTTTTGTTGCAGGAATTGGCACAGGTGGTACAATTACAGGTGCAGGCGAATTTTTGAAGGAAAAGAACCCCGACATTAAAATTGTTGCGGTAGAGCCTGACGATTCGCCTATGCTGTCGGAAGGCAAGGCAGGCCCGCACAAAATACAGGGCATAGGCGCAGGCTTTGTACCCGAAATCCTAAATACGGCAATTTATGACGAAATAATCCGCGTAAAAAACGAGGACGCGTTCCAAACAGGCAGGGCTATTGCTTGCTTGGAGGGCGTTTTGGTGGGAATATCGTCTGGCGCGGCGGTATGGGCGGCTATGCAGGTAGCAAAACGCCCCGAAAACACAGGCAAGCGGATAGTGGTAATTTTGCCCGACACAGGCGAAAGGTATTTGTCCACGCCGATGTTTTCACAATAAGAAAGGCGTGTTGTCCATGGCACTAAAATACGAAACCCCCCTCCCAAAACTTTCCGTGGACATTGACGCGCTTTCGCTTGAAACAAGGTCTGCCCATAGCGGCAGCTTTTACATAAAAAATATTGGCGGCGGCTCGCTGGTGGGGCGTATTCTTTCGCGGTGCAAGGGGCTTAGCTTTGAGCCGCGCGAGTTTGAGGGCAACGCGAAAATAGAGTACACCTTTAACGCCGCCAGTGCAGGGCTAGGCATAGGCGAGGCGGTAAGCTCGCGCTTTTTTGTCACATCAAACGGCGGCGAGAAGGAAATTCCCATAACGGCGAAGCATATAAAAATGTCCGTAGCCACGCCAGAGGGGCGGCAAATAGCGAATCTGCGCGACTTTTACGAGTACGCGCAAGCCCACCCTAGCCAAGCGCGGCGGATATTTATAGACAGCGAATTTTATATGCTATTGCTTGCTTCGGGGTACGAGTTTATGGAGGTTTACGAAACACTGCACAGGGACGCAAACCGCGAGCGCGCTATGGACAATTTTTTTATTCTGTCGGGCTTAAAGAAGCGGACGGAGTTGGAGATTATGGGCGAAGCGGCTTCTCCGCTTGTATTTTCGGCGAGCTATCGTGCCAATCCGCACAACGTCACGAAGCCCAGTGCAGGCGAGAAAGTGTTTGAATACTATGGCGACACCCGAGAAATCAGCGGCGAATTTAAGGTAAAAAAGTCGGACGATGGCTACGCAGACGCGGCGATTATTTCAGAAAACGAGGCGGAATGGCTAAAGCTATCTACTGGGAAGCTAGGCGCAGCGGACTTTGGCGAGGATAGGACGGCTACCGTGAGTTTTGCCATAGACCCTTCTAAGATAAAGCAATCCAGCGGCTATATTTTCGCACGGGAACGAGTGCATGTAGCAGGACAATTCGTTGACATAATTTATAACTCCTTGCCGCCGCTTGTGTTAAAATTGAACCGCGCTTCGTATCGTTATGCCGACAAGGGCGTAATCGAGGTGCATAACAACACTGGCGCGGTCGTCAACATGGACATTTTTTGCCCTGAAAACTTTATACGGTTTGAACAAACGTCTTTTTCCGTGGGCGCGAGGGCGGAGCTGCCCTTTGAGGTAAAGCTGTCGCGCTTTATGAACGCGCAAATGCTGTTTAGGAAATTGCCGTATATGAAAACGGTGATTGAGGTTAGGACTTCGTTCGCTTCCTCCGACTGTGAAGTGGTGGGAATATCGCCTCGAAGCCTTAACCCTGTAGTAGCACACAAAAAAACATTGCCGATTATTGTCGGAGATTGGTAGATTTTAAAGGAATGGGGCGCGGATTTTCGCGGATTACGCGGATTGGCTCGTGGGAAAATACACGGTAACGGTTTTTGTAGGGGACGGATTTATCCGTCCCGAGATTACCTCGCTCTGCGTTGGTCGGCGTGCGGTGTTGTCTAAGAAAACCACTAACACCTTACTGCCTGCTTAATGGACGTTACCTGCCCC
>Ga0099364_10002253_pt1 | contig 30902 bp, 20 predicted proteins | sample TergutTh196P3_FD_73070 | JGI IMG/M metagenome (GOLD analysis project Ga0099364, IMG submission 73070) | Microcerotermes parvus P3 segment gut microbial communities from Pointe-Noire, Republic of the Congo - Th196 P3 | ecosystem: Host-associated > Arthropoda: Insects > Digestive system > Gut ...
CGATGTTGCGTAAGTTGAAGATACGTACAATGGATGAACTATGGCAAAGACTGGGCGATCTTTGCGATGTGTTTGCGCCCGATGAATGCAAAAACTACTACAAACACGCTGATTATGGAAAATTATAGAGTCCAAAACAAAAGTAAATACGCTCTAACCACGAAAACGCAATAATTACTACCATACAACCACCTCCTCTCCATGCGGAAAATCCTATTTTTCCGCAACTGAAACCCATTGTGTACAATAGGTTAGAAAAAATACATACAACAATAGAATTAGTTAATTTCCATTCGCAGAGCAACAAGGAATTCACGGTTGCTGAAAGAAACTTTGACAGGCGAATCAGTCGGTCTCACACTACCAAAGTCAAGTACCGCTGGCTCAGCAAAAACGGAACTATTCATAGATGCAGATTTTTTGGAACATCCCATTATTGCAAAAACAAGTATCGGTAAAAACAACACCGCAATCGGCGACGTTTTTTGTTTTTTTAACCACATCAAGTAAAATACCATAAAAATCAAGACTAACACGCTAATCGTCAAAATAAATCGTACTAAAAAACCAGTTACGCCTCCTTTGGGAAGTTCATAATCCGCCGCACTAAAACTGCGTTCCAACCAAGGCATTTCCGATAAGTCTAACCCGCCATCGGCAAGAGAGAGCGAACCATTTTCATTTGCCCGATATGTTAACCCCGTGTATAGTCCTTTCTTTGGGTCTTCACGGTCATCTACTACCGACATACCCGTAGCAACGTCGATATAAAATTCTTCGTCAGATACAGGTTGGTTTATTTGGAACGTCGCTGGGTTAATTTGGTACAGTTTTGATTCCAGCAATACATTACCGTGATCTCCCCACGTTTTTTCTTCGTATTCCTGAGGATACCAAAGTCCCGATTTTTCGTGATGAAAAAAATTTCTTGCCGTATATTCTTTCAAAGGTTTTCCGCTTTCAGTGTCAAACTGCTGCGACAAAGGACAAACATAGCCGCGCGAAGGGTCAATCCAGTACCGCATGTACACTACTCCTTTAGCATTTTTGGATTCCAAGATGATTGCATTACTCGTGCCGCCATCATAGAGAGTCGAACCTACAATCTGTAGAATTGACAACCGTGATTGACTCGCAAGTTGATCCAGCATTTTCTTAAATTTTTCTACCTTGTCTGGGAGAAAAATAAATCGATCGAGATTCCCAGAGTCTAGCATGCTTATAGTTGCTGTTTTGCTAAACATATCTTGTATGCGTCCAAATTTTTGGAAAGGTATTGCTTGATAATTACCAAGACTTATTCTGACTTCGTTGTTTGTATTTCCTCTTATCGCGGTGAAACTCTTCCCCTGAATATCACCTCGGATTATTCTCGTGAACGAAAAGTCAGGATTCCAGTCATCGCTACCATCGAATCGTCTGTCAAATGTAACTCGGCGCAACCCGGTTCCCGGATCGTTCCCCTTAAACAAAATAGCATACCTGAAATAATTAGTTTCCTTACCCTTTAATCCGTTAATTATCTCTTCAAGACTTGTTATAAGTGTCTTGAGAGTGTCGGGATCATCTTTGAACATCTTTTTTTGTTCTTCGATAACCCGTTCCAATCTCAATTTTTCGGATGCAACATCAATGCGGCGAAATTCCTGGACATCCATTTCTGCATACCCTGAACGAATCAAAGCATTGTTTAGCCCCTGATTTTTACACGCCTGTATGAATATGTCCACGCCCGACATTTCCGCACCATGCAAGTTGGTAAAAACGAGGAGGATACAGACAAACAAACTAAATGTAGTTAATTTCCAAATCATCGTTAACAACCTTTCTTGTAGTTGACTTCGTATTTATGAACCTCATCAGGGATACAATCTACCCAACAACAAGGATCGCCAGCACTAATCGCTCCACAGAGGTAGTAGCAGGCGACCCCGCCTGCTCCGCCAGTGGCAGCCCCAGCCGCTGCAACAGCACCCATATACGCTGTGACTGACGCCCCTGGCCCCATCCAAGCACCTGCTACTGCCCCTCCAAACGCGCCTGCCGCCGCTGCCGCCACTATACAAGAGGCACACGCCACATTGGCTACTGCGCAAGCAAACCATCGCCCCCACGAGTCGTTTTCCACGGTTTTCACTGGAGTTACTGTTGCCATGTATTGCTTTGCTTCGTCATCACATGCCCAAGAATTAGGATAGGATTCGTCAAACCTGCAATTCCAAACCGCAGGGTACACGATTTTGCTACCGGGACAGATACCGCCAGAACAGGCGATCGAAGTGTCTATCGTGTAGGGACGAAAAGCGAGGTTGGCACAAAGCCCGCCATACGCCAAAGCCTTGCTAGGCAAAACCATCAACGCACATAAGGTGACGACGGCAAATCCCCTCGTCAATTTTGTAAAATTCTTCATTTCTTCTCTCCTTTTATATTGGGAATTTATAGTGTGAAAAAGTTTACGAAAATTTCAGGGCACCCCGAACCGATTGTCCATTATATCACTTTTCTGACTACATGTTTTCTGACTACATGCAAGTAGAGTGGCTGAGGGGCACTGTTACCGGACTGCCCACTATGCCTGCTTGATTTATGTCTGCTTGTTTTTTTTCATTTCCCGGATACACTATCGGATACACCATACAGAAAGTACGATGGAAGAATTGCTCTCTTTGACCGACTGTTGCCGACGCAACATCGGTCGTTTAATACGCCGGGAAACGCTTACCGACCATGACGTCGAAACGATTTTTCATACTCTGCTTTCGGATATTGGACAAGATTTGTCTGATGAAGAAGCAACCGTGCTGGCGGGTTTGCTCGTTGCAATAGCCATGCAAGGGGAAACCGTCGCTCAACTTGTCGGGGCTGCACGAGGAATGCGAAGACACGCCCATCGGATACAAGTAATCGGCTCCCCTGTCGTTGATATCGTCGGAACCGGCGGAGACTCTTTGAATACCTTTAATATCTCGACTACATCAGCATTCGTTGCCGCCGGAGCCGGAGTGATTATCGCAAAACACGGAAACAGAGCCGCATCAGGAAAGTGCGGAAGCGCAGATGTTCTTGAACTGTGCGGAGTGAATCTAGCCGTTGCTCCGGAACGTGTTGAAGAATTTGTCGCCGAAATCGGTATCGGGTTTCTTTTTGCCCAGAAGTTCCATCCCGCTATGCGCCGGGTCGCTCCCGTACGGAAACGGCTAGGCATACGGACAATATTCAACCTGCTAGGCCCTCTGACGAATCCAGCCGGTGCAAGTTGTGTACTCCTTGGAGTCTATGATCCAACCTTAACGGAAATGTTTGCAGAAGCCCTTAAAGAACTTGGTTGCCGACGGGCAATGGTTGTCTATGGCAACGATGGAATGGACGAATTGACTGTTACGACACACAGCAGAGTTACGGAATTGATTGATGGCCGAACACGGACGTATGATTTTTTCCCCGAACAGTATTTTATAGATGGACCGGCTGATATTGACGAATTACGCGGCGGCGATGCTATTCAAAATGCCGAAATCCTGCGAGGAATTCTCGAAGGAACAATCCAAGGTGCTAAGCGGAATATCGTTTTACTCAATGCGGGAGTTGCCATATTCTGTTCGGGAACTGCCGACACGATGGAGTCGGGCATACGCTTGGCAACGGAGTCGATCGATTCGGGTTCGGCTTTAGAAAAATTAAACCGGCTGGTTGCCGTATCGCAGTAACGCAGAGTCAAGCGGATAGGGCGACGAGGCTGTTATGTCAAGAACGGCAAACCGAAACTTTCGGTCATATTCAAAGAATCATTGCTCCGTTGGTTTTGCGATTCTCTACTGACCAATAAATCTTATCACACTAATTCAATAGCATACGAATACACAGCACTCGGAACATGATATGCCAATGATGAATGAATCCTTTCATCATTATAGCAACTCATCATTATAGCAACTCATAAAACGTTCCAAGCCGGCTTTGACGATTTCGGTATATCCTTGACACGTTGCCGATCCAAATAGGATATGCCGTAGTCTTTCTTCTACCTCTTCAAAAAACCATACTTGTACACCTTCGGCTCTATCTTTGCCGCTAAGATTTTTAGTGCCGAACGCAAGTCGGCAATCAGTGCATTATACATCTCATCATTACTTTTATTATTCATCTTACCGCTGGCATTGCGTCCCTGAAAATGTTCTCGTATATCATACAAACTTGCGTTAACGTTACTCTTCGGTTGCGAATGATAGTACGTCCAAAGTTTCCTGCCTGCGTTAAAAACCGACTTCGCTTCGGGAGAGAAAATAAGTTTCTTTCTTTTCTTTCCATTGGTAAATAAATCACTAGCATACTCTATCTTACCAGCAATAAAATCCGTCATAAAATTACTCTTAAACTTACTACGAGCATTAACCTCCTCTTCGGTAAAAGGAATCCAATGATTGATTCCGTGTTTCGTTTGTATGTTATTTTTTCCGTGAAAAAGCGTATAAGCAAGACAATCGTTCCGAAATTCCCTGTCGCTTTTCCAACCGTCATTAGGATAGAGAAATTGATCTTGATTGTTGAGCCAATCTGCAGGAATGACCTTGCGGACAGCAAAGTAAATGCACGTTGGTATCAGATTTTGTTTATAAACCCAATAGTAGCCCGCTGCGTCAACAACAGCCTTTTGGGGATGGACAATAAAAACTAAACCTTGGTTTTGGAAATCGTTACGCCCTCCATTCAGATAACCGATTCTATCCGTTCCATTGTTACCATTCAAATTTCCATTTTGGAATTCCTTGATCCATTGAGAGATTCTTGGAGATTTATCCAAGTTTCTCATAGTTTTCTTTCCGATACGCTTGGCATTTTTATCATAGACATTTGTCCGAATAACACGAGTACTTCTTTCCATTTCTGTATCCCATATTTGAAACGCAATCGGAAATTGTCCTTTTACATTGTCAAAAGAATCAGCAGGAATAAGAAAGCCCTTTAAAAACCGCGCGGAAAAGTTTTTGCGGAATTGTCCGAAGTTGTTGGCTTGTATGTGTTTTAATGTTGAGAAGAATCCAATTTTACATCCTTTGATTTCTTCGTGGATTCTTATAAGAAATTGAGCGTAGAGTTCTCGTGATGCTGCGCCTAACTGTGCGGCATATTGTTGGCGGATTCTGTTTTCCGTTGCCACCCCAGTTTTATGCTCTCTTATTGCGGTATTGCCATGCTCCGCATACGGCGGATTGATATACACAACCAACTTCTTGCGTTTATTTTCATCATTGATAACATCCCGAAGTCCTTCCGGCAATCTATCAAAACCATCATTCAGAAAGTCAAACTGAAACACATGGTCATGTAGCAGATTCGCCCCGTTGTCGATCCGATCATGCATAATATCCACGTCGGCCTTGTCAATCGTCGAAGCCCAAATGTGATACTTGTTTGTCAAGCCGACAAGAAGATTGCCCGTGCCGGCAGCGCAATCCCAAACGTAATACTCATCCTGCCAATCTTCTCCCAGAACATCGGCAATGTACTTCTGCGATAACTCTACCCAGATTCTCGGCGTGAAAAAAGAACCCTTGCGTTCCCTTATATCTTGCGGCACAAGCAAATCATAACGTTCAATAATGTAATCCCAGTATTCCTCCAACGGCGGACGTTCATAGATTGCCCAAAATTGATGATGCGCCTTTTGCCCATCCGTAAAATGGGCTTGTCTGCTGCTAAAAAATCCTTCGGTATCTATCTTCCTATCCAGTTCATAATGATTCGATTGGAGTAGCACGTACAATTTTTCTTTCAGCGTTTTGTTTTCCCGTGAAAGCAAGTCGGCAAGATAAAAACTACCGTCAAGAATGCCTGCCTTTTGTACCAGTTCCCAGTTGACGGCAATAGTCGGCTTTACGGCTTCTAACCATCGGTTGTAGATGCTGATAAAATTATTTTTGTCTATGCGGATTTTTGTTGTTTCTGTTTTTCCGATAATAAAATTATCCCGAATGAACTGTTTTAGTTCTTTTTCGTCTTTTGCAAAATCGAAAATGTATGTTTCACTATCCGTGCCGATCTGTGTTATCTTCGGCTCATGTGATTGCCGCGGATTATACGGGTAATCACGGATAAGAATCTTTTTTACTCTTTCATAGACTTCTTTGAACTCTCGGGTATTTCGATTCGACGGCGTAACCTTCCAGTTAAAGTCACTTTGATAGAAGATTTCTTGTATAGAATGATAAGGTATAAAGGCGATTTTTTCCCGGTCGAAGCAGCCGAGGAACGGCGGCGGGGTGAGTTTGTCGAAGGTGCGTGCCTTGCCGATAGTTAAAATTAACTGCGTGAGCATATCGCAAACGTCAGTAGCACTGGCTTTTGCTTCTGCCCAGAGGTGATAGGTGTTGAGGAATGCTTTTTTGCTTTTGACGGTAAAGTCAATGTTTTCGATGATTTCGGTACAATCGCAAAGTCCGAAGAAATCTTGTGCTACTTTGTTTTTGAGTTCCTCTTCTTGTAGTTTGGGGTATTTCATTTCGGTACTTGAAGACTTATGACGGCAAGAGCAGTCGGGATTATGGCTCCGCTATCCGGTATGGCTCCCTTATCCGGTGTATTCATTATACCTCAACTAGCACTCCTTTGATAGACGCTGTTGCAAAAGGATTCCGCCGGTTCCGCATTGGAATCCTGCTACAACACGTTTGATGTACCCGTTGATAACTTTTCGGCAAGCACAATCTAAAAAATCAACACCGAGATAAGCCGGAAACGCTTGTATGCTGTGTTGCATTATTACGGCATTGCATTATTACGGCTTTCCGCCTATTCGGGGCGAGAGGATTTGAACCTCCGACCTTCTGACCCCCAGTCAGACACGCTAAACCAGGCTGCGCCACGCCCCGATAGTAATACGAAATCAAGTCGGTAATTATCGCCGAAGAAGTAATTATCGCCGAAATTTCTCAATTCACAATACCCCGTACCCGGCGGGTCGGAGGCGGGTGCGGTCACGTTTTATTTGCTTTATTTTGTATTTATCCAATAGTTTTTCCATAGGCTTCTATATTTTATGGAGCAGAATTTTATGGAGCAAATCACCGGCATACGATTGAGTATCCATTTCCCTGCGTGAAAGCGGACGGCAAAATGGTGTCCAACATAAAAATGGAAACGCTCGGGTTGACCGGCATTCTGCCATTCCCCGTGCGTTCAAGTACACTGGACATACTACACTGGACATACTACGCTGGGCATACTACACTCTACTACGCCGACAAATCAGAAACCGGCCTGAACGTGTAAGTCTGTGAACATGTAAGTCTGCGAACGTGTAAGTCTGTTAGCCGGCATGCCCGCACAATAATTCTCTACCCCGTCCGCTTCTATTCTACAACAACCCGTAGGCAATAAGAGTGTTCCGTAGTTTTATTTGTTCTTCTTCGGAGAGCGGAGTCATCGGCAATCTCATTTCGCCGGTATCCCGGCCTAACATTTGCATGGCCGACTTGACCGGAATCGGATTTGTCGAAAGCGACAGCATATCCCGACACAGTTTGAAAGTTTTATGATGTATTTTTCTCGCCGCATTCCAATCTCCTCTTTCAACGGCCCGGCACATTTCGGCCATATCATGCGGGATGATGTTGCCGACGACCGACACGATCCCCCGTGCTCCCAGGGACATTAGGGGCAAGCCCAAACTGTCATCGCCGCTCAAGACCGTCAGGTCGGTATTGCCGATGATCGTCGAGGCTTGATCCATTGATCCGCTGGCTTCTTTGACGATTCCGATATTCGGAATGTCTGCAAGCCGAATAATGGTTTCCGGTTCGATATTTTTAGCGCATCGGCCTGGGATGTTGTAGATGCAAATCGGCATATCAACGGCTTCGGCAAGTACTTTATAGTGTTGATAAAATCCTTCCTGCGTTGGTTTATTGTAATACGGGGCGACAACCATCGCCGCATCGACCCCGGCTTGTTTGGCGGACAATGTCAGGTCGAGTGCTTCTTGAGTGCTGTTTGCTCCTGTGCCGGCCAGAACTTTAATTTTTCCTGCTGCGGCTTCAACGGCTGCCCGAAGGACTTGTTTATGTTCATCGAAAGACAGTGTCGGCGACTCTCCTGTCGTTCCGACTGGAACGATAGCGGTCACGCCGGCTTTAATTTGATATTCGATTTGTTCTTGAAATCTGTTGTAATCGACCTGATTATTTTTGAACGGCGTGATAATTGCCACGGAAAGTCCTGAAAATATTTCGCAACGTGTCATGAGTTCGCAACGTGCTATAAAAGCAGCAAGAGTGAAACGGCCCATCCAGTGCCGTAACCCGAATTATACCCATATTGCCGAGTCGACGAAAGGGGGAGTCGGCATACTGACCGGCTAAGGGGGCATTAGGCAGTTGCTTTTTGTAACAAAAAGGAATAGAATAGCGAATATGATTTAGGGTTGTCAAATGCGATAAATACAATGGCGAAAAAACAGATCGTTTGGGGAATTGATGTCGGAAATACATCTCTTAAGGCAATCCGTTGTACCTTGTCCGAAGAAACAGGGAAAGTCGAAGCACTTGCGTGTGATTTTATCGAACACTCCAAAGGTCTTTCGCAACCCGGTGTTGATGTGTCCGAAATCATTGCCGAAACTTTTCAAACCTTCTTGAGCCGCAATACGACCAAAGGCGACCGTATCGCAATTTCTGTGTCGGGTCAGAATACGATTTCCCGGTTTTTGCCGTTGCCGCCGGTTGATCCAAAAAAAATACCCGACGTGATCCGCTATGAGGCAAAACAGTGGCTGCCGTTTGATTTGAATGATGTGGTCTTCGATTTTCAGCCTTTGACCAAGCCGGATTCGGATGACGATTCGGGTTTTACCGATGCGATGGTCGGCATGTTTGCAATCAAGAAAGACGTTGCGGCCAAAGCACTCGCTCCCTACCTAACCCGAGGCGTTGATGTGGACTGCATCCAAAGTTCACCGATTGCCCTGTATAACTTTGCGGTTTTCGACCAGTTGCCTCCTTCGCAATTAGCACCGGGCGGCGATGAAGATCAACAAGAATCCGCTGTCATCCTGTGTATCGGGACGGATGCGACCGACGTCGTCATTACCAACGGGGAAACAATATGGACCCGAAACATCCCCCTCGGCGGTAATTCCTTCACGAAGGCTTTGACCAGAGAGTTGCAGTTAACATCGTCCAAAGCAGAATATCTCAAGCGGAACATTGCCGCCTCGAAAAACGTTGATGAACAAAAACGCGTCATCACGGCTATGCGGCCGGTCTTCAATGATATGGTCAACGAAGTCAACCGGTCTCTGGAATACTATCAAACACTCAATCGGCAAGCCAAGTTTCAGAAAATTCTTGCATTAGGCAATGCCTCTAAACTGCCGGGGTTGCGGCAGTTTATCTCACAAAATCTCGGCTATGAAGTCGTGAAAATTGAACAATTCAGACGTCTCGTCGGTTCGGAAGTTATTGAAACGCAACTGTTTAAGGATAATGTCAATTCCTTTGCCATCGCCTACGGTCTTGCCGTCCAACAACTGGGTATTTCCTCTTTGCGGACTAACCTTATCCCGCGTGAGGTGCTTTATAGCCGAATCATTCGCGAGAAAAAACCCTGGTTGCTGATCGCAGCGGCGTCGTTGTTGTTGGCGGTAACAATACAATTCGCCGCCGTATCAGGTGCGTATAACAGCGTCTTTACCGAGGGTTTTGAACGTGCTGAAACGAGGGCGAAGAGTGTGCAGACTTTTTCCTCCAACCTCCGGTCGCAAACGGAAAGTGCTGTGAGAGAGTTTAACCGAGTCAGTTCAATCGGGCAGAGTTTGACGAGTAATGTAGAGGGGCGTATCACTTGGTTGGAATTGCTTTTGGCAATCAATGCGGCATTGCCCCAATCGCAGCCTAACGCAAAAGTTGTGCCGTCGAACGAACGGTTAACAAGCGACAACTTTGCCCGAATTGATCGGGTTTTTATCGAAAGTGTTGAAGCAATTTCGGTAGAGAGCCTTTCGTCGTGGTTTGCTGCTTTGAGGGCGGATAACCGTTACTATCCAGACGATGAAGAGTTGGAATCCCTGCAAAGTGCGTCCGGTACCGTTATCAGCGGCGATTCGCAAAATGAGTCGGCAACCGTCCGTCGGCTTACCGAAGCGGAGCGGTTTTCTCTGGTGGTTGGCCCTAGCGATTCGGGGGCAAGTTCAACGGGCGGCGGGATGCCGTCCATGCCGAAAGTGATTCAAATTGTCGGCCATCATTTTCATAATCCAAGCGATGCCGACGAGTTCGAAAGAGAAGGCGGCGAGGCGTATTTACGGCAAACATTGTTGCGCAATTTGAAATTTGGAGAGGTCAATTTGCCGCCGACCAAAGAAGAACAGAGAAGAAATGCGACCAAGCCGGTTAAAATGCGGGAATTAGGAATATCTTTTCCCGTGTTATTACATGTTCCTCGCGTGGAGGTTCAAACGATCATCAATCCCGATTTGGAGCCGTTGCCGCCGGGTGTTGTCATTGATACCGATTTGCTGGCGTTGTTAAATGACGGTCAGACGGGCGGGGCATCTCAATGGGGCGGTGCGGTACCGAATACCGGCAGAGGGGGGGGAGTTGGCGGCCCCGGTGCTACGGCATCGCCTCCTACTCTACGGCAACTTGCCCGAGCAAGGGGTGTGAGCGAACCTGTCTTAACGGTCAGGCGATTCGATTTCGTCATCCAATTTGCCTGGGAAGAAACGCCGCCGAGTTTGAGGCAGGAAAGAGCGGTGATGGGGCAAAGCGAATGATCCGAGGGGACTTCGTTTTCGAGGGAACTCCGTTGTTGATCGCGTCTATAATGTTGTTGACAGCGTCAATAATTGAGAGTGGTGACCTGGAGTGTTTTTGTGGACAAAAATCGTCATCCCGCGTAATAGAGGGAATTGAGTTAACCGCCCCGCCCGTTAGCCGCCCTGCGGGGCGTTCTTCCAATGCGAAACACTGCGTGTTGCTGGGCAACACGGCTAACGGTGTGCCATCTTGCGAAGGAATAACGAACACAAGCCCACGACAATTCAGGAAACGCTCTAGGGAGGATTCTCTAAAAATATAGTTGCAATTTTTGTTGTAAGTTTTTCTTGCAGCGTTTTGAGTCATTCGGGGCGTGGTAGCAGCATGCCGGATTCGCAAGATATAATCCGCCATTTTTTCACAATTCGATACGGCATTAGTCCTGAGCGGCATGACGAGAGGGCAGCAAAAACTGTACTAAAAGAACCATGCCGTGTCTTTCCAACACGCGTCATGGCAACGCCGTTCCGTACCCTTCCCTCTCTAGCGTGTCCGATTCGGCAAGTGCTTTAGTATGCCTAGCAGGGCTTGATAGGGCATCGCATCCTGCGGGAAAGCCGATAATGCTTGCTCGGCTTCGCCGACTGCCGACATAGCAGCCTGCCGGGAAGCCTCGATGCCTAAAAAATGAGGATAAGACCATTTGGCCCCATCGACATCTTTACGAACACGTTTCCCTACCGCTTGCTCTTCCCCAAGAGCATCAAGCAAATCGTCGGTTATCTGAAAGGCTAACCCAAAATGCTTGCCGAACTCATCCAACCCGGCCAGTTGCCGGGGAGTTGCTGTCGCAATCATCCCGCCGAGTTTTAATGCAACCCGAATCAACGCCGAAGTCTTCCGTAAATGTACGTGTTGCATCATTTCGATGGTCGGCTCTGCTTTGCCGATGAGTTCTTCCCGCAGCATATCGTCTATTTGACCGCCAACCAGTTGGCACGCTCCGACTGCGACGGCAAGTTCCCTACAACATTGTCCGGCTAACTCCGGCGGCGTGAGGTTTCCTATCTGCTCAAAAGCGAGAGCCAACAATGCATCGCCCGCAAGGATCGCTGTTGCTTCGTCGAATTGCCGATGACACGTCGGTATGCCTCGCCGGAGATCATCATTATCCATCGCAGGCAAGTCGTCGTGAATCAGTGAATAGACATGAATCATCTCGACCGCACACGCTGCCGATAAAGCGTTGGGGCGACGGGTATTCCGTCCCTCGGGAAGAGAACAAAGTTCGTAGGCCATCAAGACAAATACAGGCCTAATACGTTTGCCGGGAGCAAGCAAACTGTAACGGATTGACTCCCGCAATCGTTCTGGACAATCCGCAGGAAACTGCGTTGCCGCATCAAGTGCCGACTCAATTTCTTTACGCAGGGATTCGATGTACTGTTCCATACAGAGTATTATACTACAAACGCAAAGCCGCGAAGCCGGACAAACATCGTCTGTTTTCCAAAACATTTGCCTGAACGTTCAAAATCAATAAAACACTATGTTTCCTTCCGGCGGCGATCAGCAGGCCGAAAAATCAAGCCCGCATATCCTACGACTCGGCCTGTGTCGCCGGATGCTTCCGCGCTCGTCGTGTAGCCGACTTCTTCGACATAGTCGAGCCGCCCCAGAACACGAAGCGTTTCCATCACGAACACGGCCGGTACGGCGCCGCACATCGAAATCTGCTGCTCATATATCGTTTGCAAAACGAATTCCGGGTTCAACTCTGCGACCGAGCGTTGAATGGCATCCAGTGCAATCCGGTCTATTCGGCGAGTTGTCTCTTCGTTGGCAAAGTGATTCATGTCGGATGATATGATCAACAAAGGTTTTTCCGGTAATGACTCTAAAAACGCCGCAAACTGTGCTGCTCCTTGTTTGATCATCGCCCAAGAAGACATCGCCATCGCGATCGCGGAAATTTTTGTGCCCGGCGACAACTTTGCCAAAATAGGCAACAATACTTCAATCGCATGTTCCTGAGCATGCGGGACTGCATCGTACGCAAAAAAATCGACGGCTTGAATCATCCTCTCCGTCAAAGTTACGTCGGCTTCGACATTCTTACCGGGCAGCATCCAGGTTTTGTGCGGAGCAACAGCCCATTCGGCTCCGCCGCCGCGATGTTGCGGAGCAACGATAATTGTCCAGGAGGGAATAGAAACTTGCTTCAACGTCTGCGCCGCCAACTTGCCGGAATATATCCAACCAGCATGCGGAACTAACACGGCATCGGCTACCGAAAGGTTTTTCAAATGACATTTCATACTGCTATTATAATGTATAATGACACGTATGCGAATCGAACACGATACCATGGGCCCCGTTGAAGTTCCCGACTCGGCATATTACGGTGCCCAAACGCAGCGGGCAGTTGAAAACTTCCCCATTTCGGGCCGGACAATGCCGCCGGAGTTGATCCACGCTCTCGGACTCGTCAAATGGGCGTGTGCGAAGGCGAATGCCGAACTCGGACTCTTGCAATCGGGACGCTCGCCGCTCTCTGATGTGCAGATCGAAGCCCTTCTGACGGCGTGTCTTGAAGTTGCGGAGGGGAAATTCGACGACCAGTTTCCGGTCGATGTCTATCAAACCGGCAGCGGGACGTCGACGAATATGAACGCCAATGAGGTGATTGCCCGGCGGGCAAATGAGATTGTAGACGGCACCATCCCCCCCATCCACCCCAACGACCACGTCAACCTAGGGCAAAGCAGCAACGATATTTTCCCAACGGCGATGATCGTTGCATTGGTACAAGAAATAGATCATTTACTTGATGTTGTCTGGGAAGCCCGTTCGGTATTACAAGAAAAAAAATATGCCTGGGAAAATGTTTTGAAAATCGGCAGAACCCATCTCGCCGACGCAACACCGATGACTCTCGGACAAGAATTTGAGGGTTTTTGGGACCAAATGGTTGATGCACAAAGTATGGTCATCGGTTCATTCAAGTATTTGGAATGCCTACCCGTCGGCGGCACTGCTATCGGAACAGGCATGAACACGCATCCCGACTTTGCAGAAAAAGTTACTGCTTTTTTGAACGATAAACTTGATCTTGAAGCGAGAAAAGAAGAAAAGCCAGATGGAGCGCATCCTTTTCTCGATCTGAGTAGCCGGTTTAATACAAACGCCCAGCGTAACGATGTTGTAACCGCTCATTCGCTCATCAAATCCGCTGCCGTTTGCATTTTCAACATCGCGAACAACATACGTTGGCTTGGCAGCGGACCTCGGGCGGGGTTTTACGAGGTTATCATTCCCGACTTGCAGCCGGGCAGTTCAATCATGCCGGGCAAGGTGAATCCGGTACTATGTGAAGCCCTGATGCAAGCCTGCGCCCGAGTGATCGGCAACGACCAAACGATGACCTTCTGCGGAGCGGCAGGCGGACAGTTTCAACTCAATGTCATGATGCCCGTCATGGCCGATACCGCCATCGAAAGCGTTAAAATCTTGTCCGGTGCTCTTGAAGTCTTTACCGAAAAGTGTCTCAAAGGCTTGCGGGCCAACGAGGAAAAGTGCCGGGAAGGGGTCGAAAAAAGTTTGTCGATGGCGACGGCACTCAATCCTTACATTGGTTACGAAAAAGCGGCGGAGGTTGCCAAGGAAGCGTTCAAGTCGGGCAAGACGGTACGCGAAGTTTGCGTTGAATGGAATGTTTTGCCGCCGGAGCGGCTTGCCGAAGTGCTTGACCCGATGCGGATGGCAAGGCCAGCGGAACGTTGAAGCCTCCGTGCCGGGGAGTGCCCCCTATTCTTTGACTCTTTCGACATATTCGCCCGTTCGTGTATCGACTTTGATTTTATCGCCGTTTTCGACGAAGTTTGGCACGGTGACTTCTGCTCCGGTTTCCATTTTGGCGGGTTTCGTCAGCGAAGTTGCCGTATTGCCGCGAACGCCTGGTTCGGTGTATTCGACTGTCAGGACGACGTGGTGGGGCGGTGTGATTCCCATCGGGTTGTCGTTATAGAGCATGATTTTGCATACCATTCCTTCTTTGAGATATTTCCAGGCGTCGTCGACGAGAGTTGCGGACAGTTCGTATTGTTCGTAAGTATTGTTGTCCATAAAGGAGAACATTTGTCCGTCCTTATAAAGGTACTGGGCGTCAATTTCGGAGATGTCGGCGGATTCGAGAGAATCACCGCTTTTATAAGTTCGGTCTAAAACAGTATCTTTCGTTAGATTGCGGAGTTTGCATTTATAAAGGGCTTGTCCCTTGCCGGGTTTGACGAAATTACATTCGATCATGATATAAGGATCGCCGTCGATTTGGACTTTTAATCCTTTCCGAAAATCGCTAGTGTTAATGAGTGCCATAAGGAATCCAACAGTTAATTTATGTCTCATTTTACACGGATAACGGAGTTTTTTCAAGCCGTAGAGTGGGATTAGACTGCCGTTTTCGATTGTCGTTTAGACATAGTCTTTTTGACTTGCATTTTTTTGATATTTTGGTATAATCGGCGTTGTCCTCGGTGGAGTGCCATAAAAATAAGGCAGATCAGCCGGATCGAGGGACATAATAGTAGGATATTTGGCTATCAAAATACAAGCGATGGCAACCATAAACGAATTGAACTCGCTGACTTTGACGGAATTGGGCGCAATTGCTAAGGAAATTGCCCTCCCAAGATGGTCGAAGATGCGCAAAGAAGAATTAGTGCGGGTGCTCGCCACAAAGTCCCGGGGAAAAGCAGCCGGTGAAATAATAAACAGCATGCTTTCCTCCCATTTGACTGGGGCGGTATCGTCAACGGGGACAGCATCGACTGGGACAGCATCGACAGGAACAACATCCCAAAAAAAAGCAAGCGTTTCTGAATCACATCCCGGCGACAAAAAAACAAAAACGGTACCCAACACCAACGTTGAAAATCCGAAACCGGCCAGTGTTCCAAAACCTGCGGGCGAATCAAAACCAGCCGTTAAAGAACAGGAAACGCCGCAAGTTACAGGGATCGCCGCTGTTTTGCCGAATTATGTCGGCAAACAAGGACTACGCCGGGACATCAGCACCCGATCCGAAGACGGAAAGCCCGACCGACTCGTCTTAATGGTACGAGACCCCTATTGGTTGCATGCTTTTTGGGAAGTGGGTTCCAAAACAGTTGAACGGGCGAAAGTTGCCCTCGGTCATCTTTGGTTTGCCTCCATTCCGGTCATTCGCCTTTTCCGGTTGTCATCCGATGGAACCGGTGCTCCCAAACGGCAACTGATTCGGGATGTACCCATACACGGCGGAGTGACAAATTGGTATTTGGATGTTGCCAATCCTCCTTCAACGTTTATTACCGAACTGGGTTATTTAACGAGGGAACGGAAGTTCCACCCGATATTATCCAGTAATATCGTCGAAACGCCGCAACAGCAGGTGATTGACGAGTTGGAGCAACTGGATGCCAACTGGAAAGGTGTTGCCGACGATTTGGGCCGGGTGTTTAAATTAAGCAATACCACAGAAAGCGGCGGCCAGGAATTGAAAGATGTGATTGAAGAACATCTTGGCCGGCCTATATCGCATCAACTCCTTTCCCGGCAGCGGGTCGCCAAACAAGGAGGAGCCGACCGGACACGGCGAAACTTCCGGTTTAGTGCAGACGTCGACGTGATCATCCACGGAAAAACCGACCCGAATGTCCAGGTTAATATCCGAAATGAACCCGTTATCGTCAATTCCGATGGAACGTTTGCCGTTCGTTTTGCGTTGCCGGAAAAACGGCATCTCTTCCCTATCGAGGCCGAAGGGAGCGACGGAGTAGAAATGCAACGAATTATTTTGACATTGGAACGCAATACCCGGGTGCTGGAAACGGTCATTCAGGAACCCGGCGACGAAGATTAGGCCAGTTTGAGGCGTAATAAAAATTCGGTAAAGTTTTCATGTTTACGGCGGTTTGTCCTCATTGTTCGCTTTCGTACCAACTTGACGAGTCGTTAATCGGTAAACGTGCGACTTGCAAGGGGTGCAGAAAAGTTTTTTTGTTGCAAAACGCAGGCGATGAGGTAGATCGAACGATAGTGCAATCGCCGGAGCATTTGCATCCTTCCGATTCGGAACTTGATTTTCAACTGTCTGCTCACCAGGAATCTCCTACGGTGGGGACTTCCGTTCAGGATTTTGTCCTTGCAAAGCCGGGCGATGTCAAAACAGCGGAGTCGTTTTCAGCCGATTCTGGTCTTTGGAATGTCGGCGACTTGATTTTGGGGGTTTATGAGGTTCGAGAACTCGCAGCGGGTATTTCGCATGCCGAAGGCGGTGTCGGCGTGGTCAATCGGGTCTATCACAGGGAATGGGATATGGACCTTGCTGTCAAGAGTCCCAAGCCGCAGTTTTTTCAGTCTGAACACGGCAAGCGAAGTTATGAACAGGAAGCCCAAACTTGGATTGAACTTGGCTTGCATCCGAACATCGTGACGTGTTATCTTGTACGCCGCATTGGCGGAATCCCCCGGCTTTTTGCCGAATTTGTCTCCGACGGCAGTCTGCGTGATTGGATTGTCGATGGCCGACTGTACTACGGGGGGAAAGGTGCTTCACTTCTTCGCATTTTGAACATTGCCATCCAATTCGCTTGGGGGTTGACTCACGCCCATCGGCAATCGCTCTTGCATCTGGACGTCAAACCCGCCAATGTGATGATGAGTAAAGAAACGGCCAAAGTTTCGGATTTCGGGCTGTCGCAAATTTCCCTAAACACTGACGTGTCTAATGCCCACAAATCCGATCAGTATCTAACCGTCGGGATGACGCCGGGATATTGTTCGCCTGAACAGTACCTTTCCGTGAGTCTTGTAAAAAAACGGCAGTTCGATCAAATGCCGAAGTTGACCGTCCAAACGGATATTTGGTCTTGGGCTGTCAGCGTGCTAGGGATGTTTGTCGGTGTCCCGCCGTGTAATCGGCAAGGCGGACAAAATGCCCGAACGGTCTGCCAGGAATTCTTGCAAAAAGCAACCCCGGAAAAATGCCCGGAAATCCCCGATGCCGTATCTGAACTTTTAATGCAATGCTTTGAGTACGAACCGGCCAAACGGCCAGAATCGATGGAGCAGATTGCCGACACGTTAACAAAAATCTACAAAACCGTTATCGGCAGCGATTTTCCGCGTCCCAAGCCGATCAATACGACGTGCACGCCTGACAGTATCAACAACCGGGCAGTATCCCTCCTTGACTTAAACAAGCCCGACGAGTCGGCGAAGTTATTCAATCAAGCCATTGCGATGCAGCCTTGGCATCCCACGGTGACGTATAACCGGACGGTATTATCCTGGCGTCGGGCACAGTTAACTGATCTTGAGGTCGTCGAACAATTAGAGACGTTGATCAAGATGCGGCCTCAGTCATTAAGTGCAGTATATTCTCTTGGTTTAGCACAACGCGAACGGGGGAATTTGGAGTCGGCCTTGGAATCATTTACCGTATTTCTCGAACAGGAAGATCGTGATGACGTCCGGCGGGCGATTGCCGCTACCAAGCAGCAACTTGCGGATAACGCCCGTTGTATTGAGCATTATGCTTTGTCCGACCCGCCCGAATGCAAAGTGTATGCCGAAAACAAAGGGGAATTGATGTTGTTTTACAGCGAACCTCAAGTATTACATTGCCATTCAACGCTTACCGGCCAACTTTTTCAATCATTCAAAATTGCGACGGATCAGGCAAAAACCGGCGAACGTTTTGCGTTGAGCAAAGACCTTCTTTGGGAACTTTATACCGAATCGACCGGATTTTCGATGCGTCGCGTTGGTTCCTCGCCGGCATCACACACTTTTCAACCCATCAACTGGGTGCGTCTTTTTCGCAGCAGCCAAGTAGATGAACCAGCGGACAACACGGCATCCCATCGAGTTGTCCTGCCCGACAAAGCGATGTTCGGCGAAGTCGTTCAAAACCGTGTTGATATCTACAATACGACGACAAACCGAAAGATCGGCTCTCTGCAGGGACACGAAGATGCGATAACGGCCTTTGCATTCAATCTGACCGGCCGATTTGCCCTTACGGCGGGGCAAGACCGCACTCTCCGGCTTTGGGAATTGCCGTTATGCCGATGCTTGCGGACGTTTCCGCTCCCCAAACAGACCGTTGATTCGCTTTATTTCGACCCCAGCGGGATATTTGCTCTTTCTGTCACTCCGACTGGGACTCTGCGTCTTTGGTCGGTATCGGTTTTATGCCGGGCGAGACCGTTTCGGGCACCGCTCCAACTGTCCCACGTAACCAGTGCTGAAGAAGCAGGGCGTCAACAATCCGAACTGGAAAAAATGTGCGATGAAATCCGGCAATCCGTCAAAAAACGAGACTACGCCGCCGCCTTGGATTGGATCGACAAAGCAAAACAGCACAGCGGCTGGGAGGCAGCGCATTACCTGCTGGAACTCGAAGGAGTCGGCGATAAGATAAGACGGCGGACAATCCGCAAGTCTTTCGCTTCGGCTCTTTGCTCCCATCGTTTAAGCGGTCATCAAGATGCAATTTCCTGTATAGCCATTTCGCTCGATGCCAACCTCATCGCCTCGGCTGGCCAAGACGGAGAAATCCGTGTCTGGAACATCGCAGAACAAAAATGTGTGGCCGACATCGCCGCCCATCACGACGAAGTGAGAGGCGTTGAATTGACACTCGACGCAAAATTTCTCGTATCAGGAAGCAGGGACGGCAGCGTTCAAGTTTGGAACATAAGCACGGGGAAGTCCGTTCGGAAATATAGCGAAAGGTTGATGACCCTAACGAAAATTGCACTCAACCCGCAAGCGAAAACCGTTGCAATGGCCGATGGTGCAGGAACAATTATTCTATGGAATGTGCTGACAAACTTGGTGATAGACCGAGTGAATTGCCAAAACGGCGGAGTAACCGCTATCCGGTTTAGCCGGGATGGTCATCACATCGCCGCAGGCGGGAACGATGGTTCGGTAACGATTTGGCAAATTGACGACAAAACCCGAACGACAAGCGATAGACTCAAAACGGCCGAACATTCCCGGATGCCGGTGAATGTTTTCAAAGAACACCAATCGCCTGTTACGGCAACAGCGTTATCCGTCGATATGACCCGATGCTTCTCCGCAGATAAAAAGGGATACATTTCCGTGCGAAACTTGCAATCGGCCAAAACCGAACATTTCTTTCAGGGCCATACCAGCGAAATAACGGGTTTGGGCCTGTTGGCCGATAGCCGATTCCTCTTTTCGGCATCAAAAGACGGGAACATCAAAGTTTGGAATCTAACGGAATCGATAAGGCCGGAAACGATTACAGGAGCGGTAATTGAAGGGCATCCTTCGGCGATTACGTCGATATGTTTGGAAATATCGGGCCGCCGTTTAGTGACGGGATGTGCCGACGGAGTAGTTCGGGCATGGGAAGTGTTATGGAATCACATGCCGGCGGAATCGGGCTCGCCGCCTGCCCAACATCTTGCGAAGGCAAAGTCGGCAATGCACGCTCTGTTGTCATTGCACTCGGAGGATGGGGCGGTCAAACCGAATATAGACGAAACAATATCAGCCCGTATTCTGCTGGAGATGGATTACAGCGGATTCGGAACAATCCCGCAAAATATGCTCAAAAAAATGCTGGACGACATGCTGGCCGTATGGAATGGATAACAAATCCCGTGTTTCACTGTGGGAGTTGTAGACGTTGTTGCCCTATTGCCCTGATGCCCTGATGAGATTAAAGACGCCCCAAAAGTGTTCTCTAAACCCCTGGCCAACCGGAGAAAAATACACGTTGAGAATAGAAATCATCGGTGTTATAATCTATCAAATGTAAGTGTTGTTTCCGAACAAATTTTTTGTTGCATTCGCTCTCATAAACCTATCACTCAACTACTCTCAATAGAAACGACTCCCAATAGATGAGTATTGAAGTCAAAAATATCACCAAACGTTTTGGAACCTTCACCGCTCTGGACAACGTCAGTTTGAAAATACCCGACGGCGAACTTGTTGCGTTGCTCGGCCCTTCCGGTTCGGGTAAAACGACTCTGTTGCGAATCATTGCCGGCCTCGAAAACTTTGAAATAAACGACGGTGCCGACATCCTGTTCAAAAACGTGAGTGTTACCGGAAACCGGGTGGCCGAACGCCGGGTGGGCTTTGTCTTTCAGCACTATGCTCTATTTCGGCATCAAAAAGTTTTCGATAACATTGCATTCGGCCTTCGCGTTCGCCGCGGGGCCAATCGGCTCCCAAAAGAAGAAATAAGCAAGCGAGTTACGGAACTCATTCGCCTCATTCAACTGGAAGGGATGGAAAACCGCTATCCCGACCAACTATCCGGCGGACAACGCCAACGGGTTGCCCTGGCAAGAGCATTAGCCATCGAACCAAAATTCCTGCTCCTCGATGAACCCTTCGGGGCCCTCGATGCCCGAGTGCGGCAAAATCTACGCCGTTGGCTCAGACGATTGCATGATGAAATCAAACTGACGAGCGTTTTCGTTACGCACGACCAGGAAGAAGCACTCGAGTTAGCCGATCGGGTTATCGTTATGAATCACGGTTGCATCGAACAAGACGGCACTCCGTTTGAAGTTTTTCACCAGCCCAAAAACGCTTTCGTGATGGATTTTTTGGGTAGTGTCAATTTGTTTCACCGCCGGATGGATGTCGGCGGTGTTGTGTTCGACCCGCAATCGATGGTCGGACAGCGGCCTTTTTTCGTGCGCCCCCACGAAATTGACATTGTACCCCATGACCTCGGCCAGTTAGAACCCGGACAAACGGGGATTCTGGCGAAAATACAGCGTATCCAATTGGCAGGAGCCATCGCAAAAATTGAGTTAGTCGATATAAACGAGAAGGAAATTTTCGTTGAAATGTCGCACGAAAAATTTCAAGAAAGCCGATTTACGATCGGCGATTCCGTGTTCGCCGTGCCTCAACAGACGGTTTCGTTTGAAAACGTTACCGGCCAAGAACGTTCCGCCGAAACACCGTCACCATGGTAAACGCCAATCCTCCACAGAAAATACTATGTAAAACCTCCTGAACGAAAGCATCTTTGATCAAAAGCATCTTGACGCCGTTCGGCCGGGGACTCGGCCTGTGTTTTACACAATCATGTTTACGCCGTCTTACTGCGGTCTGTGATCGTCTTTTGATCTTCGCTTGCTCCCATCATGTCATCGGAAGCATGGATTTTGGAGTCCGAGACACCGGAGTCCGAGATGCCGGAGTCGAGGCCGGCGGAATCGGGAGTGATTCCAAACAAGGTTGCCAGCAATTTTTTCACAGACGCTCGCGACGACGCAAAGTTCCTATGGTGCAGCGTTTCCAATAGGTACCTTGGTTCGACAAAAAGTTGGAGCGGGCAGGCTAGAGAATTGTTTGCGGCAATCGTTTTCAATATGTGCTGTTCCTTGCCCGAAAGTTGGTGAATGGTACATAACTCATTGAAAAGCGTATTCGGGTTATTCTTCGCCGCTTCGGCTATCTTTTGTTGCCAAATGTACCACATAAGAAAAAGAACTATTCCGGCTGCAAGCAGGCCGAAGACAATAAAAATGCTCTTTGTCTGCTCTCGGTAAACTTCCGGCGGCGTGTCAAAACCGTCATGCAGAGAGCGTTGAATCCTCGCTTCTCTGCTTAACCCGCCGGAACCCGTGCGATCGTGTTGCCAAGGTTTCCATGTCTGCTTGCGTTCAGCGCATCCATTCGCTAAGCACAGGGCGGCCGAAAAAAAAACGAATAATAAAGTGCGGAGAGTCTGCTTCATGCCGATCTTTTTGCCGGGAAGTATAAGTTAGGAATACATTTGCCTTATTCCGTAACACACATCTTGCTATGATACAGGGGCCAGGGCTATGGAGAGTATTTTAGCCAAATTTCCCTTGCACGTCAATCTGGAAACAAAACCTCCTGGCAGAAAAAAAATACAAATGTCCGGCGAAAAATTCAAACGACACATCGAATGCCTTCATCACCATCGCAAGCCGGGGCGGCTAACTTGATTCCCGTCTATCCGGTGACGATTTTTGTCCATAAAAACACGTGAAACGCTCATGTGTTGCATAATTGACTGAAAATTACAAATATAGTTTTTCTTCGATTAAACAAATCGCAAGACGGAGTCCAAAAAATGTCCCTGCCCCCTGGCCCTGCCCCTGCCGCCCCAACCGGTTTTCCCTTTTTATTAGCCATTTTTTTGATACAATGGCATTGTTGTAGAGTACAAGGAAACAAGCAAATCAAACACGATGAACAACGGACGATTCGGCCAGCACGGAGGACAGTATATCCCGGAAACCCTGATGAATGCCGTCCACGAATTGGAAAAAGCATACGCAGTTTATAAAAATGATGAAAACTTCCAATCAGAACTTTCGCAGTTGCTGACAAACTATGCCGGTCGGCCTTCGTTGCTCTACTTTGCCGAAAATCTGACCAACCATCTCGGCGGAGCAAAAATCTATCTTAAACGGGAAGACCTTAATCATACCGGCTCGCATAAAATCAACAACGTACTCGGACAAGTCTTACTGGCAAAAAAAATGGGAAAAACCCGAGTGATTGCCGAAACCGGGGCAGGCCAACACGGAGTCGCAACGGCAACCGCCGCTACGTTGCTCGGACTCGAATGCGAAATCTATATGGGTAAAGAAGACACCCAACGGCAAGCACTCAACGTCTTTCGCATGGAACTCTTGGGCGCAAAAGTTCATGCCGTCGAGTCGGGCACGATGACACTCAAAGATGCTGTCTCTGAGACTATGCGGGAATGGACGGCCCGAATGGGCGACACGCATTATGTCCTTGGTTCCGTGATGGGGCCGCACCCCTTTCCGACAATCGTTCGCGATTTCCAGAGTATTATCGGTCGGGAAATAAGAACCCAATTTTTGGATCGGGTAAGCCGTCTGCCGAACTGTATCATTGCCTGCGTCGGCGGGGGGAGCAATGCCATGGGGGCATTTTACGATTTTTTGGCAGAGGAAAGCGTCTCACTCATCGGTTGCGAGGCGGCCGGGAAAGGAATTGATACGCCGCAAAATGCCGCAACGCTTGCGACGGGCAGCGTCGGCGTCTTTCACGGAATGAAGTCCTATTTTTGCCAGAATGAATACGGACAAATTGCGCCGGTTTATTCCATTTCGGCAGGACTCGACTATCCCGGCATTGGGCCGGAACATGCAGAATTGTTTGAAAAAGGCCGTGTGCAATATGTTTCCATCACGGACGATGAGGCCGTATCGGCTTTTGGAATCCTGGCAAAAACCGAAGGAATCATACCGGCTATAGAGAGTGCGCATGCTGTTGCGCATGCCGTTAAAATTGCGCCCAATATGCACGGCGATCAAGAAATCGTCATCTGCCTGTCCGGTCGGGGCGACAAAGACGTTGCGATGATTGCGGCGTTGCGATGATTGCTCTATACCGGACAGGACGTTATACCGGACAGGACGTTGATATGTTTCCCTAACGGTCGGGCAGCCCCATCGGCATATCCCATTGGAATGTCCCAATGGAGGCGGGCGATCTTGCGGTCTGTGGGCGATCGGCAAGGAATGGCGTTTTGCCGGATAAACGGGCACCAAATTCTTTTCCAAAAATTGCTCTTTCCAAAAAAAGCAAAATCCGGTACACTATGTCGCCGTTGGACAATGGAATGTTTCAACGCAACAACTTTGAGAGCATGGACGCTCGCTTTTTCAAGCACATTAGAGCACTCGCACTGTTAATCCTGTTTATGACAGGAACAAATTATGCCGACTCTATCCACGAGACGGCTAATTTCACGGTGCATGCTCCTTGTGCAGAGTCGGCACAGCATTTTGCCGAAACGGCGGAACAATTACGCAAAGATTTAGCGATACTCTGGCTTGGGGATCCCTTGCCGAATTGGTCGCAAACTTGCCGTGTTGTCATTAACGTCGGCACTCATCTCGGAGCCGGCGGATTCACCACATTTATCTTCGAAAACGGCGAAGTATTCGACTGGTATATGGAAATCCAGGGGACACACGAACGAATCTTGGACTCTGTCTTACCGCACGAAATTATGCACATGATTCTCGCATCCCATTTTCGTCAACCGATTCCACGCTGGCTTGACGAAGGAATGGCGACATACGTCGAACATAATAGCGAAAAATCCAATCACCGACGCATGCTTAGGCATTATCTGCAGTCGGGAGTGCAACGATGTTTCCCGCTCAATCGAATCGTCGCGATGAAAGAGTATCCTGATGATCCGATGCCGTTTTATGTCCAAAGTTTTTCGCTGGTTGAATACCTGATCGAACGCGGAAGACTCCTCGATTTCGGCGAAAAACAGAGCGAATATCGGCGATTAGTCGATTTCATTCAGTCGGCAATGCCGCTCGGCGATTGGCAATCGGCTTTGCAGGAACATTATGGAATTGACAGTTTAGGCACATTGCAATTAGATTGGGTAGATTGGGTCGGCGACAGTCTTTCCGGGTTGCCGATGGCTGCTCAATTGCCGAACGTTTCATCGCCGGATACTTCCGTAAGTTATACGGCATTGAACACTGCCGAGTCGAGCGGTATGGTATTAACCGGCGGACATATTCCGCCGCCCGTCAATTCGGTCTATACTCGTCAGGTTGCGGCCAGTCCTGTGCAACCGATCCCGACTCATTGGAACGACGATCGGGCAATACCGATTCCCGTCTCATTTGGCCGATAGTTTCCGACGCCGATAGTTTCCGACTTGGGGAAAACAAGACTCCGTCGTTCGCATCAAACGGTTGCCTTTTGGGAGAATACCTCATTGAAGACACTCGCCGGACGGCCGCTCTTGCCTAAAACATCCATTGATCCCGACAAAACGATCCAGACAAACAAAAACGACGGCCAAAAGAAAAACCTGTTATCGGGCTGCTGCCCCCGCTTACGCAGGGGACAGAATTTTGCACAGAGCAAAAACGAATATGCCCTGGTCCTATACAACAAATGCTTATACAGCAAATCGAAACTCGTTCTATCGCTGTGCACCGGCCAGAGCCTCATAGAATTTATACCGTTCGGTTGCTTCGGCCTGTGCTTGATTGACCAATTTGTCAAACGTTTCCGGGTTTGCCCGTTGCAACGTGGTGAATCGGTTTTGTTTCAATTCAAAATCTTTGATTGAACCTTCCGGTGCTTTCGATATCAATTCAAGCGGCTTCGTATTGCGAGGGTCGTATGTGTACAACGGCCAATAACCGCATTTTACGGCTTCCTTCTGCAATTCCAAGCCCATTTTCATATCGACTCCGTGTGCAATACAGTGTGCGTATGCAATCAAGAGAGATGTTCCCGGATAAGACTCCGCCGCACGAATTGCTTTGAGAGCATGAGCCTGATTCGCCCCCAGCGAAATCTGAGCGACAAAGACATTGCCGTAAGCAATCGCCATCAAACCGAGGTCTTTCTTCCGCGTCGGTTTTCCGCCTGCGGCAAATTTCGCAACCGCTCCCTTCGGCGTCGATTTCGATGCTTGCCCGCCGGTATTGGAATAGACTTCGGTATCCATCACCAACAGGTTGATGTCTTTCCCCGTCGCAATAACGTGGTCCAAACCGCCGTAGCCGATGTCATACGCCCAGCCGTCGCCGCCGAATGCCCAAACACTGCGTTTGACCAACGAGTCGGCAACGTTCAGGAGGTGTTTCCCGTCGCCGGAACAATTACCGCCGCTACATGATTGAATTTTTGCTTTCAAGGCGGCAACCCAATCTCGTTGTTGTGCGATCTCGGCTTCGGTTTCCTGCTTGTTGTTCAGGATGTTATCGACAAGTTCTACGCCGATATGTTCCCGTTTCGATTTCAAAATTTCCCTCGCATACTCGTTTTGTTTATCGATGGCCATGCGGAAACCAAGGGAAAATTCGGCATTGTCTTCAAAGAGCGAATTACACCACGAAGGACCGCGCCCGTCGGGATTCGTCGTGTAAGGAGTCGTCGGCATATTGCCGCCGTAGATTGACGAGCAACCCGTTGCGTTGCCGATGAGCATTCGGTCGCCGAAAAACTTCGTGATCAGTTTAATGTAAGGCGTTTCGCCGCAACCCGCACACGCACCGGAAAATTCAAAGAGCGGTAATAAAAGTTGCGATCCCTTCACGGTATCAACGTTGACTTTCGCCCGATCCTGGTCGGGAATCGACAGGAAGAACTCCCAGTTTTCCCGTTCAGCATCGAGATGCGTGATTTTATCTTCCATATTGATTGCTTTTCGGCCTTCTTTTGCCTTGTTTTTGCCTGGGCAATTTTGAACACAAAGTTCGCAGCCGATACAATCATCAGGGGCAATTTGAATCGTTGCCTTGCAGCCGGGGAAGTCTTTAAGGTTATAATCCTTCGACTGGAACGACTTCGGTGCTTTCCCCAGCACGGCGGGTTCGTACACTTTGTACCGAATTGCGGCGTGCGGGCAAACCAGCGAGCATTGAGCACACTGAATACAGCATTCGGGATCCCAAATCGGAATGTCAATGGCGATACTGCGTTTTTCGTATTTCGAGGTTGCCGTCGGGAACGTTCCATCGACAGGCATTGCACTGACCGGCAGGGCGTTTCCGCGAGTCGCTAAAATTTCGCCAAGCGTATCCTTGACAAATTTCGGCGGAGATCCAACCATCCCCATATGCCGGGTCAATTTCGACGCAGCAGTTTGCGGATAATTTACTTCTTTCAAAGCGGCAACGGATGCATCCACGGCGGCAAAGTTCTTATCTACAATGGCTTGTCCCTTGCTGCCGTAGGTGTTTTGAATCTCTTGTTTGATGTAACCAATCGCCTCGGCAGACGTCGAAAACAAGTTCGCCAAATGGAAGAAGCACGTTTGCATGACCGTATTGAGCCGACCGCCCATTCCGGCTTCCCGGGCAACCGTTACGGCATCGACAACATAAAATTTCGCCTTCTTGTTTATGATTTCCTGTTGGAGTTCCTTCGGCAAATGATCCCAAACTTCGTTGGGGCCGTAAGGCGAGTTCAATAAAAACGTCCCGCCTTCAATAAGCGAATTGAGCATGTCCAACTTCTCGGTGAAGACAAATTGATGGCACGCCACAAAGTTCGCCTTCGATATGAAGTACGACCCTTTGATCGGTCGGGGAGAAAACCGAAGGTGTGAAACCGTTACAGTACCCGCTTTTTTAGAGTCATAGACGAAATATCCCTGGGCATACAGAGGTGTGTGTTCGCCGACGATTTTTGCCGAGTTCTGGTTGGCCCCGACGGTGCCGTCGCTGCCAAGCCCGTAGAAAAGACAACGAATCACGTCGTCGGCCTCGGTGGAATAATCATGATCGAAATCAAGGCTTAAATTCGTAACATCGTCTTTGATACCGACGGTGAATTCTTTTTTCGGGTTCGGTTTCGCCAATTCGTCATAGACGGCTTTAACCATCGTCGGCGAAAACTCTTTCGAGGAAAGACCATAACGCCCGCGGGAGACGATCAATTTGTCGCCCGGCCAGTTTTCGGATAAGGCCGTGATGACATCCAGATAAAGCGGTTCGCCCAGGGCTCCCGGCTCTTTTGTTCGATCCAAAACGGCGATTTTCTTAACGGTTTTCGGTAAAGCCGCCACGAAACGAGCACCATCAAACGGACGGTAAAGCCTGACATGAACTAGCCCAACTTTTTCTCCGCCTTTGAGATGATCGAGGTACTCTTCGATAACTCCCGTTGAAGAACCCATCGACACAATAACACGGTCGGCATCCGGTGCACCAAAATAATCGAACAGTTTATAAGCCCGACCGGTTAACTTGGCGAACTTGTCCATTTCACCCTGCACAATGTCAGCAACTTTAGAATAGGCGGTATTACAGGCTTCTCTCGCTTGGAAAAACACGTCGGGGTTCTGCGCTGTACCCCGGAGCAATGGATTGTCGGGCGTTAATGCTCGTTTGCGGAATGCATTGATCGCATCCATATCGAGCATTTGCTTAATCATATCTTCGGAAAGCGGCTCGATTCGGTTAATTTCATTTGAAGTACGAAACCCGTCGAAAAAGTGCAAGAAGGGGAGACTGGCTTTATAAGTTGATGCGTAAGCGATCATCGCCATATCGTGGTTTTCCTGCACCGTTCCGCCAGCAAGAAATGCCCAGCCGGTACTTCGGCAGGCCAGCACATCACTGTGGTCGCCGAAAATAGAGAGAGCGTGTGTTGCAACGGTTCGGGCAGAGACGTGAAAGACAGTCGGTGTTTGTTCGCCGGCGATTTTGAACATCGTAGGAATCATCAGCAAAAGTCCCTGTGATGCGGTAAACGTGCTCGTAAGCGAACCGGCTTGCAATGAACCGTGTACAGTTCCGGCAGCACCGGCTTCACTTTGCATTTCGATGACGTGGGGCACGGTGCCGAAAATGTTCGGTTTCCCATTGGCTGCCCAGTCATCAGCAAGTTCTCCCATCTTAGAAGAGGGGGTGATTGGATATATGGCCATGACCTCATTACAGGCATGGGCGACAAGTGTAGTGGCTTCATTGCCATCGACCATCAAAAAACGACCTTTACTCACTATGATTCTCCTAAAATATTTGGGTTAAAAAGAGTCAAACCTGTCCCCATTAGACAGTATTTCCCATAATCATACTCGATGGCAGAGAAAATGTAAAGCGTCTTTGGAAAGATTCCGTTCGCCCAAACTTGTGCTTTCCAGGACTGTTGTATTTTTTCTGACCGTATGATACAATTTCGGCTGATACAATTACGGTATCATTTCAAACACCATTCCAATCAAATAAGACTCCAACACATGTCCAAAAAGTCGATTGCTCATGTCGATGTTGCCGATAAAACCGTTCTAGTCCGTGTCGATTTCAATGTTCCACTCGATGATGCCGGAAACATAACCGATGATCGTCGGATTCAGATGGCGTTGCCGACCATCAACTCTGTATTAGACCGCGGCGGCAAACTCATCCTCGTCAGTCATCTCGGACGTCCCAAAGATGCTCCAGACCCGAAATATACGATGAAACCGACGGCTCTCCGGCTTGCCGAACTGCTTAAAAAAACCGTCGAATTCGCAACCGATACCGTTGGCCCCGACGCGAAGGCCAAAGTCGCCGGTTTACCCGGCGGCGGCGTTTTAGTGCTCGAAAACCTGCGGTTTCAACCCGGCGAAAAAAAAGGCGATGAAGCATTCGCCCAGGAACTTGCGTCTTTTGCCGATATTTATGTGAACGATGCCTTCGGAACCTGCCATCGGACGGATGCTTCAATGTATGCTCTGCCCAAAGCGATGGGAGACAAGCCGAAGGTTTGCGGTTTTCTCGTCGAGAAAGAAATCAAATACTTGAGCAATGCCATCGTGAACCCGCAACGGCCTTTCGTCGCTATCATCGGCGGCAAGAAAGTTTCTGACAAAATTATGGTCATCAAAAACCTGCTGGGAATCTGCGACAAAGTTCTCATCGGCGGCGCAATGGCCTACACATTTAACCTTGCACAGGGCGAGAAAGTCGGCAACAGCCTGGTCGAGCCGGATAAAGTTGATCTGGCCAAGGAACTATTAGCACTCGGCGGCGACAAGTTGGTGTTGCCGTCGGATACGCATTGCAGTGATCAATTTGCGGCGGACGGAAACAAACAAATCGTCAAAGCCGGCGGAATCCCTGATGGATTTGAAGGACTTGATATCGGCCCTGAAACGGCAAAACTTTATGCCGACATTGTCAAGGGAGCAAAAACTGTCGTTTGGAACGGCCCGATGGGCGTCAGCGAAATGCCGCCTTTTGACGCCGGAACGAAAGCGGTTGCCGAAGCCGTTGCGGCAAGCGGGTCGGTGAGTATCATCGGCGGCGGGGACAGTGCAGCGGCTATTCAACAATTAGGTTTTGCGGATAAAGTTTCGCATGTCAGTACGGGCGGCGGAGCGAGCCTCGAAATGCTCGAAGGCAAAAAATTTGCCGCTGTCGATGTGCTGGATAATGCGTGATACTGACAGATGCCGATTAGAGCGTTTCACGTGTTTCTATGGACAAAAGTCGTCACCACGCGTAATCGGGAATCCAGTTACCCCCCCCCCCCCCCCCCCCCGGGGGGGGGGGGGGGGGGGGGGGGGGGGGGGGGGGGGCTCCCCCCCCCGCCCGGGGGGGGGGGGGGGGGGGG
>Ga0099364_10002254_pt1 | contig 30899 bp, 26 predicted proteins | sample TergutTh196P3_FD_73070 | JGI IMG/M metagenome (GOLD analysis project Ga0099364, IMG submission 73070) | Microcerotermes parvus P3 segment gut microbial communities from Pointe-Noire, Republic of the Congo - Th196 P3 | ecosystem: Host-associated > Arthropoda: Insects > Digestive system > Gut ...
GGATTTTCAGTCCGTTGCTCTACCTACTGAGCTATCCCGCCATAAAAGTTATCAAGAAGTGGCGGAGCTGACGGGACTTGAACCCGCGACCTCTGGCGTGACAGGCCAGCGCTCTAACCAAATTGAGCTACAGCTCCACTTCAACGAAGACGGGCGCTCATGTGGTGGGCGGAATAGGTTTCGAACCTACGACCCCCTGCTTGTAAGGCAGGTGCTCTCCCACTGAGCTATCCGCCCCCGGTCAACGCAAGCGGTAGTATAGCCTCTCCACATGAAATGTGTCAACCCTTGCGGTAAAGAATTTATTAAATTTTCCCGATAAATTTATCTTAGCATACTTACCCCTCTTACAATGTCATCCGTGAGGTCCACCCCGCCGAAGAATATGTAGACCTTTTCCAGCACGACGGTAACACCCCTGGTATTGGCTACCGTTTCGATTACCTTGTTGATGTCTATTGTTATCGGGTTCATAATCCGCATTTCCTCCAGCCCGCTCGCCGAACGCGCCTCGTCTATGATCGCCATGCGCTTGTCCACGTCAGGTTCCCTATCGGCGGCGGCCCGCGCCTCGTCGCTCTTTTTGGAGATGAAGTCGTCGAGATACCTTCGGGATTCTTCGTACTTAGGATGCGCCACTAAAATTCTCTGCGTATCAATGAATCCGATCTTGTCAGAAGCGGCGTCCGCAACCATGGCCAAAGTGTTAAGGAAAATCAGGGTCATCACCATAAATAACAGTATTTTTTTCAACGAAACATCTCCTCCTTGTAATTAGCCTGTAAAACCCTTTATGCACCGTAAACCCGCAAAATAAATATGCTCAAATTTTACAGCCTGGAGTTTTGGTTGTCCAGTGCCCGGTTGTGCATCTCAGCAGTTCTCTCTGTTCGGCTCGTTCTTTTGGGTTCCTGGGGACATATACCTGTTCACCGGATAATGGCTCCAGTCCGGTGTGATACATGCAGGTCGAAATTGTGCCCGGCGTCGGCGTGAACTCCTGCACCTGTTCCGGGCGGAGGTTCATATTCTTCATGAAGCGCGCGAGAGATTTAGCCTCAGCCATGCCGCATCCTGGGTGGGACGACATGAAATATGGCACAAGAAATTGCTTCTTGCGTATATCCCTGTTGATCTCGCGGAAAATGCGGATGAATCTCTCGGTTATCTCCGGGGGGAACTTACGCATAAGACGAAGGACCTTTGTGTCCGAATGTTCCGGCGCGATTTTTAGCTGTCCGCTTATGTGATTGCGGCACAACTCCTCAAGAAACGGCCTGCCACCGGGGTCTGCCAAAATGTAATCTATTCTCAGGCCCGATCGTACGAAAACTTTTTTTACGCCCGAAATGGACGCCACGCCGCGAAGGACGTCGATGTATTCCTCGTGGCTCACAACGAGCGAGCGGCAGAATTTGGGATGCAGGCACGATTTTCCTTTGCAGGCGCCGTTTAGCGCGCTCTTTTTGCACGACGGCAGCCTGAAATTGGCGGCAGGTCCTCCGACGTCGTGTATGTAACCCTTGAAATCCGGGTCGCGAGTAAGCAGGGCCGCTTCTTCAATGATGCTCCTCTTGCTTCGCGCCTGGATAATTCGCCCCTGATGCATTGTTATCGCGCAGAACGAACACTCGCCGAAACAACCTCTGTGGCTGGTTATGCTGAATTGCACCTCCTCGAACGCGGGGATCTTAACGCCGTTATACGATGGATGAGGGCGTCGCGTGTAGGGAAGGGAATAAATTTTGTCCAGCGCGGATTGCGAGAGCGGAGGCGCGGGAGGGTTCTGCATCACGGTCCACGCGCCCTGATCCTGAGCTACGACACGGCCTGAAGCGAAGTTCTGTTCCTCGTAAAAAATTTTGAACGCTTCCGCGAACGCTGTTTTGTCGGAAGCCACCGACTCGAATGAAGGCGCGTCCACGCGCTGCCATTGGGACGTGCCGGCATTTTGGTCGTGAGTTTTCCAGCATGTGCCGGGTATGTCATGAATATCCCGTATGGGCTCCCCTTGTGCCAGGCGGCGGGAGATTATCCCGATCTGGTACTCGGCCATGCCGTATATCAGCAGATCGGCTCTGCTGTCGGCGAGTACGGATCTCCGCACGTCGTCGGCCCAATAGTCGTAATGTGCCATGCGGCGCAGGCTGGCTTCTATGCCTCCTATCACTAAAGGGATGTCCCCCCACAGCTCGCGGATTCTGTTGCAGTATACGATGGTCGCACGATCGGGCCTCCGGCGGGGCGTTCCGGCCGGCGCGTAGTAGTCCCGTGCCCTTCTCTTTCCGGGTGATGAATAATTCGAAAGCATCGAGTCGAGATTGCCCGCCGATACCATCACGCCCAATCTCGGCCTGCCCATCACGATAAAATCATCGGTTTCCCGCCAGTCGGGCTGGGAGACGACGCCGACTTTGAAACCCGCTGATTCCAGCACTCGCACTACGACTGCTATCCCAAATGATGGATGGTCGATATATGCGTCGCCCACGACGCAAAGAAAGTCAAGCTCGCGCCAGCCGCGCAAATTCATCTCGCGCCGCGTCATTGGGAGCGGCATGCCCATGCCATGAGCTGCGCGCGCGAATTTTGCTTTTTCTTTCGGTGGTTTTTTATTCATACGGAATAGTATATATATCAGAGTTGCGTAATTATAACGATCCCATCGCCGCTTGCTTTTTCGAGGATTTCCCGCGCTATGCGCGAAACTTCGCCATCGTCCGGCGGAATCTTCATATCGGGAGCTATTTCGGACAGCGGAATCATAACGAAGGCCCGTTCGCGCATAATCGGATGAGGCACCGTCAGTTCCTCGTCGTTTAATACCTCTCCGCCGTACGTCAATATGTCTATGTCGATCTCCCGCGGCCCCCAGCGTTCACGCTCAACGCGCCCCACAGCCTGTTCGATCTCCTTCAGTTTCTCCAGAAGAATTTTTGGCGGCGTTTCAGTTTCGAGCAGGACGCAAGCGTTGAGAAATCTGGGTTGCGCCTCCACCCCCCAAGGCGGCGTCTCGTACACCGTGCTGCGCTTCGTAACCTCGCCAAGCGGCTTCATCAAGGCGACGGCCTGTCGTATGTTGTCGAGTCTGTTGCCCATGTTACTGCCTAGTGACAGCGCTGCTTCGGTCATATTTTGTGTTTCGTTACTTCCGCAATAATGTCCACCGTACGCCTGTTCGCCGCCACGTCATGAACACGGACGATGTTGATTCCGGCAAGCGCTACCAGTGACGTAACGGCAAGCGTGCCTTCGAGCCTTTCCGCCGGGTCGTTCCGCGCGGCGCCTCCCGCCACGTTGCCTATGAAGGATTTTCTTGACGCGCCAATTAGAACCGGCTGTCCCAGCGCGGTGAACTTCCCGAGATTGGCCAGTATGGTGAGATTGTCGGAAACGCGCTTGCCGAAACCAATGCCCGGATCTATTATCACGCGTTCCAGCGCCACTCCGCCGGATGTTAGGACGGCAATTTTTTTCGAGAAAAAATCCAGCAGTTCGCCCATGAGATCCTCGTATTCAGGAGAATTCTGCATCACATCAGGCGTACCTTTGGTGTGCGTAAGAATGTATGCCGCCCCGGCGCGCGCCACGAGCGCGGTCATGGCCTCCGCCTCCTCAGGCAGCTCAAGCCCCGACACGTCGTTAATTATATCAGCCCCGACCTCGATAGCCTTGCTTGCTACCGAAGCGCGGCGCGTGTCCACTGATATTGGCATATCCGGCAGTTCACGCCTTATCGACCTTACCGCCGTTATCAGCGCGTCCGCCTCGGCTTCTTTTTTTTTGCCCCTGGAACCGGGCCTCGTGGATTCCGCTCCGACATCAATTATATCCGCTCCCGACTCAGCCATAGAGAGGGCGCGGTCCAGTGTGTCACGTTCGCCAGATACCCTGCTGGCGGCGTAAAATGAATCATTCGTGATATTCAGGACGCCCATCACGAGAGTTTTTCCCAAGGACAGCGAGCGCCCTTCAAAAAGCGGAATTACTTTACTTGCCGTGCCCTTGTTTTTCCTTCCAGAACCAGTCATACACTCATTCCTTTCACGGCCGCCGCCCACTTCTGTCAATTTCAGCGTCAAGTTTCATCAGCATTGCCTTCGCCTCGGCGGGGAGTGACGACATAAGCCTGCGCCTGTGCAAAATACCTATCTCGTCCCTCGTGTACCCTTTGGTGAGCTGACGCTCCGTGCTCCAGCCAATCTTCTTCTTGTTGGCATACACGTCAAAATCAACAAGCCTTCGTCCTTCGAGGTCGTATTCCAACGCCAGCGCTATGCGCTTTATCTCGCGAGGAGACAGAGGCGTTAAAAGCCGTATCTGGTATACCTCGGATTTCCTCAAGCCGACAGTGAACTCGGCGACCCAGTCCTCGCCCATTATAACACCTACATCCAACCCCTGGAGTACCGTTATGAGGCGTTTGTAGTGAAGGTTGAATTGATCCATCGAGTCGAACAGGGTTATCTCTATCTCGTTCCAGTCGGGTTTGCCCAAGCCGATGTTGAGATATTCCTGCGCTTTTGCACGCAAAAATGACAACAGCAGCCCATAAGGCTTTCCGATAAGCAGGGATCTCTTATAAAATAACGAGAAAGGCACAACCTTGTTGAGAGGCTCACTCGTGAAATTCACCAATACGGACGGTTGATCCAGGTTGGCGACAAAGTCCGCCTTGGAGGTTTCGGCGGCTTTGAAGTCCCTGGCTATCTGATCTATGGCCGCGTCCAGGTTGCCGAGAATACGCATGAGGATGTGAGGAGGGGCGACAATTATCTTGCGCGCGTTATCCGCAAGCCCCCTGTTTATAATCTCGCAGAGTATATGCGATGTCGCGGTGGAGGTCTGATATATCGCCATTGATTGGGGGTCGTCCTTGTTGAAGATCACGAGAGTATCCCCTTCTCCGGCATGATCATAGGACTCGGTGATGTTATGAGAAGCAGAGAGGGATATGCTCTCAATATAATCCACAAGAGTGTCCTTGCCGTGTTGTGTGCTGATGCTTATTATAGTGGGCCCGGCTCTTACAAGTGACAGCATCTTCAGCAACGCCTCCCTACGCGCATGGCGCGCAAGCTCTTAGTTTCACCCGGATATGCCAGTTTCATTATCTCGTCCGTTACCGGGTCGATAATCCTTATTAATTCCATACCGTTAAAAAAATATCTGTCCCTATCGTCCACGAAACTTTCCCGCCTGGGATCGTGCCCGAAAAGGTTGTACCGCTCCGGTTCGTCCGTCACTCTTTCAGCGTAGTGTGATATTCTGAATCGAGCGCCGAAAAATGTCAAATTGATCGCGTCATCATTATCGCAGACAATGCACTGTGACGTAAGGGGCGGAAGCAAATCCGCCCTGTCGTGATTACCCAGCGCAAATACAACTGTTCTGTGAGGCGCGAGCAATATATTAACCAGCCTTCTCGCCGCCGCGGCATAACGGGCTGCTTCCGCCGGGTATTTGGCCAGCTTGATGTCGTCCGCGAGATCGCCGGTGTGCACCACGACCGCCGGGGCAACGCGACGCAGCGCGCGCGCCAGATAGCCGTATATTGTAGTCGGCGTGTCGGATATGTGCAACACCTTCCCCGCTCCGTCCATCACGGGGGGCAGCATGCCTATTTTAACAAGACTGTCGTCCGCCAGACTGGAGAGCGCGCGCTTTGTCAGCGACAGCCAAGCGTCCCATGACGACGGCCTTTTTTTCACCTCGGTTCGCTACGATTCCTCGAACACGTATCGCAGTTTCGGGTGTCTCGCCGCGCTCACCTCGTCCGGACGCTTTATAGGGGTCGTATGCGGCGAGCTTCGCAGGTAATCGGGATCACGTCGGGCCATCTCGTATATCTCACGGAATGTCGCCGCCGCCTCGTCGATTGTCTCACGCGATTCCGTCTCGGTCGGTTCAATCATCAACGCTTCTTTCACGATTAAAGGGAAGTACATCGTCGGCGGATGTATGCCCCTGTCGAGAAGCGCCTTCGCGACGTCCATCGCGCACACGCCGCAGTCGCGCTTCATTCGTTCAAGCGTCAGCACAAACTCGTGCATACATGTGCCGGGATAAGCCACGTCATATATATCCGACAATTTTTTCATCATGTAATTGGCGTTGAGCACAGCGTTCCGGGCCACGGCGAGAATACCGTCGGAGCCCAGTGTGAGCGCGTAAGTAAGCGCTCTGAGAACGACCAGGAAGTTGCCCTGAAAAGAGATGACCTGCCCGATAGTCTGCTCGGGCGTTTCCAGATACCATCCTCCCTCGTTCTTTACGACGCGCGGCTTAGGCAGGAAAGGCGAGAGCAAGCTCTTGCATCCGACCGCGCCTGACCCCGGTCCGCCGCCGCCGTGCGGGGTGGAAAACGTCTTGTGGAGATTTAGATGTATCACGTCAAAGCCCATGTCGCCCGGCCGCGTTACGCCCATAATGGCGTTCAGGTTTGCCCCGTCGTAGTAGCAGAGCCCTCCGGCTTCGTGGACTGTCCTCGTTATCTCCTCTATGTTCACGTCGAAAAGGCCGAGCGTATTAGGGTTGGTCAGCATCATTCCGGCTGTGTCGGGTCCGACGGCGGCCTTGAGCGCGTCAATATCCACCCCGCCGTTCGCGTCGGACGATATGTTTTTCACCTGATACCCGAGCATCGACGCCGTCGCGGGATTCGTGCCGTGTGCGGAGTCCGGAACGATTATCTTTGTACGGCCTGTTTCGCCGCGGGACTCGTGGTATGCCTTTATAAGCATCATTCCGGTAAATTCGCCGTGAGCCCCAGCCGCCGGCTGGAATGTCATAGCGTCCATGCCGGTTATCTCGCAGAGTATTTTTTCCGCCTCGGCAAGAACTTCGAGACAACCCTGTACGGTATGCATGGGCTGCAGCGGGTGTATCTTGGTGAATCCCGGCAGGTTCGCCATCTCATCGTTTATCTTCGGGTTATATTTCATAGTGCAGGAGCCGAGGGGATAAAATCCGTCGTTCACTCCATGAGTGCGGCCCGCCAGTTCGGTGTAATGTCGCGTGATGTCAGCGGGGGCCATCTCCGGCAGCCTCGGAGGATTCTTCCTTCGCATATCTTCGGGTATGGTACGTTCAGGCACATCCAGCGCCGGAAGTATCGGGAACGACCTGCCCGGCCTGCTCTTTTCAAAACTAAGCTTCATCGTCCCACAGCCTCCTTCAAAACGAACGCCAGTTCGTCTATGTCATTCGAGGTATTCATCTCCGTGACGCACCACAGCAGGCAATCGCCGCCTGTTTTCAGATCAACCGGTATTCCTCCGAGTATGCCGCGCTCGCCAAGCGCGCCAAGCACGCGAAAACTGTCAACGGGACATCGAGTCACAAACTCGTGAAAGAATTCCCCATTGTAAACCAGTTCGAAACCCGGTATGGCGGATATTTGCCCGGCCGCGTAAAGGGCCTTGGAGTGGCACTGCGCCGCCGCCTCCTTTAGTCCCCCCGGCCCCATCACCGTCAGGTATACGGATGCCGTGAGGGCGCAGAGAGCCTGATTCGTGCAAACGTTTGACGACGCCTTTTCGCGCCTGATATGCTGTTCGCGGGCCTGCAAAGTAAGGACAAAGGCCCGGTTCCCATCCGTGTCAACGGTCTCGCCGGCGATACGGCCGGGCAGTCTGCGGGTCATCTCAGCCGTGCAGGTCATGAATCCCAGATAAGGGCCTCCGAACGACAGCGGCAGTCCTAGCGGCTGCCCCTCTCCCACCGCCACGTCCGCGCCGCAATCCGCCGGCGTTTTGAGAATGGCGGCCGCTATGGGGTTCACTCCCATCACGAACTTTGCCCCGCCCGCGTGCGCCGCCTCGGCTATCGCGGGAGCGTCCTCGATCAGGCCGTAGTAGTTCGGGCTTTGAATGTAAACGCAAGCGGTGGTATCGTCCATCATGGCGCGAAGTTTCCCGACGTCGGTCATGCCGTCGCGCGCCGGAATTAAGAGGCATTTTACATCAGCCGCGCGGGTGTACGTCCGAACTACTTCCACCGTTCTCGGATTCGCCGTCTCCGATATCAGAACGGTCGTCCTGCGTTTGTCGCGGCACATCGCCGCGGCCTCCCCCGCCGCCGACGCGCCGTCATAAAGGGAAGCGTTGGAGGAATCAAGGCCCGTGAGCTCGCACATCATCGTCTGAAACTCAAATATGGCCTGCAACAACCCCTGGCTGATCTCGGCCTGGTACGGCGTGTAACTCGTAATGAACTCCTCGCGTGACGTTATCTGTTTGACCAATGATGGGATATAGTGGTTGTAAGCGCCGCCGCCCCTGAAAATCGAGCGGTAGATTTTGTTCTTCGCCGCCAGTCCCTCCATCACACGCCTTACTCCGAGTTCCGAAGAACCCTTCGGAATGTCGAGGCTGTCTATTCTGATGTTCTCCGGCACATCCTTGTAGAGATCGGCGAACCCTGAGAAACCCGCCTCGCGCAGCATGGCCTGCTGCTCGGGCTCGGTTGAGGGAACGTAATATGACATCTCTCTAAAGACCTCCTATATATTTTTCGTAGTCGTCAGATGAGAGCAGTTCCTCCCTTGCGGAGATCTGCCATATCTCAAAGAACCATGCCCCATAAGGGTCCGAGTTGATAATTTCCGGAGTGTCCGCGACCGCCTGGTTAATTTCCTTGATAGTGCCGGACAGCGGGCTCATTACCTCGGAAACCGCTTTCACGGATTCCACGTCGGCTACCCGCTCGCCTGCCGCCGTCTCATCTCCGACCTCCGGAAGCGTGACGAAAACTATGTCGCCCAGTTCCTGCTGCGCGTAGTCCGTGAGTCCGATCCTCGCAGTTCCACCATGCTCCCTTACCCATTCGTGCGACTTGGAATAAAGCAAATCCTTAGGAAAATTCATCTCATGACCTCCCTGTAATGTAAAATGGCAAAGGCACTATCTCCGCTTCGATCTCCCTGCCGCGAACATCGCAAACAACTTTCGTGCCCGGGGCGGAATGTGACGCCTCCACCGACGCCATCGCAATCGGGTATTTCAGGTAAGGGGCGTGCGTGCCGGATGTGGCGCGCCCTACGATTTCGTCCCCCACGCGAACCGTCTCGTTCTCCCGCACTATTCCCCGGCCCGTTATTTTCAGGCCTGCCCGAACACGCTTAGGCGCGCCCCCTTCTTCGAGCGCCGCCTTCCCTATGAAATTTTCCTTCGACATTTTAACCGCGAAACCCAAACCGGCCTCGAAAGGAGTAACGCCCTCGTCCATCTCGTGCCCGTAGAGCGGCATACCGGCTTCAAGCCTCAATGTATCGCGCGCCCCAAGTCCGGCCGGGACGAGCCCGAAATCGCGCCCCGCATCCAACAGCGCCCGCCAGAGCGTACACGCGTCCTCCGGCTTCGCGTAGAGTTCGTAACCCAGTTCACCGGTGTAGCCGGTGCGCGATAACATGCACTTGACGCCGGACACCGTGGCGCAATCTATGAAAGTATAATACTTTTCGGGTATATCGGACGCATCCGCCAGACGCGCCAGAATATCGCGCGATTTCGGCCCCTGCAGAGCGAGCAGGGCGAAATCGTCGGACAGGTCCTTCACCGACACGTCGCCGGAGGCGCGAGACGCAAGCCACTCGAAATCCTTCCTCCTGTTCGCCGCGTTCACAACCACAAGGAATTTTTCCGGACTGTATTTATAGACCAACACGTCGTCCTTAACTCCGCCATTCTCATTTAGGATGAGACTGTATTTCACGCTCCCGTTTCCCATTTTTGATAAATCGTTCGACATGACGTACCCCAGATTCCGCAAAGCATCCGGCCCTTCGTACAATATCTCGCCCATGTGCGAGACGTCGAAGATACCGGCCGCCGTCCTGACCGCGTTGTGTTCGGCTATAACTCCCTCATACTGTACGGGGAGCAGATACCCGGCAAACGGCACCATCCTTCCGCCGCCCGATACATGAGCGTCATAGAGCGGAGTTTTCAGCTCACCGTCACTCTGACTCATCGACATTCCTCCTTTTCTCGCTCGCCTTTTCAAATATTTCAATAGTCATTCTCCCTCACAGACATGGACATGTAAAGGGTGAAAACGATATTTTAACAAAAGAAATCGAATGGCGCCTAAATGTACAATAAATACTGATATTTGCGTATTATTTTTTGCTAAATTCAATCTTTCATTATTCACTATATTTTTTAATAATTTGTTTGGAGGAGCGGCATACGATCCCTTGAATAGCTTCAACGGTAAAAGGAAGGATGTTTGAAATGAAGAAAAAATTATTAGCGGTTTTTTTGGCGTTTTCATTCTCTGTGGCAGCGTCCCTGGCGTTTGCGGCAGAGGTGAATAGGGGTAAGTATTTCATAACGGTGCTGACCGGTCCGTCCAGCGGGATTTACTTCCCGATTGGAGGAGCTTTCTCGACGTTTCTGGGACGCCTTGGATACAAGACCTCGGCGACCGCCACAGGCGCCACCGCCGAGAATATCAACGCGCTGCTTACGGGGCAGGGGGAAATGGCGATAGCCATGTCGGACTCCGTCATCCAGGCGATCGGGTCTTTCGGAGCGTACGAGGGCAAACCGCCAGCGACGGAGCTGCGGGCGCTGATGGGCCTTTGGCCGAATGTCTGCCAGATCGTAACGACCGCCGAATCCGGCATCAGGACATTCGCCGACATGAAGGGCAGACGCGTCGGCGTAGGCGCTCCGAACTCGGGAGTCGAACTCAACGCGCGAATGATGTTCGAGGCGCACGGCATGACGTATGCGGACTGCAAGGTGGATTATCTCAGTTACGGCGAGGCCATTGATCAAATGAGGAACGGTCAGTGCGACGTGGCCTTCGTCACGAGCGGGCTTGGCAACGCGACAATAATGGATCTCGGCACGAGCAAAAAAATATCGTTTGTCCCCGTGGAAGGCGAGGCGCTGGAGCGGCTGATGAAGAAATATCCATTCTACATTGAAGCCACTATCCCGGCCGAGGTCTACAAAACCGCCGAGGATACCACGACCGCCGCGGTCATGAATATAATGCTTATCGACCTGAATCTGCCTGACGACGTTGTATACGACATACTCGAAAATATTTACTCGCCCGCCGGTCTGGAGGAGATCGGGCTCTCACATAATACGGCGAAGAACAACATCGCCCTCGACACGGCTCTTCGCGGCATAATCGGGACAGCCATTCCGCTCCATCCCGGCGCTGAAATTTTCTATAAAGATAAGGGGATGATGGAATAACGGCGTTCGCGTGAGGCGGGGCTCGGGCGGATTTACAATGAAACTCAAGCAGCGGGCGAAGACCGCGGCTATTGTCTCATTCGTTCTGATACCCGCTTCTTTTTTAATTATCATGCTCGGTATTTTCATCGCCTTGCGCGTACTCGAATATGAGGCGCTTGCTGAGGTACAGGCGAAAGCGGTATGCGGCGGGGATAAAATTTTTCTTCGCATCCGAAATTGGGAAACCGGGGAAATTTTGGTATCTGAACCCGCATCTGCCGGCGGCGAAATCTTCTTTGGATGGATTCACTCTCAGGAGAACATTCCATGGAACGAGTATTACCGCATAGATGAAAATTTGGACCTGATTTTGGACCGCGTCACATTCCCCGCCTTTGGCGCGGGTATACCGGAAAACAAAGGACGGCTCTGCTACATAAAGGACGGCATTATCCACATGGAAGGGATAGGAGAGAGGTTCGCGAGGTTGGATTGGCTAAATTCAAACACAGCCACCGGGGATATTACACTGGACGGCGCGCGGGTTACGCGGGGTGAATTGCTGCCGCATCACGTGAGGCTGAGTCTTTTGATAGAAAGAGGTGAGACTGATGAACAATGAGAGCGAAATGAGGGGTATGTCCGGCGGGAACGCCGCCCACGTAATGGACGGCGTCCTCACGGAGAAACAGCAAAAACTGATAGAGGATTTTGACAGGGAATCGAATACCCGCGGGCTTGAGAATCCAACGGCGGCAAAACTGTTTTACTGGTGCTGCGTCGCCATTACGCTGTATCACCTCGTGACGGCGTTCACCAAATGGGTTCCCAGCACACTGATACATCGCTCGATTCACGTAGCGATGATGTCGGTTTTGTGTTTCATAATGTATCCATTCAGCAAAAAGAGCAGCTACAAAAAGGCGTCTTACCTGGACTGGATATTGATTGCGCTCTCAGCCGCAATCCCTGTATATGTATGGACTCAGTACATGGGCATCGTCGAGCGCGCGGGAAGGCCGAACGCTTCCGACGCGATAGCCGCCACCTTATTGATATTACTCGTGCTGGAAGCCGCGAGACGTGTGACCGGCTGGGCGCTGCCAATATTAAGCGGCATATTCATTCTGTACGGACTGAACGGTCCGCGGGGGCTGTGGAACATACCCGTCCCATTGTTCGGGCACCGGGGTTACACATGGATGCAGTTGTCAAATCATCTGTTCGCCAATACGGAGGGTATATATGGCTCGTCAGTCAGCGCGGCGGTGAGCTATATATTTCTTTTCATACTGTTTGGGGCCGTGATGGCAAAATCGGGGATGGGCTCCTTTTTTAACGACATAGCCATGGCGTTGGCCGGTCACTCGAAGGGCGGCCCAGCGAAGGTGTCGGTCATCTCGTCCGGCCTCCTCGGTTCGATCAACGGTTCGGCGGTGGCAAACGTCGTAACGACGGGATCGTTTACCATCCCGCTTATGAAAAAATCCGGCTACTCGAAAGAGTTCGCCGGAGCCGTCACATCTTCGGCCTCCGTCGGAGGCCAGTTGCTGCCCCCGATCATGGGCGCGGCCGCGTTCATCATGGCGGAGGTTTTGGGCATCCAGTATTCAAAGATAATAATTCACGCGGCCATCCCGGCGCTGCTGTATTATCTCGGAATACTGATACAGGTTCAGCTCCGCGCCGGGAAACTCGGCCTCGTGGGTCTGCCGAGGGACAGGCTGCCCAAAACAAGGGAGGTAATGAGAACAAAGGGGCATCTGCTGATACCTCTCATCGTCCTGCTTTATTATCTGCTGTTTTCGGGCAGGACAGTTATATATTCCGCGTGCATAACTATAGCGGTCACAATCGCCGTGGCTTGCGTCAGGAAATCGACGCGGATGAATTTCCGCGACGTGTGCGACGCCTTCGCCGACGGCGCGAAACAAACCGTCTCCGCCGCCATAGCCTGCGCTTGCGTCGGGATCGTGGTCGGGGTAATCTCAAAAACCGGCTTCGGCCTCACGGTAGCCGAAACAATAATCTCGATGGGACAGAGCAACCTGATGTTCACGCTGGTATTCGCCATGATCACATGTATGATTCTGGGCATGGGCGTGCCGTCGATACCCGCGTACCTGATCACGGCGACCATAGGCGCGAGCGCGCTCGCGAAGCTGGGCATACCTCCCGTGGCGGCGCACATGTTTGTATTCTACTTCGCTATGTTCGCGAATTTAACGCCGCCGGTCGCGCTGGCCTCGTTCGCCGCGGCCGGTATTTCAGGGGGCGATCCCATGAAAACGGGATTCGCGTCGGTCAAACTGGCGCTTGCCGGATTTATTGTGCCGTACATGTTTATCTATAACCCGCAGCTCTTGCTAATTGATACGGGAGCGCTGGAAGGAATCCGCGTTACGATAGGCGCCTGCCTTGGCGTGTTTTTGATCGGAGCCGCGATTGAGGGTTTTCTTTTCAAAAAGATACACTCTCTATTGCGGATCGTGTCTTTCATAGGAGCAATCTGCCTTATAGACAGCGGCATCATAACGGACGTCATCGGAGTTTCAATACTGGTGATACTGGTGGGTTTCCAGTACCCGCCGACGAAACATTCTCGGCACCCACATACGACCTGATAATAGGGCGCGGGGCCGTTCGGGGCAGAAACGGTTAGCGTAATTTGGAAGGAGGCGATTCTGCCGGACATGTCGCCCTTCCAAAGTTATTCTGTAATTGAGGCTGTAAAGTGAGGTCTCATCTTATTCCAGCCAAATAATGCAACATTTTATACAAATTGTTGCATTTTAGGTATTTTATGCTAAAAAATCGAATCAGGGAAGTGATTTTATAAATTTAGTTCCATGTACATGTTATCCATCTTTTCTCTGTCGATGCCGATATATCTCAACGTGATTTTTCCTGACGAGTGATTCAGAAGTTTTTGTACCAATCCTATATCAGAGCCGCTCTTTCTGTAGGCGTGATACCCGAATGTCTTGCGAAGTGAATGTGTGCCGATGTTGTGCAAGCCCACGGACTCGCCGGCGGCCCTTAAAGTTCTCCATGCCTGCGAACGGCTCAGAGTGCGGCATTTCCGAGAGACGAACAACGGCGTTGAACGTTTGCGGTTCGGATATGCGGCGAGGTAGCCAACCAGGGCTTTTTTCACCGATTCATTGACAGGCATCCTTTTCGGTTTTCCTGTCTTATGTTCTTTAATGCAAATATCTTCGAGAATTTTGCCGTCGCCATCCGTCACGTCGCTGATCGACAGCGAGAGCAAATCTCCGATACGCAGCGCGGTATTGAGTCCCATGACAAATAAAAGCTCATAGCAGCCTCCCTTTTGTCTCAAAAACTCTTTCATCCCCAAAATTTTTTCTGTATTCCGTATAGGCTCAACTTCCATTTTAGACCGCCTCCCCCGCTCCCAAACCGGCAGCTAAATCAGTGAAAATACAGTGTCTCACAGGGGTTATCGAAAAAATGCAACAATTTGTATAAATTGTTGCATTACATCGCGAAAGCAGTTCTGAAGGCTATTAGTGTGTGCTGTGCATACATAATACATATTGAGAGACAATCCCTCCTCCGTAACCAGAGGCGATGTTTTTTTGAGCAATGAAAGGGTTTGACTCAAAAATGATACGACGGCCATTAGGTTTTCGCTATACGACTTCGGTTCAAGGTAAAAAAAGTGAACTATAAAAAGAGGGGGAAGTAATATGAAAAAAATCTGCATGGTATTACTCACGTTGACATTCATAATAACGAGTTTGATTATCGTTACTGTTTCGGCACAATATGCGTCAGCTGGCATCAGGGGGGCACTTGAAAAAGATAGATTCACTTTTAGGGATTCCTCCTATTTCTCGGAGCAATTATCAAAAATCGGCGCGCGGAATATTGATACGGATGTTGTATATATAGTAAGCAAAACTCGCTCTTTTCGAGCCAATTATTTCACTACGGCAAATTCGGCGGAATCCACGAACGCGATATATCTGGGGGAGTTAAATAAAGAAGGACGCCCACATGGTAAAGGTATAGTGTTTTCCAAAAGAAGAATTGCAACGTCCGACAGAGTAATTGAAAGATATATACCCTCTTATTGTGGGAATTTCAAGAATGGCGAAATGAGTGGGTATGGCGTTTTATACGCAACAGCCGCTATATATAGTGCGCGTGATGATGATATGCGCATATTGGTGTACAAACAATATGAAGGTGGGTTTTCAAAAAACATGTATTCAGGGAAAGGAAATGAAATAAGGTTGGAACATGAAATTTCGCGAAATAATATTATTTTTATTGTACGCGAAGAAGAAGACAATACGTTATATGATAACTTATCCAATCACTACCTTAAAATGGATAACTATTTTAGTAATACCAATATCGAAAATCACATATTTGCTGATGTTCCAATTGTTGATTTCCCATTCTCTACTTGCATTGTAGGTAGATTTTCAAAGGACGTGAAGTCGGGCAGCGGGAAGATGTATATCGACGATATCTTGATGTTTGATGGTAAATATAAAAATGGGCTTCCTCATGGCAAAGGCACCCTTTATAACAAAGATGGCTCTATAGCTTTCAAAGGGAACTGGAAAAAAGGCGATCCTCAAGAATAAAATTTCACGCAGGAGGTATTTTAAATGGACGAAACAAAAACAACAAATTTGGAATTTACACAAAACCTCATATCCGCGTTAGCAGGTCAATTAACAACGGAGGAGGATATGCAATTATTTTTTGAAAACCTTGTAGCGACCTATACGAAACCGCCATCTGAAAGATATGACGACGACTTCTTCTTTGACATTATTAAACCGGCGTTAAAGACCCTTATTCGTTTTAAAGACGACACAGCCAAGGAATTACGCTATTTCAAGGGTTTTATCCAAGAAAAAAACTGCGCTAACGAAGGCACCGATTACGCAGTGGAGATACTGGAAAATGTCCTGGAAAGCGTTGACGATATTTTGGCTGGTTATGATGTTCAACCTTTCCGCTGCGAGGGTTCCAATTTTAACCCGCTTCGGCAAAGCGCGGTTAAGAAGCTGGCCGCGGATAACCCTAACCAAATAAAGACCGTTGCAGAGAGTCTAAGCGACGGATACGAACGGCGAGGTTTCGTTATCAGCAAGGAAAGAGTCGCCGCTTATTCGGCAAAACCAAATACCGAGGAGGAAGCATAAATGTTTTCATATGGAATTGATCTGGGCACAACTTATTCTTGCATTGCCAGAGCCGATATAAACGGCAATGTTGAAGTTCTAAAAAATATAGAAGGCAAAAATATAACGCCTTCCGTAGTAGAGTTTATAAGCCCGACGGAAATTGTGGTGGGTGAAACCGCCAAAGGCGACGCCATTCTTGCCCCCGATAATGTAGTCCTCTATATAAAGCGATCTATTGGCAAACATGATGACGCCCGTGAGCATCACGGCCAGTCTTTTACCCCTGAACAGATATCCGCATTTATATTGAGAAAACTCGTTTCCGACGCGGAACAAATGACAGGTGAAAAAATCACTGATGTTGTTATCACCGTTCCGGCCTATTTCGGTTATGATGAACGGCAGGCAACGAAGAACGCCGGGAAAATCGCTGGGTTAAATGTCCTTGGCATCGTCAATGAGCCAACCGCCGCCGCTATCGCTTACGGGGCCAATAATAAGGCAAAAGAAGATAAGATTGTCCTGGTGTATGACTTGGGGGGCGGTACTTTTGATATTACCGTGGCGGAGATAGTCGGCGACAATATTATTGTAATAGCAACCGAAGGTAATCATACCCTTGGCGGTAAGGATTGGGATGCGGAGCTCTTGTCCTATTTCGTGGCGCAATTCTGCGAAAAAACGGATGTAACGGAAGATGAAATATATGAAGACAGCGAAGTTTTTAACGAACTGGTATTAAAAACGGAGGAAGCGAAAAAGGAACTGACAAATAAAAACACCGCTTCTTTTACTCTCAGCATGGGGCGCGGTAAAAGGGCAAAACTGGAAATAACTATCGAGAAGTTTGACGAAATCACACGGCACCATTTATTGAGCACTATGGAGCTGACAAAGGTTGCGCTTGAACAGGCGGCAAATAAAACAAACTCTAAGGGTAAGCCCTGCAATCAATTTGATGAAATTATATTTGTAGGCGGCTCTACCCGTATGCGTCAGGTTAAGGAAGCGATGACGTCAAACTTTGGCATTGAACCGCAGATTTTTGAGCCGGACGAGGCCGTTGCCCGCGGCGCGGCGTTGCTGGCGCAGTTTCTTACCGTTAATCCACCGGAAAACGACGCGGCGGGCATCACCCAAAACCCCGCGGAGGAACGCTTCGGAGAAGTTACCAGTAAAAGTTATGGGGTTGAAGCAATATGTGGCGGCAAACAGATGTTGAGCCACGTCATTATGAAAAATGATAATATTCCCTGTTCCAACACGGAAACCTTTGGTACCGTAGCCGCTGATCAACGGGGTGTTAATGTCGTTGTTTACGAAAGCAATATGATAGATAGAGTGACGGAGTTGTCTTTCGGGAAGCAAATAGCGGACGGAAAATTAATCCTTCCGCCCGGCTTACAAGAAGGCGCGCCCATTGATGTTACATTTTCCCTTGACCGCAACGGTTTATTAAGTATCACGGCTGTAGAACGAAGCAATAACTTTAAATGTGATATTGTCGTAAAAACAGAGGGATTATCAGAATCAGAGGTTATAAAATTGCAAAAACAAACGAATATGATTAAATTATCAGAGAGTTCCTAAGTTTCTGATATTTAACCCATAAGGCAGGAGGAACCGACTGATATGGATACCAACAGGGAAAATTATTATGTATTGCTGGGATTGGATGCGTCCATTTCGGATCAAATCAAAATCGAAGCTAAAATTAACGAGATGGAACGGAAATGGAAAGACCTCGTTACGAAGCTTAATAAACCTGAACATAAACGACTGCTTGAACTTGTTCCCGATATTCGCAAGCGTATGTTGAACCCCGAAACGCGCAGGGCGGAAGCCAAAACCGCCCTCATTGTTTCGGCTATCGACCCGGCCAAACATGAAGCCGCCCGGAAAGCCCTTCCTGAAAGTTATGTGAAGATTGAAGAAGCCTTAAAACATAATAATTTCACCGATATATACGATTTCCTCAGTCGTAACCCAGCGGATGGAAAAAGAATGGAGCGTTACAACACAACGGACAATGCCGGCGCTTTAATTGAACGAGCGAAAGGCTTAATGGAAGCCTATCGTAATTTAGCGGATGCCGCCGATAAAATGCGGCTGGCCTCTTTGGTGATTGATTTTCTAAATAACGATAAAAAAGAAGCATACGACACATTTATTATGATAAACACCAAAATATTTTTATGCGACTCCATAGACATGATTGTTAAATACAACGACGACAATCTAAACAGCGAAAGCCTTGCCAAACTGACATCCGAATATACGAGGCTGTATTTCGCTCAGAAAGACGTGATCGCTTTTATTAACGACTATTGCGATTACAGAAGATATACAATCATTAAAACCACGGGACAGCCTAAACCGGCGCCGAAAGAACCCCAGCCCCAGCCTGCGGAACAAAAAAAATCGCAACCGCCGCCGCCCAAGCCTACGGCACAGGAAATTTTTACCGCTAATATAAAAAGGTTTGTAAAATCACTACAGCAAAATACCGAAAGGTTTAAAGCTGTAATAAATAAACAACGTGAACTAATCACGTCACAGAAAATGGAAGCCAATAACGTTAAAGGATACAAGCGGAAGCAGTACATGGGCAGGGTAAAGGGAATGGTTATGCACCAGTTCGCCTTTAAAGAATATATCGACCTGTGCTGTGTTTTGGCTAAGAGTAAAACCATAACCGACAAGGAGATTGAATTTTATGACTTGTATAAATCAATGCTGCAAGGGAATTCGGCGGAATTGGAGCAAATGGTTTTTATTCGGGAGTATCTTTTTGAACGATATGGAGAACAAATCGAGCAATTGATGGAAGTAAATGCCGATGAAATAATCCAAAGAATGGCGGTGATCAGTATTGACTAAGCTTTGGTTGTATATTACAAGCTGGCTAAAATTTCAATTGGTTTTATTGGTGATTTACATACCTTTAGGAATGTACTTGGGTAATATCGGTTTGATTATCTCCGGTTTATTATTCTTGGGGACATTTTCTGCGGCGAAAGATGATATGAAGAAAAGATATGATAAGAAACAGACAAAAAAGATAGCATCAATGGCTAAATTTGAGTTTGAAGGCTTTGAACAGGCACTGACGGTTACAGCGCGGGAAATGAACTTAATATAATGGCATGGAAATGAATGACTTAATAGCTAGTCCAGCAGCGGTCTGAGTTCCTCAAGCGCCAGCGTCAATTCGTTTCTGAAAATGTCCATAAGGGCTTCCGGGACAGGATTTCCCGCTTTGAGCAGGCCTTCGACCTCGCCGGCGAGGTCCTGCAATTTTGTTTTACCTATAAATCCCGCATTACCTTTCAAGCTGTGTACCAGCCTATGCGCGAGCGCTAAATCACCCGATTCGATCGCACCGGTAATTTCAGCATACATGTTCTGATTGTTTGTAACAAAACTAATAAGAAGCTTATTTTCCATTTCAATATCGTGGAGCTCACGCGCACCCCGCGCCGCGTCATTATGTATTCCGCATTTCGCATTGTCCGCAGGCTCCAGATATTTCAACAGGACGCGCCACAGCTCCTGCGATGTGAACGGCTTGCCCAAACAGTCGGGCATCCCGCTTTTTTTGTATTTTTCCACTTCGCCTGTCATTATGTTGGCCGTCATAGCGACTATAGGGATGTCCGCGCCCAGCGACATTATTTTCGACGCGGCTTCCATCCCGTCCATAACCGGCATGAACATATCCATGAAAACCATATCGTAGGGCCTTTCACCGGCTCGTAAGCGATCTTCGAACATCTCCACGCCTATCCTGCCGTTATCCGCCACATCCGCTCCAACCCCCACGCGCTCAAGATGCTCGCATATAACTTCCTGATTCATATGATTATCGTCACAGACCAGAACCAAAGCGTTAAAGTGCGGCCTTTCGAGAATATCGAGCTTTTCGCGGCCGTTCATATCGTCGGAAGCTTCTATCGTCTCAAACGTCAGTTCAAAGCTGAATGTACTGCCGACGCCGTACAGACTATTGACCGACAGGTTTCCGCCCATCAGTTCCACGATGTTTTTAACGATGGCAAGCCCGAGTCCCGTGCCGCCGTATTTGCGCGTCGTGCTGGACTCCGCTTGAATGAACGGATCGAATATCGTCGCCGCCTGCTCAGGGGTCATGCCTATGCCGCTGTCCTTTACCTCAAAACAGATTGTAGTATTATTGTCATTCGATTCTTTTACCACCGTCGACAACTGGACTATCCCGGTATTCGTAAATTTCACGGCATTGGACAAAAGATTTAAAAGCACCTGATGAAGCCGCACCGGGTCGCCCAACAGTATTTTTCCGATTGACGGATCCGTGCAGATGCAGAACTCAAGCCCCTTTTCTTCAATTTTCGGCAGTATGACGGATTGGCAGTGCGAAATAGTATCGCGCAAATCGAAAGGTGTGCTATCCAATTCCATTTTCCCGGATTCTATTTTTGAGATATCCAGGATGTCGTTTATGATATTCAGCAGCCATTTGGTGTTATCCGTAATTTTTTTTAAATAATCCCTGACTTTTGGTGTAGTCACGAGATCTTCCGCAAGTTCCGCGAATCCCAGTATGCTGTTCATCGGAGTGCGGATTTCGTGGGACATGACGGCTAAAAAATCGGATTTCGCGCGGCTGGCCAACTCGGCGGATTCCAACTTACGCCGCTCGGTGATGTCGGTATAATAGCCCTCCATAATATAAGGAGTGCCGTCCGGGTTTTTCTCTATCACGCGAGAGCGTTCCCAAATCCATTTTTCCGTGCCGTCTCTCGCGATAATCCTGTAGGTGACTTCCGCTGGCAGGCCCTTGGCGAGGGTTTCCTCACCATGCTTTATTAAATAATCAACATCGTCAGGATGCACAATATCAAGAAATTTAAAGCCGCTGTTGCCGACGATTTCTTCCACCGAATATCCGGTAAGTTCGAGACAGCCTTCGCTGACAAAGGTGCAGGTGTAATAGGGCAGGGTGCAAATATTCTGATAGACCACGCCGGGCAGGTTATTTATCATCGCTTCCACGCGAGCCGTCATAGCGGAAAGCTTGGCCGCTTGCTCCGCGGCGATTTTCTTTGTTTTGCGGTTTCTTAAATATACGGATGACACGAGGAAGATTATGAACAAAAACAGAATGACGACGCTTATTACCCAGGCCCTATGCGTCAGCGCCAATTGCGCGTTAAGAGTTTCGATTGCGTCGATTTCCCCCACTGTCATGTCGAGGATACCATTAGAGAATATCATTATATTAACCTGCCGATTGTTCTCACTCGATATACCTCCGATGTGGTATTCCTTTAGATGTATAATACAACCATTATGAAATATCGGGTGAAAATGCACAACAAGAGAATTAGGAGGATCAATATAATGAAAAAGACAATCGCAGTAATCCTTTCAACCGTTATGCTGGCGGGAGCGATAACCTATTGCTGCGGCCGGACCGCTCACGCGGCGGACGCTCCCCCGGACAGGCTCAGAGTCGCGATGCTAATTCCGGGACTTCTCGGCGATAAGTCGTTCTTTGACGCGGCGGCGGCTTCGCTTCCACTGCTTGAAAGAGAACTGGGCGCCGAAACAAGGATAGTCGAAATGGGAACGGATGTTACAAGATGGTTCTCCACATTCCTGGACTATTGCGAAGGGGATTTTGACTTGATCATTACGATTGCGGATCCGGTTATCGAAACGCTTGTTGAAGTCGCGGAAATGTTCCCGGACCAAAAATTTTTCAATCTTGACACAAGCCTGTCGGCCGACATCCCGGACAATGTCTACGTCATGCTGGCAAAGATGGGCGAGATGAGTTTCCTCGCCGGATTGGCTGCCGCCCTCAAAGCCGAGGAATTGGCCTCCGACGTCATTGGTTTTGTCGGCGGCATGGATCTGCCGGGCATCAACGAATTCCTGATTGGATATATTGATGGCGCGCGGCATATCAACCCCGATATCAAGGTCGCTTTCTCTTTTGTCGGGGACTTCTCCGATCCCGGCAGGGGCAAGGAAAACGCGCTTATCCTTTATAACAGCGCGCCGGTTATATATCAGGCGGCGGGCGCTTCCGGCCTGGGCGTGTTTGACGCCGCGAAAGAATTTACCGCAAGAGATATGCCGCGGTACGCGATCGGCGTCGATTCGGATCAGGCGATGGAACTCAGCGAAAGCGACCCCGACGCCGCCGGCCTGATTATCACTTCAGCGGTAAAACAAATCCCCGAATATACGCTTGACGCTGTGAGACGGTTTATAAACGGCGAGATAACATTCGGAACCATGAGCTATGTGGGGCTTAGAGAAAACGGCGTGGCTATAGCGAAAAATTCGTTCTATGAGCGGCTTTTAAGCGCCGACGCCCGCGCGCGCGTCGACGAACTCGAGCGCAAGCTCATCGCCGGCGAGCTTAACACGATTAACACAATCAACATGCCGAGGGAAGAAGTCGAGAGAATCCGTAATTCGGCACGGCCTCAATAGGCGGGAACACGCTTCGTTGCCTGACGCTATTTTAGAAATGAAGCAAATCACGAAAGTGTATGATAACGGCGTCGTGGCCAACAGAAATGTTGACTTTTCGCTGCACGCCGGAGAAATTCACGCCCTGGTCGGCGAGAACGGCGCTGGCAAGACTACGCTGATGAAAATACTGTTTGGCATGGAGCGCCCTTCGTTGGGGAAGATATTTTTAAACGGTAAGGAACTCGACATGCACTCGTCAAAAGAAGCGATCACAAACGGCATCGGAATGGTGCATCAACATTTTATGCTGGTCGATTCTTTTACTGTAGCACAGAATATTACGCTAGGGATCGAACCCAGGAGGGGATTTCTGGCCGACTTCAAAAAAGCCGTGGAGTTTACCAAAGAGCTTAGTGAAAAATACAGCCTTCCTATTGACCCGACGGCGCGCGTGGGCGGCCTGCCCGTGGGGGTCAAGCAAAAAATAGAGATTCTCAAGGCATTGGCGCGCGGCGCTAAGATTTTGATTCTTGACGAGCCGACCGCCCTGCTTACCCCGCAGGAGACAGACCGCCTGTTTGATGAATTAAAGGCGCTGTGCGGGCAAGGACATACCATTGTTTTTATCTCGCATAAAATACGCGAGGTAAAGGCAATCTCCAATCGCATAACGATTATGCGTGACGGCGGGTGCGCGGGGGTATTCGATACCGATTCCATCACGGAACAGGAAATTTCAAACAAAATTGTGGGCCGGCACGCGGGCGCGGAAACAATCAAGGCCCCGGCGAAAAAAGGGCGGGCTAAAATTAAGATCAGAAATTTGACGTTGGCAAGGGACGGCGTGCAGATATTGGACAGCGTCAGCTTTGACGTATGCGGAGGCGAAATTCTCGGCGTCGTGGGCGTGCAGGGCAACGGCCAAGCTGAGCTTGTCGAGACGCTCACCCGTTACCGCATGCCTGAGGAGGGTGGCGTCTATATAAACGGCGGCGATATTTCAAAACTTAATATGAAACAGCTCAGAGACGCCGGGTGCGGTTTTATCCCGGAGGATAGGCTCCATCAGGGTGTTGCCGCAGGCGCCGATATAAGAGAAAATATTATCTCAAATCAATATTCAAGGCCGCCGCTCAGCAAATACGGTGTGTTGAGCCAAAAAACGATAAACGAGTTAACCCGCGGCCGCATAGAGGAATATGAAATCAAATGCGGCGGCGGAGCTGCGAAAGTCTCGACGCTGTCGGGCGGAAACATGCAGAAAGTGGTCGCCGCGCGCGAATGTGGCGTGGCTCCCGGGGTTTTAATAGCGGAACACCCCACCCGCGGCGTGGATATAGGCGCGGCAAAAATTATTCATGAGAAGATTTTGGCACTGCGCGGCAATGGAGCCGCCGTGTTGCTTATTTCGGCGGATTTAAGCGAGGTTATGCGTATATGTGATTCGCTGATAGTAATGTATGAGGGGAAAATCGCGGCGTTCTTTGACGACGTTTCGGCTGTAACGGAAGAAGAACTCGGCCTTTATATGCTCGGCCTCGAAAAGCACAGCCGGGAACGGATTGAGAGAGCGATAAATGACCGGGGAGCGATCGTTTAATATCATTCGCGCGGGCGCGGCGCTGTTGACAGCGTTTCTGTCGGCGTTTTTGATTATCGCGCTTTGCAGCGCGGAGCCGCTTTTATCTATCCGGACATTCGCCCTCGGTCCGTTCACACGGGGCCGTTACATCGGCAATATAGTTGAGCTTGCCATACCGCTTGTCTTTTCGGGGCTGGCGACGTCCGTGTTGTTTAAGGCTTCGCTTTTCAATCTGGGGAGCGAGGGCGTATTTTTCATAAGCGGCGTGCTTATTTCGACGATAGCGATTTTTACGCCGATGCCCGCGGGGATACATCAAACAGTAATTATTCTAACGGGCGCGTCCGTTGGGGTGGCGGTCATGCTTATCCCCGGCTGGCTGAAAGCGAAATATGACGCCAGCGAACTGGTGACTTCTCTGATGCTGAACAGTATATTGCTTGGTTTGGGGACGTATTTACTGAGCCGCTTTCTCCGCGACAACTCGTCCGGCGCGCTTATGTCATTCAGATTTGAGCCTACCGCGCTCCTGCCTCGGATAATCCCCGGCACACGAATACACCTCGGCCTTGTTATCGCGCTGCTTTGCGTGGCCGCAGTACATTTTTTCATGTTTAAAACGAAATGGGGCTATGAAATACGCATGACCGGCGCAAATAAAGAATTTGCGGTTTATTCGGGGATGAATACTTTTAAGGTAATCATCCTGGCGCATATCATCGCCGGAATTTTGGCGGGTATGGGCGGCGCGGTACAAGTCACAGGGATGCACAGGCGGTTTGAGTGGAATTCGCTGCCCGGTTACGGTTTCGACGGGGCGATAATTGCGATGCTTGCGAATAACAATCCGATCGGCGTCTTAGGCGCGGCCCTGTTTGTGGCATACCTCCGCACTGGCGCGGACATGGTTGCGCGGCTTTCGGACGTGCCGACCGAGATGATTTCCATTTTGAACGCGATAATCCTTCTTTTGGTATCCGCCGAGCGGTTCTTGCATCGGTACAGGCAAAGGCGGATAGAAAAAGGGGTAACTGATGGCCGCGCTGGTTAATATTATTCTTACCCCCGAATTTTTCTATTCGATACTTCGCGTGTCAACGCCGATACTTTTTGCGGCGATGGGCATGGTTGTGGCCAATACCGCCGGGATTCCCAACATCGCTCTTGAGGGGATAATGTTAATCAGCGCTTTCCTGGGTATGTTTATAAGCGCGCTTACGATGAGCGCGGCAATGGGCTTGATGGGCGCGCTGTTCGGCGGAATCGCAAGCGCCGGGCTTCTCGCGTTTTTCACGTTAAAGTACCGCGCCAACGTCATATTGGGCGGCATAGCCATAAACAGCCTCGCATCGGGCGGCACGGTTTTCTTCCTGTACATGTTTACCGGGGACAAGGGAACTTCGGCGTCGATTGCCAGCAAGGTCCTCCCGCGCATCGATATTCCGGTATTGAAAAACATTCCCGTCCTTGGGGCTGTTTTTTCGGGGCATAACGTGTTGACCTATCTAGCGCTGTTGTCGGCCGCCGCCGTGTATATCCTTATAAAGCGCACGCCTAGAGGCTTCCACATTCGGGCGGTCGGAGAAAACCCGAACGCGGCGGAATCCGTCGGAATTAACGTAACGTGGATCAAAACGCAGGCGCTTTTGATAAGCGGCCTACTTGCGGGCATGGGCGGCGCGTTTATGTCGATGGGTTATGTATCATGGTTTGCGCGGGACATGGTTGCCGGAAGGGGCTGGATTGCGATTGCCGCCGAGGCGATGGGAAGGTCCACCGTAACGGGAACAGTATTAGCTTCCATGCTGTTCGGCGCGGCGGACGCGTTTTCCAATGTTGCGGGGACTTTGGGCCTGCCGTCCGAATTAGTGCGCACTATACCGTATTGCGTTACGCTGTTGGGGCTTATCATCTTTGCCGTGCGTACATATAACAGATCAAAAGCGCGATAATTACAAACTGGCGAGGTCGGACATATTGAATATCGGGAGCAGGACGGCAAGCACCACGAATCCTATCACCGCTCCCATTATGATTATGATGATAGGCTCCGCGAGGCTCGACCACTTTTGCATGGACGCCTGCGCGAAATCCCAGGAGTTCGCCGCCACGCGATCGAGACATCCGGGAAGATTGCCGCCCACTTCCCCAATGCGAACTATCGCTATAACGTCCTCCGAATAGGAACCTTCGCGCTCCAGGCTCTGGGAAAAGCGGTAACCTTTTCTCACTTCTTCCGCAAGGAACTGCATCCTTCCCTTACGCGGGTCCATCGACTCAGTCATCTCTAGCGCCTGCACCAACGCGACCCCGGATTTGAGCAGTGTCGACACCTGTGAAAATATGAGTGACAGAGTAAGCAAGTTACGCGTCTCGCTGAAAAACGGCACGTTGATTTTTTTGCCTTTTCTCTTTATGTAGAGATATGCCGACAGCGCAGCGATCAGAAAGGGTATTGCTCCATACTTTATCGCTATTGACACGGCAATCAGTATTCTCGTGGTAATCGGTACAGTCTGGCCGCTCTGGATTATTATTTCGGTCATCTGCGGCACAACGTAAGCCACGAGAAAAGTGATCACTCCGGTACCGACTATCAGCATCAGGCTGGGATAAGTCAAAGCCGCCTGAACTCTGCGGCGAACGGATATTTCGCTTTGCAGCAGCTCGGACGCCTTGGCCAAAACCTCCGGCAGCGCCGATGAACGTTCTCCCGCCTCCACCATTCCCACCAGGGAATCGCGAAAAGAGCCGGATGTCCGCATCGATTGAGCAAGAGATCTGCCGCTCTCCACAGATTCCCTGAGGGAAGCGTAGAGCGATATCAGCCCCTTATCCTTAGTCTGTTTTCCCAGGAGGCCAAGAACTTCCGTCAGGGAAAGACCACTCTGGAGAAAAGCGCCCAGCATCCCGCAGAAAAGATGCTGGTCCTCGATGCTGAGTTTTCTCACGCGTCCCGTTTCGGCGCTCCCCGCGCGTTCCATTTCGATGGAGATTGGGACATAGCCCTCAAGGGCGAGTGATTTCAGTAATTCATCCTCGCCGGAGGCGTCCCGCCTCACGGATTTTTTATTTCCTTTCGCGTCGTAAGCGATGACTTTAAAAAGAGGCATCCTACTCCCCTCCCACGACGCGCATCATCTCCTCGGGCGTCGTATCCCCGGACGCGACACGCTCGGCGCCAAGCTCAACGAGTGTCCTCATGCCGTTGTCACGCGCGATGTCGCGCAATTTACCAATAGACGCGCCTGACGCAATGGCGTCCGACGCCGACGGCGTTACCTCAAATTGTTCAAACAGGCCAATCCTGCCCTTGTATCCGGTAAATGCGCAAATTTCGCAACCCTCTCCGCGCCATGCCTCTTCCAAACCATACTTTTCCCGTAACGGCTTCGGAGGAGTGATTGGTATTTTACATTTCGGGCAGGTACGCCTCACGAGGCGCTGCGCGACAACACCCAAAAGAGCGCCCGAAATCAGGTATCTCTCAATACCCATGTCAGTGAGGCGGGAAATGGCGCTCAGTGAATCGTTAGTGTGTAGCGTCGAGAAAACCAAGTGACCCGTGAGTGACGATTGAATCCCTATGTGCGCTGTATCGAAATCACGCATTTCGCCTATCATGATGATATCCGGGTCCTGCCTGAGTATTGAGCGGAGTGCGCTTGAGAAGGTCACGCCGGCTTTTTCATTGACCTGCACCTGACCTATGCCCGGAACGTCGTATTCGATAGGGTCCTCAACGGTTATTATGTTCACCTCGGGGCGGGTTAGAGCCTGTAGAATGGCGTAAAGCGTCGTGCTCTTGCCCGATCCGGTCGGGCCGGTAAGTAATATCATGCCATGCGGCGACTGTATAAGGGCGTTTAGTCTATTATGCTCCTCCTCGCGCATTCCCAGGTCCTCCAGAGAAAGAAGGCCGCGGGCCTTGTCGAGTATCCTCATCACTATCCGCTCGCCGTGGCGCGTAGGCAATGAGCTGACCCTTATGTCAACCGCCCTGTCTCCAAGGGATATTCCTATCCTGCCGTCCTGCGGTATGAAGCGCTCCGCTATGTCCATGTTAGCCATGACTTTGACCCGGCTCGTAACGGGAGACTGATGTCCTTTCGTCAGTTCGTAACGGTCGCTCAGCACTCCGTCGATCCTGTAGCGGACGAGCAGTTTATTCTCGAACGGTTCGAGATGAATGTCCGTCGCGCGCTCCTTCACGGCTTCCAGCAGCACGCCGTTCACGAGCTTTATCACCGGCGCGTCCACCGTATCGCTTAATACCTCTTGGCGTGCCAGCGCAGAGAGATCGTCGATGGATTCTATTGCGTTCAGGGTATCCTCAGCTACACCACTCTTGAGATCATAGAGGGTACGGATCAGGGACGCGATCTGTTTTTGGGGAAAGATTTCCAGAACAGCGGACTTACCGGCTCCCATCGCAAGTATTTGAGCGTCGGCGTATGCCGCGTATGACTCGGCGGCTATAACAAGATTGTCGTCCAAAGAAGCAATCGGCGCCATATTTTTCTCACGCAGTATATCTATACTGACGCCCTTGGGTATCAAGCCGATGACAACTTCCGGCGCGGGAAGTTTTGTTATCTTTTCAGTTTCGCTCATGGGGATTCTATTCCCCGGATCCGTTCTTAGGTACTATACCCAACTCCATTTTAAGGCGCGTCAGCTCCGATATGTCCTCGTTAGGCGTCGATTCAACGTCATCCTCCCTTTCGATGCGCATCAGGTCGGGCGTTACGCCCTCACGAGACGTCGATTTGATAAACTCATCGTAGTGCCTTATGATTGTCTCACGTTCACCAATGCTCAATCCACCGGCGCCCGTCGTGACTTCTATCGTCGCGGCGGCTGCCTGTTCGGGCGATTCAATTATTGTGGGCGTCAGGAACACCATAAGATCTATCTTCTCGCGCTGACGCTCGCTCGATGTAAAAAGGTTGCCGATTATCGGAATGTATGATATGCCCGGCACTCTGTTTTTGAGCGTCCGTTCCACTTCGCGTATCAGCCCGCCCAGGATTATCGTCTCGTTGTTTGAGACCAAAACGTTTGTTTTTATCAGCCGTTTCGATGTGACCGGCGTCGGCGATCCAGGAGTGCTCAATACGTCCTCTACCGTCTGCTCTATATCGAGAGCGACCAGGTTGCCGCTCCGTATTTGCGGGGTGACTTTCAGGATCAGGCCGGTGTCCTTATATTCGTAACTGCTCTGAGTGGCTCCCGGGTTCGCTATGTCAGACAACTGTCCCCTCAACTGCGGTATTACCTGGCCGACCTGCAGCGCTCCAGGCATATTGTCAGTACACATAAGACGCGGCATAGAAAGCACGTTGATCGCGTTATACTGGTTCAGCATTCTTATATAAGTATAAATCAACCCCATACCCCGTGTGTTCGTCACCTTGACGAGATTTCCATGAGCGTCGTACTCCGTCGTCTCCTCACGCGTCATCTCGGTAAACCACTGCATAAATTGCTGAGGGACTCCGGCCGAGCCCAACTGCGCGTTACCTCCAACCAGCATGTTGTCTGATACATCGCCACCCCATGCCGACCAGTCGATTCCGGCGCTGTTGAGCTTCGTCAGGTTTACTTCCGCTATCAGGCCCCTCAGCAAAACCTGTTTGGGCTGAATATCCAGCTCCTCTATAATTCCTCTTATTGACGCATACTGCTCCTGCGTCGCGGTAAAGATCAGACTGTTCGTAGGCACGTCCGGAACGACGCTCGCCGGCATCGGCGGGGTTTGTCCTTCCTGAAGATCGCCTGTCGGAGCGGCTCTTAACCTTGCGGCAACGGACAAGATCTGACTCAACTGCTCAGCCACCGCCGTTGCGTCGGCGTTCTGCAATCTGTAAATGTGGAAGTTGGACGAGATAGCCGGTATGTCGAGTTCCTCCATAAGTCTTTCAGCCTCTGCGATGGAATCTTTCGTACCAACCAGTATTATCTTGCCGCTCCTGTCGTCTCCGATGGCCACTAGTGACGCGATTGCGGACGTTCCTTCATGGGCGAGCGCGTTGAGGTGGTTTTCAACAAGCTTCGGTGAAGCGTGGAGAAGCGAGATCATCTTAATCGCCCTCACGCTGTCGGGCACATCCAGCGCGTTTATAATTCTCACCGCGTTATTCACGGACACGGCCCGGCCGGTGATCATCACTCCGCCTCCTCCCGATATGGGAGATATGTTCACTCCGGGCGCTCCGATGATTATCGGTTCTATCACGTAACCGGCCTTGACATATTTTAGGGGCACGATCTGAACGACTGTCTGTTCGCCTGGAGTCACCTGAGTCTGTCCCGTGAATACCTCGTTGTTGGAGGAGGGGCCGTAGTTGGACGGAACGACCCTCGAGTAGCTGCCCATGCCCTGCAGCGAGAGCCCGTTCATTTCAAGTGCGGAAATCATCACGAGGCGTGACTCCGAAAGGGAAACCGGTCTTGGGGAGACGACCGACACGCTTCCTC
>Ga0099364_10002255_pt1 | contig 30899 bp, 30 predicted proteins | sample TergutTh196P3_FD_73070 | JGI IMG/M metagenome (GOLD analysis project Ga0099364, IMG submission 73070) | Microcerotermes parvus P3 segment gut microbial communities from Pointe-Noire, Republic of the Congo - Th196 P3 | ecosystem: Host-associated > Arthropoda: Insects > Digestive system > Gut ...
AGATAAGGCATGGATAAACGGTTTTCTCGAAGAACCGGGGCGGCGTGTCATTTGGATTGTCAACGACGTCGACCACATTGACGCCTCCGTCCGAAGGCGTTTTACGTTCAGCATCCACTTCGGCGATCTGAACAGGGAGGAAAGGAAAAAAGTATGGCTCGGAGTCCTTAGCGGCCACCGCGCGAAAAAAAGCATACCGGGCCCGGAGGTCGAAAGGTTTGCGCGGGACTACAAAGTCCCCACCGCAGTTATTGAAAGCGCGGTTCGTCAAGCTAAAACACTCTCTCCGGCCGGGTGCGATTTCGCTTTATCCATCGAGCTGGCGCTAAGGTCATACCTCACGCTCGCCCGTGACGGCGCGAAACCGCGCGCGCTTCATTCGATGGAGGAAGAATATACCACGGCGGGGATTGCTCTTGAAGGTTCAGTTGACGAACTTCTCGACAGATGCCGGCGTATAGACGCGATGTGCCGGGACAGCATACCGATCCAACCGGGAGGTGGAACAATGCTTTTCTACGGTCCGCCGGGCACCGGTAAGACGGCGCTCGCCAGACATATTGCCGATGAACTTGACCGCGAGTGCGTCGTAAGGAGGGCAAGCGACATTCTAAACCCCTACGTGGGCGTTTCGGAGAAGAACGTTGCGGCGGCGTTCCAGCGCGCGGAGGCGGAAGGAGCTGTTCTCGTGATCGACGAGGCCGACAGTTTTCTATATTCGCGGGATACGGCGATGCGCTCGTGGGAAAGCACATTGGTGAACGAATTTTTAACTTCTCTCGAAGAGTGCCGCGGATTCTGCATCTGCACGACAAACCGTTTTCAGAACATTGACGCGGCGGCGCTGCGGCGATTCTCCGTCAAAATACCTTTCGGCTACGCGAGGCCGGAACAGGTCGAGGCTCTTTATAAAGCTCTTCTCGCGCCCCACGTGCCCGACGAATTGAAGGAGGGTGAGAAAAAACGCCTGCTGGAGTTGACCGCGCTCACTCCGGGAGATTTCAAGACCGTCCTATCAAAGTTCTGGTTGACGGATCGGGAAAAGATTTCACACGGACAAATTATAGACAGTCTCGTAATCGAACAGAACACCAAACAAAATCACGCGGGAAAGCGCATAGGGTTTTAAACCCGAAACAACACGGTGAGGTTTTACAGGGGTATGGAGTTAAGTTTAATCTGCGACAATAGAAGAAAGCGCAACGACGATTACCTGCGAGGTGTGCATCACTGGCGGATACACATCTGCAAGCATAGGTGATCCTTTCTATTCCGCGTCCCAATGTTTCTAAATATCCCGCGCGGTAAAAGGCGTATGCGATTTTTGGGTTCCAAGCCGTAGGTCAGGCGTTTGAATCGCCTCGGGGCCGCCAGTGATAGCAAGGCTTTGCGTCGCTCCTTTGTTTTGCGCGTTACTCCTGCCTCGGATTAAAGATCGCTTCTAATTCGTTTAAATAAAGCTCCAACTCGCTCAAGTATCGCCCATACGCCGCCCAGTTGCCGAGTCGCTGCGCTGTTTGAGCATTTTCGAAGGCTTCAGCCGCGAGTCTTGTCAATTCTGCGGCGGCGCCTTCTTCGGTGGCAGGCGGAGACACCGTGGCAGACGATCTTGGCGCGATATCCGCTATTTCGGTAACGGTTTCTTCAGCCGGCGGCGACCCGAACAGTTCTTCAAGCGCCTCGCGCAAAGTCGCCCGGTATGATATTCTTACGCCGTCTCCGCCCGGCACGCCGTGGGCGACAATAACCCTTCTTACTTCAGGAATGCTTCCGGTCTCGGCTTCAAGGTAAATGGGCTTAATGTACAGAAGGGAGTTCTCAATCGGAACCACGAACATATTACCTCTGTTGACCAATGAACCTGATTGGCTCCACAGGGCAAGATCCTGCGCTATCTGACCGTCCTGCTCTATTTGGGCGTCGACCTGCATGGGACCGGGTATCTGTCTGCCCTTCGGAAGCTGATAAAGAACCAGTTCGCCGTAGCTCGCGCCGTCATTTCTCGCGACAAGAAGCGCCGACATATTGCGCCTGTTTCTCGGCGTGAAGGGCAGCGTATTTACAAATTCCGCGCTTTGCTCGCCGGGGAGTTTCATGATGTAGTAATTAGGTATCATTTGCTGCTCGGACGTTCCGAAAATTTCCGTCGAGATATCCCACAAGTCCTCGTTCTGATAGAACATCGTCACGTCGGTCATGTGGTAACGCCGGTACATATTTGCCTGATAGTTGAGCAGTAAATTCGGGTATCTTATATGGTTTCTCAGTTGCGGGGACATTTCATCGATCCGATCGAAGTCCTTGAAAAGGGCGGGGAATATTTTCTTGTATGCGGCGGCAATCGGGTCGCCGGCGTCTATGTTATAAAAATTCGCCGTTCCGTTATATGCGTCGACGACGATTTTCACCGAGTTTCTGATATAGTTTACCGGCCCTCTCCTGTCAAGCGGTTCGGAATACGGATAGCGGCCGCTCGTGGTATACGCGTCTATAATCCAGAAAAGTCTTCCGTCCACGGTGACCATATACGGTTCGGTGTCATACGAAAGCCTGGGCATAATAGTTTGGATTCGCCGCATGACGTTTCGGTTTATCAAGATTCTGGACTCGCCGGTGAGCGCCCCCGAAATCAGGATTCTCGGATTATTTTCGCGTATTGCGAACAACAGCCTGTTTACCAGGCTCAGCTTTATTCCCGCGTCTCCCTCGTAACGGGCTACTTCCGCATTACCGCCGCCGTCGCCGCCGCCGATGGGATAATCGAAAGCGGGTTCGGTTGTGTTGACGAGAATAAAGTCATTCGTCATTCTTCCAAAGTATATCTCCGGCCTTCCCTGAGGCCTGCTGATCGTTATTTCTTCAACGTCGGACTGCGGGGGAATATTCCTGATAAGCATCTCCGGCAAGCCGCTCGAAGATATTCTGTCGACTCTGGAAAGCGTAATGCCGTAACCGTGGGTATATTTTATATGTCTGTTGAGGAATGTCTGAGGAATCGGCGACCTCGCCGTATCGTCTATTTCTCTCGCGGCAATGTAGACTTGCGTGTATTCGCCGTTTATCAGGTATCTGTCGACGTAAACGTCGGTAAATACATAATACGGCCTGATGGTTTGGACGTTATTGTAAAACCTTCTTACGGGTTCATAGTCGTTTATCCTGATGTTGGAAATTGTTTCCATGTTGTTTTCGATATCGTCGCGGGTTAAGGTGTTGGTTACCGGAAAATCCCTGATTGTCACATTATTTAAGTCGTAAGCGTGCTGGGTGAATTCAATGTTTCTCGCCAGGAATTCCCTTTCCATGTTAATTTCATCGGCTGATACGATATAGTTCTGAACGAGAAACGCGGCGGTATTGCCGAGTATCCAGAAAGCAATCATCGCTACCGGGCCCGCAAGCATTATTTTGAAATTTTTTCCCCTGACGCCGACGGCAAAACCAATGGCGGAGAGAACCGACAGCCCAATGAGTATCCTGTACACCATAAGCGTAACATTGACGTCCGTATAACCAGCGCCGTATAAAACGCCTGAAGATGAATACAACAGTTGGAATTGTTTCAGGAAGAAATTAATTCCCACCATTAAGAAAACAATGACGCCAAGCACAATGATATGCATTGAAGCGATATTGAAGAGTTTTTTGGAATTGTCGCCGAAATACTTTTTGATGTCCGGCATCCGTCTCGCATCGTCACTTTCGCCGCCCATCAGAATCTGTACGAGAGTTTCGATAATTCCGCCGCCCTGCCTTTCTTCCGAATCTTCGCTTTCATCGTCGTAATCATCTTCATAATCGTCTTCGTCGTCAAAATCGTCTCCGGTTACGGCCGCATGAGCAATCCGCGGTTTGTTGAACGACGTCAGCAGCGAATAATACATAAATGCGATTACAGCAAGACCGATCATTATGCCGATGGCTATTTTGTTTAGTTGTTCAATAAGCTCCAGCCTGAAAACATAGAACGAAATGTCCAGATTGAACAAGGGATCCGCAATACCAAAATCCGTGCTGTTCGAAAATTTCAGGACTTCAAACCATGTCGCGGAAGCTATAATAAGCGCCGCAAGCCCCGCTAACGCCGCGGAAAGCCCAAGGGCAATTTTCTTAAAAAATTTTTCCGCGTTTTTATCAATGACAGGAGATTTTTCCCTTTTCAGGTATTCTTTCTCTATTACCATCAAGAATATATAGCTTAGAGCGCCAAGTATGATAAACGTCGGAACCCCAATTTTTAGCTGCGTGAAAAGTTTTATCAAGAATACGCTTTCGTATCCTATTTCATAGAACCACAGCAAGTCCGTGACGAAATTGATCAGCGTCCTGAAAAATATTGCAATAGCTAACAATACGAGAATTATTACGGTAAGCTTTCTATTTCCTTTTTTGGATGACATGTTTTCTCCTTATTCGTGGCGGCTTTGCCGTTTTATGGTGCTGTTACCGATGAGGCGCGCTAAATTGCAGCCCCAGTATATCTGCCAATGGAATTCCACTGAACTGTATTTTTGCCGCGTTGATGACGCAAGAGCCTCGCCGAAACCCGATTGCCGCCCACGGAATAAATATGGCGGCCAATGATGGTGTTTTTCATAATATCAGACTATAACCAACGCCGCGAAAAATGTCAATGAAACTTTTCCGTTACAAAATTTTTATTTACAACGAAATCCACGCCGTCAAACCTGACGGCTTGTCGGGGTTTATCCCTCCGGCGATCGCTTTTTCGAAAGCCAGTATCTGAGCGGCGCAAATCAACGCTATTCCATATGAGGGAAAGAACCTGAAATCACAGTCAATTGAAAAATCACCCGTAAATTCGGTGTTTGCGGGGCGAATAACTATTGTGGTTCCGCCGCACGCTTTAATGTCGTTCAATAAATCGTTCTGGAGTTTTGTTTTGTCGGGTCGATCCGTGGGTTGTATCACGATGATATTTAGCGTGGACGTCGAATTTAACACCTTCGGGCCATGCCTGTAGTCCAGAAGATTGAAAAACTTTCCGCTTATGAGGCAGATTTCCGTAAAAGCAAGGGACGCCTCCTCGGCGATTCCGCATAAAACTCCGTCCGCCAGAACAACAATATCCGAAAAAGCTTTTTCGCGGGCAATATTCGCAAGCGCAGGCCGCCATTTGTTCAGTAAATTTGAAACCTTGGAAATGGTTTTTGAAACGTCGTCAATTTGCGCCTGGTTTTCGTCATAAATCGCGGAGAGCAGAATGTTTAACGTGTAAAAGTTTGTAACCGTTCTGGTCTGGCATACGCTTTCATCAAAGGCCCAGGGAAGTACAAGAGTATAATCCGAAAGACCTTCAAGGGCGCTGTTTTCCTTCATCGTTATGGATACAAGCGGGCTGTTATCGAGTTTGCGCAGTTCCTCCCCAGCTCTTAGTATTTCGCTTGTCGATCCCGATCGTGACAAGAAAACTATAACGGCGTCTTCCATAAGGGGTTGATGTAAATCCGGGTTAAGCAGGTAGTCGCCGCCCGCAATGGCATAAGACTCGACGCCGCGTTTTAAAGCAAACATTTTAGCGGCACTTTTGGCAACCATATAACTGGAGCCGCAGCCGAAAAATACGTATCGCCGTCGGGCAGCCCCGAAAAATCCGGCCAGTTTGTCCCGCTCGCTCATGACTAAATCAAAAGTCTTCTCCAATGCTTCCTGTTGGGAGAAAATTTCCTTTTCCGTCAAATACATGCAAAGCCCTCCTTAGTTATTCGTCATGGTGAAGAAACGCAGCGACTCCATCGGCGTGTCAATATAATGATCGAATTCCGCAAGCCCACTCAGGCAATAACCGAAACATGCGCCACCGACGTGAGGCCGTTTGCGCGGGCTGCGCCGGCGTCCTTTTTCATATCGCCCACCATAATAAAGCTGGATTTATCACTACCCGTCATCTCGCCCGGCATTTCAATTTTTTCGGGATGCCCGCTGGATATTTTATCAAACAAACTGATAATTCCGGTATGTGTTTTGTTTTTCACGACCGGCCTGACCTTTTTACGATTGCTTTTTTTGCCTGCTCCAAGCCGTCCGTGCGGAAATGCTGATAGGCAAGCAACAGCGCTCCCTCTTCGGGCTTTAAGCGGGGTGTTATCAATTTTCCGCCCATTTCTTCAATTCCACTCGAAAAATGCGGAAGGACAAATTCGCCGGCTTTAAACAGCCCTCCCGTATGAGAGATGTCAAAAGGTTTTGAAGAAAAATCAAGTCGATTTTTTACGGCTGAAATAATCAGACATAATTCGCCAACGGCCTCGATATATAAAGCTATTGCGCACGGTGAACCAAGTAAAGCCGCTTCTTTTGCCAAAAGCTGCAAGCTCGCCACCTTTTCCCGCGAAGGCATGTAATTTTCGTGAACTATGTCCAAAATTTCGAAGTCGTCGTTGAGATCAAAATTACGTTTAACGATTTCGTATAAAGCGTCCTTTGGAATTCGGCCGTCGGCTTGTTTTGAAAACAGCTCCAATACTTTTCGGCCTATCCAGTAGCACGATCCCTCGTCGCCGAAAAATTCACTCCAACCGCCGCCGCGAGCGGTTTTACCGTGAATATCTTTGCCAAAGGCAATTGATCCCGTACCGGCTACCATATTGATGCCGGGTTCCAAAGCCAAAGATCCGGCCCATCCAACTTCGACGTCGTTTGAAAAGTAAATTGGAACGCCCCGGAATTCGTTTTGTATTGCCTTTTCAACCGCCTGATCGCCATCGAAGCTTTCACCATGACACGGAAGCCCGATCGCTATCCCGGCTATTTCGCCCTCTATAATAAGTTCGCCCACGGATTTTTTAATTTTTTCGGCAACTCCTGACGCGCCATATTCCCGCCAGGAAGTGCCGGAAGTTCCCGCGTAGCTAAGCGAAAAATCGCAGGCGCCGGTGGCGCAAATTGCGGTTTTGGTTCCGCCGCCGTCTATACCAATTAAATACTTCAAAAGCCGCATCCTCCAATATTACGGGCGCGCGACGCGCACCGGGTATTTTGTCCCGGATTAGCGTTGTACTCAAGGCGCGCCGCAGTGTTCACCGTATCACTATCATTTCGCGCGTGAACTTGTTCAAAGGCTCGGCGGTTCCGTCAGGTTTTACCGCCACAATATTCTCTATTCTTACGCCGAACTTGCCGGCGATATAAATTCCCGGTTCAATGCTGAATACATTACCTGGTTCGAGCGGCATGACGTTGCCTTCTATAATATACGGGCTCTCGTGTATTGCTATGCCTATACCGTGCCCAAGCCTATTAAGGAAATAATCGCCGTATCCCGCTTCGTCGATAATACGTCTTCCAGCGCGATCCACATCCTGCCCCGAAGCTCCTTTTTGTACTGCGGCTTCTCCCGCCTTCTGCGATTCAAGCACTATGGCATAGGCGCGCTTCATCTCGTTGGTCGGTTCGCCGATGCAGAAGGTCCTGGTAATATCCGAGCAGTAGCCGTTGAAACGGCATCCCATGTCAATCACAACGAAATCCCCATCGCGCAGCGTCCTGGCGTTTCCATGGTAGTGGGGCATGGATCCGTTTGGACCGCTTGCCACTATAGGAGAGAATGACAATGTTTCGCATCCGTGTTTCTCGAAGAGTTTTATGAGCGTTTCCTGAATTTCGCGTTCAGTTTGTCCGGCGGAGATAAATTTCGAAATGTCCTCCATCACCGCGTCGGCAATCGATCCGGCGCGTCGCATGTTTTCAAGCTCATCTTGCGCCTTTACCCTGCGGAGAGGCGCGAGAGCGTGCGCTCCGTTCACATATTCCGCGTCAAGCGCTGTTTTCATCTCTATGAGATCCACCGCCCTCACTCCGTCATTGATTGCTATAATGCCTCCCGTTACGCCTATCTCATTCGCGCCCGCGGTGAAAGCCTTTTTGAATCCCTCGTGGTCGGCCCAAATTTTTATGACCGCATCGTTCCCGAGCGCGGCTCGCATCTCTTCGCCATATAGCATTGGAGTCAGCGCAAACACTTTTCCCGTTTTCGAGAACAAGAGCCCCTTTGTCCTTGCATCGTCGAAAAGCCTGAGATCCGCGAGATACTCCAAGTCGGTCGACGGTCCCGCGAATATGGCGTCCAGTCCATTTGAATTAAGAATTTGAGCGAGTCTTTCAATTCTTTTAAAACGAAGCATTTATTTCCCTCCAAATTATTAATGATATTAATATATTATACATTATTTATGTTTTGCATTTAAAGTTTCGTAAATTACAAAATATTGACAATTATGATTTTTTGATGACAATCAGTAGAAATCAATTGCTAATGCATTAATTTGCGTAAATTATGAAGATTTTAATTTTAATTACGTTTTTATTATGCAATTAATTCATTTATGTGTTATTATTTAACCACGGGGTGACAATCCAAATTTGTACAACAGTACGTTTTGGAGTTAATGAGCAACGGTTTGCGGTGCGTTGCTCAATACTTAAATGCGCGAACGCTTGTTTGTCGTAAAGTAAATTCGTGTATTAAACAGGGTTTGTGCAAAATTCGAAAGGATTGATCAAAACGTGAAAACAAAAATGAAGTCTATAAATTTGCTGATAGTTGAGTCGGATCTGATGGTATTTTTTTCGATAGGCCAGGTCATCAGATTTTTCGATAACTATCATGTGGTTGATAAGGTCAAAAGCATAAAAGAAGGTATCGCGAGAATGGAATCCACGCCGGTGGATCTGATCATCGTCGGCGGAGGTGAGAATATCAGCGATTGGAAACGTTTTGCCGGGATTCAGGATAAAGTTAAGGTCATTATTCTCGCGAATGACCCGTCGAGAGAGTTTGTTCTGGACGCTTTCGCCAAAGGTGCGTGGGATGTTATTCTAAGGCCTGCAACACCTGAGCGCCTGCGCTTTTCTCTAGAGATGTTCCGTTATCGTTTTATGTCCGCGGCAGCTCTGGAAGATCCCGTACGGCAGGATAGTCTGGACGCAATATTCTTCCCCCGCGAAAGATTTAAGAGCTTCGTGAATGGTTCGGTAAAGAGCAATGAAATGCTGGAAAAAGTCATGCGGTTCATCGAGGAGGGGAAGTGTCCGCAATCAGCCGGAGATATTGCCAAGATTCTGAATGTATCCAGAATAACGGTGAGGAAGTACTGCGAGGCGTTGGTGAGCACCGGTAAGCTGCACATCAGAAATAAATATCAGAATAAAGGCCGTCCAATAAAACAGTATTTTTTGGGTTAATCTTTGGACTAAATATGCGGGAGACCTCCCGCTGAATGAGGGGGTCTCCCGTCTGTTTTTGTTATTAAGGGAACAAAGATGTTCTATTTGAATGCTTCTTTAGCGGCTTCGCGTGAGATTTCGAGGCCGAGTTCCAAATCAGCCAACGGCACGTTGAGCGCGGGACGGAATCGCACGGATCTCCCTCCGCAGGGGAGAATCAGCATACGGCGCTTCGCGCACTCAGCCAGGAATTTTGAGAGAAGTTCCGGCGTCTTAATATCGTACGCGCACATCAAGCCCTTGCCTCGTACGTTACTGATGAACTCAGGGAATTCGTCCCGCAGTTTTTCGAGTCCCTTTATAAGAGCCGGGCCTGCCGTGTCCGAGACGTAGTCGAGTATTTTATCGTCGCGGTAGATTTCGAGGTACCTGGCGGCTCTAACCATATCCGCAATAGTACCGCCCCAAGTAGAATTAATCCTGCTTGATGTCTCAAAGCAGTTGCCTTTGACCTGATCTACTTTTGAACCCACGGCGACGCCGCAGACCTGGGACTTCTTGCCGAACGTGAACATGTCCGGCGTTACCTGGTACTGCCATGCCCACATTTTGCCTGTGATCCCCATTCCGCTTTGAACCTCGTCGAAAATCAGCATCATCTCGTTCTCGTCGCAGATGTCTTTCAGCTTTTGGAAAAATTCCGTGCGGAAGTGATTGTCGCCGCCCTCTCCCTGAATAGTTTCGATTATTATCGCGCAGTGCCCGTCCGGGTCGTCCAAAAGAACTTTATTTATCTGTTTGACTGCCTGTTCTTCAAGCCACTCCACCTCATGAATATGCAGCTCAATCGGGAACGTCATCTTGGGGTTGATTATCCGAGGCCAGTCGTTGAATTTTGCAAAGCGCTGGTACTTGTTGGGGTCGGCGGTATTTGTTACGGAAAGGGTATAACCTCCGCGACCGTGGAACGCCTCGTTGAAGTGGATAATTTTCGTGCCCTTCATTCCCGCGATCGCATCACCGGCCGTTATTTTCCCTTTTTCAAGGAGCTTCAGTACCTTCCAGTCCATCGCTATCTTGAAGGAGTTTTCCACCGCTTGTGATCCATAGTCGACAAAGAAGAGATGTTCGAAACCTTCGGGGCGGGCCACCTCGCCGAATGTCTTGACGAACTCTCCCATTTCCTGCGTATAGATATCCGAGTTTGCCACCTTGTTTATCGCCGCGCGGAAAATTTTTTCCTTGAACTCGTCGTTGTTGAGCTTGTCATGGTTCATTCCGAACGGCGCGGATGCGAAGAACGTGTAAAAATCGAGCCAGTCTTCTCCGGTGCGCTTATCTATTATATGACTGCCCTTAGACTTCTCCATGTCTACGACGATATCGAAACCATCACGGAGCATGTACTTCTCAATAGCTGGAAAAACCTCTGCGGGTGTTACGTTGAATTTCACTGACATAATGTATGAACCTCCTCTTGTTTAGTCATACGCGATCTTAAGACGCGTATTTTAACTGAAAGCGCAGGAATCATCAAGAATAAAAAAATGCTCGACGTTATTTGGTGGTATATCTTGCGGAAATTTTTAATATTTCCTCATAATCATGGAACTCTCCGTTGTTCATTCCAGGGCACGATGACGCGAATAATTCCCATGAGAGGGAACTTTTGAGAATATCCGGCCAGAAAGGGAATGTTGAACACTGCGAGGGACGAACGCAATATATTTCGCATCCCGGGCCTTCATCGGAATTTTTTAAAAAGACACAGTCGTAATTCGGCTGTTCACGCAACGAAAGAGCTCCGTATTTATTCCATGCGTATTTACGGGTGAATTGTTCCTCAGCGACGCCCAGAGAGCGAGCCATTGCCGAAAGTTCGCCTTTCGTAAAGCGAACTGTCCCCGGCGCCCGGCCGCAGCAGGCTCCGCATCTGACGCACGAAAAAAATAGCCCCGCGCTCCACCACGGCGAAGTCATGAAATTTTTACCTTGTGCAAACGCCGCATAGATTTTGTCAGCCAGCATATCCCTGTGACTACCGCCATTATTCCCGCATATTGTCCGCTTTTGAGGCCTAAGGTCAAGCTTCCTCCGCGCAAAAAGTCGAACACAAATCGAAAACCGCCGTACGTAATCAAAAATATCGGGAAAAATATCGCGTGTTCCGGATATTTACGGCGGTGAAATTTTTCCGCTGCAAATAGAACGGTTCCTATCAGAAAAGCGGCAATGGCTTCAAATAACTGTGACGGCCACACAGACAGGTAAGGATTTGCCGGGAACCTGAGGCCAAAGCGGCTGTCAGTAGGCAATCCTCTGCAGCAGCCGCTCGCGAAACATCCCAATCTGCCGATGGCGAGCGAGAATGGGAGCGGTATGGAAGAGGCTTCGGCGAATTTATCCACTGACAGGCCGAGACGCCTGAGTTTCGATAACCCCGCTAAACCTCCGCAAATGAATCCGGCCCCTGATGATACTGGGTTCTCCCAGAAAAGGAGGAGTTTTGAAGGGTTTTCGAAGTAATTCTCCCAATTATCGAGGTACCCGCCCAGCGACGCGCCGACAAGCGTACCGAACAGAATCCACCATAGGACTTCGGAGGCGTCTTGACGCGACATACCGTACATACGGACAGCCCGCCGCGCTATCCAAATATAAATTAAGATCAGCGCGGCGCTCCATAAAACGTAATACGTGTTTATCTTCCAGAAAATGTACGGCAGCATCAGTACGGGCGCAGTCTATTACGCCGGCGAAAATTTTTACGGCGTTCAGTGTGCCCGCTGGGATATATTACTATTTTTCTGAGGGGTTCTTCTCCCTCGGAGGAGGTCACTATGTCATTTTTGCCCTGGAGCGCAAGGTGGATAATCCTCCGTTCCCAGCTCGACATCGGTTCGAGACTCACGGGCGTCCTTTTGTGAAGAACTTCCCTTGCCACACTTTCGGCGAGGTGTGTCAGGCTCTCCTCCCTGCGCGCTCTGTAACCCGCGCAGTCAAAACGGATCTTAGGCGACGACTGATCGGTACGGTATATCAGATTAACCAGAAATTCGAAGGCTTTCAGCGTCTCTCCATGACGGCCGATTACTATCGCGGAGTCGCCGCCCTCGAGGTGAATGGTGTTTGCGTCGTCAAGGGCGGCTTCGAGGTCGAGTTCGGACTGACTCAATATTGAGTTTGTGAAGTTCCGCGCCTGAATATAGATCAACGGCGCTATGGTGGAGACACGAATTTTCATTCTGTTGCCCAGTAGTCCAAAGAGCCGCTTTTCGTCCTCCAGTACGGTCGCTTCAAGATCCTCCGGTTTTAGATTCCACAAGCCTGCCGCTGTTTCCAGAGCGGCCTTGACCGATTTTGTCTCCAGTATTATGGATTCGGGAACAGGTTTTTTTACTTCACGTTCCTTGATTTTCTGGGTAGTCATTTTTTCCCCCTCTGATCCTTTTCGTCCACATATTCCTCGTCATCCTCGTACTCGTCCTCTTCGTATTCTTCATTCTCCTCGTCGTCATATACGTACTCGTACTCGTCATCATCCTCATCGTATTCATCGTCCTCGTACTCTTCTTCGGAATCGTCGCTTTCGAGTGTAAGTATCTCGCCCTTGCCGTCCACGGGTTTATTTTTATACAACACGGGTTTTTGTGCGAGCTCGGACTTTGTCTTCTTAGAAACAAACAGTTGCTGTACTATGCCGATTAGGGAGGAAGTCCCCCAGTAGACCACCACGCCGCCCGGAAGCCCGAGGCACATGAAGGCCATTATTGCTGGCATAATGACGTTCATAGTAGCCATCTGAGGGTTGTCGCCAGCTCCGGACATCTTCTGCTGATACCACATCATGAAACATATAAGGCCCGTCAGGATCAGTCCGGGCAGATAGAGACCAATGTGTATAAGCCCAAGAGGATTAGTAAATATCCCCCTGAAGACATCCATTATTCCTACTCTCGCTTCCTCTTGGACAGTTACTTTCATTGCCTCCGCCAGACCGTCAAACACCGACAGTTCAAGCGGCACGCCCAGGAAAGACGCTCCTGCTTCCATTTCAATATTCATCAGAACCTGGAAGAGCACTATCATGATCGGGAGTTGAACCAGAAGCGGCAGACAGCCCGCCATCGGATTTACGTTGTTCTCCTTGTAAAGACGCATCATTTCGGTGTTTAGCTTTTCCTTGTCGTCTTTGTACTTTTCTTGTAGCATCTTCAGCCTGGGCTGGATTTTCTGCATCTGCGCCATGCTCGACATCTGTTTCTGAGAGAGCGGGTACAATACGAGACGGACAATTATCGTCAAAAGAATTATAGCTAAACCATAATTTCCGGTCAGCTGATAGAAAAATTCAAGCACACCCAGCATCAAGCCGCTAGTCACTGACTTTATCGAGGCCCAGAGACCACCCAAATCATTCACCTTCCCCAGAACTTTTTAAACAAATGATATTCTTCCGGCACATTGTCAACGCCGCCGGGATGCCACGGGCCGCACCGCGCAATTCTCTTTGCGGCGAGTATTATCCCCTTAATAAAACCATGCAAACGAAACGCGTCCAGCGCATATTGAGAGCAGGTCGGATAAAATCTGCAATGGGGCCCAAGCATTGGCGATAAAAACCTGCGATACGCTTTAATGAATGCAATCGCTATTTCTCTCGGTAAGTTCGTGGATCATCCACCCGCCAGTCGGCCCCGTTCCAATAGTCGGACAGGAGTTTCGCTCTCTCCAGCAGTCCGGCCGTCTCGTAGTAAATGGATACCGCGTCGCTTTCCAACGCGCATTCTCTGAGCGATATCACTAACCATACGCCTTCTTTGATCCAGGGCATGATCCTTCTCAGTGTTTCCCGGATCATCCTGCGTCCCCTGACGCGCTTTGCCGCGCTTCCTATCCGTTTACCGGCCGCTGCTCCTACTTTTGTATCGCTGTCTCTGTATAAATAATAAATCCGCACCAACTCGCCCTTCAACTGGCGGCCGGTACGGAAAACCGCGTCGAATTCCCACGAATTTTTCAGGCGCATCGACGAAGCGAATGGAAAAGACGCCGCACGGTCTGTCATCAGTTTGAATCTATGTTAAGTGTCCTATACGCCAAGGCGGCGTCTTCCCTTGCGTCTGCGATTGCGTATGATCCGGCTTCCGCTCGATGACGCGGATCGCACCAAAAAACCCATGCGACGCTTTCTCCGTGTGTTGCTCGGCTGAAATGTCCTCTTCACTTCAATACACCTCCCGATACCAGGTAGCTCACAAAATAACCACGGTACTATAACACAGAAGAACCCGCCGTACAACATACGCGGCTTAATAATGGATTAAATTGTATAAAAATCCAGCCGACAAATAAATGAAGGGACTAAAATAAAACAGGGAGGTTTTTAATAATGACAAGCAGACGACGCGAGAGACGAATTTTTTTGACAGCCGCAATATTTGCGGTGACGATAATTTTTTCCATAACAATTTCCGCAGAAGCCAGAACCGCTACGCCGCCACCCTACAGGCCGAGCGGGGTGATCCCCGGTACGTCGCTTTTGTATGAGAGACTCGTTATTAGCAACAATGGGGGAGTTAAGATAACGATCGTGAACCCGACGAACAACGGCGTGGCATTCAACGCGAGATTTGCCTTTTTCAACAATAAAGACGCATATCTCACAGGTTTCATAATCGATGACTTTGCCACGGCAAACGGGAAAAAAGACTACTCGTTAAGGCTGGACAATCATAGAGCCTATCGAAATGCGATTATGATGAGAGTACTCGGTCGCGCGGGAAGGATGGGCAGGGATCCCGCCCCAGACAATGACGATAAATAAGCGTTATTTAGCTGCGGCGGCTCTGGGGATTTTTTTTGGAACTGGCTTCCTCTGTGGTTTCCTCTCAGGTTATAGATACGCGGTTTTCAATGCAGAGAGTAAACTTTCCGTTATAGTTAGTGAAGACAGAGAGGCCGGTGACTCCCTGTTCTCCGAATTTTTACGTGATGGAACTCCTGAACAGGCGGAAGGCGAAGCTGACGTCGGTGATATAGGTCTTATGCTGGAAGAATACTGGATGGATTCGGACGATAACGGTCTTTTTATCGCGGGCGCGATACGTAACTCTGATAACAGCGCGTTTGACTCCGTGAGAGTCGCATTCGACCTGCTTGACGGCCATGAGGAAGCATATTCCGCCGTCACCGTGAGGAACAATGAAAGGATGGAACCGGGTGATACGTGGGATTTCACCGTTTATATCCCTTACAGTGAAATGGATAAATTCAACTCATTCAGATTTCAGAGCGTCATGGGCGTGAAAAGATAAAACCCGTTCCCGTAAAACGCCGCCTAAAAATTGAGAGAACTTGTTATATCGCAGAAGAAAATTTTTTGATATAGAATTATTCAAAAATAAATTTATTCGGAGTGTTACCATGTTCAATTTCGATATAAAGAATGAAGTTGTAAAGATCGTTTTGGAACGGTTGGAGGAAGTGCTTCACGGTAAGCTGAGCGTTATTTTGCGCGTAATGGTATGCGTGTTTTCCGGCGGGCATATGTTGCTGGAGGACGTGCCCGGTTTGGGCAAGACGACTGTGGCAATAGCCGCCGCCCGCGCGCTCGGCCTCTCGTTTGGGCGCGTGCAGTGCACAAATGACCTGCTTCCGGCGGATGTGACAGGGCTCAATATCTTCAAGGCGGAAAGGGGAGAGTTTGAATTTCACCCAGGCCCGATATTCAACAACATCCTGTTGGTGGACGAGATAAACCGTGCCACGCCAAAGACGCAGAGCGCTTTGCTGGAGGCGATGGGTGAGGAGCAGGCAACGATAGACGGTCAAACATATAAACTTGTTTCGCCGTTCATGGTGATAGCGACGCAGAATCCGATAGAGCACTCCGGCACTTTTCCCCTGCCGGAGTCACAGATGGACAGATTTATGATGAAAGTCCGGATCGGATATCCCGATCCCGATGCGGAACGCGAGATACTGCGCGTGGGGAGCCAGAAGATATCGATAGAAAACCTTGCTCCCGTTCTCAATTCTGAACAGGTCGTCCATTGGCGGGATTTCATTGAAAAGGGGATAACCGCGTCGGAAAAAATTCTCGATTATATATTGGCAATAGCATACGCGACCAGGAAACACCATATGCTCGAAGTCGGTATATCGACTCGCGGCGCTATGGTTCTGCTAAGGTGCGCGAAATGCGTCGCGTGGATGAGGGGAAGGGATTACGTCGTGCCTGAGGACGTGAAGATATTCGCGCAAGACGTGCTGACTCACAGGCTCCAGCGGTCTTCAGGCTCAAGAGCCGATATGTGGCCCGTGCTCGAAGCGATACTCAAGGAAGTTCCTGCGCCGTGAAGGTCGTCACAGTTCACAAATCGGGCCTGTTGTATTGCCTGGTGGCGATCGTGGTGTCATTAGTCGCGATATACCGCGGAAACAACTTCCACTATCTGGTTGCGGCGGGCATTCTCGGTTACTTCGCCGCGTCCGGGATCGCCGGATACAGGAACATCAGAGGCGTTGAGGTCATGTTCGCATTCCCCGATGAAATATACGCGCGCTCGAAATTTCCCGTAAGGGTAAGCGTACGCTGCAAAGCGCGCTTGCCTGCTTTTCTTATAAATATAACCGCGGGAGCTTCTGAAAAATCTCGGGTGTTTTTTCCCATTGTGCAGCCGGGAGAGTCTATATCAAAGACGTTGGAACTTGAACTGCCTTCGAGAGGCATAAGCGATATTAAGGGAATAGAGTTGTCGTCGCCGTATCCGTTCAATTTTTTCACCAGGTACCGGCCGGTGAAATACGACGGCCGCGTCACTGTTTTCCCGCAACCTCTTTCCATGCGTTACGACGACGCAGGATACCGGGGCGAATACGGTGAGCCGGAAGGGGTAAGTAATAAACTCGACGCCGAACGGGACACTGTGGGAGTACGACCGTACGTTGAGGGTGACACAATGAAGATGATACACTGGAAATCGAGCGCGAAGTCAGGGCGAATCAACTCCAGGCTTTATGACGACTCAGGTGACAACGAGGCGCGAGTGATAGATCTTGATTCACTCGTCTCAAAAGGACTCGAGAAGGGCCTTTCGATCGCTGCGTACGAATTATCGCGCGCGATAATGACCGGCAAGCCGATCGGTATGATTAGCAAAGGCCGACATTGGCCGCCGTCCGGGCTGCGTTCGGACAAACTATCGCTGCTAGAGGCGCTTGCCCTGTATGAATAGAAACGCAATAAACTCAACCGGTTTTCCCGCAGGCGCTTCGATGCGAATTTCTTTCCGGCTTAAAACGTTGCTGCTGATAAACAGCTTATTGATCGCGATAACGTCGCTTGCGTCGTGCCGTTCGATCAGCGGAGTTTTGTACTCGGCGCTGTTTTTGACGCTTCTCGCGATTTCTGCTGTAATCGACCTGTCAGGGCGCTTTCGCCCACCGAGGCTCGCGCTAAATTTAATTTCGGTCGCCATTTTTTGTTTGGTTGTGATTAGGGTGCGGATTGGTAATTTTGTCATCGTTTTGACCGAATCCCTTTTGATGATGTGCGCTATCAAATTGATGGAGAACAAGCAATCCCGCGACTATCAACAAATCGCCATGCTGTCCGCCTTCACCATATTAAGCGCTGGAGCCGAAATGCCTGATGAGACAAACATTTATCTCGGCGTGATATTTAGCTTGCTGGCGGGCTTTCAATTCATACTGTCAGCATGGTTTGCTCAGGATCCGGATGCGTCTCTCGCGCCGGGAGAGATATCTATGGTTGTGAGAAGGGCTATGTCAATATGGGTTTTGATGCTTCCGATGTGCCTTTTGATGTTTTTTGCGGCGCCCCGCGCTTTTTTAAATCTGGGAGGATCATTGCAGGCGCGGAGTAATACCGCATATATCGGTTTCTCCGATCGGATATCGCTCGGCTCGGTCAGCGCGATACAGGAGAAAAGAACTCTCGCCTTCAGGGCCGAAATGCCGCTCGTTGCGCCGAGGTTTCTGTATTGGCGAGGACTGGTACTTGATAGCTATAACGGAAGCGAGTGGTTCGCAGCGTCACGCCGCGCCGAGAGCCCGGCGCTTATCCAGAGCGGCAGTATATTAAGGCAGATTATTTTTCTTGAAAACAGCGGCCGCCACAGAACTGTTTTCGCAATTGACGTCCCGATAATGATAAATAATCCGGGCGTACGACAGGTGGCTGACGGATCGTTCATGAACGTGAACCATAATCAAGTCAGGAGATATGAGGCGTTTTCGTCGTTATCCGACACGATAACGCCGCAGTCGGGACGAATTCGCCGCAATCATTACCTTAGTCTTCCTGATAATTTCAGCCCGGCAATCCGAGAACTGACCGAGGACATATTAAGCGGCGTGGATGATCGCGAAAAACCCGAAGCTCTTATGCGGTATTTACTCAACCCTCCCTTCTCGTACTCTCTTTCCGGCTTGCCCGTTTCATCCGAGCCGCTTGAGGAATTTCTGCTGCGGACGCAGAGTGGAAATTGCGAGTACTACGCCACCGCAATGGCTGTGATGCTGAGAATCGGCGGGGTGCCGTCGAGAATAGTCGCAGGTTACCGAGGAGGCGTATACAACGAGAACGGCAATTACTACATGGTTCACCAGTCGGACGCGCACGTTTGGGTTGAGGCATGGGATAACAGGGAACGCCTCTGGCGAAGATATGATCCAACGCCGGCGCTGACGGAGGAAGCTGGAGGAGTCGGCGACACGGGCGTGGGCGGCGTCCGCGTCGCGCGCTACAGCCTTTTGTACATGTACATCGACTATATAAATTTAAGCGTTTTGCGCATCTTTCTTGAATACACGGGAGATTCCCGTTCGCAGTTGTTTGATACGGTAAGGGGATTTTTCACCTCACCCGCCGGAGCAATGGTTGCGCTAAGGAATTATTTTATGGATGACAAGAGAAGGGCTCACGTTACGGTGATCGCGGCGGCGGGTATCTGCCTCGTCGTGATAATTAAACTGTTTTGCAGGCGCGGGAATTACAGGGTCAGGCGATCAAAAGATGAAAGATTGAGAGATGGTTTTCTTGAGGCAATGAACCGCCGCGGTTTCATGAAGATGCCGAACGAGGGCCTTGAGGAATTCGTGGAAGGCGTGGCATTCACGCTTGGCAAAGGAGACCCGGTAATGCGGGCAGCCGCTGATTTCGTAATCTCCTTCGAGACATTTTACTTCAAGGATATGCCGATAACCCCTCTGGAGTTTAAAAGGCTGAAGGGAATAGTGCGTGATATAAAACGAGCCAAACGCGCGAAATAGTCAGCTTATCATGCAATTAGTCGTCCTCCGCTCGTTTGTTTGTTGCGCCGTCGTGCGTAGCTGATAAAATAGACATAAATAATCAAAGGCAAAGGCGGGAGAGATACGTTTTTATGGCGATATTGGATGTGATGGTTTTTCCGAACCCCGCCCTGCGTGAACCCGCGGGCGAAGTCACAAAATTCGATGATGATTTGAAGCGCCTCGTATCAGATATGTGGGAGACCATGTATCTGTCAAAGGGAGTTGGGCTCGCGGCGCCGCAGATCGGGTATCCGCTTAAGTTATTTGTTTCCGACTGGGAGGGTGAAAAACGAGTGGTAATAAACCCGGAAATAGTCGAAACGGAGGGAACTGAAGCGAAAGAAGAAGGATGTCTCAGCTTCCCCGGTATTTACGAGGAGGTCAAAAGGCCGTTGCGGATACGCATCCGCTATCAGGACGAAAGCGGGGAGTTTCATGACGACACGGTGGAGGGACATCTGGCTCGCATCTATTCGCACGAAACCGATCACCTCAAAGGAAAACTGCTAATCGATTATCTGTCCGCCCTGAAAAGAACGTTCCTCAGGAAAAAAATGGGCAGGAAGGCGCGGTCGAAGTAATGAACGAACCATTGCGCTACGCTTTTTTTGGTTCGGGAGTTTTCGCCGCCGAATGTCTTGAACTGCTGTCGAAATGGCAGATTCCGTCGTGGATAATTACCTCGCCTGAAAAGGCGTCGGGCAGAGGCAATAAAGTGTCTCGGACTCCGGTGGGCGAGCTGGCGTCGCGGCTTTTTGATTTGCGCGGCATACATGTGATCGAGACCGCTTCCGCCTCATCCGACGAGGCGGTTCTGAAGATGAAAAGAGAACATCCGGTAGATTTTTCGTTCGTCATCGACTTTGGACAATTGATTTCCGAGCCGCTGCTCGCATGGGAAGAGCGCGTCGGATGTCTCAATATACACCCGTCGCTTCTTCCTCTTTACAGGGGAGCGGCGCCAATTCAGAGGGCGCTGATGGATGGCGCGAACACCATCGGAGTCACGATTTTCAAATTGGCCGTCGGAATGGACACAGGTCCGGTTCTTCTTGCAGAGACAATGAATATTGAAGCAGGCGACGATTTCGGCTCGCTTCGAAGTAAAGCAGCGGAGATGGGAGCAGGCGCGTTTATCCGATTCGCGTCAGCTAATTCGCCGGATTCCTGGATATTCGAGAACCAGGATGAGTCGCGTGCGACCTATGCGCCGAAGATATCGGCCGAGGAGGAACGTATCGACTGGAAACGTTCCGCTCGCGACATAGTCGGACTGGTACGCGCATTATCGCCAAAGCCGGGCGCCTGGACTACGCTCCGGGGCAAGAGGCTTTTGATATTATCCGCTCGTGAGACGTCCTCCCCGAAAGAGCATGAAGCGTGCCTGCCGGGAGAACTGTGGCTTGATAAAAAAAACTCGCTGGTCGTTGCCGGCGAGGGTCTTGTTGAGATAGTAACGATTCAGCCGGAAGGCAGGAAACCGCAGCCGGTTTCCGCGTGGAAGAATGGTTTGCGGTTAGGGTCGGGCGAGCTCATGATATGATATATGTGAAAAGGGAGGCGAACCGGGAGGATATGCGCGAAGAGTGTGTGGACAGCAGGACAATTTACGAGGGCAGAGTAATAGGATTGAAAGTAGACAGAATAAAACTTCCTGACGGGCGTATCACCACGCGCGAAGTGGTGCTTCACGACAAAGCCGTGGTGATCCTTGCCGAGAACGAGCGCGGCGAAATCTTGATGATAAACCAATTTCGCTATCCGGCCGGAGAGACGATTATGGAACTGCCGGCGGGAATAGTTGCCGAAGATGAGGATTGTATCGTTGCGGCGGTGAGAGAACTGCGCGAAGAGACGGGTTGGAAACCGGGCCGCATCGACAGGATAGGGGAATTTTTCACGTCGCCCGGATTTTGTGATGAAATGCTGATAATGTACTACGCGACAGATCTTACCTGGGATAAATTACCGGAGGACGATGACGAATTCATAGAGCCGGTGTTTCTGTCCAGGGAAACGGTGTTTAAATTGGCGGAGGAAGGCCGTATCAGGGATGCGAAGAGTCTCTACGGGATCTACTGGTGGTTGTGCAGATGAAATTTATCGCAGGCCGCGCGGACGAATTCGAAACCTCGATAAGGAACTTTCTTGAATACATGCGTTATGAACGCGATGCGAGCCCCAATACGCTGAAGGCTTACGAGAATGATCTATCATCGTGGCGGCAATTTTGTGAAGAAACCGACAAAAAAATATATCCTGTCGAAGCCGCCTCGGTAATGAGATTCATGACGAGGCTTGAGGCGGACGGTCTGTCTTGCGGTACAAGAAACAGGCGGGCGGCCGCTCTCGCCAGCTTTTCGAAATTTCTGATGTATGACGGCAAAGTAGAATCCTGCGAAACCTTGCCGATTCCGAAACGAAAAAAAACGCTTCCTCAGGTGATGACCGAGGGAGAAATTGATCGTCTGGTTAGTCCCGACTCCGGTGAGAGCTCGATAGCAATCCGCGACAGGACAATGATAGAGATGGCTTACGACTGTGGATTGAGGGCTTCGGAGCTGGTTTCTTTAAAAATGTCGGACATTAATGAACCGGGAGGCGTTATGTATATACGCGGGAAGGGACGTAAAGAGCGGGTAATTCCCTATGTTGGCGCTCTCCGGGAAGCGGTGAAACACTATAACTCGGTATCTCGTCCCAAACTTGTCGGCGGTAGTGACAACGGCTTTCTTTTCCTGTCGAGAAGCGGCAGGCAGATGAGAAGGCAGGATTTTTGGAATATTCTAAGGCGGCGGGGCAAAAACGCCGGAATTACCTCCTCGCGCCTTCATCCGCACGTGTTGAGACATTCTTTCGCAACTCACCTTCAGAGAAGGGGTATGGACCTGCGTACTTTACAGGAGTTGCTGGGGCATTCTTCCATTGCGACGACTGAAAAGTACGCTCATCTCGATACAGAATTGAGGGATATATATGACAATTTTCACCCGCGGGCAGGAGAGGATGGGGGCGGTCATGAACGGGATCGATGATGCCGGAGAGGCATGTGTTGTGGAAAAGGTGACGGAGGCGATTGCCGCTATCGGGAGGTTGAATCCTATCCGCCCGCGAGTCGGCATAGTGCTGGGATCAGGGCTTGGAGCCATGGCTGACGCAGTATCGGACGCCACGGTTATTCCCTATGGCGAGATACCGAACTGGCCACATGCGACCGCAATAGGGCACGCCGGCCGCCTGATAATTGGAACGCTTGAGGGAGTTCCGGTTGCCGTCATGCAGGGGCGCGTCCACTATTACGAGGGATACGATATGAGTGAAGTCGTATTTCCGGTACGCGTATTGGGCAAACTTGGAATCGAAACGCTGATATTAACGAACGCCACCGGTGGGGTAAACCTCGGATACCGTCCCGGTGATTTGGTTGCTATATATGACCATATCAATTTCATGGGAAATAATCCGTTAATTGGTCCAAACGAGGAAAAATTTGGGCCGAGGTTCCCTGACATGACATACCCGTACGATAACGAATACCTAGATCTTTTGGGTGAAGCCGCCGGAGATGTGAGGATATCTCTGTACAGGGGCGTATATATGGCCGTCACCGGCCCGTCTTATGAGACGCCGGCGGAAATAAGGATGGCGCGCATAATGGGTGCGGATGTAGTCGGTATGTCCACGGTACCCGAGGTCATAGCGGCCAACCATATGGGCTTAAGAGTGGCGGCGGTGTCCTGCGTGTCCAACTTCGCAGCCGGTGTCAAGCCGGAAAAACTCCATCACGAGGAAGTTTTAAGCTGGATGGCGCAAGCGTCCGATTCGCTGACGCGGCTGATACGGGCATTTTTGAGGCGGATGCAGTAGCGAGCTTCGTAATGAAGGAAACGCGCACTGTATCGGGGATAGATCGCTTTATGCCGATATTGGAGCGAGAGGCGCGAAAGCTCGCTTATGGAAATAATTTTACGGCGGACGATCTCATTCAGGAGGGCGTCTTGGCGGTGATATCGGCTCTCGATTCCTACAACCCTGATCGCGGAAATCTTTGCGGGTACATCAGGATATGCGCGCGAAACAGAATGATCTCTTATCTTCGCCGAAACGGGCATGAGTTCCCTATGGAAGACGAAGCGTTAAGAAAATATCTCAGCTCGAAAAGTTCGGGGAAACAAAATGATTCTATTTTTTTGCGCGACGCTCTTTACTCTTTGCTGGATACCCTGAGCGTACTCGAAGCTTCGGTGCTCCAGGCTTATTTAAGGAGCGGCAGTTTATCCGGCGCGGCTGAAATCCTCGGGTGCGGGAAAAAAAAAGTGGACAACGCGCTTCAGCGGATAAGGCAAAAGGCTCGTGACATGGAGAATTAATGATGATTAGAAAGATATTGTTGACGCTTGTCCTCGTTTTCTTCGGGTGTTTTCCCGAGTGTGCGTCAGCGTCGGTACGCGATGGTTTTAATCGAGTCCGCATAGCTGAAGTATATAATCCCCCCGCGGCGCAGTTGTTGATAATGCGCTTCGACGCGCCTTTTAGTGATATTGGAACCGCAGCTCCAGTGTGGCATACACTTCCGGCAAGGACGGACTCGGATGTCGAAAAGCTTGGAGAAATCCTCACAATAAGCTATTACGATATGATAATTTCGGGTGACGCCGATTATGCGAACCATATCAGCAGCTTGGGTTTGCTTAGTCAATCGGCATTGATATGGAAGGAACGCCTCGTTCTCGCGGGTCCGGCGAACAGGCGTGCGGAAATGGAGGGACTCGGAGCGCGGAATATAATGAGCAGGATTTCGGTTCAAAACGACCTGTTCTTCTCACTTTTGCTTGATCGCTTCGTTCGAAAAGCTGAAGACGACCTTTGGAAACTCGCTTCGGAGGTTGAAACGGGGGAGAATAGGGGATACGTCGAAACGAGCAGAGATATCATCAGCGCGTTGATGCAAGCCGGCGACGAGGGAGGGTTCGTTCTGGTGGGGGAGGGTTCGTACGCGCAATACGTGGAATCCGAGCGCTATGAGCCTGCACTGGTAAAGATAGCGGACACTGATTTCTTTCGCGAGACCTATGTGTGCCTGATATCTGACGCAGGATTCAGGAGAAATCGCGCGGATGACGCTGCGAAGTACATGGAGTGGTTAAATGGGTCTGTTGCCGCTGAGATCATTGCCGGGTTTTCAATCGGCGGGCTTAATCCATTCGTTCCTGCGGGTGCGCGATAATATGGTCATCTGGCCATTGCAGTGTTTTTTGACTGTTGTTATAATAATAATGAAATAAGTCATGGTGAATGTTTCAAATACGCAGGAAAATTGGGAGGAATATTAAATAATGAGGAAAAATATAATAATAATCGCTGTTTTTTTGTTGGCCTCAGCTTTTTTTTCATGGACGCCTGGTACGGCGTATGGAGCTTCGCGATATGAAGCGGCTATGGCGCGCTGGAGCAAGACGGAAACAAGGCGTAACGATATGGGGAGCACCTTCACTATAAAAGCCACACTCTACACCGCGGAATATATTGAAGCGCTGATGCAGAGTGAAGCGGAAAGAAATCTTTGGACTGCCTACGAACTGGAGGATTATAAATATAATTTCCTGAGAGGTCTTAATATGGAAGAAAATATCGCAATTCATCTGGAGATGGAGCAGTTGGGTCCAACGGCGCATATGGCTCCGTTTAACGAGATGATATCACTCTGGATAGGCAGTACCAGGTATGCACCGACGGAATACGACCAGCGTTTTAACATGCCTCTCCAGGGCAAACGCGATGGAATGGTGTTTTTTCCGCGTTTTGACGAAAGGACAGGGCGACCGCTGATAGACAGGAGTATGTCGCTCAGGCTTGTGGTAAGGGGCGCGGTAAGTCCGACGGTGGAATCAAACGAGCTGCGTTTCATTTGGGATGTTCAGGCGCAGGATACCGAGGGCGTCGTGTCCGGTTCCGCCGCCGACAGGCTTGAGATTGAACGTTTGATAAGGCGTCTGGAAAGACTGAATGTCGAGAGGGCTGAATTGGAGTCGGAACTGGAAGCAAAGAAGCATGAGATAACTGAGGTCAACACCAGAATAGAAGAACTTCAGGGCAGGTAACAATAAATCCGGCGAGTGACAAAATGGAGGGATTTTCTTTGAAACGTATAGGTGTTCTAACCAGCGGAGGAGACGCTCCTGGAATGAACGCGGCGATAAGAGCGGTTGCCAGAACAGCCATCTTTAAAGGGCTTGACGTTATTGGTTTCAGGAGAGGGTACGAGGGGCTTATCGACGGAGATGTATTACCGCTGTCCTTGAGTTCTGTCGGGGGAATAATTCACAGGGGAGGCACGATGCTTCACACCGCGCGCTCGGAACGCTTCATGAGGCCTGAAGGGGTGCGCGAGGGTTTGCGGCGTCTGAGGGAGTACGACGTAGACGCACTGGTCGTAATAGGAGGCGAAGGCTCGTTCAAAGGAGTGTATGAAGTATGCAAGCTGGGATACCCTGTCGTCGGAATCCCGGCAACAATAGACAACGATATGGCGGGTACCGATTGCACTATAGGATTTGATACGGCTTGCAACACCGCCCTGTCTTGCATTCAAAAGCTCCGTGACACCGCGTCCAGTCATGAGCGTCTCTTCCTTGTGGAGGTTATGGGTCGCCATGCGGGATTTTTGGCGCTTGAAGCGGCTGTCGCAGGGGGAGCGGAGTATGTGCTGGTTCCGGAGAAACAATTCGATATCGAGGAGCTTTCGAAGAAACTTGAGTATGCTCAAAAAAGAGGTAAGAACCACTCTCTCATTGTTGTTGCCGAGGGCGTCATGACGGCGGCTGAGCTAGCCTCTCAGCTAAAGGAGACCAAAGGGTTCAATCCGAGGATAGTTGTGTTGGGGCACATTCAGCGCGGCGGCAGCCCTTCGTCCTTTGACGCCATACTCGCTTCCCGTCTGGGGGGGGGAGCCGTGGAAGCATTGATCCGCGGAGAAGCGGGTGTTATGGTCGGAAGGATTGCCGGCAAGATAGTCACTCATCCTATCCAAATTGCGTGGGAAAACAGGAAAGACCTTGACGATGATATGATGCAACTGGTGGATATCTTGGGGATTTAATGGGCGATCCCCTATGTTTGCTCCGCGGAACGCGCGAAAACTCACAGAGATAAAAGCCGGGCTCGTATTATGTGATGATTTGCCCAAACAGCTGGAAACTCCGAATGCTCTGCGGGTCTGCGGGATTTGCTGTGAATAGGATCGAAACATCCGATAATTATACTGCAAAGAAACGCAAATACGCCGACCCGATAGTTTTTTTGGGAATTTTTGTGCTGTTACTGGTGCTTTGCGTCTCGTGGAGTTTCAGGAAAAGTAATTTTATTGCCGGTTCTTTCAATATAGATGAGATTCGAATCTGTGAAGAGCTCGACGAGAATCTGCAGCCGATAAATGTCGACAGAAACATGCCGTTTTACTCAACGCAGGTTTGTATTTGGTTTAGTTATTCGAGCGCGCGACGCGGGGATTTGATCGAGATAACGTGGTATCGTGATGAAAATATTATCCAAAAAGAAACAATTCGCTTGGCGGAGCCGAGGGGAGTGAAAGCGTTTTATCTTTTAAGGGAGGATGGTTCGCCACTTGAATCGGGTTTCTATTCGGTACAAATAAGCTGCAACGGCAGGGAAAAGATGACTGAGAATTTCACGGTAGCAGGTTTGAGTGATGATATGCCGATGGAATTTGATTTAGGAGATTTCGATGAAAATGAAATAAATGAAGGAAACGTTATTTCGGATTAATTACCTTTATGACGAGAAGGGTTCTTCAGCGAGTAAAATAAATTAATAAAAATATAAAGAAAACTGTTTCCTTTTTTCGACATAAGGTATAGAATTAATGGGGTTGTACAAGCTGAAGGTGACATCATCATTTTCGAATTTTCTCGTGAAAACCATCAGAATCTTATATCGAAAAATGCGTAAAGCCGGCTAGGAGGCAAACATGAAAAAATGAATAATAATGTGGATTTGGAAGACGTTGCGCTTCAGGAATTAAACAACGCAAAGGAAAGTGTTGCAGTGCCCGACGCAGCGGAACTGAAAAATAACGCAGCTTCCCGCGTTGATTTCATTAAACTCCAATCAATGCCCATACTGGAACTTCGCAAGATTGCCCGCGAGATAGGGGTCACAAGCCCAACCACACAACGCAAGGACGACCTGATATTGAGTATTTTGGCGGCTCAAGCCGCGCAGATGGGGTTTAGATTCGGAGGAGGCACGCTGGAGTGCCTGCCCGAGGGATATGGTTTCCTGCGTCCGTCCGGACTCCTGCCCAGCAATAACGATATATATGTATCGGCGTCGCAAATAAGGCGTTTCGGCCTCAGAAACGGAGACGTCGTATGGGGTATGGTACGGCCGCCGAGAGATCCGGAACACTACGAAGCGCTCATCAGGGTCGAGACCGTCAACTTCTCAGATCCCGAGGAAGCGCGACGGAGGCCGATGTTCGAATCCCTGATTCCGATATTCCCGGACGAGAAGATCAACTTGGAGACGGAACAAAAAAGACTTTCTACGAGGCTTGTAGACCTCTTCGTACCGATAGGAAAAGGACAGAGAGCGCTGATAGTTTCTCCGCCGAAAGCCGGTAAAACCACTCTTCTTAAACATCTTGCCAACGCAATCTCAGCAAATCATCCCGAAATCATCATGATGGTGCTCCTCGTAGACGAACGACCGGAAGAAGTTACGGACATGAGCCGCTCCGTCGACGGCGAGATTATTGCTTCAACGTTCGACCGCCCTGCTGAGGAACATATGAGGGTTGCTTCTCTATCGCTCGAAAAGGCAAAGAGGCTTGTGGAAGTCGGTAAGGATGTCGTTTTGCTTCTTGATTCCATTACGAGGCTTGCCCGCGCGTCGAACCTGATCGTTCCGCCCTCCGGCCGTACTTTATCCGGAGGTATGGATCCCGCCGCGCTTTATTTCCCTAAAAAATTCTTCGGCGCCGCAAGAAATATTGAAAATGGCGGAAGTCTTACTATAATAGGAACATCTTTGGTGGAAACGGGCAGCCGTATGGATGACGTTATATATGAAGAGTTTAAAGGTACGGGAAACATGGAGATACATCTGTCGCGAAAGATATCCGAGCAGCGCTTATTCCCCGCTGTGGATATTACGCGTTCAGGAACGCGCAGAGAGGATTTGTTGATTGCGGACGAAGAATTGCAGAGGATTTGGGCGCTTCGCCGGAAAATTGCCAATATGGACGAAGCCGAGGTTCTTGCGCTTATAATGGATAAACTGAGACTGACGCAAACGAATAAAGAATTTCTTGGAACTATTAAAGTTTAACGCGCCGGGGAGTGTGCTGCGGGGAGGTTTCGGGACTTATGAAAAAAATGGGCGGGAAGAAAAAAATATTTCTCCTGGTAACTTTGGCGATAACGCTGGTTCTGTCTTACTACTGCGTAAATTCCGCGGCTGAACGGGCCGGTGCGGTTTGGTATATTCCGGATCCGGATCACGGAATTGATAGCGACGCTTACTCACGTTACGTGATAGTGGACGCGATAGACGCCCTCGACGCAATGGATCCATTAAGGAACGGCGGCTTATCCATGATGAACGACGACGTCGAGATGATGGAGGAGGATGAGAACGGAGAGTGGCGTGTTAACGCCGACGGACTCCAGGAAGCGTCCGGAGACTGGAAATTGCTGATTGTTAATTCGGGCGAAACCCTTTCAAAAATCTCTGAAACTTATGGAGTATCCATTGAGAACATAATGAAGGCGAACGAACTCACGGATCAGCACAGGATTCGCGAGGGGCAAACGTTATATCTACCGAACAGTGCTGAGACGGTGGAAGCCACTCTTGAGCATGTCCGCGAACTCAAAAACGTCGAAGTGGCGAAATTAAAACAGGCTCCGCAGGTTGAACTAACCGATTATGTGGTTCAGAACGGCGATACGCTATGGAAGATTGCGAACGATTTCAATCTTGACGTAAACTCAATCTTCGGCACCAACAGATTATCGGACGGAGACGTCCTCAAGGTCGGTTCAACAGTCAAAATCCCAAATCAGGATGGTGTTTTCATTACTGTTGCTCAGGGGCACACTATTGAAAAACTCGCAACTGAATACAATCTATACCAAGAGGCAATAATGTCGGCAAACGGGCTTTCCGGAACCACACTGACGCAAGGTTCTCAGTTATTCCTGCCGGGCGCCAGAGTTGCGGCGATTATTGATTCCGGCGGCAGGCGGAATGTGACTGCGAGGAGAGGTTTCGGGTGGCCGGTGGCCGGCAGAATATCGAGTCCATACGGCTGGCGCAGGAATCCCTTTGGAAGCGGAAGGGATTTTCACACCGGATTGGATATTAGAGCTCCTCGCGGAAGAACTATCGTTGCCGCCGCTGCCGGCAGGGTTGTTCACTCCGGCTGGATGGGCGGTTATGGCAGAACGGTGGTCATATCTCATCCGGGTGGTATAACGACGTTGTACGCCCATGCTAACAGACTGTTGGTAAATGTAGGAGCCAACGTCAATAGAGGGCAGGCGATAGCGCAGGTCGGAAGTACCGGCAGATCCACGGGCAATCACCTTCATTTTGAAGTGCGTACCGGAGGGAAACCTGTGAACCCGATCCAGTATTTGAGATGATTTTTTGTTATTAATTCGGGAGTGATATTTGAAAAAATGAGCAAATTTATTTTCGTAACAGGAGGCGTCGTTTCATCGCTTGGCAAGGGAATAACGGTGGCCTCGCTGGGCGCGTTGCTGAAACGGAGGGGATTTAAGGTATCGATTATTAAAATGGATCCTTACCTGAACGTAGACGCCGGTACAATGAACCCGTTTCAGCATGGCGAAGTGTTCGTCACTGACGACGGCGCCGAAACCGATCTTGACCTTGGACATTACGAGCGCTTCATTGACGAACCTCTCTCAAGCGACAACAGTGCGACAGCAGGGAAGATATATCAGGAAGTGATAAGGAAGGAACGCACCGGACGTTACAATGGAGGAACCGTTCAGGTCATTCCTCACGTGACGAACGAGATACAGGAGAGTTTGATTCGTGTTGCGTCCGGCAGGGATGTGGTTATCGCGGAGATAGGAGGAACGGTAGGCGATATAGAGGGTCTGCCGTTTCTGGAGGCGATCAGGCAAATGTCAGGCAGAGTGGGGCGCTCCAATGTCTTGTACTGTCACGTAACGCTGATACCATACATAGCCGCCGCGGGAGAGCTCAAGACGAAGCCTACCCAGCATAGCGTAAACGAACTCAGGCGTATAGGCATTCTGCCCGATAAAATCATATGCCGATCTCAGAGCGCTCTGTCATCTGAGCTGAAGGACAAGATAGCTCTTTTCTGCAGCGTG
>Ga0099364_10002256_pt1 | contig 30860 bp, 41 predicted proteins | sample TergutTh196P3_FD_73070 | JGI IMG/M metagenome (GOLD analysis project Ga0099364, IMG submission 73070) | Microcerotermes parvus P3 segment gut microbial communities from Pointe-Noire, Republic of the Congo - Th196 P3 | ecosystem: Host-associated > Arthropoda: Insects > Digestive system > Gut ...
ATGTTTGCGACTGGAAGCCAAATCCCTCTCTCTCCGTAGTTTTTTTTGGAGAGATGCGAGAGTGGTTGAATCGGGCGGTCTCGAAAACCGTTGAGCCCGCAAGGGCTCCGAGGGTTCGAATCCCTCTCTCTCCGTTAGGAAATTGTTAGGAGTAATAAAATGGAAGAACAAGTAAAAGCTGCTTTGGAAACTGTGCGGCCTAATTTGCAGGCGGATGGCGGAGATGTTGAATTTGTTTCTGTCGATGCCGATGGTGTTGTAAAAGTAAGACTTACCGGAGCTTGCGGTCATTGCCCAATGGCTCAGATGACGCTAAAAATGGGAATAGAGAGCTATCTTAAAAAAGAAATACCCCAAGTCAAAGAAGTTATCGGCGTCTAACTTTATAAATGGAGACGAATATGACTTTATATTTGTTTCCGGCGACGCCTATGTTGACCACCCTTCTTTTGCGGCAGCCCTCTTGTGCCGCTTATTGGAAGCGGAAGGTTACCGTGTTGGAATTATCCCTCAGCCTGATTGGAAAGACCCCTCATCATACACCGTGCATGGACGGCCTAAGCTTGCATTTTTAGTAAGTGCCGGCAACATGGATTCCATGGTTGCGCACTACACCGCCGCAAAACGCAAGCGCTCAGATGATGCATATACCCAAGGCGGCAAAAGCGGCGCAAGACCTGACCGCGCAACGCTTGTTTATGTAGAGGGGATTCGCCGCGCGTACAAGAATGTTGCTGTAATAATTGGCGGAATAGAAGCATCCCTGCGAAGATTTGCCCACTACGATTATTGGTCTGACACAGTGCGCCGCTCAATACTGCTTGATTCAAAAGCGGACATACTTGTTTACGGCATGGGAGAAAAACCGCTTTTAGAAATTGCAAAACAGCTTGCTGCAGGCGAACCTATTGGCAGTATTCAGAATGTCCGCGGCACTTGCGTTCGTGTAAACGGAGAAGAAGCCGTCACCCAATGGAAAGAGGCAGTTTTTCTGCCGTCTTATGAAACCGTAAAAAATAAAGACGATGCTTCTTTGCGCGCTTATGCCGAACATTTCATGCTGCAGAAAAAAAACGCAAGCCCGACAACCGCAAAACCGTTAGCTGAACAAAACGACGGCAGCCGCTGGGTAATACAAAATCCCCCTGCCTTGCCTCTTTCTACTGCAGAACTTGATAAATTATACGAACTCCCCTTTACTAGAAAAGCCAACGGTATTAGCGCTCTTAAAGAAGTATCATTCTCACTTGTTTCAAGCCGGGGCTGTTTTGGCGGCTGTTCATTTTGCGCAATTGGCTTTCATCAGGGGCGTACCGTAACAGGGCGCAGTAAGGAAAGCCTGCTAAGAGAAGCGCGCAAACTTGCCGCTTTCTCTGCAAAAGGCGCGGACGGTTTTAAGGGCTACATCCACGATGCAGGCGGCCCTACCGCCAACTTTTTCCGCCCTGCCTGCAAAGTGCAAAGCGGCGGCGGTTTTTGCACGGACAGGGAATGTCTGTACCCTTCACCATGTCCAAAATTAAAAGCGGATCACTCTGAATACATGGAAATACTGAGTGCGTTACGCAAAATCCCCGGCATTAAAAAAGTTTTTATCCGTTCAGGGATCCGCTTTGACTATATTCAATACGACAAACAACATGGTAAAAAGTTTTTAGAAATGCTTTGCAAATACCATGTAAGCGGTCAGTTAAAAGTAGCCCCGGAACATGTATCGGCTGTTGTATTGGAAGCAATGGGTAAGTGCCCTCACTCTTGTTACGAGCAATTCAGAAAAGATTTTACAGAAATAAATCAACGGCTAAACTTAAAGCAGTATCTCTTACCCTACATAATTTCCGCCCATCCCGGCGCAGGACAAAAAGAAGCGGAAGAACTTGCACGGTATCTTAAAAAAACCGGCTTTGTGCCGGATAACATACAGGACTTTTATCCCACCCCGGGAACCATGTCCACGGTTATGTATTACACCGGGCTTGACCCAAGAACGATGAAGCCTATCTATGTCGCCAAAGGCGACAAGGAACGGCGGCTGCAGAGAATATTAAAATAAGGGTAGTCTTTAGCCGCCCCTGCTAAGCATCGTTGGCAAATTTTAGGTCGGTTTCGCCAAAGGCTATCAGTTTAAGGGCATATAAGTTTTTTTCCTCGTTATATACATATTTTACGACAGCCCTGTTAACCTTTGATTTAAAGATAACCCTGGCAATAGAGAACTTAAGAGGGCCGCTTTTACTGAACATATTCATTTCGACCACTTCATTATCAAATCCCGGAGGGAAGGAAACTTTATACAAATATACCTTGGCACCTCCAAGGAAGTTTACAAGGACAGCTTTTCCATCCTTGATTGTTTTTTGTACCTTTTGAAGGTATGCCAGTGTTTCTTCCTTGCCCAGTTTAATTCTAGTCATGAGCTTAACTTTGGGTTTTTTTATGACATCATTCATATCTATAGTTTTTTAGCATTTTTTTAAGATTTATGCAAGTCTTATTTAGGCTGATAATATAACGCTTTGCAGTTTTATATGTTATAATAAAACCTGAGGTTATATTATGGAAAAACAGTATCACATAGGATTTGATGACAGCCACAAAGCGGAATATGCAATATTGCCGGGAGACCCTGGCAGGGTAGAGAAAATAGCTTCATATTTGGATAATCCCCGTTTTTTTTGCCAAAACCGCGAATACACAACTTGGCTTGGGGAATTAGCGTCTTCTAAGAAAGGCGACAGCAAAACAGTTATGGTAATTTCTACAGGCATGGGCGGACCTTCAACTGCTATTGCTATAGAAGAGCTTTTTGCAACGGGAGTAAAAAATTTTATACGGATTGGTACTTGCGGCGGTATGGCGCTTCCCGTAACAGGCGGCGATATTGTAATTGCCACAGGGGCAATCCGTCAGGAAGGAACCACAAAGGAATATGTGCCAATTGAATTTCCCGCCATTGCCAATCTTGATGTTACAAACGCTCTAGTGCAGGCGGCAAAAAACTTAAAACAAAAGTGGCATACCGGCATTGTGCAATGCAAGGATTCTTTTTACGGCCAGCACAGCCCCGACCGTATGCCGGCAAGTTACGAGCTTAATGAAAAATGGCAGGCATGGATAAAAGCCGGCTGTCTTGCCTCTGAAATGGAAAGCGCATCGGTTTTTATTGTAAGCCAAATTCTTGGTGCGCGCGCCGGCTGTGTGCTTAATGTAATCTGGAATCAAGAGCGCGAAAAAGCCGGCATGAGTAATCCTAAATCCCTTGATACGGAAAGTGCAATTAAAACTGCAGTGGAAGCCGTACGGCTTTTAATAGAAGGCGGGTAAACTACTCAGTATTTGGCAGGCATATATTCACGGTAAAGAATTTTATTTGTAAGCATTCTCATCATCGCTTTAATATCAACCGGTTTTGAAAGATGGCCGTTCATGCCTGCGGCAAAGGCTTTTTCTACATCTTCTTTGTAAGCGTTAGCTGTCATTGCTATAATCGGTATATTTACGGCATCCGGGCGCTTCAAACCTCGTATTCGGCGGGCAGCTTCGTAGCCGTCTAAAAGCGGCATTTGAATATCCATAAAAATAAGATCGTAATAATATAACTGCGATTCATTAAACTTGGTAACAGCTTCTTTGCCGTTTACCGCTTCATGAAATTTTGCTTTTGTGTCTGCAAGCAGTTCAATTAAAATGTCTCGGTTAATTTCCACATCTTCCACAAGAAGAATAGTTTTGCCTTCCAAATTCGGTATTGTTTCCTTTTCGATATCTTCGACTGCCTCTTTTTTTTCGGCTTTTTCTATTTTTAGCGTAAAATTAAACGAAGATCCTTCGCCGGGCTTGCTGCTTACTGTAATTTCTCCGCCCATCATTTGAACCAAATTTTGGCTGATACTTAAGCCTAAACCCGTGCCGCCATATCGGTTAAAGATGCCGGAGTCCGCCTGGCTGAATGTTTTAAAAAGCTTCCCCATCTGTTCTTCAGTCATTCCAATCCCATTGTCAGAAACCTTAAATCTAACATCAATATAATTTTCACATTCTTTAATTATTTTTATGGAAAAAATAATAGTACCGTCCGCATGGGTAAACTTTTTTGCGTTGCTTAAAAGATTAATTAACACCTGCTTTAGCCGCAGTTTGTCTCCCATAATACAATAATTTTTTAATTCGTTAATATCGGTTACAAGATGGATATTCTTTATTTCGCACTGGTGTTGAATAATTACTGCTACCTCGTTTAATGCTGACACTAGATGGAAAGCTTCGTTAACAAGTTCAAATTTGCCGGATTCGATCTTTGACATATCCAAAACATTATTTAGAATTCCCAAAAGATGTTTGGAAGCGGTTTCAATTTCACAAATTGTTTCTTTGGTTTTTTCATTTACCGCAGTTTTTTTAGCAATATGAGACATTCCAATAATTGCGTTAAGGGGAGTGCGAATCTCATGGCTGACATTTGCAAGAAACGCACTCTTTGCTACAGAAGCTTCATTTGCCGCCTTTGTAAGTTCTTTAAGTTTTCTATTTTTTTCGTTAATTTCTGAAATAACAGAAACTAAAGCCTTGAAATTAAAAAGCTGAGATTTATAAGAAAATATGGAAAAAAGAAAAAAAGTTATAAAAAACCCAAGTGGAGTAATATCATAGGGAATAAACCTAATTTCTGCGCTGTAAAACATATAAAGAAAATATGGAATTAAAGTAGCCGCCAGCGCGGTAATTGCCCTTGCTTTTCTTCTTACTTTTTTAATTATGTAATGCAGCAGCAATATAAATGTGAATAAAACGGCGGCAGTACAGCTTGCAATATGAAGCAAAAAGCCGATATTCCATGCAGGAGCGGGAAAACTGTAATCTAAAAATACAAAATAATGAAGCGGATTAGTTAACATGGCAAGTACATCCAAAGCAGGAAGAGCCCAGATTATATACATGGCAGTACGATTTTTTAGTTTTCTTATTCGAATAAAATTAATAAAAAACCACAAAACACTAAAAGGAATACAGGAAATCATAGTCATTTTTAAAGTATAAATAATAGGAAAAAAAGAATCGGAAGAAACGCCAATCATTCCGTTAAAAAGAAGCCACAAAGATGCATTTATGCCTAAAATGAAGAAACTACTCAAATGGCGGTTCCTTGTATATCCAAACCACAATAACCCCAGTATGTAAACTAAAACGCCAAAGAAAATTAATGATGTTAAAAAAATTACAGCTTCAAGCATATTTGCCTCCACATAATAATCTAACGATTCATTTAATTTTTATATGGTAGTTAATTATTAATAACGCAGTTAAATTTTGATAATAAATTTTTGTTCTTGTAAAATAGTCCGCTAATTGCTGCATAATCTGACGGGGTCACCATTTAACGGGATCACCCATTAACGCGGATTTTCACGGATTTAGCGCAGATTTACACTGATCTGGTGAGCAGACGAATGTCTGCGGTTAAATAATTTCCTTTCCAGCGGCGAACGCAGTGAGCCTTAACTATGAGAGTTAAGATGTCTTATCCTCTCATAGCTATATTAAAAATTTAAATTTTTAAGATATGTAGGTTAGATATATTTATCTTAACTAGCTAATATCTCCGCGTTAATCAGTAAAATCCGTGTAAATCCGCGTTTCATGGTGACCCCGCTTATCGTAACCATCAAAACAGCCCCGAACTTGCCCCTAAATTCTTGCAAATTCCCCCTGATCTTGCCCCCAAATTCTTGCAAAACAGCCCCAAACTTGCCCCCAAATTCTTGCAAAACTGCTTGTTTGGGCTGAAATAATGATTTATAATAGAAAAAGAGGGTATTTATGGCTGATAGATACATAAAACGCAGGCAAATTTAACTATTCAAAAGTTGACACATTAAACATAAGACAGGTTAAAGAAAGTATAGAGTTGCTTCAAAAAGCAGGGCTTGTGATTCCGATTATTCATTCATCATCAAACGCTTTGCCGCTTGGCGGAGAAGTAAATTTTAAGAAACAAAAATTTATTTTATTAGATACGGGGATTTTTCAACGGTTACAGGGCTTGGATTTGTCCGATATTTTACTTGGAGAAAATATTTCATTTGTAAACAAAGGTGCTATTGCGGAGCAATTTGTAGGTTTAGAATTGTTAAAAGCATCGTCTTGTTATTCACAGGAAAGCCTTTATTTTTGGTCAAGGGAAAAACCCGGCAGCAATGCGGAAATTGATTTTATCATTCAAAGAAGCTCAAAAATTATCCCAATAGAAGTAAAATCCGGTAGTTCCGGCAAAATGCAGAGCATGCATACCTTTCTTGAAGAAAAAAAATCAGAGTACGGCATTCGCACCTCACTGGAAAATTTTTCCATGTATGATAAAATAAGAGTATATCCGCTGTATGCTATAGGAACAGTTTCTTGTTCTTGAGAATAGAGTACTTATATTACGATCCAAAGTCCGTACATCCCAAGACTGTTCGGCAGTTTCTTTTAAATACCATGCTCTTGCCTGCGGATCAGATACTCTCATTATCCGCTGGATGTGTGTCCAATTGAGTATATGTTGTAATTCAGGTGCTTGAATTTGGCGATGTGCAAGCCGCCGTGCGGCGTTGTTTAATAATTTCTTCTCACTCGCCGACCGAAGGGAGGCATCAGTGATCGCCAAATTGGTCTTTGATTTGGTAGTTTTAATTGTGCGATGTGCAAGCCGCCGTGCGGCGTTGTTTAATAATTTCCTCTCACTCGCCGACCGAAGGGAGGCATCAGTGATCGCACAATTTACCTTTTTCCTTACGGATTTTGCAGAAACTGCGATCAGTGATCGCTTAATTGAGAATTTGGGAAAAGTCTGATAAAATTGGCGGCATTGTCGGATAGTCCTAGCGGAATACCCCCTGCCAAATTCATCGGTAAGAGCTTTTGATACATTATTTATGGCTTGATCGCCATAATTTGCTCTATTTTTGCCTTGTTGGATTTCCTCGACAATTCGCTTTCCAATAAGCCAATAGGCTTCAACCATTGCGTAATTAACTGCCTTATAGGCCTTTGCCCTTGCTTCTATGAGGATTTGTTTAATTTCGGCAATATATGCTTTTGTTACTTTTGGCATTTTTGTTTCTCCTTGTTATTGTATAATTTGATAATCAAAGCGTGTTTTTGCTTCTTTGAATTCAAAATGTTCGCCTTCCGGGCTGTCAGGAGTTCTTCTATTGTGTTAAATTTCATTTTGATGCCTCCTCCTTTAATATTGTCGAAAATGAGCGGCAAACAGCCCATCTGTAGAGTAATATTACACTATCTTGATGGTTTTCCCAAGCCCAACGGCACACCCGACAGAAAGCAAAATAAACCCAAGCCGCGATGATAATTTTTCTCTTTGCATGGTTTTAGTATGCCATTATTTTTGGGGGGGTCTAGTGGTTGATTGATATTTAGTTGCAAGTTTAAGGTGAAACAAAACTGGCACAAGCGACGGGGGTCCCCATTTAACGCGGATTTACACGGAGAACTATGAAATTAATATATCAATCTTAACCAGCTAATAAGCTCGCTCCTTATAAAACCCTTTACTTCTTAATATATCATAAAATTCAAGATGATCAATTTTATCTATGCTAATTTGTATTAATTCTTCCTTGCAATTTTTAATAAAATTCACTATTTGATCCATTTCAGAATCTGTTAATTCTATTTTTTCTTTATTATATAAAATTTGCGGATTTTCTTCAATACTCATTGGAATTATTTTATCAAAATCAGGCTGTACACTATTATTAACTTGAACTAACAATATTTTTTTATTACCTATGTTTGTCCATAATTCTCCGTCATCAATTAATATGTTTGCCGGTAGGTTAGTCCCTTTTTTATGTAATAATGCAACCATAAATCCAAATTCATTTGACGGTTTTCTATAATATTTTACAAACCGTTTAATCCATTTCTTCATAACCCTTTTCTTTACCGAGGACTTTACTCTACTGTTAATAAATATATTTGGTCTATTCATTTTTACTCCATTGATCAAATAACCATCTAGAAGTTATAAGTCTTAGATTAGTGTTAAATTTTTTATTAGCAAACTGCAAATATCTGTCCAATTTTCTAAATCGCCTTGTAAGATCAATAATTAAATCTATATGAGTATGAGGCTTTTGCCTTCTTGAATGATAGCTTGCAGCTTCAGCACATTGCAAATAAAGAGACTGCAAAGAAGAAAAAGTAGATTCATCTACCCAGCCCTTATCTTGAATAACTCCTATCTTTATATCCTTCTTTATTTCTTCTATAGTATTAGATAAAAGAGCTAAAAGACTATTTAGAGAAGAAACCTCTTTGGAAGTTAAAGACCCATCGGTTAAACTGCTAAATGCTTGAGAATACCATAAAACGATTTTTTTAACAGAGTTTAAAGCTAAGTCAAAGTCAAAATCCGCAAAATATTTATCTAGGCTAGATATATCTCTGCCTGAGTTAATAGCTTGGAAAACAAGAGGGATATTTAAGTTGTTAAAATCTTCTCTAAAACCCATAAAATCTCCTGAAAACCATAATGATATTAGACTTGTAATGCCCCCCATCTGTGACAAATATAACCTTATCATTGATCGCATTAATAGCAGTTAATAATTGCTCAACTTCTGCTTGTGTAAATATTTCAGACATTTTTCTGCTCATCCTTAATTCCTGCCGTTTTTTGTTGTTCATGGTCTTGTCCAATAACTTCTGTAAACCTAACACCAAAACATTCATCAATGACTATAACTTCACCTTTCCCAAAGAGAACATTATTGACAAAGATGTCAACAGGTTCACCCGAATATGCATTCATTAACATCATTGAGCCTTCTTTAACATCTTTAATTTCTTTAAGGGTTTTTACTGTTCGTCCCAATTCAGTAACAACCTGAACTTTTACATTGTCAAGTCCTGTCTCAATTTTAGATTCAAAACGATTATCCATAACACTCTCCTTTTGATTAAGATTTCTATTGGATTCTTTCCCGCCTAATATTTTGGGTAAATATTGCAACAAAGGTTTAAAAAACAAATATGGTAAAAAAATGTTTACAGAACCTTCTACATTATTAATTTTTGCTTCTAATGTTATCCACATCCCCACTTCTTCCGGTGAATCAACAATGATTTTCTGCGGATGGGTTTCTATTGATTTTAAAATAAATTCCAGATTCATACCATAAAGACACCATGCCTTTGCATATTCATCTAACAAAGATTTACTTATATCATCTATAACAGATTGTTCTATTAAAAAACAAGAATCCATTGCAATGACAAAAGAGCGAGGAAGAACAGCAGAATCTAAAACCCCCTGTGTAACTAAAAAGATTGAACCTTGGGGAAAACTACGAACAAACACCTCATAGCTTGCATCATCTATACTTTTACAATAAAAATGTGCTTCTATTTTTTGTGTATAATTAAAAAATACATTTGTCCATGATCTTGCCAAGGTATCATGAATATTTGAAAGTGCGTTTGAATATCCTGTAAATCTATCAGGACGACAAAAATCATATATTCTGACATTACGATTCATTACAAAGTCATCAAGCTTAAAATTTGTCACATTTATTTTTTGTACTAATTCGTTTAATTCATTTTCCGCTATTATTGTTTCTTTCATATTTTCCTCCTCCTATTTTATGCGGCAATAAGTTCATTAAGATAAACAGTAAAGTTTTCTTTATAACATTTATTACTAAGATTCTTTCTATATCTTATATAACCGCACTCTTCATGTGAAAAAAATGGTCCATAATAGTACATTTTCTTATAATTAAATTTATCTAACAATAATTTTGAAGGTTCATTCTTATTGCAAATATCAGCTAAAATATAATCAAGATTTAAAATATCAAAATAGTTTTCTAATGATTTAAGAACTTTAGACATATAACCTTTTCTTGTTTGATTTTTATCAATCCAATATGAAAGAGTGCGAAACTTTAAATTTGCAAAATCTTTTTCTATATAGCCTACTTCGATACAACCAATTATTTTACCTGAAAGAATAATTGTATAGCACATTAAACCACTTGCCTTTAAATAAAATATATAGTCATTGTAATTTTTAAAAGATAAGGAAGAGATGTATCTATGCCAATAGCGTAAATGCTCATAATTATTGTTATAAACATCTACAAATTCATTAAAAAGCTTTGAATCTTTGTTTGGATATAACCGTTTAATTGCTAAACCTTCATCAAATTTAATTAGGTTAGGCATCCTGCTTCTTTTCATTTTCTTCCTCCTGTAGGGTAATCTATGAAAAAGTATATATTACATAAACGGGAATACAAGTACTTATAACTTTTTCTATAGATTAATATATGACATATTTTCGTAATATAGTACAAATTAAAATAATATTAAAAAAAGTTATAAAGACTTGTATTTTGATTATCTAATGTTAGGATTTTTACATATTTTACCTTTGGGAGAAAATTATGCTAATAAAGGAAAAACGCAAAAGAAAGCGTAAAGGAAAGAGTAAGGAATTAAATTTATTTTCTCATATTTCTAAAATAGATGAAATTGCTAAACAAGCTGGTGGTATTAATGATCTGTTTTATGAATTTGCAAACCCTCACCTGATTTGCATAAGTAAATATACCCAAACAAACATAATTGAAACAGCATTATTGTCTATTTTAGTTAATCTTTATAATGGAGATGATATTTCTATATCCAGATTAGCTGCTTTTTTAAAATGCAATATTCTTAATGTTTTATCATATATGGACGAATTTGAAAACTTAGAACAAAAAGGATTAGTACGAATAATAAGAGAAAAAAGAGATTTTAATTGGACTCAAAATGAATTATCTTTTGATATTCGTCTTGAAACTATCGAAGCATTAAGAAAAGGAAATTTTTCTGATTTAAACAATGCAATAAACTTAACAATAGAAGATTTTTTTAAACATATAGAAAGACTTTTTGAAGAATGTGTACAGCGCAGACAAACTTATGACAATACAAAAAAAGCAATGCATAATTTATTACGCAATAACAATCATTTAATATTTGTAAAAAAATTACAAGAGTTGTCATTACCGGAAGACGATTTAATTATTTTACTTCGTTTTTTTAGTTATTTAATAAATGTGGATGAACCAGAGATGGATTTTCATCAGCTAGGTGGATTATATAAACATAGTTCTGATTTTTCATTTAAGAGAAAGCAAATGAGAGGCGGGAATTATATTCTTATTGAAAAAGAATTAATTGAAAATTGCTGTTGCGACGGGTTTAGTAATACTGAGTTATTTCGTTTAACAGAAGCCACAAAAGACGAATTTTTGGTTGAATTAGATAATCCGTTATGGAAAACTCCATTAAAAGGACTAAAAAACACAGATTCCATTGCGGTAAAAAATCTCTATTATCCTGAAAAAACTCAAAAAGAAATTGATGAACTTACAACATTATTAAAACAGGACAATTTTAAAGATATTCAAAACAGGCTTAAACAAAGCGGAATGAGACAAGGATTTGCTTGCCTTTTTCTTGGCGGTCCCGGAACCGGCAAAACAGAAACCGTTTATCAAATTGCCAGATTAACAGGGCGGGATATTATGCATGTTGATATTTCTAATACAAAAAGCAAGTGGTTTGGAGACAGTGAAAAACAAATAAAAAAGATATTTGACAAATACCGCTCTTTTATTAAAAGAAGTCAGATAGCTCCTATTCTCTTTTTTAATGAAGCAGATGGTGTTTTAGGTAAACGCAGGATTCTTAATGAAAACCGCGATGGTCCTGACCAAACAGAAAATGCTATCCAAAATATTATTTTGTCAGAAATTGAAAATCTTAATGGGATTCTTATTGCAACTACAAATCTTGAAAAAAACTTTGACCCTGCTTTTGAACGCCGTTTTTTATACAAAATAGAGTTTAATAAACCGGATGCGGAAACTAGAAAATCAATTTGGCTTTCTATGATTTCCAATCTAAATGAAGATGATGCATTACATTTAGCTTCAAAATATGATTTTTCGGGAGGGCAAATAGAAAATATATCTAGAAAAATAACCGTACATCAGGTGCTTTCTGGGAATCAACCAAACTTGGATGAAATTGTTCAATTTTGTGCAAATGAACACTATGTTAAAAATTCCAAACAAATTGGTTTTACGGTAAGTTCATAGGAGGAGATTATGTTAAAAGCACAGAAAAGAAAATTAACCAAAGAAGAAAAGAAAAATATTATTTTTGTTATAAATGATCTTTTGGCAGAAAAGATGCCGAAAGAAGCTACAGAATATGATGTTTTAATGCAAAAGAAACTAAAGGAATTTACATTGCATTTACTTAAACCAGATGAAATATATAAAGTGGAAGTGCTTTTAGATATGTGTAATGAATATATATCTAGCAAAAAAAGTGGCAATCCAAAAGGCTGTGTTGGAGGACTTGGAATAATTATTATGTATGATATGTGGCTAAATAAAAGCGGTTCCTGGCCTGTTATGGGTAATCCGGAATGGAAGGAGTGGGAAAAATTAAAGGAGAAAAAAATAATAAAGAAAAAAGGTGTTCGTCGAACATCGTATTTATCAATAAAGAAGGAAGGAAATTATGACTCTAAAACAGAAGGTAGAGAAGGATCTCCAGGAAGCTTATAGAACTGGAGTAATTAAAAGTCAGGCAGATAAAGAAAACTTTATCCGTGAAAGGACAGCCTATCATAGGCAGATGGAAAATGCGGCAAAAAAAGGAGGTAAGCTTGCACTTCTAGAATTTTTATGGTTAATAACAACTAAACCATTAAGTATTTTTGATTTTATTTTCTGTCACCCTATTAAGACAATCAAGGCATTAATACAAGCTGCAATAATAGCATTTGTAGTTTATGCAATTATTGTCATTGCAGGCAGCGGCGGTCTAGCAGATGTTTTTAGCATTTTTGTTAAAAAAAGCTAATTATTTGGTTTTGTATAAGGGTTATAAGTATTCCAAAAGCCCTTATACATTTTATAAACCTAAGGAGGATTATATGAACAGTATATTTATTGAAATATTTACGGTTGGTTACTGTCAAGAACCAAGAAGGTAAAGTTATATGGCAAAAAAAAACATGCTTGAAATAGAAAGCTTTGTAGGTGCAGACTTATCCTCTAAAATGCCATCATACATGACTGCAAATATGCTTTATTATGGATTAAACCGCAGATCAATTAAGGATAAATATATTTACGCTGATTTGTTGGAGTCTTGCATGATATTTGAACCAAAAGAACTTAGAGGAACAAAGAAAGATCCGGTTTCAGGATATTACTGGAGTAGGAAAGAAGAGTTTATTGCAAAATACAAATACAAAATTGTATATTCAATAGTAGCTTCAATTTTATCCGGTTCCAATATAGGAATTTGTAATCATATCTTTAGTTCTATGAATAATGAATCAATTTTATCAATATACTTTTTAAAGTTGTTTGGATACATGGAAACAATTTGTGTTTCTATTCATTCTGCAAGAAAATTTAAAAAGAAAATTATAAAAGCTGTACCATTAGACAAGGTAATATTTTTTAACCGCAAGATTAGAGATTATTTTTATTATTTATTAAAAATAAAAGGGGAAATGCAATGAACGCGGTATTAAAAATATTGGATAATGATATTTAAAAGAAGGGTATAATATGGAAATCAAAAGGATTGGTAATCGATTCAAAGAAGGAGAAGGAGAATTAACTCAAGACGAAATTGATGCCCTGCTGACTGGCGTTGATAAAGATATAAATATAAGAATGGATAGAATAATTGTTGTAACAAGTTATGGACATGATAGAATTATTGACAAAATTGCTATCAGTATATTTAATAATCTATCAACTGCTGACTTTTATTGCCAAAATATTAATCACTTTTATCCAAAAAAACATTCATGGATGTTTGCACAAAGAATTGAGAGAAAGGAATCTTATTTTTTATCTAATTTTGTTCCACTATTTTTTGAAGAAACAATTATGGAACTTGAACCGCGCGCCATTCAAAAAGTATTAAGAGAAACAGACAGACAAGAATTTTCCAAAGCATTAAAAGGAGCTTCAGACAGAGTAAAAGAAAAAATATTTAACAATATGTCAAAACGCAGTTCACAATACATGAAAGAAATTGAGGAATATATGGGACCAGTAAGACAAATTGATATTGAAGAAGCACAAAAAAAAATACTAGATGTTGTACATGATTTAGAAAATAGAGGCGAGATAGTAGTGTTACATTATACAGGTAACGGAGAATTAATTGAATGAAAAAAAACAAAATATTATCATGGGGAACATGGATAAGCCCAAAAGGTGAAATTTTTGAGATACCTCTGACACATATTAAGTATGTAATCGATGAACCGGCCCGTTTTGATTTAAATATAAATAAGATAAAGGAAATCTATCATAAGCATAATGAAGGAATTGGGTCTGAAGGAAATGCCAGAGATGAGATTGTAAATCTTCTTATATCTAATGGTTGGATTAGAATAAGGTATTATCCGGATGAATTAATATTTAATGCTCAACTTGTTTCTCTAACACAAGAAAATAAAAATTATTTACATAAATGGGCTACTAAAATAATAAAAAAGCATCCGGAAAAGATTGATTTGCCTATTGAGATTATTGAAAATACTCAAGGTTGTGTCAATTATATTTATATTTTGCGTGATTTTCTAAATAAAAATATTCTATTGAATTCTATAAAAAGAATGCTTTTTGAAGATTCTGTAGCTTATTGGATAAGTCCTAAAGGGGATGTTTTAGGTGTACATGGAAGCCACACAAGTACGGTTATAGAACTCTCAAAATCATTTGGATTAATCAAAAGTGAAGCAGAAGCCTTATTTGCTACAGGTGAAGAACAGCATGTTCTTAAAAGACTTATAGAAGATAATTGGATTAGAATTCGTTTTCAAAACGGTTATTATTTTATTACAGTGAATTTACTTTCTCCTAAATATAAACACTTCCTTAAGGCTTGGGCTTTAGGTGTTCTTAAACTACATCCAAACCGGAAGAATAATGTTATAATTATTGATGAATTTTCTACAAATAAAAATTACAAGATTTTACTAGAAAGCATGTCAAAAAGAAACTTTATCCATAATGATACTCTAGTAATAGATCCTTTATTAGAGCTTGATTATAAAGAATGGAGTATTCTATAAAAATATCATAAACTATTTACAGGAGTAGAATTTGGAAAAGTGAATACCGTAAGCAAATGCGGGGTATCTGGTCTAGCGTAATTTGCAAGGACACCCTGGAAGAAAGCCCTATAGCATACAAGAAGCCTAAAGATGTATTGGATTATATCAGTGAAACAGTCGAGATACAGCAACGGCTTAAACCGCTGTATAACTTTAAGGCTGTTAATTGAATAATTTTTCTTTATGTGCTATTTTATTATAACCCATTAAAACAGAATAATGTTCCCATAAATAATTATCATTTGCAATTTTTCTTATATCAATTGAATTTAATATTTCTGTTGTTATGGGTCTTTTTGAATCCCAAAAAATTATTGATTCAAGAAATATACTTGTATTATTATTTGTTAAAAGAGAAAATATAGTATTTGCTTCAGATTCATTATTACACGAAATAAAATTACATGTATCATCAACCATAATGGGTTTTTTATCAATAGGATATAATATTTTAAAATTGATATTCTTATATAATCCAGAAATAGCTATTTTATAAGGATAAAAACTGTATTCACCTACAGAAAAGATAGAAAACTTTGGTTTATTTTTATAAATAGAACTTTTTCTTTTATTAAAATCAGCTATATAATCATTGAGGTATTGCCATGTTCTTGGATATTTAGTTTTGATATAATCAGTATTTTCACCAACTTGTTTTTGAGTTACAAGTATTTTTTTTCTAACTTCAATTTTTCCGTTTGCAACATCAGAACTTTTTAATAAAGGATATAAAAGAGCGTGTTCTATATCCACAGTTTCTCCATAACCATTTACAAGGGAGTTGTTTTTTATATCAAATTCCATAACTTTAGAACAGTCGTGTTTTATTCCATTTCTCCATTTATAGTTACACTCGCCAAGATAATTATGTGATTTAAATGTATCCATATTAACAATCATGGTATTTTTATATATTCCAATTGTACTTTTATAGTTGCGTTGTTCAATAGAATCAAATACTTTACATTCTTTAGTTGACATTTTTTGCATTGCATCAATAATAAAGAAACAAGCATCAACAGAAGCATTAAAATATTTTTTAGAATCAATAGGAAATATCAATGCTTCATTGTATTGAATATTTTTTTTCCAACAATGCTTTAGTATATTCCTTGCAACGGATGTTTTACATAAAAAGGCAAATACGCATTTATTTATTTTAAATTCTTCTAACAATTTAATGATTATATATTCTGTAATATCAAAATTGCTTTTTCCTGTAATAGCTTCTATACCTCGTAAATTTTTAATGTTTTCTTTTTCCGGTATGTTTGTACTATTAATAGAACAAAGTTCAGAATTAGTTACCCATGGAGGATTACCTGTAAATAAACAAATATCCTTATTGTTAATATTTTCTTTTATTGAATCAATAGAAATAAAAATATCATTATTTATGATACAGATATTCTTTTCATTTATTTTATTTAATAATGCGTTATAATGATCATTATTAATTTCTATTCCTATTGTTTTTTTTGGGTTTAAGGAATCATGTGCCGTTAATAAAACATTTCCAATACCACAGGTTGGTTCAATTACAATATCCGGATGAATATTTTTATCTTTGATAATATTTATCATTAATGAAGATAACTCCAATGGGGTTTGAAAGTCACCAAATTCCTTTTTGTTTAACAATTTATTGTTTTTCATTTTAATTTATCTATCCCCAATACTATTCCTGATTTTTCAATAACTCTGCCATATTGCAACCGCCATTGTAAGGCATTAGATATTGTAAGATAACCTATCTCCGGTCTTTTTTTGAATATTTCATCTGCTAGATTGGATTTTTCAATATCATCAATTGGTAAATTCTTTTCAAAAAACAATGCAATTAAATCGTCTTTATTTCCATTATTATCTAGAATAGAGTGTAGAGATGTAGTTAATTGATAGTCAGCGGTACGGTCTTTGTGGACAAAAACAGAATGGTGTATATTGAGTCTGCTTTTTTTTGTTTTATTATTATCAACTTTTTCATATACAAATATAAGAAGATTATAACCCAGACCATATATTTTCTGTCTTGCTGATTTAAAAGGACATGAGGATTGAGGCTGAGTTATGCTAGTAACTTTAATATCGGTATTTATTGATTTTTCTGGGAAATCTATACCACTAGCTGAATTTCCCTTTGAAAATGTATATTTTTCTTCTAAATACCTTTGAAATTTATGCTCTAAATATGTTCCAACGGCTTTTCCGTCAGTTGAACCAAATATTGATGATTCCTCATGTTTTGACTCCAAAATTGAGAATTTTGAGGCTTCTTTTTTCAGTATTTCAATGGTTAATTTGGACATTTTTACCCCTCAAATAGTAATATAGCATATTGTTTGTAAATAGGCAATAAGAGAATTTTAGGAATATCTATTAACTAAAAGCCTTTCTCTTGATGAGTACCGTAAGCAAATGCGGGGAAACGCTAATGCCACAAAGACTCACGGATAGCTTGTGAAACATCAACACCATGACATTGATATATGCACACTTCTTTATGATTAAGATATATGTAAAGTGTAATTACTTAGAATCAATCTGTTCTACATTAAATCCTAGCGACTTAGCCCTCTCATATATAGTGGGCATAAACCTATAACTCCACCCATAAGTAACTGCATACTTTATATCATTTATCGTAACTGCATCTTCTTCTTTGTGGAAATAAATATAATTATCTCCCGCATCCTTATTAATTCTGATAGCTTGCTCATATAAAGTAATGAAGGGTCTTTTCTCAGAAAAAGAAATACTATCAGGCATAAGTTTATTAAGATCACTTAAATTCCATTCTTGAGAAATACATTTCTTGACCAAAGCTAAAACAAATCTACTATAACCATATTCAACTCCATCTAATTTATAAATCACTGAAGGTCTTTTAGACTTGGAAAAATCTAATAACTTGGAAAAAACCAACACCTGATTATCAGGGTCTGTATAACGATCCAAAAGAACAATAACTAAAGGAATATTATCAGGAAGACTTAAACCATCTTCTAAGACAGCTTTTAAAGAGGAATCTAAATCAGTTCCAACTAAAATACCTACCCAATCAAACCTTGCTTCAGGATCTAACTCCTCAAACCGCTTAGGGCAATTCTCAAGGTAAGTTTTGTTTTCAAAATAAGAAGACAACTGATCATAAGCAGACCTATCTAAAACACCCTTCTTTAACTCCGCTATAGCTAAAGTCCCTTTATCATAAGTTAATAGTAAATCAATACGCCCATGACTAGAATCACCCTTCCTCCATGGTACCTCAAAAGCCTGTATGCGAGGCACATCATAACCTTTTAACTTCAGAACAGACGGATTATCAATTAAATAAGCCTCCATAACGATCTCACTCAAAAATAATTTTTGTTGTAAAACTCTATTATTAATTGACACCTGTGAATTTAATTCCATTACCACACCACCTTTAAATTAATATATAGAATATTCTATCACACCCACAATAAAAAAACAAGGACTTATAAAAAATTAGCTAAGGTTAACAGGCAGAACAGAGAAGTGCTTCATAACCTATGATTTATCCTGCTCAGAGCTAGGCTTTTTGCCTAGAGTAACAAGAGGCTTTAGCTTAGAACGATCAATAGAATTAACATAAACAACACCTTCATTAAACATATTATCGTAAAAAGATTGTAACTCTGGAGATAAAGTTTTGAGATAATCCACTAAAGCAACATTAGCCTCTTTCTCACCTTTAATCATAACAACTCCCACTCCTCTGGGGACAAACTAAGATAGAGTCTTTTCCTTTTCTTGTTCGGCTAAGATAGCAAGCCCAACACGAGAAACAAAATCTTTTTCTTCCTTGGTTAAAGTAGAAGTTTCCTGTATGGAGTTATCTACCGGCAAAGAAGACCACCTCTTATCCATATCAGCAATAATAGCCTCCGCAACTTCCTCGGCATAAGATTTTAATTCCTTTGTTAACATTAACACCGCCTTAGATTTTATATATTATTCTATCATACCCACAAAAATAAACAAGTTTTCTTACATCCATCTAACACCATCCTTACTAATATACAAAGTACCCTAATCACGCTTTGAAATTATTTCTTTTTCTGCGTTAGGACTTTTTTTGATTTGAGAAGACTGTGCCGACTGAGAAACAGAACCGCTAGATTTTTCCAAAGATTTCATGTGAGACAACATAGCTTTAGCACCCTCCTCAAGAGAAGCTCCCTCATAAATAGTCTTCTTCATCTCCACCTCCTCTTAATTTAGATGCAATAGACATGGGTTGAGTTAATGAATCATTACCAGAAGGTGGTTGAGTAGAAGAACCCCAAATACTATTGTGAACAGCATCCGCTACTTCTTTCATAGAATCTCCTTTATAAAGAAGTTTCATATTCTTGTCATAAATTTTCATAAATCACCTCAAATTAAAAACATGATAATCAAACTTGGTTGCCGTAAAATGCTCCTTGTTTTTAGGCACAGACCTAATAACAACTTTATAAAAAATATCTAAAATAAGCAGGCAAAGTAAAAAAGTTTTCATAACTTATGCCTTATCCTGTTCCTCTGGGGACAAACTAAGTTGAACCTTTTCCTTTTCTTGTTCGGCTAATATAGCAAGCCCAACACGGGAAACAAAGTCTTTTTCTTCCTTGGTTAAAGTAGAAGCTTCCTGTATGGAGTTATCTACCGGCAAAGAAGACCACCTCTTATCTATATCAGTAATAATAGCCTTAGCTCCCTCATCTACAGAGGATCCACTATAAATTGAAACACCCTTCATAAATATTATCCTCAATCCATTAGCTATTCTTAACAAGTGTCCAAACATTACCCTTATCATCTAAAAACTCCATAGCTTGAGGCGGGTCAGGGGTAAATATAGTGATAATAATTATAGGGATATAAAAAATAACTATCCCTAATAAAGCATAAGGTGCAGTCCCCATTAAAAAACAACCTAACCACACAAAAAACCAGCCAATAACTATCTTAAGAGGTATAGAGTCCAGAAAAGAACTCCAGCCTTCACTAAAACTACTTTTGGCAATAATTAAAACAAGAAGCGTAATCACTAAAATAGCGACCATAATAATTAAAACCTTTAAAATAGACCAACCTATAAACTTTAAAACCCACATAATATAATCTCCTTTATAAATATATTCTATCTTACCCGCAAAAATAAACAAGGACTTATAAAAAAATATCTAAAATAAGCAGCCAAAGTAAAAAGTTTTCATTACTTATGCCTTATCCTGCTCAGAGCTAGGCTTTTTGCCTAGAGTAATAAGGGGATTCTATAGCTAGCCCCAAAATGATTTCAATTCATTTATTATAGAGTTTATCTCCTTATCAATCTTAATAGATAAAGCCTCTACCTCTTTAGCAAACTCTATAAAATTAGTAGCATCCGCTAAAAGTCTTTCTACAATCTCCTTTGACTGGGGTGAATCCCACTTTATAGATTGACCTTTTGATCGATAATCTAGTACCTTTTGATCGATAACTTGTCTGCTAGAATTTAACTTATCCAACAACTGTCTCCCTTGTGCTTGATACTCTCTAGCACTTTCTAAATAAGATTCTTCCTTAGCTCCCTCATCTACAGAGGATCCACTATAAATTGAAACACCCTTCATAACTCCCCTTATATCTGAATATTCATAGTTATTAGTCCACCTAATGTAGTTCTAATATAAATGTGCCTGACAATATTTGGTATATGCATAAACACATAAGTAAGACTACCTGGGTCTTGACACAGTTCAACACATAAATATTTTGCAGCTTTTGATAGATTAATTAGACATTGTGTTTCATAGTAGGCTTCCATTGTAACATCTGAACCATTCCCTCTAATACGAACCCATCCTTTTTTTATAGCAAAAGCAATAAGATCATCGCCACTAAACTCCGGAGGAATATCAAAAAGCTCTCTATTGTCATTTACAAATTGTTCATGAGATCTATCTAAAAGGATAAAATTTCCTTCAGGAGAAAACCATGCCCCGCTGCCGGAAGCTATAAAATTATTTTGTTCCATACATACATCCTTAGTTTCTACCAATAACTATTTCTCCGGTGTCTTCTAAATGCCGGATAATATCCAGTATTTTTTTCTGTGCACGAATAATATCAATAAGCCGTACCGGACCCAAATATTCCATATCATCTTCCAGCATTTGAATAGAGCGTTTAGACATATTTTGTTTAATTATTTGCAGAATATTATCATCTATATTTTTTAATGCAATAGTCAGTGTTTGCCTGTCAATACTTCTAATAATTTTTTGAATTGCTCTTTTGTCAAAAAAAGGAAGCATTTCTAATTGATACGGTTCAGTTACCCTTTCAATTTCATTTTCATTCACAATTTTAGCACGCATCCATTCGTTTCCTGCAAGAACAAGCCCGTTTATTTTATTGCAATATTCATTTGCTGTATCCCATCCATCATTTTCAAATAGATGAACTGAAACATGGGTTATACAACTATTTTTGCCATACTGTACCATAACAATTTTTGTATCATGGATATTGCGTTTATCCTTTCCTTTGATACTATCTGCTACCCCCGCAAGCAAGGCAGCCACTTCATCTCTTGATAACGGACCATTAGCCATTATTAACCTCCTTAAAACGAGTTAATCTTTTAATATCCCCTGCATTTCCGGTGCATCTAAAGGTTGATCCGTGTAAGAATTCAACAAATAGATTAATAACCTTGTATTTTCTCCGCAACTTAATGATAATACCGCTTCTTTTTTTATTATCATTAACAACTTTGAATACTCGTCTTTTTCTTGATTAATGATGTTGGAAAGAATTTTGTCATTGATACTATAATCATTTCCATCCATTACAAACCGTAAACCATAATTAAAAATTTCACGCTTTTTTTCTTTTTCAACATCTATCTTATCTTCCAATGCCAAAAGCCCTTCACGGCGTGCTATTTCAGAAAAAGTAACTGCTTGTTTAAAAAATTCGTAATATTCTTTTAAAAATTCTTCTCTGTTCATGTTGGCCCTCCATATCTTCTTAAATTGAGTATGATTCTATTCACAATGTTTTTTGCGATTTCTTCATTAATACCGGATCTGACCAGTTCAAAAATAGCTTGCTGTTCTATTATTTCTTTGTTTAGAAGCCTATCACGAATACTATTAGTTACCGATCTGCCAACATAACGCTTATTATTTTCATCAATAAATTCAGGTTCAAATATTGTATCAAAACTATCTCCTTCAAACTCAAATTTATAATCAGCTTCTTCAAGGCTTTTTTCAAGTATTTCTTCAGAAAGAGGTGTTTCTACATACGAATTAAGCAGATGAAACAACAATAATGTATTAATACCCTGTTGAATAGCTATTACCGCTTCTTTTTGTATTGTATTAAATAATGACATATACTTGTCTTTTTCTAAATTTGCTATGTTGGAAAGAAGTTTATCTATTATACAGGCATCAGTCCCATCAACTACTAACCGTAAACCAAACTTAAATGATTCTCTTTTACACCCTTCTTCTTTTTCAATAAAATCTTCCAATGCCAACAAACCTTCTCTTCCGGCTATTCTGCTAAATAATATTGAGCGTCTCACTAGTTCTTTAAAACAATCATAAAACTCTTCTTTATTCATATTTAATCTCCCAATATTGCTTTCATATCCGGCGAATCCAATGGTAGATCCGTATAAGAATTCATCATTAATATAAGTATCCGTGAGTTACAGCCACTCTGAATAGATAACACTGCTTCTTTTTGAATGGTTTTTAACAATCTTGTAAGTTCATCTTTTTCATGATTAATGATGTTTGATAATATTTTATCTATAAAACTATCATCAGTTCCATCAATTACAAATTGCATACCATATTCAAAAATATCCCTCTTATTAATCTTGTCAGAGTGGCATTCATCCTCCAATGCCAAAAGCCCTTCACGCCTTGCTTTTTCAGAAAAGGCAATTGCACGATTCAATACTTCAAAATAAGCTTTTAAAAATTCTTCTCTGTTCATATTACTAATTCATCCTCCCCGCTTCTTGCTATAACAATTTCTCCGGTATCTTCTAAATGCCTAACCACACTTAACATTTTTTTCTGAGCTTCCTCTACATCAGCAAGTCTTATTGGGCCCATGTATTCTGAGTCTTCTTTGAACATTTTTACCCTGCGCTCAGACATATTTTTATATACCTTTTCCAATATTTCATCTTTTGAGCCTTTAAACGCCTTCATTAAAGTATCAGAGTCAAACTCCCTAAATACTTTTTGTAGTGCCCTGTCGTCCAAAGTGAGGATTGTTCCTGTAAAATCATACGGAAGCAGTAAATCAAGCGTAAAAGGGGTGTTTTCATCAATAATACTTGCATAAGCCCAAGAACCTTCTTTTAACTCCATTGAATTAATTGTCCGGCAATACTTGGCCGCATTAGAATCTGCCTTGTAATACCCATCAGACTCTTCAAAAATAGTGACAGACAATTTATCAATTATTCTGTCATGCCCGTGAGTTGTAATAACAACTTTTCTGTTTCTATTCATGGTAACCTCCATTCTTTTTTATTGTATTACCTTATTACCGGAATACAAGTCTTTATAACTTTTTTTTAGAAAGTTTTCTTGTTCTAAATTCACTGAATTCGCTAAATTTTGTACATATTCTGCTGTTGCTGACACATGCCTGCAATGAGCTTTTAATACAGCTTCTATATTTACTACTGTAAAATCTGACACAGAATTAATTGGAGTAAGAATATCTAGATTATTATCTGAATGAGTAAACAATTTATCTTTAGAAATATCCATAATTGTTCCTGTAGTTGTATTGTAATCTGATGAAAGTTCACAAATAAGAACCCCTGAAAAAGTTTGTTTTTTATTTGCTTTTATTAAACTTACAGCCCATGCCCACAAAACATTTTTGTTCCAATTGCATAATCTGTCTAGTTCTATGTGATATACATCTTCCATTGGATTATATCTTATACGAATCCAACTGTCATTTTTTATTAATTCTTCTATTATTATATGCCTAGCTTTTCCTTCAAATCGTAAAGGTTCTTTGTATTTCTTGTATAATGAAGCAATATATTCAATAGATAAACCAAAAGCTTCAGGACAATCACAAACAGCATCAATATGTGTTTTATAAACAGACAGAATCTTTCCATAGGAGTTTATCCAGTAAGCAGGGGAATCATTTATTATTGGAATATTTGAATATTTTATTTTTCCTTCCATAATTACCTCTTTACAATATGATAATCTCTGGCTATATATTTAAAACCATCAAGTTCTTCCGCCAGTTTTTCATTAATTTGTCTTTCTTTTTCAATAAATTTTGAAATTGATATAACTTCATTATTATTTTGAAAACCAAAAAATTGTTGTATTGCTAATATTGAACAATAAGTTAGTCTATGGCAAAGATAAACTGCTATATTGCAAGCTTTATTTATTTTTTTATCATTTTCATTTTTTATTAAAGCATCAGGTTCAAGCTCAAAATAAGCTGCTACCAATTGTTGGATTATTTTTAATGGCTCCATACTATTATGAGCATAATTGTACTCCCAGCCTGCAAAACTACGCTTTATAAGATTTTTCCCTATTTTTTCTGCAGCGACATGCAAAGTTTTATAATTAATATTGCCATCCCAGTAGGCTTTTTCTATAATATCATATCCATGGGAAGGATCAAAAGAACGGAAAAAATCAAAGCTAGATTTATCTGACCATTTCATATACACCTCCAAGAGTAATGAAACTATACCAGTAAAGATTCAAAATACAAGTCTTTATAAAAAAATGTGTAGCTTAATATAGACCATAAAATCATAATATAATACAATTACGAAAAATAAAAAAAAGTTATAAGTCCTTGTTTCCCGGTATATGCTATGTTATAAATATGGTCATAAGAATTTAAGGAGGCAAATTATGTCTTTAAAAAGTGTCAAGATTACAGGAGAAAATGGCGATTATTTCTTACTCAAAGATTTAGAAGGATACGAGGGCAAAGTTAAAAAATCTCTAATAGATGAAAAGGTTTATAGATATGTGAATGGTAATATTGGTATTACCAGAACCTTGTACAAGGAATGTTTTAATAGAATCAATGAAGGCTGGCTTGAAGATGGGAAAAGGAAAAAAAGAGAAAATCAAAAAATAGAAAAAACAAGCAATAAAAATTATGCTAATAAATATATTATTCAATTTGACTACCCGCTAAACAAAGAAGGGCAAGGGGTTTCAATAGAATTATTTAGCGAGGATCATAATACCGCACAAGAGCAGGCATTATTTATTTATAAAAAACAATTTGGAAAAGACGCAACAGGGAATATAATTAAAGTTTTCCGTTATCGTTGGGCTGAAGAAATAAAACTATTCTGCATCAAAAAATATGGAGATGCCTTTCCTGCTGTTATTGATTGTGGGCAAATTAGTTGGCTTGATGTACCGCATTTTTCTATGTCTTATTCACCCATGAGAATGACTAAAATTCCATATTTTTATGTATCTTCAAATAAAAGCAAACAATACTATAATGAGACAGCACCTATTTATAAAATGTTGGCAGAACATGAAAAGATCTATGTAAATGAACAAAAATGGTACAATGAGAAGTTTGAATTATTAAAAAAAATAATGTTAGTTAATAACAGGCAGCTATCACCTAAACAACTTGAATTACTAGGCATCAATTTTAATATTTATGATTTTAAATATCAGGGAGATCCGGAATATCCAGAATTAACAGATTCAGAGAAATTATCTCAGAGTACAACTATATAAATAAAGGATAAATAATATGGCTAAACCGATAGAAGTATTGTCAGATGATGAAATTGGTCAATTGCTGAATGCAATTAATAATGGGGAAATTGAACCTGAAACCCCTGGAATCCGCAAAATTAAAATAGTTGATTTAAAACGACCTGACAGATTTTCAAAGTATATGAAAGAGATTTCAATTATTCATAATACTTTAACAAGATCATGGAATGAATTGTTTAAACAATACAATCTTCAAGACTTGCAACTCCAGGTAGCTTCAATAGATCAGCTCACTTATGATGAGTATGTTCGTTCTACTCCAATACCCACAAATTTAATAGTAGCTCAAGGTATTCTTGATGGTGTAACTATTCCTTTTAATTTTGAGATTGAAGTAGATCCGGCTCTGTCTTTTCTATTAGACTGTTCTGCTGATATGAGCAAATTACTTCTTGATGAATATGCTAAGATTTTGAATAAAAGATATAGCATAAATTTAGAAGTAAACTTAAAAACATTAGAAAAAGATCCACATATTACCAATTTAGATTTGCCGGGAGAGATGGGATTATTGATTACATACGAAAATAATACTAAAGACAAAGAAGGGTTGATGGCTATCTTTTTGCCATATAATTTTTTAAGACCAATTCTTCCGTATTTTTCTAAAAACAAACATGAAAATATACCAAAAATAAACAATAAAAAGGAGAGTGCTTTTATGGAAAACCGTTATATGCAAAAAAAAGAAACAGACCTTAAAAACATGAAAGTTCAAATAGTTGTTGAATTAGGGCGAGGAACTAAAACCCTAAAAGAATTACTTGAAACAGGCGAAGGCTCAATTATGGAAATTGATACTAAATCTGATCAGGTAGTCAGCATCTATGCTAACAATGTTCTATTTGGATACGGAGAAATATGTGCAGTTGATGATAATATTGCTGTCAGATTTATAGAATTAGCTGGCGAAAAAATTATACTTCAGGAATTTGCAGAGTATGAGGTAGAGAAAGAAGTCTAAGACGCGCAGTATTTTTGTAGATAATGATGCATATCTTCTTTTATGTAAATATTCGTATGGAGCGTGGTCTGTTAGGGTGCAGGAGGATTAATATGGGATGGCATACTTTGTGTGAGGGTTTTTGATGTTTGGAAAGCGTTCCCTAAAACAAGGACTCATTTTACAGGGTGGTATGATGAGAAGGTTTTCAATTCCTGTTATTTTATAACCACTTGAATTTATTTGTAAATTATCGTATAGTATAGATGATGCAGGTGGGAGTTGAAGCCCGAAAGGACTTTGTGAATTAACCACGCCCGAACTCCCCGTCAAAGCAACCTTTTTTTCATAAAGAAGGTTGCTTTTTTTTATGAAATTTGCCACAGAATTTATACCTCGATAGAATAAGACATCTTAGCCCTCATAGTTCTCCACATAAATCCGCGTTTCATGTTAACCCCGTCTCACAGCCCCCACTACTAACCGCTTGCCCGTCCGACTGCGAATTCCATAGTCATTATTGGTATTCCCAAAATTACTATAAAAACAAGGTAAATAAGAACAAATAGTGCTCCGCCATACTGCCCGGCCAAATAAGGAAACCGCCAAACATTCCCAAGCCCAACAGCACACCCAACAGAAAGCAAAATAAACCCAAGCCGCGATGATAATTTTTCTCTTTGCATAACTTAGTATGCCATTATTTGGGGGTTTGATCTAGTACTGGAATGATTGTTTTTATGCTTGAGTTTAATTTTGACTGAGTTCTAGTTATAATGTAATTCCATCGATTCGTTTCATCATTGTAAAAATGTTTATAATAAAAATTGTTCATTTTTAGTGTTTTTGAACAGTAATAGTCCGTTTTTGAGTCGTTATTACATATCTCAACAATTATTTTTGATTCTTTTTCTAGTTTTTCTCTGAAAAGATAAAATAAATAATAAATAATCGCCTCTTTTTCTCTGCTTTCTTCCTCTTCAAATGATAATACTATCAAATCTTTTAAAAAATAATCATTGTCAATATAAGAAACAAAGCCTGTGATTTCATTATTCCTGTAGATACATTTTGCGAAATATGCTTTATAAATATTTTTACGGCATATATATTTAATAATAAACAAAAGAGTACGCTTTTTTACTCTTGGTATAATATTACTGTTTATATACTCATATTGAGGATTTTCTTCTATTGGAGTACTTAACTTATTATCTAAATAAAAATACTCCTTCATTTGCAATAATAATTTGTCTATATCCTTCTCGGTTGCAGGGTCTAGATATTCTCTTAAACGCATATTTTATTCCTCCTATTTATTAACACTTGCAATATATTGTTTTGCTTCTTTTGTATTTTTAATAGCAACACTGCATATTTCTTTGTATTGTTTTTTTGAAAACCTTAGATAATTAACATAACGAAGGTTTTTCCCATCTTTAGTTACTGCTTTAAGGCAAAGATTATAATATAAATTTGAAAAAGGAATATCTTTTAATATGTCAAAGTTTTTACTTGCAGCTTTTTTGTACCACATATTAAATAAGTATGGTTTTATTTTTTCTTGATTAATACATTTGATGGTTAAAATGGAATATTTAATTGCAATCATGCATAGTTTTTGATACTGGTCATTGTCAAGAATTTTATCATCTACGGAACTTATTGCATATCCGTTTTTTTCTATGGCAATCCTGCAAAGATTAAAATACTGTTTTGAAGAAAATTGTTCAGGTTTTACATAGCATAGCTCCCATCCATTTTTTCTTAATACCGATGAACATAAATTGTAATTTTGTCTTGTTATATATTTTAATCCAGAGCCTTTCTGGAGAGCTAATTCCAATAACTCTTTTGGGAAATTATCAAGGGAATATAAATAATTTGAATATTTTAGTATGAAAGATTTAGTTAATTCTAACCAGTCTTTTTTTGTTAGCCATAGCTTATCCATATATTTAAAACAATATGGTTCTTTTCTTACAGAAATATAACATAGTTTAGCGTATTGTGATTTAGATAAATATTGACTCTTTACATCTTCGATAGCAAAAGAGTTATTTGAAATAATTTTACTACAGATAGAAAAATATTTGTTATTTCCAAGTTTTTTTTCGTTAATAAACTGTATCAGGTTTGGTATATTGTATTTTACATTTATAGCTAATGTAAGTAAAAGATTATAGTATTGTTCTACGGATAGAAACTCCAATTTTATGTATTTTGTTAATAAAGATTTAATTTGGAATACAGCCATAGTGGTAAATAAATTACAGCAAAGTTCATAATAAAAAACTTGAGCGATTTCTTTTGTATTAACAAAATTCAGAACAGCAGGATGCATTTTTATTGCTTTAATACAAAGTTTTAAGTATTGTTTAGAAGTTAATAAATTATGATTTATGTATTTAAAATTACAAAAATTGTCATCTATTTCTTTAACACATTGTTGATAATATTTCTTTGAGTTTGGTAATATATTCTGTTGTTTTTCGCATATTTTAAGCGCTTTGGGTATTTTCTTTGAAAAAATATCAGAAAGCGAAAATGTTAATTCTTCCATTGAATTAGAAATTCCACCAAAAGCATCTGCAATACTTCCTAAGGTATCATTGATATCTATATTATGATCGTCATTTCGTATATAATTAACTGCTTTTGGATTTTGTTTAGTAGCGACATTACAAATTGTACGAGTTTGTTTCCAGACATATTTTAATTGTAATCCATCTTGCTGAACAGCTTTTAGGCATATTTGTTCATCTTGTTTTCTTAATTTCAAAAGATCGACCTTTTTTTCTTTGTTTTTATTTTTTGTTCTTGTTCTGGGTTCATTTTTTATTTCTATAGCTTTTTCTTTTGCGGCTTTTTGAATATATTCATAACAATATCTATTTATAAAATCACACATATTCTTATTTACATATTTAATAGCTTTAGGATTTTGTAAAACAGCATCTAAACATAGTTCAGGAGTTTGTTTCTTAATCCAACGAAGACAAAGACCATCATTATTAACTGCCCAATCTAAAAGCTTTTTCCAAGAATATTGTGTAAGTTTATTTTGATCTATTATGGAAAAAGTTTTTGGATTCTGGAATATAGCAGCCTTGCACATAAAAAAATATTCATTACGGGTAAAAATAGAAATAGGTATGGATTTAAGTAATAATCCATCTTGCATAAGGGCAGCAATACAAAGATCAAGAGTTGGTTTTTTTATATTTTTAATTGTTTCCGGTTTTTTTATTACTTTTGCAATTTCAGGTATTTCCATATTTAACTCCTTTTTATTTCAGATTTTACAATCTGTTTATTTTCTAAATTAAGCCAAATAAATCCACTATGAGGATGAGTTTGGTTTTCTATTTCTATTTTTAATAAATTATTGTCAAAACAAATATTCTTAATAACAGATAATTTGTTTCTCCAATTTTCATCGTAGTCATGCCCCCTTTGAAAAAATCCTTTGTAGAAATATACTCCAATATTAATTTCAGTTCTATTAAAATTTGAATAATCTTCCTTATATTTAATAATAATATCATCCATGTTATCGTATGAAAATTCATTATAAGAATTAGAAAAATCACTATAAATAATTAATTTTTGATATTCTTCATCTAATCCATAAATTTTATTATTTTGATCTATAAAATATTTAGGATTAAATTTAGAATAATGATGCATAGCAGCATCTACCCATATTATTTTACTGTAATATGAATATACCCAAAATATTATTTCTTGTATCTCATGACCAAAATTATTAGTTTGCTTGAAACAGATAGAATGATAAATGACTTTATCATATTTAGTTTTGTTGCTAAATATTGGTTTTTCCAATGTTTCCCAATCA
>Ga0099364_10002257_pt1 | contig 30851 bp, 27 predicted proteins | sample TergutTh196P3_FD_73070 | JGI IMG/M metagenome (GOLD analysis project Ga0099364, IMG submission 73070) | Microcerotermes parvus P3 segment gut microbial communities from Pointe-Noire, Republic of the Congo - Th196 P3 | ecosystem: Host-associated > Arthropoda: Insects > Digestive system > Gut ...
GAAGGCCGCCGGGGTGGTTTAAACGCGATTTCATCTTCGGTTATTTTTCACCGCTCATGCCGCGGGGGCAGTTACTTTGCAACGCGGCAAAGTAACCAAAGCGCGCCGGGGAGACCCCGGACCCCCATTTCGACAAGTCGCATAGCCTTGTGCCTTTCATCGCGCACGTCATATGCTTTGTCCTATAATCCGCCCAATCGCTCAGCCGAGCCGAGCTCCAGGTCTCGAACGCGGAAAAAGGTATTATGAATAAAAGAAATCAAAGACTTTTCCGCTGTAATTACGTGCGCGGGCGCTTCCGGTGTCGTTCTTTCCTTTAGGTTTGTGCTTACTTGCCTTTGCGGGTTTATGCATACAGGTAATTTTCGGCAACCCCCTGCCCTGCCCTAAATCCTAAAACCTAAAACCTGAATCCTGCCGAAGGCCTTTGGCAGGATTCAGGTTTTAGGATTTAGGAAGGGAAGAAGACGGTGGCTTCTTCCCTTCATTCTCAATTATCAATTAAACCCAGCTCCCGGTTTTCGTCAAACCGGAGCGGGATTACGGTGTTGCGCGTAAGGCGCAGCATCTCGCCAAGGCGGCGTTCCTCACCGGGCATATGCAGGATGTACGAAACGCCTTCCTTCATTGCCCTGCCCGTGCGCCCGATCCTGTGCGTATAATATTCGTTGGAGGAAGGCACGTCGTGGTTTATTACCGCGTCAACATCGTCTATGTCAATGCCCCGGGCGGCGACATCCGTGGTCACAAGTATACGCAGGCTGCCGTCCCTGAACCTGCCCATAACGCTGTTGCGGTCGCGCTGGGGCATATCGCCGTGAAGGCAGTCCGCGTCCATATCCAAACCGGCAAGCTGCCTTGCCAGCGCGGCGGTGGCGTATTTTGTGTTGCAAAACACCATAACGCGGCCGTAGCTGTTTTTTGTGACGATATCGGCAATATCGCCGGGCTTGCTCGCCCCGGTGGCGGCAATAGAATACTGCGTGATTTTCGGCATGGAATGGTCCACCGGCGCGACGGTGATTTCCGCCGGGTCCCGCTGGTACATCCAGCTGATGTCCATGACCGGGCGGCTCATTGTCGCGCTGAACATCCCGAGCTGCTGCATATCCCCAAGCAAGTCGAGGATGCGGGTCACGTCCTTGTAAAAGCCCATGTCCAGCATCTCGTCCGCTTCGTCCAGCACCGCGTATTTTACGTCGCTGAGGCTGACGCTCCGCCGCTTCATATGGTCGAGGAGCCTGCCCGGCGTGGCTACGATTATCTGCGGGCCTTTTTTCAGCTGGTCCATTTGGCGGCGTATCGGCTGGCCGCCGTAAAGGCACGCCGTAACCGCCCCGGGCATAAACTGCGTAAGCTCGCGCAGGTCGTCCGTGATCTGCTGTGCCAGCTCCCTTGTTGGGGCTAAAATAAGGCACTGCGTTTTTTTACTGCCAAGGTCAAGGCGCATCAGCAGCGGTATCCCGAACGCGCAGGTCTTGCCTGTGCCTGTCGGCGCCTGCGCGATGATGTCCCTTCCCTCCAGCATCGGCGGGATGGATTTTTCCTGCACCTCGGTCATATGCACAAAGCCCATTTTTTCCACCGCGCGCAGGATAGGCTGCGGGAAGTCCATTTCACTGTATAACATAATTATGCGGTTCCCTTTTTCCGCGTTTCCCACCTGACCCATAAAGGCGCGGCAAGGCAGATAGACGAATATGCGCCCGCGATAAGCCCAACGGTCAGCGGGAACGCGAAGGATGTGATCGTAGATACATTGAACAGTATCGCCACGACCATTACAACAGTCATGGCAAGCACGGTGGAAACCGTGGTCATGACCGTGCGCTTAAAGCTTTGGTTGATAGAATAATCGACCAGCTCCGGCAGCTGCATTGAGGCGCCTTTGATTTTATTGTTCTCGCGGATGCGGTCGTAAATTACGATGGTATCGTTGATGGAGTAGCCCAAAATCGTCAGAAGCACGGCGATGAAATTCATGTTAAGCGGGATACGGAACAGCACAAACACCCCGAACACGATGAATACATTGTGAATGAGCGCCAGCACCGCCATAACCCCCGCCGACCAGCCGCCGATTGTGCGGAAACGCAGCGCCACATAAATTATCATCAGTACGGACGCCAGAGCAACGGCAAGTATGCATTTCATCAGGAAGCTGTGCCCGATGGACGGGTCTACATTTTTAATCTCCGCGGCTTGGACCGAGTTTGCGGGGAACACCGCCGCTATTTCCGTGTTGATGCGCAGCATCTCGTCGGAGTTAAGGCTGCGGTCACCGGGGAGCGACGCCACATAATTCGACTGCCCGGTGGCGATGTTCTCCGTTGCCTGTACCGCCATAGGGATACCGGCGATTTCATCCAGGCGGCCTTTAAACTCATCTATACTAAGATTGCCCTCGTAAGAATAAGTTATAATCGCGCCGCCGCGAAATTCAATATCCAGGCCTATGCCGTTGATAAACAGCCCTGCTGTAACTACCAGGGCTATTGCCCCGGAAAGTATAAGGCATTTTGTAAGGTTACCTATAAAGCGTATTTTTGGGATCTTCAATGACCTTCACCTCCATAACCGTAGAAGCGGGGATTGCGGAACGGGGCGAAACGGGAGATAGATTTCATCATAAGGCGGTTCGCCCATATACCCATGATGAAGTTTACCAAAACGCCCGCGAGCAAGGTATAGCCGAAGGAGTAGATACTGCCGGAGGCTGTCGGCCCGAACATGAAGAAGAACGGGCGCAGTATTGACGCGAAGAAGCTTCCCGGCGTACCGAACGCGCCCATTAAAATCGCGGCGACGATTATTACGGTGACGTTGCCGTCGAAGATGGCAGTAAACGCGCGGGAAAAACCGGTGGCTATCGCGCCGTCAATTGTCTTGCCGGAGTAAAGCTCTTCTTTGATTCGCTCGGCGGTGATGACATTTGCATCCACGCCCATGCCTATCGAAAGTATAATCCCCGCGATTCCCGGAAGCGTGAGCGTAAACGACGCGAACGCCGGGAAGAAGCCGGAAATCGCCGCGATAATCAGCGATACCTGCCCGAGAAGCCCGAATACCGCGATAATCCCCGGGAGCCTGTAGAAAAACACCATGAGGACCGCAATCCCTATAAACGCGATGACCCCGGCAAGGACCATTGCGTCACGCGCGCCAACCCCCAAAGTCGGGGAGATTGTGCTGTAATTTTCCGTGACCAATCTGAACGGCAGCGCGCCGGCGTTGATCCTGTCCGCCAGCTCCCTCGCGGTCTCGACGCTTTCCATCCCGGTGATGACAGCCTCGCCGTTTGTGATTACGGCCTGCACGGTCGGATAAGAAAGCAGCGTATCGTCCATCCAGATTGAAATAATCCGGCCCTGGAGGCGCGCGGTGGCTTCGGCGAATTTAGACGCGCCTTCCGAACTGAGCGTCAGCTGCACCACGGGGCTTGACTGCCCGTACTCGTTTTGATGATATCCCGCCTCCGCCTTTGCAACATCCTGCCCCTGAAGGATAATCGTTTGGGCGGTGATACCTGCGGGGAAACCGAGGTCGTCAAGCTCAACGCCTTCGCGGAAGGTCAGCAAAGCGGTGTCGCCAAGCTCCTGAATCGCGCGCTCGGGGTCAAAGTCCGCCTCGCCCTCTTTCCACGGGAAGCGCACGATAATGCGGTTTCTGGCAACGTCCGTGTAAACCTCGTAATCCGTGATGTTCAGGGAGATAAGCCGCAGCTTTATGATGGCCTCCGCCCCTGCCATTTCATGCTCGGAGGCACGGTAGCCCTCCGGCGGGCTGAAGGTTACGTCCACGCCGCCGCGGATATCGATCCCCCAGCGGATGTCGCCCGCCCCCTTGATCCAAGCCCTTGTCACATCGCCGTATTGAGTATATATGCCCGTGAACGACAATGTCGAAATCACAAGTATCAGCCCCAGCACAACGAAAAAGACCCATTTGGGTGTTCTTTTCATTTACAGTCCTCCATACAATGCGTAAAACGTACAAGCATAAGTATATGGCAAATATCGCAAAAAGTCAAATACTAGAAGCTGTGTTCATAGCTCAAAGGCACGGAACGGCGGCGGATTTACCGCCGTACTGCGTTAAATTTCCTTGGAATACATGGAGTATTCCTGCGAAAATTTGCCTTGTCCGGCAAAAAATCCGCTCGCCGTTCCGGCACATTTCGCTTATGAACACAACTTCTTTCTTAAACCAACCGGTTCATAATATGCCCCGTGATAAGCTTCGGGTAAAAATATGTGGACTTCTGCGGCATCTTCTCGCCCGCCCCGGCAACCGCGGCGATCTCCGGGACCTTTGTTGGGTTTATCAGGAAAGCGCAGTCCGCCTCGCCGCTGTCCACGCCGGAAACGGCCTCCGACGGGTCGCGCGTATAAATAAGGTTTTTCTGGTTTGCCATATTTTCTTTGTCGATGCTGAGCAGCTGTTCCAAAATCAGCGTATGCAGTATGTTTACATCCAGCCCGCGGTATGCCGCCGATGTGCCCGGCAGCATTGTATCCATCACGGCGGGGTTCAAAAGCGTGAGCAGTGTGTACTGCCCGCCGCAATACAGCGCGAAGGCTTTTTCCCCGCGCTCTGCCGCGCCGTCCAGCTTTGCCCGGAAATCGGATGCGCCGATATCCTCGAGCTTAAAATAAGCCGCGCAGTTTTTCAGCAAGTCTTCGCGGCTGAAATTCTCCAGCCCGCGTATGATTCTGTGCGTCGGGAAGACGACCAGCCCCTCATGCCCTATGTCCACCAGCGTCATCATAACAGACGCGCAGGGATGCCCCGACCCGGGCGTTTGCCCCGCGTCTTTCATATATTTCAGCGCGGTTTCGTAGCGGTGGTGACCGTCCGCGATATACAGCTTCTTGTCCGCAAACAAGGCCGATATCCGCGCCGTTATATTTTCATCTTCGATATCCCAGATACGGTGGACAATCCCGTCCTCGGTTGTAAATACCTCATCCGGCGCGGTTTTATAAAGCTTGTCCAAAACAAACGCGATTTCCCGCTTTTCGTCGAAATAAAGCGAGTAGATGGAGCTGAAATTGCAATTCGTGGCTTTCATTAAATCATAGCGGTCGGCCTTCGCCTTCGACAAGGTTTCCTCATGCGGCAAAACTACGCCTGTTTCAAACGGCTCCAAACCGACGCGGCAGACAATCCCGCTTAGCTTTTTCTTTTGCCCATGTGCTGTGAACTCCTCCTCGTACAAATAAAACGCGGGCTTTTCCGCACAGGCGAGGGTCCCGTCGGCAAGCCAGGCTTGCAAAGCTTCACCGGCGGCGGCGTAGGGATCTTCGCCGTCCTTGGGCAGCTCAAGCCGGATGATGTTGCGTGGGTTTTGCGAAAGATAACCGGCGCGCTCTCGCTCGCTGATTATATCGTATGGCGGGCAGACAAGCTCCGCGAGCGGCCCGGCTTCTTTTGTAAAACGCAGCGCCTTGAAAGGGGATACTGTTGCCATTGTTATGACCTCCACGTATAGGAATTAGGAATTAGGAATTAGGAATTAGGAAGGGAAGAAACTTGTAGGGTCGGGCTTCGCAGGATTTAGGATTTAGGTTATAGGTTTTAGGGAAAGGACGATGCATCAAGTTTCTTCCCTTCCTAAATCCTGAATCCTCAATCCTAAATCCTGCCGTAGGCCCAGTATAACATATTATCCCGGACAGGGCAAGAACCGTATAAATAAAGCTTCTAAATCCCACCGTGCCGGAATATCCTGTAAATGTATTCTAATTCTGTCAAAGAGGTGAGAGATATGTTCATGATGTCGTTCCGTCTGCGGCGAAGCGGGCTTTTGGCGGCGGCGCTGGTGCTGGTTTTTGCTTTGGTGCTGGGAATCCGCGGGATAGGCTCGATCTGGCCCGCCTCGGTGGCGGCGGACAGCACAGGCGCGCCCCCCGCAAAAGCAGGCAAAATCTCCGGCAAAACAAACGAAGACAGGGTAAGCTTCATCACATCCTTTGGTTGGGAGGTGCTTGAGGAGCCGGTGGAGATACTGGAAGTTATCATCCCTAAGGTATTCGATGAAATATACAGAGAGTATAATAATATCCAGCGCGCCCAGGGCTACAACCTGGAGGACCACGCGGGCAAACGGGTAAAGCGCTATTCCTATGAAATAACAAATTACCCGGGGACCGACCAACCCGTGCGCATCAATGTGCTGGTACGAAAGAATAAAATTATCGGCGGGGACGTGTCATCTTTGGATGAAAATGGGTTTATCCATGGGTTTGAGATGAAAACGGCGTGACGGCACTATTTGCTTATCCGGTAATTTACGGCGGGGGCAAGCCCCCGCCCTACCCTGTATCTTTACCTTCCCGAAACCCGAATCTTGGCGTAAATCCCCAAATAACTGTTCAAAACTGATAAATACGGATTTTAAAATTTGGGGATATAGCGGATTGAACAAGGCGCCGATTTGCTGTACAATATTTATAGTATCGGTAAAAATCGGCGTGCGCGCCGCAATATTATAGGAGGTAATGACACATGGCAAATCTTTCGCTTAAAAATTTGTACAAGAGGTTCCCCGGCGGCGTTACGGCTGTCACAGACTTTTGCCTGGATATCGAGGACAAGGAGTTCGTCATTTTGGTCGGGCCGTCCGGCTGCGGAAAATCCACAACGCTGAGGATGATTGCCGGGCTTGAAGAAATCAGCGAGGGCGAGCTTTACATCGGCGATATCCTTGTAAACGACGTTGCCCCAAAAGACCGCGACATCGCGATGGTTTTCCAAAACTACGCGCTGTATCCGCACATGACTGTTTTTGACAACATGGCTTTCGGCCTTAAGCTGCGCAAGACGCCAAAAGACGAAATCAAACGCCGCGTTGAAGAAGCCGCAAATATCCTGGACATAACCCACCTGCTCGACCGTAAGCCGAAGGCGCTTTCCGGCGGCCAGCGCCAGCGCGTCGCGCTTGGGCGCGCAATCGTCCGCGAACCTAAGGTTTTCCTTCTGGACGAGCCGCTTTCAAACCTTGACGCAAAGCTTAGGGCGCAGATGAGGACAGAGCTTTCCAAGCTGCACCAAAGGCTCGGCACCACATTTATTTATGTTACGCATGACCAGGTAGAGGCCATGACAATGGGCGACAGGATCGTCGTCATGAAGGACGGCTTCATCCAGCAGGTCGACACCCCCGCAAACCTATATTCCAGCCCCTGCAACCTGTTTGTCGCTGGTTTTATGGGCTCCCCGCAGATGAACTTCATCGACGCGAAAATCGCCCAAAAAGGCGATGATATCGTCATCGAATTCGGCCAAGGCGGCGTGGAGTACGACATCGCGCTTCCTACCGCAAAAGCCGAAGCCGCAAGGGCATACCTCGGCAAGGAAGTCACAATGGGCATCCGCCCCGAAAACCTGCATGACGAGGAGATGTTCCTTTCCGCCGCGACTACAGGCATCGTTGACGCCGTTGTAGAAGTAAGCGAAATGATGGGCGCGGAAACTTATCTGTACTTGAGCTGCGCCGGCCAGCCAATGGTCGCCAGGGTATCCCCGCGCACAAATGTAAAAACAGGCGACGCGATCAAAATCGCCATCGACCCCACGAAGATCCATATATTTGACAAAGAAACCGAGCAGACAATCGCGAACTAAATTTATGTATATATCAAAAACCCTCCCCAAACCGCGGGGAGGGTTTTTATTTGCGGGATTTGGCGTAGGGGCGGCTTTGTGGTTGTCGGCAAGGAAAAACACCCGTCTTCAAAGCGGCTTGCCGCTTTGAAGACACCCTCTTTAAAAAAGAGGGTACGTCCTACGGTTGTTTTGTGCCTTTTATGTGAAAGAGTAAATCTCGCTGTAGCTTTACCCTCTTTTTTAAAGAGAGTGGAACGGGTGTTTTGCCTTCGGCAGATTTTCAGGTTTCAGGAAATAAGGTTTCAGGAAGGGAAGAAAATTGTCGCGCCGTCCTTTTCCTGAAACCTAAAACCTTATTCCTAAAACCTGCGAAGCCCGGGGTTCCATCCCCGACCGCGAATATTCGAATCGACTTTGACGGTCGGGCATGGAAGCCCGACCCTACCTTTATAATTTAACCTTCTTCGTCATCGTATCCGGGTTGGTTGAATGTGTGACCGCCGTGCCGCTGCTGATGACGCCGTTTTTATACAGCGCAAGCAGGCTTGCGTCCATAGAAACCATGCCGTCCGCGGCCGACGATTGGATCACGGTTTCGATCTGGTGGATTTTTTGCTCGCGTATCATATTGCGGATCGCGCTGTTAACCAGCATAATCTCAAACGCGGGGACAACCGTGCCGTCGACCGCGGGGACGAGCTGCTGTGACACCACCGCTTGCAGGACCATTGAAATCTGAATGCGGATCTGGTGCTGCTGGGCGGGCGGGAAAACGTCAATGATCCTGTCGATTGTGTTTGCGGCGCCGACCGTGTGTAAGGTCGAAATAAGCAAATGCCCGGTTTCCGCGGCGGTCATTGCTATGTTGATGGTTTCAAAATCGCGCATCTCACCGAGCAGGACGACATCCGGCGATTGCCGCAGTGCCGCGCGCAAAGCTTTAACATAGCTTTCTGTGTCGGTGGAAATCTCCCTTTGGGAAACGATGCTTTTTTTATGGCCGTGCAAATATTCCAGCGGGTCCTCCAGCGTGATGATATGGTCGGTGCGGGTATTGTTGATCAAATCAATAAGGCAGGCAAGCGTTGTGGATTTACCGGAACCGGCGGGTCCTGTAACCAAAATCATGCCGCGTGTGTGCCGGGAAAGGTCCAGCACGGTTTGCGGGATGCCAAGCTCCTTTGGGTCGGGCAGGGCAAATTGGACGACGCGCACAACCGCCGCCAAAGAGCCGCGCTGTTTGTACGCGCTTACACGGAAACGCGCAACACCGGGCAGCGCGAAGGAGAAATCGTCGTCGCCGGTCAGGGCTACGCGGTTAACATCGCGGTTGGCGGCAAGAAAGTAGATGCCCTTCACGATCCGTTCGGCCATCGCGGGGTCAACGCGCACATCGCCGAGATTTACCAGCTTACCGTGGATTTTACACGTAAGGGGCTTCCCGGCAACGATATAAATATCGGAGCTGTCCCTTTCCGCCGCGTTTTTCAGCAGTTCGATAATGTCCATTTTGTTTGCCTCCGTAAGTTTAATCGCAAGATTCATATTTGACCGAAAATTGTGAAGCGCAATCACTTGCTTTCTTTTTGCTCCGCCAAAAGAAAGCTACAAAGGAAAACGCAGCTGCATAAGCGCGCTCCGCGACGCATAATTTACTTTCTTTTTGCGCCGCCAAAAAGAAAGTAACAAAGAAAAATGCGGCTCAGGGGGCTGGGGGCCGCTGCCCCCACTCGCCCCCTAAGAACCCCCGCGACCCCCCGCAGAGGCTGTAGAAGCCACACTTGCCAGAACGACAAGTAAAGAGCAATCAATAAAATACATCTGCCTTCCGCTTTCGCCTTGCGAGGCTCAAATGCTGGGCGCGGGGAAAAAGATAATAAGAAAAAGAGATAACGAATTTTTCCCCGCTTTTAAACCTTCAGTTAGTATTGTAGCTTTGTGTCACACTGAAGGGAAGAAATTTATCGCTCCTTCCCTTACTATTTCCTAATTCCTATTTTCTAATTTCTATAAGGAGAAAAATATGGACGCGATCAGCCGTGTGGCCGCAATCATCCCAAAAATTAACACCGCCAACCCGCCCGACTGCTTGGAGGAAATCGCGCAGGCGCTGTCCGAGCTGCCGGAGGGCGGTTTTGATATCGCGGTGACGCCCTGCTTGGCGCTTTGCGGGCCCGGGTGCGGAAGCCTGGGCGCAAACCCCGCGCTCGTGCGTGCCTGTACCGAGGCGTTGGAGGAGGCCGCGCGGCTTACCGCGGGGCAGGACAGCTTTTTTCTTTGCGGGACGATCGCCGATATATGGGGGCAGAATATACCTGCGATGGCTGTGCTTTGCCGCGGGGAGCTTATCGCGCTGATACCGGCGGCGGGGGAAAGCGCGCCGCCCGGGATGATGCCCGCGGACACTGTATTTGCCGCCGGGACAATGCGGTTTTGCGTTGTAAGCTGCGGGCTTGATGATTTGGCGCGGGCTTTCCTTGACGCGGCGGGGACGGGCTGTGATTTAGTTATAATCACAGCCTACGACCCTGTGTGGGCAGGCAGGATAAGCGAGATAAAGGCGCTCTTACAGTCGCTTTCCGCGGCAACGGGATGCGCGGCGGTGCTTGTAAACGGCGGCATCGGGGACAGCTCTTCGCCTTATGCCTACCGTGGGTTTGCGGCGGTTTATGAATGCGGCGAGGAGCTTGCCTTTGCGCTGGGCGAAAACCGCAGTTTTAGCGTCACTGTGGATTTAGACGGCGATGTAATACGCGCGGACAAACGCTCAAAGGCGCTTAAAGAGCCGGTTTGCACCGTGCATCCGCTCCCGGGGCGTTCTGATTTACTGCGCCCGGTAAATAGAAACCCGTTTTTGCCGCAAAAGGACATCCCCGCTTATTTAGACGAATTATTTTTGCTGCAGGCGCGTTCACTCGCGTCACGCATGGAAAATACGGGCATCACAAAGCTTGTGCTGGGTGTGTCGGGCGGGCTGGATTCTACAGCCGCGCTTCTGGCGGGAGTAAAGGCGCTGGAACTGCTCGGGCTTCCGCGTGAGAATCTTACGGGGATTACGATGCCGGGGTTTGGCACAAGCGACCAGACTTATTACAACGCGCTGAGCCTTCTTGAAAATTTGAAAGTAACAAGGCGGGATATCTCAATTAAACAGGCCGTCCGCCAGCATTTTGAGGATATCGGGCATACCGGGGAAAAAGACACCGCCTATGAAAACGCGCAAGCCCGGGAACGCACGCAGATCCTTATGGATATCGCGAATATGACGGGCGCGCTGGTTGTCGGCACGGGCGACCTCTCCGAGGAAGCGCTGGGGTTTGCGACCTTTGGCGGCGACCATTTGGCAAACTACAATGTAAACAGCTGTATTACAAAAACCGTACTGCGGGAGCTGGTGGCGCATTTGGCGGACACGGGCGGTTTTGGGGAGGTATCCGGGGTTTTGCGGGATATACTCGACACGCCTGTAAGCCCGGAGCTTATCCCGCCGGATGAATATGGCGAGATCACGCAAAAAACCGAGGAGATTTTGGGGCCGTATGCTCTCCACGATTTCTTTTTGTATTATTTTGTGAAATGCAGTTTTGCGCCGTCAAAGCTGTACAGCTACGCTTGCGCGGCGTTTGCCGGGGAATTGGAGCCGCAGTTTATCCGCGAAAAGCTGGATATTTTTATCAGGCGGTTTTGTGCCGGGCAATTCAAGCGCGCCTGTGCGCCGGACGCGGCGTCTATTACGGAGGTTAATTTGCTGGGCGTGAATTTTACAGTGCCGTCGGATTTGGACCCGAGTTTTTTGCTGCGCGGCCTTCGGCAGGATTGAGGTTTTAGGAATGAGGATTTAGGAAGGGAAGAAAATTGTCGTGCCGTCCTTTTCCTAAAACCTATAACCTAAATCCTAAAACCTGCCGAAGGCACAACCCCCGCCGCCTGCGGGCGGCACCCCCTTCGTGCGCGAAGGGGGCGAGGGGGGTACACGAAAACATATGTTATGCCGTAGGGGCGGCAATCTGCCGCCCGTATTGTACGATGCGATACGGTGATTTGCGGGCGGGCACGCGGGCCCGCCCCTACGGCCTGCGGCAGGATTGAGGTTTTAGGAATGAGGATTTTGGGTAGGGTCGGGCTTCCATGCCCGACCGTCAAAGTCGAATCGAATATTCGTGGTCGGGGATGGAACCCCGACCCTACAGCACAATGCGATACGGTAATTTGTAAAAATTTTTCGCAAAAAGCTTGACATATGTAAAATCATCGCTTATAATTTAAAAGCTTGTACGAATTCCAAAGACAGCAGGCGGCGCTTGTGCGCTATAATCGGCTTTGCCCGGCCTGCCTAGGAAGATGATGCAAACACAGCGGCGGCTGCGCTTAGTTTTTGTGTGTATTGCAGGGTCTTTCCGATTTGGAAAGGGCCCGTTTTTTAATATTAGGAGGTGAAATGATTGGCGAGTGAAAAAATCCTATTGCAAAAGCAAAAAGCTGTGGAGGCTCTGGCGGAAAAGCTAAAAGGCTCTGTTGCCGGCGTGCTGGCGGATTACAAGGGCATCAACGTGGAAAACGACACCAAGCTGCGCAGGGAACTTCGCGAGGCCGGTGTGGAGTACACGGTCATCAAAAATTCCATACTGCGCCGCGCCTGTGAAGACGCGGGGCTTGAGGAGCTGAAAGCTTACCTTACCGGCACAACCGCGCTGGCGCTGTCCGGAACCGATGCTGTCGCGCCCGCAAAAGTGCTGGAGAAATACGCGTCGGCGTCCAGGGGCGCGTATACCATCAAGGCGGGTTTTGTAGAAGGCGGCGTGCTGGACGCCCCCGGTGTAGAGGCGCTGGCGAAGCTCCCCGGCAGGGAGGAGCTTGTTGCACAGACCTTGCGCGGGTTCAACGCACCGATTTCCGGCTTTGTCAATGTCCTTTCCGGCAATATCCGCGGCCTGGTTATCGCGCTTGGGAAAATCGCGGAAAAATCGGCGTAGCGCCTAAAACCTAACAAAAAAATAATGGAGGAAAATTATCATGGCATCAGAAAAAGTATTGGCACTTATCGAAAGCGTAAAGGCGCTTACCGTACTGGAGCTTTCCGAGCTTGTAAAAGCGCTTGAGGAAGAGTTCGGCGTTTCCGCCGCCGCCCCTGTGGCAGTAGCCGCCGCCCCTGTGGCAGCCGCAGCCGCTGTTGAAGAGGAGAAAACCGAGTTTGACGTAATCCTCACCGAAGCCGGCCAAAGCAAAATGCCCGTCATCAAGCTGGTAAAAGAGATCACCGGCCTTGGGCTGAAGGAATCCAAGGAGCTGGTTGACAACGCGCCCAGGGCTGTCAAAGAGGGCATTTCCAAAGCCGACGCCGAAGCTATTGAAAAACAGCTTACGGAAGCCGGCGCGAAAGTGGAAGTTAAATAAAAAGATAGGTCGGTTTTTTGCGGTACAACATACTCGGAGGGAAGTGCGGTCTTGGGTATGACAGATTTGCAATTCAAGGCTTATGTACGCGCATTATTATCACGCTTAGAAATGGCTAAACGCCAAGGCGACTGGGGATTGGTAGCAGAACTAATCGCAGAGCTGCAGAAAGCGTTAGAAGACTAAGAGGATAACCTCAAAAAAATCCCCCGCGTGAAAATTTTCATGCGGGGGATTTTTATCTTCATTTAACAAAAGCCGGTTCTGATTTCCCGCCTGTGATTACCGGGAGCTGTGCGGGTGCCGCCCACTTTACCGCGTTGATGATAACCTTTTGCACATCCTTGTGGAAATAATTCGGGAAGGATTCATGCCCCGGGCGGAAATAGAAAATCTTGCCCATGCCCCGGTGGAAGCAGCAGCCGCTGCGGAAAACCTCCCCGCCCTCGAACCAGCTTATAAAGACCAGCGCGTCGGGTTCCGGGATGCCGAATAGCTCGCCGTACATCTCCTCATGCTCGATCACGATTTTTTCCGGCAGGCCGTCCGCGATCGGGTGCGTGGGGTCTACCAGCCAAAGGATTTCTTTGCCGCCGTCCTCGCGCCATTTCAGCTCGCCCGTGTTTGTCCCGCAGATACGCCCGAAAATTTTGCTGGCATGGCCGGAGTGCAGGACAATCAGCCCCATGCCCTGCTTTACGCGCTTATGGACCTTTTCAACAACATCGTCGCAGACCTCGCCGTGGCGCATATGCCCCCACCAGATGAGGACATCGGTGCTGTTTAAAACTTCGTCCGTCAGCCCGTGTTCAGGCTCCTTTAGCGTCGCCGTGCGGACATCCATGCCCGCCTCTTTCAGAAAGCCGGCAATACAGCCGTGGATGCCGTCGGGATAGATTTTCCCGATAGCGGCATCCTCCACTTCGTGGAAATACTCGTTCCAGACCGTGACACTGATTTTTTTCATGGGGACAACTCCTTATAGAAATTAGAAAATAGGAATTGGGAATTAGAAAGGGAAGAAGCGGTAAGATTTGTGCCTATTTAGAACCACCCCGTCAGGCTACGCCTGCCACCCCTCCAAGGAGGGGAATAAGCAACAAAGGCAAGTAAGAACAAACCGAAAGTAAAGAGCGACACCGGAAGCGCCCGCGCACGTAATAACAGCGGAAAAAGTCTTTGATTTCTTTTATTCCTAATACCTTTTTTCGCGTTCGAGACCTGGAGCTTGGCTCGGCTGAGCGATTGGGCGGATTAAATAACTATGCTTATGACATGCGCGATGAAAGGCACTAAGCTATGCGGTTTGTCGAAATGGGGGTCCGGGGTCTCCCCGGCGCGTTTGCTTCTTTGCGCGAGCAAAAAAGAGCCTCCGCGGCTTGAGCGGTGAAAAATAGCAGAAGATGAAATCGTATTATAAACCACCCCTGTCACTTCGTGACATCCCCCTCAAGAGGGGGACTTTGCCTCCCTCTCTGAGGGAGGTGGCGTCCGCAGACGCCGGAGGGGGTTACGGGCGGCAGGTTGCCGCCCCTACAGCCTTCGGCAGGAATTTGGGTTTTAGGACCCGGGATTTAGGAAGGGAATTAAGGGCGGGATGACCCCGCCCCTACGATACAATTTTGATGATTGTCGGTAATTTCGGGACGCCCGGTGTGCGTCCCCTACACATCCATTTAATACGGTTACGGAAATACCGGGAGCGCTTCATCCTCATAGTCTATCCACAGGGGTAGAAGGACTCGAACCCTCAAGAACGGTTTTGGAGACCGGCATGTTACCATTACATCATACCCCTAAAGCCTATACAGTATAGCACAAAACATTTTTCTTTGCAATATTAAATTTATCGGTTTGCCTATTTTCACAGCTTAAAATTTATGGTATTATATATTTAAACTGATGTCTTTGGAGAAAGCGTATGCAGTTCCCCCCGTTTTTAAAGGCATATAAAGCCCTGGAGCATAAAAAAAAGGCGGAATACGCCTGCCCCGGGGATGCAAGGCTGTCGTTCCCTGTTGTGGTAAAACGCGGGGGGCAGCTTTACGACGGGCTTTTTTCCTATTTAAACGGGGCTTCCCCGGACACCGCCCCGCGCCCGTGCGGCTGGCTTCTGCTGTCTATGGAGGACGGCGCGGTCAAGCTGGCGGCGGACTGTGCGGCTGTAGATTTTATGAACACACAGCAATACCCGCTCGGCGCACAAGTTTCCATGAAACTGCCGGAAAGCACGGACCTTTCCAAAGTGAAGCGCCTTGCCGCCGAGCTTTTTGACGCCTACGACGACCTTAGGGAATTTGTTTTCAGCGAAAACCTGAGCCGTGACCAGGTTGCGGCGATAGTGCGCTACAAGGACCTGTTTATGCGCCTTTGCCCAAAAGGGCAGTATGCATACTACCACGGGCTTTCCCCGGCGTTCTTCGGGTGGCTGCGGCTCCCGCTGCCGGAAGGCCCGGGCGGGGCGGCGCAGGAAACCGGGGACGATATGCGCGATTACCAGTACCAGCTTATAATACTCGAGAACCTGCAGCAGCTTGTAAAGCAGTTCCAGGAAAAAATCGCTGTGGACGGGCATAAGGAGCAGCTTTTTGACGAAATGCACCGTCAGGCGCAGGAATACAAAAACGGTATGCTCGAAAGCCTGACAAAGCATATTGAGCTTGATGTAATACAGCTTATGGACCAGCTCGGGAAATCGCTTTCGGCGTTTGAGGGCAGGGAACACAGCGCGGGGCAGTCGCAGAAGCTTCTGGCGCTGCTGGAGGGGACGAGGACCGACCTTGCCGATATACTTTACAGGCAGGGCGTAGACCCCTACACAGTCCCGGGGGACGAGGTTGACGTATCCCGCCAGAACACGGTTTCTACAGTAAAAACAGCCCGCCCGGAGCTTGACCGCAGGATATGCGCGCGCCTTGCCTCCGGCTGGAGCAAAAACGGCCGCGTAATAAGGCCGGAGCGCGTTTCCGTGTATGTTTATGAAAAATAATTCTCAATTATCAATTAAATAAGAGGTGTGCCGTATGAATAAAGTATTGGGGATCGACCTGGGGACGACGTATTCCTGCGTGGCGTATATCGACGCGTCGGGCAAGCCCGTTGTGCTGAAAAACGCGGAGGGGGAGCTTACCACGCCGTCTGTGGTGTTCTTTGAATCACCGGGCAATGTGGTGGTGGGCACGCCCGCCAAGGAGAGCAGCAAGCTTTACCCGGATGAAGTTGTCGGGCTTGTAAAGCGCAGCATCGGCCAGCCGGGGATCGCGTGGGACATACATGGGGCGAGCTTAACGCCGGAGGAGGTTTCCTCCTACATCCTCAAAAAAATCGTCGGGGACGCGGCGGCCGCGCTCCGCGCCGAAAACTTATTAGAGCCTGATGAAGTAATACGCGATGTTGTGATTACCTGCCCGGCGTACTTCGGAATAAGCGAGCGCGAGTCCACTTCCAAAGCCGGTGAGCTGGCGGGGCTTAATGTCCTGGGGATAATAAACGAGCCTACCGCCGCCGCGATAACATACGGCATCACGGGCATGATCGAAAACAAAGTCGTATTGGTGTTCGACCTTGGCGGCGGGACATTCGATGTAACAATGATCGACATCCAGCCCAACGCCATAAAAGTAATATGCACAGGCGGCGACCACTCCCTGGGCGGAAAGCTCTGGGACGACAGGATCATCGAATATGTGGCGGCGGAATACGCCCGCCAGACGGGGAATACCGACGATATTCTCACCGACCCCGAAACTCTCCAGGAGCTTTCGCTTTCCGCCGAGCGCGCAAAGAAGATGCTTTCAGCGCGTGAACGCGCCCCGATCGCGATAAATTACGCCGGGGAGCGCGCGCGGGTTGAGCTTACCCGCGAGCAGTTCAACTCCCTGACCGGGGATCTGCTGGAGCGGACAATGCTGCTGACGGAGCAGATGCTTGAGGACGCGGGCGCAAAAGGCTACAGCAGGGGCCGCATAGACGAGGTCCTGCTGGTCGGCGGGTCTACGCGTATGCCGCAGATTACGGAGCGGCTGGAGGCGTATCTGCGCATCCCCGTGAAAATCTACGACCCCGACGAGGCCGTCGCGAAGGGCGCGGCGTATTACGCGGACAGGCAGAGCTTCTTCGCCGATGTGGTGGAAAAATACTCCGAGCAGACAGGAAGGGACGAGCAGGATGTCCGCCGCGAAATAGACGAAGGCGCGGCGGATATAAAAGAGCTTGCCCGTGCGGTAGATATGGAAGAGGGCGAGGGTCATTCGGCCGCTGCGTCCATCGGCATTGTAAACGTGACAAGCCGCAGCTTCGGGACCATCGCGTTCGAGAGCGTTGGGGCAAGCGAGGAAGAAGGCGGCGAGGTCCTCTATAATATGATAATCAAGAACACCGAGCTTCCCGCAAGGGAGGTCCGCCAATTTTATACAGTTGCCGAAAACCAGCGCACTGTAAGCATCCGTGTGCTGGAATCGCTTTCGGGGGAGCGGCACGGCGCTCCCGGGGAAGGCACGGAAATCGGAGAGGCTGTCCTGGAGCTGCCGGAGGGCCTGCCCGCGGGCTCCCCGGTGGAGATTGAGTTCAGGCTAAACGAATCCGGGCTGCTGGAGCTTCGCGCCGTGGAAACCGCGCAAAACCGCGAAGTGAGCGCGCGGTTTGAAACCGTGGACGCGATATCCGAAAACGCCTACGCCGAGGCCAAGCGGCGGCTGGATGAGACGAATGTGTAGTTGAGAATTGTGAATTGATAATTGAGAATGTAAGTGCGGGGAATAAATCCAAAAGGGTGAAGTGGAAATGGATGATATATCTGAAAGCAAGCTAATAGCGTTAAAGCCGCTTCTTTTTGCGTTGGCAAATGAATCTGTCGTAATCGAGTGGGACTTAACCGATGAGGAACGCGTTTCAATTATGCAAGGCATGGCGGCGTATGAAAAAAATCCGGAAAGTTATATACCGCTTGACAAAGTGATGTAATCACAAGTTTCGCGATTGCCCCGGAATGTAAAATGAAAAACCCGTGCCTACAATATGCCCGTTTCTTATTGTAGATTTGCACAGCCCAACCGCTCATGCCGCGGGGGCAGTTACTTTGCAACGCGGCAAAGTAACCAAAGCGCGCCGGGGGACGCCCCCGGACCCCCGCTCCGACAAACCGCATAGCCTTGTACCCTTCATCGCGCACGTCATATGCTTTGTCCTATAATCCGCCCAATCGCTCAGCCGAGCCGAGCTCCAGGTCTCGAACGCGGAAAAAGGTATTAGGAAAAAGGGATTATTTAAAGGCTTTTTCCGCTGTAATTACGTGCGCGGGCGCTTCCGGTGTCGCTCCCTATTTTTTGGCTTACGCCTGCTTGCCTTTGGTGCTTTGTGTCTATCAAAACTGCACTGCTAACTGAAGGCTTAAAAAGCGGGGAAAAATGTTTATTTTCTTTGTTACTTTCTTTTTGGCGGCGCAAAAAGAAAGTAAGTAACCCCGCTTCGTATTATACTAAGGCTGCAAAATTCGCAGTAATATAAAATCCGCGAAAGAGGAAAATATGGACGGCATACGGGAAAATTATTATGTCCTGCTGGATCTGGCCTTTGACCCGCCGGTAACGGACGACACCGCAATAAAGGCCGCGGTCCAAAAGAAAAAGCAGGAATGGATACGCTTGCAGGACACACCGGGCAGGCGTAGCGTTGCTTTGCACAATTTGGGGCAGATCGCGGAAATTGAGCGCGTTATGCACAGCCCCGCGCTTAGGGCCGAGGAGGCCGTTGGCGCGATAGAGCTGCGCGCGGATATGCTGCGCCAGTTTGAGGCGGAGCTTCGCATTTTGGAAAGCAAGCGGCATATAACCCCGCGGGAGGCGGCTTCGCTTGCTGTAAAGTATTCAAGCTACGGCATCCGACGGGACGATTTGGACAATTTGGCGCGCGTGCCTGTTTCCGAAACGCCGCCCGCCGAGGATGAAGAGCAAGGCGAAACAATGGACAGGCTTACAGCCAAAACCGTGCGGCGCAATTTGTCGGTGCTGGGGCTTGGCGACCTGTATGCCTTTTTGGACCTGCCCGCGTATTCGTCCATCAAAAAGCTTTGCGACGCGGCGGAGGAAAAGCGCCGCGGTGCAACGCAGTCCGGCACAAAGACCGCCTATGTTAACGCCGTGCAGGAGCTTTCGGGTATCTGCCTGCAGCTGTTTGCAAGCTTTGACGCAAAGCAAAGGTATGACCGCTATCTGAAAATAAGCGCATACCCCGCCGTGGGGGATTTGATTGACGATCAGCACAACCGCGATAAATTTATCAGCCCGGACGTAATGCTTCGCATTGTAAACTTCGCCGTGGAAAAATATGCCTGCCGCGTTTTGGAGGCGGAGGAGTACATACGCAGATACTGCAAGGCGTATGATATCCCGATAAACACGCAATCCCGAATGATTGAATGCCCGAATTGCCAAAATAAAACCGACCGTGACGCGGCGGTCTGCACGGTTTGCGCCGCGCCGCTGAAGGGCGAATGCCCCGGCTGTGCGACGGCTTTTGAGGGCGGGGTGAACGCCTGCCCGCAGTGCGGGTTTTCTATCGCGGAGATGGGCAAGGCGCGCGCTTACATGGACGACGCCGAAACCGCGCTGATCGAAAGCAACTGGAGCTTGGCCCAGCGGTGCATCAGCTACGCGCGCAGATACTGGCCGGGGCATCCCGCGCTGGATTCACTGCTGCGGCGAGCAAAGCTGCTGGAGGACCGATATTCGTCTTATGTTGACAACATCGCGGACGCGGTGGACCACTGCCAATACTACGCCGCCTTGGAGATGATTGAGGAAGCCGAAAACAGGCGGATACGCCTTCCCGCTTCGGTTACAGGCCATGTGCGGAAAATCATCGGGGATTTTGAGGTAAAGCTGGAGGAGGTCCGCGCGTCCGGGGCCGGAGCGGCGGATTACAGCACGCTCTACAGCATGATGGCCGATATATCCGACAGTATTGAGCTGAGCCGCCTGCTCGCGGGGTACCCGCCGGAGCCTGTGGAGGATCTGAGCGGCAGGGTCTTCGGGCGGCGTGTGCGGCTGGACTGGACAAAAAGCCCTGCCGGCGGCGTGATAAGCTATACGCTTGTACGCAAGGCGGACAATAGGCCGCTGACCGCCTATGACGGCGAGATACTCTACGAGGGCATGGCAAATTCCTTCGAGGACAAGACTGCCCCGCCGCTTCAGCGTTTTTACTACGCGGTATATGTAAAGCGCGGCAACGCGTATTCAGAGGAAGGCGCGGTTTCCGCCTCAATACTGATAATACCGGAGGTTGAGAACCTGCGCATGGTGCCGATAGACGCGGGCGCGCGGATAAGCTGGGATTTCAGCCCCGATTTGCGCGAGGTGCAGATTTGGCGCAAGCTTGGCGGCGAGCGCCCCATGACAAAAGGCGACGGCATTTTGCTGGAAAATTCGCGGCTGGACGGGATATCCGACAGTAAGCTGAAAAATGACGTGGAATACTGGTACTACATCGTGGCGGTTTATATAGTGGACGGCCTCAGGGTGTTTTCAAAAGGCGTCTGCGACAGCGTTGTGCCGCATAAACTGCTCGCGCCTATAGACCAGCTGGACATCATGCGTGTGGAAGACCAAGAGGATGTGTATGTCGTAAACTGGCACACCGGCCAATATGCCGATGTCCTGCTTCTGGCGTCGCAGAAAAAGCCGGAATTCCAGATAGGCGAAACTGTCCCCGTGGCAGAGCTGATGGAGGATTTCCGCAATCTTGACATGGAGGCAAAAACAGCAACCAGCGCGCGTGTAAGATGCCAATTTTCCGGCGGGCTGTATGTATTCGCGGCGGCGGTTTCGGGCAAGTACGCGACAATCGGCGGGTCGAAATACATCATAAACGTCCCCGATGTGCAGGATATCAGCCGTGATGTTTTAGGCAGTGACGTGGTTTTTAATATGAAGTGGCCGGGCGGCGTGGACGAGGTGCTGGCGGCGTGGCGGTTTGACGCTTTCCCGAAATCCCCTGATGAGCCGGGGGCGGCGTTTATGTCCTGCACACCGGAGCAGTATGGGTATGACGCGGGGATGGTCCTGCGCGAGCCGGAGCAGAACCTGTATTACATGAAATTTTTCGCCGTGTTTACGTCCCCTGACGGCGAGAAGTTCTACTCCCCCGGCGTTGAGGTCAAGGTTGACCTTACCCCCATGCAGGAAATACTGTATGACCTGCGCTACACGAAATCCTTCTTCGCGGCGGCTTATACAGTTACACTGAGCATACGCTCCGAGGATGAGTTTATTCTGCCCAAGGCTGTCATCGTGGGGAAAATCGGGCGGCTGCCGCTTCGCAAAACCGACGGTATGCCACTGTTCGAGATTGAAAAGGAAACCCGCGTGGGCGCTTCCATCACCTACGAATACCGCACGAGCCTGCTGCCCAAGGACCTTTATGTGAAGATGTTTTTGCGGGACGACGCGCTGTACGGCAAATACAGGCTGCTGCCTGTGTCTGATTTAAGGCTGACGTGATAAATACTAATTCCAACCCAAATGTCAGCCAAAAAATCGCTCAAAAATCGCATATACGCAACGATTTTCGACCGATTTTTTGGGACATTTCTAACTGGAATAAGTATTAGATAAACCGATATATTTGCGGAGGTGCGGGCTATGAAGAAATATACATTTTCTGTACTGATAGAAAAAGACGAAGACGGCGACGGGTTTATTGCAACAGTGCCGGAGCTGAAAGGCTGCCATACCCAAGGCGATACGGTTACTGAGCTTTTGGCAAATGTAAGGGAAGCAATCGAGCTTTGTGTTGAGGTTGCGGAAAATGATAATATTGATGTGTTCAACAGGTCGTATTACCAAACACAGACTGTGGAGATGGTAATATGAGCAAATTGGCTTTAGTGAGCGCCAATGATATGTGCAAAATACTAGAAATGCATGGAATGAGAAAATTGCGGCAAAAGGGGAGCCACGCATTTTATTTAGGCAGCGGCGGTAATATGACTGTTGTACCGATGCATACCGGCGATTTAAAGCGTTCGCTAATCCGCCAAATCATTTCCCAAGCGGGAATAAGTATCTCTGAATACGAAAAGCTTCGTAATGATGTTTGAGTCAATATGCTTGACACCCGAAAGGACAATCGCCATGCCAACCAAAATGATCACCTGCCCCAACTGCTTCAGGCGCAGCGCGGCTGAGGAATACCATTTTTCCTGCACTTTCGCGGATTGCCCGAAAAAAGGCGTTATTATAGCGCCGGGCGATGTTGTTTACGATTCCGGGCGGCCTGTCTGCCCCGAATGTAAAAGCGGCCTGAGTGAGCGGCTTTGCCCTTCCTGCGGCTATGCCGTTACCGAGGAGAGCGAGGATGTGCCGTCTGTCCCCATCTCAATTGTCGGGGCGGAGGGCAGCGGCAAGAGCAATTATCTTTCCGTGGCGGTGGACCAGCTCCGGCGCGTGATGTCCAAAGCGTATGACTGCTCGCTGTATCCGCTCGGCGGGGACGATACGATAAGCCACTATGACAGCCGCTACTATCGGCCGCTGTTTGTGGGCGGGCAGTGCCTTAGTTCAACGCGGCAGGAGGAGGTTGTCCCGCTGCTGTATTCGCTGATATTTTCCGGCGTGCCGACAGCGGGGCGCAGCTGTAACCTTACATTTTACGATGCCTGCGGTGAAAATTTTAAAAGCGAGAAGATAATGGCGGATTATAACCGCAGCGTGTACAACTGCAGGGGCATACTGTTTTTTATCGACCCGTTCCAGATACCGGCGGTGCGCGAGCAAGTAAAGGCAACCGGGAGAACTGTCGGCGGGGAGGACCCCGGCACGCTGCTTTCACGCACAATACATCTGATCCGCCAAGGCGAGGGCAAAAAAAACATAAAGCGCAAGATAGATATACCCATCGCCATATGTATCACAAAGATTGACGCCGTGCGCCCGCTTTTGGATCCATCCAGCTTTTTGCTGTACCCATCGCGCCATTTAAAAAAGCCGCGGTTTGACCTGCCGGATTTCGGCAGTACGGGCAGGGAGGTGCAAAGCCTGCTGGAAAGCTGGGCGGCCGCGGATATCGTAAAGCTGGCAACATCCCATTTTTCGGATTGCGGGTTTTTCGCCTTAAGCTCCTTGGGTTCGCCGCCGGGCGAGAAAAACAATATTAACCATCTTGCCCCGCACAGGGTGCTGGACCCGTTGCTATGGGTGCTTTGGAAGAACAGGGTTATCGCGGCGCAGTGAGTTGGCGGGCCATTGAATATGCTGTCACGGCAAACGCATGAAAAAACGCACAAATCTACAAAGGCAAGTAGGCGCAAACCTAAAGGAAAGAGCGACGCCAGGCACAAATCTGCGCACGTAATTACAGCGGAAAAAGTCTTTGATTTCTTTTATTCCTAATACCTTTTTTCCCTAGCTGAGCTACGCTCAGCTTACGAGACCCTGGAGCTCGGCTCGGCTGAGCGATTGGGCGGATTATAGGACAAAGCATATGACGTGCGCGATGAAAGGCACAAGGCTATGCGGCTTGTCGTAGCGGGGGTCCGGGGTCTCCCCGGTGTGTTTTGTTTCTTTTGCACAAGCAAAAGAAAAGCCTCCGCGGCTTGAGCGGCCTTCGGCAGGATTTAGGTTTTAGGATTCAGGATATAGGAAGGGAAGAAAACATAAGTTTCGTCCTTTTCCTAAAACCTGAAACCTAAATCCTAAAACCTGCGGCGCTATGCGCCGCCAGCCACCCCTCCAAAGGAGGGGAATTTCGGGCGGCAGATTGCCGCCCCTACGATGTAATAATGTTGATTGTTTGGTAATTTCGGGATGTCGAGGACGCCGTCCCCTACAAGGTTATATGTATTTTACAGTTCATGCGTTTACCGTGTAAAAATTGCGGTTAACGCCGAAATATGGTAAAATTTTATGAGAAATAAAACACGGAGGTACCAACATGGATTTTTTCACCGTTATCGAAAACCGACACAGCTACAGGGGGGCTTACACCGACAGCCCTGTCCCGAAAAGCGACCTTGAGAAAATCGCGGACGCGGGGCTGCGCGCCCCGTCCGGCTGCAATGAGCAGACCACTAGCTTAATTGTAGTGACAGACGCGGCGCTCCGCGAAAAAATCGCGGGTGTGCTTGACCACAAATCGGTGCGCAGCGCCCCCGCGCTGATTATTGTAACCACGCGGTACCACAAATTCGATTTCGGCCTTGCCTTCGAGCTGGAGGATTACGCCGCCGCAGTGGAAAACATTTTGCTTGCCGCAACGGCGATGGGCTACGCGTCCTGCTGGTTCGACGGCATGGTGCGCACAGGGGGCCGCGACAAAGCCATCGCCGAAATTTTGGGCGCGGCGGAGGATGAAAACGTGCGCTGTATCCTGCCGGTAGGCGTGCCCGCGCAAATCGGCAAACAGGCGCCTCGCAAGCCGTTTGACGAGCGCGTGACGTGGAAGCAGGGGTAAAAAAATGGCGGTAAAATATATTTTTGTAACAGGCGGGGTTGTTTCCGGGCTGGGCAAGGGAATTACTGCGGCTTCTCTGGGGCGGCTGCTTAAAGCGCGCGGGTACCGTGTGACAATGCAAAAGCTGGACGCTTACATCAACGTGGGCCCCGGCAACATGAACCCGATCCAGCACGGGGAGGTTTTCGTGACCGACGACGGCGCGGAAACCGACATTGACATCGGGCATTATGAGCGTTTTATCGACGAGAACCTGTCTGTAAACGCGAATGTCACCATGGGTCAGATTTATTCCACCGTGATGAATAAGGAGCGGCGGCGCGAATACGACGGCGGCACGGTGCAGGTAATCCCGCATATCACAAATGAAATTAAGGCGCGTGTATACCGCCTGGGGAACTCCGGCAGGACGGATATTGTGATAACGGAGATCGGCGGCACGGTCGGCGATATCGAATGCCAGCCGCTTCTTGAGGCGGCGCGCCAGGTACTGAGCGAGGTCGGCCGCGAAAACTCCATGCTTGTACACGTAACGCTGGTGCCTGCAATCCCCGGCTCAACCGAGCTTAAATCAAAGCCGTCGCAGCACTCCGTAAAGGAGCTGCTGTCGATGGGCATACAGCCGAATGTGATCGTATGCCGCTCGGACGACCCTATCCCGGAGGATATGCGGAGCAAGCTGGCTTTGTTCTGCAATGTGCGGAGTGAGGATATAATCCAAAACCTTACGGTCAGCCCGCTTTACAAAGCGCCGCTGAAGTTTGAGGAAAACGGGCTGGCAAGAAGCGTTTGCCACCATATCAGGCTGGAGCGCACCGACGCCGACCTTGACGCGTGGAAGGTCATGGTCGAGAGGATGGAAAACGCGAAAAGGCAGGCAAAAATCGCGGTAGTGGGCAAATATGTTGAGCTGCCGGACGCATATCTTTCGCTTCTTGAGGCTTTGCGCCATGCCGGGGTGACAAACGACGCCGCTGTCGAGGCAGAGCTAATAGACTGCGAGCTGGTCACGGACGAAAGCGCCGCGGGGATACTGGCGGGCTGTGACGGGATTATCGTCCCCGGCGGCTTCGGGCAGCGCGGCTGTGAAGGGAAGATCGCGGCGATACGGTATGCGCGCACACAGAAAATCCCGTTTTTGGGGATATCGCTTGGTATGCATCTTGCCGTGGTCGAATATGCGCGCAGTGTACTTGGCTTCGCGGACGCGAACTCCAGCGAATTCGCGCCGGAAAGCAATTACCCGGTTGTACATATCATGCCCGAGCAATCCGAGGCGAGCGGCAATGGCGGCAAAATGCGCCTGGGGCTGTATCCCTGCAAGCTGGCGGAGGGCACCATAGCGCGCGAAGTTTACGGCAAGGAGCTTATTTATGAGCGCCACCGCCACCGCTACGAAATCAACAACCGCTTCTGTGAAGACCTGTCCGCCGGGGGGATGGTAATCGCCGGGCTTTCGCCCGACGAAACGCTCAAGGAAATCGTGGAGCTGCCGAAGGAGGTGCATCCGTGGTTTGTCGGCGTGCAGTTCAACCCGGAGTTTAAATCCAGGCCGAACAGGCCGCACCCGCTGTTTGAGGCGTTTTTGGAGGAAAGCTTGCGCAATTCGTAATTCATAATAAAAAAACCGAAAGGGGCGCAATTATGACTGAATTTGTGAATATGTTCAAAAACTATGCGAATTTTACCGCGCGCACAACAAAAAGGGGGTACTGGAAGGCGGTTTTATTTTTCGTGATAGCTACCTTTGTTATTTCTATTTTGTCTGCGTTTATCGGTCCGCAGATACCGAGCGGTGTGACGCTTGAGAATATTGACGGCGTTTGGGTTGCGCAGGAGGCTGCGACAGGGCTGCTTGCAATTATTTGGTCGTTAGCAACATTCATACCCGTGATTGCGATGGCTATACGGCGCTTGAGGGATGCCGGGAAAAAGTGGACATGGATTTTTATTGAGCTTGTCCCGCTCGCCGGGTTTATTATTTTGATTGTTTTGCTTTGCAAACCTTCTGTTGAGGACAATGGGGTGCCTGTTGTGTAGGGTGCCGTTTTTTCCTTTCCATAAAAGCTATCCTAATACTAATTCCAATTGAAATGTCAACCAAAAAATCGCTCAAAAATCGCATATACGCAACGATTTTCGACCGATTTTTTGGGACATTTCTAACCGGAATAAGTATAAAGCCTTCGCCACCGCGACCATTTTCCTGTGTCGGGCAACGTCTGATATTCAGCAGAATTTGTTTCTAAAAAAGCCATTGCGGCGGGGGTATGTATGCTCACTTGAAGCGCGCTTGGAATCGCCCGCACTTTTTGTACGGCATCCTCTGCGGTAATCAGCCCGTTTATGTAATCGTCAACGACAAAATTAACCTTGTCGTTGGCGATTGCACCGCAGACAATGCCGAAATCATGGCGCGGTTCCGGCGTTTTCGCGCCCTTGTCACCTCTGCGCCTGTTATCGCGCACAAAATCAAGCCATGCAACTGTAGGGGAATCGAATCTGCAAGGATTCGCAGTTTCATCGCTAAACACGGCAATATCTAAAGTATAACGCATAACCACAGGCGTACCCGAGAAAGCGGCACGGCTTTTCGCCCACTGTCTGGCTATGCCAAGATTGCTGCCCAAGTAAAATCCTTTTCCGAAGTCAGTGCGCAGTCTGCCCTTGTTGAGGTCGATTTCCCTGATTATCCGGTTCGTACCATGATATAGCACCATACCGCTACGCTCCCTGCGCTTCGCGCAGTTCAGCGGTCAGCATCTCGGCCATGTATTCAAAGCCCTGTGTGTGAAAAGCATCATAACCGTCAAGCGCCTTGCTGATAAAGCCATATTTGTCCAAAAGCCGAGCGGTTTCGGGGATGGGCTTTTCAAGCTCCTCGGCAGTGTGACCTATGACATATATCAGCCACAGAGCCTTTTCTGCTTCTGTATGGCCTGTTTTATGTGAACCCCTTGCCTGTGACATATTGTCACCTCGTTTCTCTTATCATAGTATACCACAAAACCGCTGCGCATACCGTCAAACGCCTTGCCGCTACATTGGCAGGGCTTTTTTCCTCTATCCTAAACCGCGGTGCGCGCATATACTAAAGCGGGATGATTTTTGTGGCGATGCCTTCCGGCCCGATGTCGATTACGCCGTAGGTCGCGCGGCCGCGCCTCGGCTGGGTTGGGCTGCCGGGGTTCATCAGGTAAACGCCGTCCTTATAATCAGTCATGGAATAATGCGTATGCCCGAACAGGGCGATTTGCGCGCCGGCGCTTTGCGCTTCGCCTAAAAGCATCGATGGCGACTGTTTTACATTGAGGGTATGCCCATGGGCGAAAATTATCCGCTTGCCCTCGAGCAGGACCGTGTCCATCAGCTTGGATTCAGAGCCCCAGTCGCTGTTGCCGCGGACATTGCGCATAACCTTGTCGGGGTGTTCCAACCGCAATTGGTCAAAATCCCTTTCCCCGTCGCCGAGGTGTATAATGGCTTCGGCCTCGGGCTGGCTTTGCATGATCTGCCGGAGAATGTCAACATTCCCATGGCTGTCGGAAAACACGACTATCCTCATCCGCGCGCGGCTCCTTTTTTGCTAGTGTACATACTGGTGATTATTCTAACATAAAATTAAGAGAAATGGAATAGGGGTGTTTATTTTGAATAACCTGAATTTGTCCGAGGCAAAGCTTGCGGCGCTGCTGAACATGGCGGGGAAGAAGCTGGGGCAGGACCCGCAGGCGCTTAAAGAGCGGCTGCAAAGCGGGGATATAAGCCAAGTGATGCAGGGCATGGACCCCGCATCGAAGGAAAAGCTCGGCGGGCTTATAGGCGACCCGAAAAAGCTGGAGGCGCTGATGCGGGATGAGAAGGTGAAGGGCTTGCTGGCGGGGCTGATGGGCGGGCCGGCATAGTCGGCCGGGATTAAGGTTTTAGGTTTTAGGATTTAGGAAGGGAAGGAAGCTACAAGTTTCGCACCTATTTAGAACCACCCCGGCGCTTCGCGCCACCCCTCCAAGGAGGGGAATTTCGGGCGGGAAACCCCGCCCCTACCCTAAAACCTATAACCTTAATCCTAAAACCTGCCGAAGACCGCCGGGGTGGTTATAACGCGATTTTATCTTCGGCAGTTTTTCACCGCTCAAGCCGCGGAGGCTCTTCTTTGCCCGCGCAAAGAAGCAAACGCGCCGGGGGACACCCCCGAACCCCCACTCCGACAAGGCGCATAGCCTTGTACCCTTCATCGCGCACGTCAAAAGCTTTGTTCTATAATCCGCCCAATCACCCAGCCGAGCCGGGCTCCAGGGCTTGAACGCGAAAAAAGGTATTTGGAATAAAAGAAATCAAAGACTTTTTCCGCTGTTATTACGTGCGCGGGCGCTTCCGGTGTCGCTCCCTGCTTTTGCTTTGTGCCTACTTGCCTTTGGTGCTTATTCCCCTCCTTGGAGGGGTGGCAGGCGTAGCCTGACGGGGTGGTTTTATATAGGCATAAAATTTATGGTTTCTTCCCTTACTAATCTCTAATCTCTATCCGGTGGTGTAAGTGATGGATGATATAACCGATATGATTTCCTCTGTACTTAGCAGCCCGGAGAAAATGGGGCAGCTGCGTGCCCTTGCGGACAGCTTGGGTTTAAGCGGCGCGCAAAGTGAGCAGCCCGCGCCGCCGACTGCTGCTTCACCGGATATATCCGCGCTTTCGGCGATGCTCAGTGAGGCTTTGGGGCAAAATCAAAACGCCGCGCCGCCGCCTGCTTCGCCGGATTTATCCGCGCTTTCCGCGATGCTGAGCGGGGCTTTGGGGCAAAATCAAAACGCCGCGCCGCCGCCTGCTTCGCCGGATATGTCCGCGCTTTCCGCGATGCTCAGTGGGGCTTTGGGGCAAAATCAGTCTGCCGCGCCGCCGCCGGTTGCTTCGCCGGATATATCGGCGCTTTCCGCGATGCTTAGTGAGGCTTTGGGGCAAAATCAAAGCGCCGCGCCGCCGCCTGCTTCGCCGGATTTATCCGCGCTTTCCGCGATGCTTAGTGGGGCTTTGGGGCAAAATCAGGCTGCTTCGCCGCCGTCTGCCGCGCCTGATTTATCCGCGCTTGCGGGGCTATTGGGCGGCGCAAAGGCCGCGCCCCCTCCGCCGTCAAGCGGCAGTTTTGATGTTTCCGGCCTGACAAACCTACTGGGCGGGCCGGGGGCTACAGGCGCGGGGCCATCCCCGCTGCTGAATATGGACACGCTGATGAAGCTGGCGGGGGCGATGAGCAGTTTGCAGGCCAACCGCCAAAACATAGATTTTTTGCTCTCGCTTAAGCCGCGCCTCAGCGGGCGCCGCTCACAGAAGCTTGACGATGCTGTAAGGGTAATGCAGCTAATCCAATTTCTGCCTTTGATAAAAGAAAGCGGGCTGTTCGGCGGGCTGGACAGCTTGCTTGGCGGGATCGGGCGGGGGACAGGGCTTGGCGGGCTGCTCGACGGAATGGGTACGGGATCGCGCCCGGGCGGGCTTGGCGGGCTGCTGAGCCGGGTTTTAGGATTGAGGGTATAATTATGGCAGATGCGGGCTTTATCGGCGATGCCGAAATGATTAACGGCGCTCGTGAACGCGTGCGCGAAATGCGCCGCCGCGCCCTTTTAGCAGCGCAAGATATGGAAGGAGGGGCGATACCGATGCCCGCTTTTGCAAACCTAAACCGCAACTGGAACCCAAACCCAAACGGCAGGCAGGTACAAACGCCGCCGCAAAACCGCGAGGAACCGCGCGCGCCCGCCCCGCAGCCGCAGCCGGAAGCCGCACCTATGCCGGAGCCGCCGGTTATCCCGGTAATGGACAGCGCGCCGCCGCTGCCCCCGGATGAAAATACGGCAAACCCGCAGCCGCAGGCCGAACAGCCCGGACCGCGGGAACCGCAAACCGGAACTACGTTGGTTGAGGATGTTGTCGGGCGGTTGGGGCTGGATTCCGACACGCTGCTGATAATCGGGCTGATTTTGATACTTGTTAACCAAAAGGCCGACAATACGCTGATTTTGGCGCTGGCGTATTTGTTGTTTTAATAGACTTAGTAAGGGAAGAAACAAGAAGCTTTGTGCCTATATAAAACCACCCCGTCAGGCTACGCCTGCCACCCAAATAGAATTAGAAAATAGGAATTAGGAATTAGTAAGGGAAGAAACCGCAAATTTCGCACCTATAAAAAAGCACAAATCAACAAAGGCAAGTAAGCACAAAACTAAAGGAAAGAGCGACACCGGAAGCGCCCGCGCACGTAATTACAGCGGAAAAAGTCTTCAGATATTTCTTTTTCCTAATGCCTTTTTTCGCGTTCGAGACCTGGAGCTCGGCTCGGCTGAGCGATTGGGCGGATTATAGGGCAAAGCATATGACGTGCGCGATGAAAGGTACAAAGCTATGCGGT
>Ga0099364_10002258_pt1 | contig 30844 bp, 27 predicted proteins | sample TergutTh196P3_FD_73070 | JGI IMG/M metagenome (GOLD analysis project Ga0099364, IMG submission 73070) | Microcerotermes parvus P3 segment gut microbial communities from Pointe-Noire, Republic of the Congo - Th196 P3 | ecosystem: Host-associated > Arthropoda: Insects > Digestive system > Gut ...
CGCAGGGACGACACTTGATGAGGTCTACAAAGTATCGTCCCTGCGGGACTTGGGCATCATTCGTCGTATTCCTGTCCGTAGACTGAAGTCTACGGTTAATAGAGTGCCGTCCCTGCGGGACTTTACAACGGAAAACAAATACCGACATTTCAGAGATGACACGACACTAGTGTACCGAAAAAAGGTAAAAAAAAATGCTGAGTCGAAAAAAAGATTTTATCTTTGCATTTTTGTAAATAATCCGAATGTATCACCTCAACTGAGAGTATATGCCAAAAGGAGGAGGTAAAAACGGGCATATATGAGAAAACAGTTGCAAAAGGCAACCAACCGCGCCTAAAAGCGGGAGGAGGATAACTTTTTTTGTTTTTAACTTTTTAATTTTTGTAACATGAAAATACTTAATTTTTTGATTCCGATCTACGTTTTCCTGGTCTTTTGTTCGTGCAACGTAAAGAATGAAGCAAATACCCCGGAAGACGATTACGACGTGCCGCCTCATGAAGCCATCATTGGAAAATGGGAGCATTTCTCATCCGCCATGTATTTGAATGATTTGCTTGCACCTGCACATCCCACTTACTTTAGGGAATTTTTTCCGAATGGCGACTGGCACGTTTTTTGGTATGGGACAGTGATTGGGAAAAACCCTACGACCAACCACTGTTATACCATTGACGCTGATTATCTTGTGCTTAAAAGCTATGATGATGACGGAGTTATTTTCAGAGTAGACCGTTATACCTACAGTTTTTTTGAACAAGGCAATAAACTCAAATTGGTCACCGCGGACAGGGAAATACTTCCTGAACCGCCTAAAGGCATTCCTATGACTGAAGAATATCGTGCAAACATCCTAATTTTTAAACGATTAAAAATAAAATAATCATGAAAAACTTTTTATTATTTGTATTATTAATGAGCGTTTTAACCATCAAAGCGCAAGTACCCACCGCCTATTTTGAAGGGAAAGACGCCTTCAAAGCAATGCCTGTTTTGAAACAAACGAGAGCGCAAGCCCTATCCGCCAAAAAGATGCCGCCTGTTGATGTGGAAAAATTCTTGGAAGAAGACCGGGAACTCGAAGGGTTGGATTATCCCTTTTCTACGGAGTAGCGATGTTCAGGCAAAAACTTGTGGGGATAGGCTACCCCGCATTACTTCATTAACACCCGAATCTTATGTTTATACCATCATTTTTTTTCAAAAATATCAAAAAAAAATACTATCTTTGTTCAATATTTTTTAAAATCTTAATAATTTATGCGTCTCATTATTCAACCCGATTACGAGCAAATATCAAGCTGGGCGGCAAACTATATCGCGTCGAAAATCAATGCTTTTGCTCCAACAGAAAATAAGCCCTTTGTTCTGGGCTTGCCTACCGGCTCTTCGCCGATTGGAACGTACAAGGAATTGGTTCGCCTGAACCGCGAAGGAACACTATCCTTCAGGAATGTGGTTACGTTCAACATGGACGAATATGTTGGTATTCCGCGCGATCATTCGCAAAGTTACCATACGTTCATGTGGGAAAACCTGTTTGCACACATTGACATTCAGGAAGCAAACGTGAATCTTTTAGACGGCAACGCTCCCGATTTGGCTGCCGAATGTCAGCGTTACGAGGATAAAATCAGTTCGTATGGGAAGATTCATCTTTTTCTGGGCGGCGTGGGTACTGACGGTCACATTGCGTTCAATGAACCGGGTTCGTCGCTATCGTCGCGCACGCGCGTCAAGACGTTGACCACCGGTACGATTGCCGTCAATTCCCGCTTTTTCGAAAACGACCTCGCGCAAGTGCCTAAAACGGCGCTGACAGTAGGCGTAGGCACCGTTCTTGATGCTCTGGAATTGCTTATCATCATCAACGGACACAACAAGGCGCGCGCTTTGTATCATGCCGTGGAAGGCAGCGTCAATCAAATGTGGACAATTTCGGCTTTGCAGTTGCATCCGAAAAGCATTATCGTATGCGACGAAGATGCTACTGACGAATTGAAAGTAGGAACTTATAAATATTTCAAGGACATCGAGAAGGAAAATATTTGAGGATATGGACATTATCTGCATATCCTCTACTTCGTGGGATGGAACTTTTGTCAAAAGCGCCGTTGAGTTAATGAAAAATATGGCTCAACGCCACCGTGTATTGTTTGTAGATTACAACTACACGTACAAAGACTTGCTGATGGCTGTGTTCAAGAAAAGTTCCGCTCCCGTGAAACGGATTTTGGGAATACAAAAAAGATTGCAAAAAACCGATGGCGCTAACGGCGGTAGTCTGTGGCTTCTTGTTGCGCCGGCTGTTATTCCCGTCAATTTTATCAAAAAGAGAGGGTTATATTCTTTTGTGCAACGAATCAATGCAGGTATCATACGGCGTTCCATTTTGAAGGCGACCCGGAAGTTGCAGTTCCGTAAACCGGTCATCATCAATTCATGGAATCCGCAAATCGGCGTGTTTCTGCATCAAAAACTCGGTGAAAGGCTAAATGTATATTATTGTTTTGACGAAATTTCTACGGGACCCTGGACGAAAGAACACGGCGCCTGCATGGAAAAACAGTTTTTACAGATGGCGGATGCGTGCGTTGTTTCTTCATCCGGCTTGTACCAGACAAAAGCGCCCTTATCCAAAAGGTGTTATACGGTGCAAAATGGCGTCAATTTCGATTTGTTCCAATCGGGATATTTTTTTCCCAAAACGCAACCCGTTGTGATTGGTTTCATTGGCATGATTGCCAGCCGGCTCGATTTTACGATATTGGAAGCGATTGCGCGCCATTTTCCCGAAGCCGTTTTAATGCTTGTGGGAGGAGTTTCTTTTGATGGTCGCTCGGTAGACGAAGAAGTTGCGCGGTTGAAGTCGTATCCCAATGTGCAACTTACAGGCATACAGCCACATGAAATGCTACCTGTTTTCCTCAAAAGATTTCATGCAGGAATTATCCCCAATGTGAAAAATGCACAGACTGCGGCAGTTTATCCGATGAAAATCAATGAATATCTGGCGGCAGGTATTCCGGTAGTCGCCACCGATTTTGCTTCTTTGGATGATTTTGCCGGTTTTATTACAGTGGCTCGTTCTACTGCCGAATTTATACAAGGAATTGAATATGAATTGACAACCGATAACGACCAAAAACGGGCAGCCCGTCGGGAATTAGCCCGTCAAAATTCGTGGAACAACAGGGCTTTGGCATTTGAAGGAATCATTGAGGGGTTATGCACTGATCAGCCAACATGCCTTTAGCCATATCTAAAATGGTGGTGTCGTCCAATGTGACGATACCTCCGTCAGGACCTTGCTCTACATGGATACCAACACTCATTCCGGACGGGTAATGCGATCCGCCAAAGTAGTTTCTTACAGTGTCTTCGTCAAGATTCAATTGATCGGCAATGGTTTTCATGCTGCCGTTCGGCAACGAATCTTTTATCCTTCTTAGCTCGTTAAATGTGATATACATGGTCAAATTTTAAAAATTTTTTGATAAAAAAAGATGGTTAAGAAATATATGACAAAAATAGTTACTTTTGCAGACAAAACAAAAAAAAAGTCGTTTTGAAGAAAATATTGATGTATATGTTTGTTTTAGCGGCATTTGTGATGCTGTTCGAACATTGCGCCCGGATTCCGGGCAGCATCTCCGGCGGACCAAAGGACGAGACGCCTCCGCAATTTGTTAGCGGCGTTCCGTCTAACTATTCCACCAAATTCAATGCCAAGCGCGTTGAAATAACTTTCGATGAATACCTGCAATTGAAAGATGCTAATAACCAGTTCTATTCGTCGCCTCCCATCATGAAAAAGCCTGAAATACTGCTGTACGGAAAAAAAGTCCGCCTCAACCTCAAAGAACCCCTGTTGCCCGATATGACTTATATATTTGATTTTGGCGAATCTATCACCGACCTGAACGAAGGAAACGCAGTAAACGGATTTTTGTACGTGTTTTCTACAGGAGAACATATTGATTCACTTACATTTACAGGACGAGTACTGAACGCCTTCGATCTGAAACCCAAAGGAAAAGACGATAAAACAGCCAGTTGGGTGATGCTGTACGACGATTTGAGAGATTCTGTGGTGTACAAACAATTGCCAACGTACATTGCGCGCACCGACCATATGGGATTTTTCACCTTTTCGCATATCCGCCCCGATACGTTCCGCATATTTGTCTTGCGCGACATGAACTCCAACCTGCTGTTCGACATGCCCACCGAACAAATCGCCTTTTCGGATACTTTGATCCTGATGGATCAGCGCTATTACCTCAATCCCGAAAGTCCGATTTCTACCTCGCGCAATACGCCCGATTCCATCAAAGAGCAATATCCCGACCTGCTGTATACAGATATTGTGCTGTACCAGTTTGAGGAAGAGCCAACCAGACAGTCCCGTAAAGCCTATGAACGTTTGGAATCGAACTTGCTGCGTTTTGTCTACAGTTTGCCTGTTGATTTGGATTCCATAAGTATTGACGTACTGGAGTATGAGCCGACAGGAAAATGGTACGAATTGGAAACTTCGCTCAAAAACGATACGCTCGATTACTGGCTGACCGACACTGCCTTGATGAGCCAAAAAACGCTGATGGTCAATCTTTATTCGCCGCGTACCGATTCATTGGAACTTTTGATTTATACGAACGACACATTGAGATTGGTGTATGAAGAACCGAGACAGGCGGCTCCTGCAAGAAATCCGCGCCGAGATCAAAGAGAAGAAACGCCAAGCGAAAAGCCGCGTACTGCGGTGGAAATGATGAACATTACCGCCAATGTCAGCAATAATGGAACGATGGATTTAACTGCCAGATTGCAACTTATTGCGTCTCAACCGATAGCGGATACCGACCCGACAAAAATTATCCTGCGCGAGCAGTACGATACATTAAAAAGAATTGTTGCATACACCTTTACCAGAGATTCGGTAAATACCCGTAAAGCGTGGATCGATTGGGCGTTGAAAGAAGATACCAAGTATTTCCTGACCATCGACAGCATGTCGTTTAAAAGTATTTATGGCGTGTTCAACGATTCAACCGACATCAACTTCAGCACGCAGAAAGAAGATTTTTACAGCATTCTGGAAATTACCTTCGATACGATTCCCTGCCCCTTAGTGATACAGGCGCTCAAAGGCGACAAAGAGGATATTGTGAAGCAGATGACGCTCGTCGAAGGCAAAGTGGCAACCTTCGATTTCCTGAAACCCGACAACTACAAAATCAAATTGATTTACGACCACAACGGCAATGGAAAGTGGGATACCGGCAACTATCTGAAAAAAATACAGCCGGAAAAAGTAGCCTATTTCTCCGAACCGGAAGTGACTACCCACTCGAACGTGAAAACGGAACTGCAATGGTCGTTGAAGGAAAAAGATGAGAGTGATGATGACCACGACCATGATCACGATCATGACCACGACCATGACCATGATGACGACCACGACCACGATGATGACCATGACCATGACCACGATGACGACCATGACCACTAAAACAAGTAAAGACACGTCATTCCGCGCTGGACGCGGAATCTCTCAAGAGACAATCCTCAAATTATCAGGGGATTGCGGGTCAAGCCTGCAATGACGGATGGAAGCAAACTGAAAACTGAAAACTGAAAACTGAAAACTAAATGAAGACAATAGGAATTATTGGTTACTGTTCGGAGGATGGATCTGTGTTTGGGGCGGGCAGCAATTATTTGGAGTTGATTTCCCGTTTTGGGAAGCCGCACATTATTTTTCCGGACGACGACTTGGTCAACGTCGATTTGCTTTTGCTACCGGGCGGCTTGGATATTGCCCCGCAATCAATAGGCGCAGCGCCAACATTCAAAACGACTCATCCGGATGTGTTCAAACAGTACTTTTTTGAAAAGCGCCTGTCTCTGTATATTGATGCAAATATTCCCATTTTCGGTATTTGCTTGGGTTTTCAGATGCTGGCGGCGTATTTTGGCTCGATATTGGAGCAGCATCTCTGGCGGCATCCGCAAAGCGCCGGACGTTGCATGCCCGCTCATACTGTAGAACCGCTACAGGAAGCGGTACGTTACGCAACACAGCCGTTCGAGGTAAATTCACACCATCATCAGGGCGTTTTGTTGCACGGTTTATCAACCGAATTGGAGCCGCTGGCATTGGCAAAAAGCCATCCCGATTCTGACCAGCCGTTAGTGGAAGCCTTCCGACACCGGCATCAGCCCATTATGGCAGTACAGTGGCATCCCGAAGAATGGTACGACGAGTTCAGTTGTATGATGATCAGTGATTTGCTTTCAAGCATGTAATCACATTCTTCTCAATCCGCGCAACAAGGTCTTCGGGGTTTGCTTTTTGGAACTTTTCGCCGGTGATGCTTTCATACAGTTCGATATACCTGTCAGAAACTTGCTGAACATATTCGTCGGTCATGGTGGGAACCGTTTGACCCGGGTTGCCGCGGAAGCCGTTTTCGATGAGCCATTGGCGCACAAATTCTTTAGAGAGTTGCTTTTGTTGTTCGCCTTTATGGAACAGTTCCGCGTAAGCGTCGGCATAGAAATAGCGCGACGAATCGGGCGTATGAATTTCGTCAATCAGGTAAATCTTTCCGTCGCGTTTTCCGAACTCGTATTTGGTGTCCACGAGTATCAGTCCCTTTTCGGCTGCTATTTGCGTTCCGCGAGCAAATAACGCTTGGGTGTAGTTTTCCAACTGTGCGTACTCTTTTTCCGTCGCCAAACCTTGCGCGATGATTTCCTCGCGCGTAATATCCAAATCGTGTCCTTCAGACGCTTTGATGGTCGGGGTGATGATGGGATGGGCAAATTGTTGATTTTCCTTCAATCCGTCGGGAAGGGGAACGCCGCAAATACTGCGCTTTCCGGCGCTGTATTCTCGCCAGACATGACCGGCGAGGTATCCGCGAATAACCATCTCCACCTTCAGAGGTTCGCAATACAAGCCGACGGTAACCATCGGGTCAGGCGAGGCGATTTTCCAGTTGGGAACGATGTCGGCGGTGGCGTCCAAAAATTTTGACGCTATCAGGTTCAATACCTGCCCCTTGTAGGGAATACCGCGCGGCAACACCACGTCAAACGCCGATATGCGGTCGCTCACTACCATTACCAAGTATCTACCGTCAATATCATACACGTCCCGCACCTTGCCTGTATAAAGACCTTTTTGTCCGGGAAAATTGAAATTTGTTTTTACTAACGCCCTCATTTTAGGAATTATGAATTATGAATTACGAATTACGAATTACGAATTACGAATATTGGTTATCCTATGAATATTTTGGCGCGAAGGTCGGAAATCACAGACAAAGACAGTACAGTTTTATGGATTAAGTTTTTCTTGCACAGGGATGAATTGATATTTTATATCGAAATGGGATTTTTTCTTTAATATTTGTATTGGAAGAACGGATTTTTGTAAAAAATACCAACATGGATATTTTGTGAACTCTCGGCATGATATTTTTTACGCCGAGTTGATCTAAAATCGGATAAAATTCGTAACTTGCGCTTTTTTTTGAGATTCATAAATTGTATATCACCATGAAAAAAGTAATCATGTTTTTTGCCCTGACGACGTTCGTTTTCGTTTCATCGTTATCGGCGCAGCCCGTTCAGAAAGCAGCATCTTTCAAGCCGGGCGAATTATGGCTCGACGATCAGGGCGTGCATATCAATGCGCACGGAGGAGGTATGCTCTTCCACAACGGTAAATATTACTGGTTCGGCGAGCATAAGGGCGAGCGCAGTAATGCTGCGTTTGTAGGCGTCACCTGCTATTCTTCCGACGACCTTTACAATTGGAAGAATGAAAGCGTTGCCCTTGCTGTTTCCGACGATCCCGAAAGTCCTATCGTAAGCGGTAGCACTATTGAGCGTCCGAAAGTGATCTACAACGAGAAAACGGGCAAGTTTGTGATGTATTTCCATCTCGAACTTCGAGGACAGGGATACAATGCCGCCTACGTGGGACGGGCAGTGAGCGACAACGTAACCGGTCCCTACACGTTTCTCGGCGCTGGCAGGGTTAATGCCGGTATTTGGCCCGTGAACCTGTCGGAGGCGGGGCGTACAGATACGATTACACCGGAACATCTTCGTTCGTGGACGCCCGAATGGAGAGCAGCTGTTGCCAACGGACTTTTCGTGCGCCGCGATTTTGAAGGCGGACAGATGTCGCGCGATATGGCGCTTTATGTTGATGAGGACAAAAAGGCGTATCATATCTACGCCGCCGAAGAAAACCTCACGTTGCAACTTGCCGAACTGACCGACGATTATCTCGGCTATACAGGGAGATATATCGTCATTGAGCCGGCGGGACACAACGAAGCGCCTGCCATATTCAAAAAAGACGGCAAATATTTTATGATCACCTCCGGCTGTACAGGTTGGGATCCGAATGCTGCGCGTCTGCTCACAGCGCCTGCCATCTGGGGACCATGGACGCTGCATCCAAATCCGTGCGTGGGCGAAGACGCCGAACTGACATTCCATTCGCAAAGTACATATATCATTCCGGTTCAGGGAAAAAAAGACGCCTTCATATTTATGGCTGACCGCTGGCGTCCGCGCAACCCCATCGACGGGCGATACATTTGGTTGCCGATACTCTTTAACGACGGGCTTCCGGTACTGAAATGGTTTGACGAATGGGAACTTTCGATTTTTGAATAGATAAAGACAAGGAGGTATAAGAATTTTGTGATTTTTTTTCATTAAAAAATGTTTTATCTTTGCGGCTTAATTAATACTATAGGTATGGTAACGGGAAGAGAAATAAAGAAATCGAAAATTAACCGCTTGATTCAAAGCGCGCCAAGGGGACTCGTGTTGCTTTCATCTTGGTTAGTTTCAGAGGGTTATCCTTACGAACTTCAGCAACGTTACAGGACAACCGGATGGCTTAAATCCATCGGAAGAGGCGCTATGATAAAATCAGGGGATTCGCTTGCATTGTCTGGAGCTATAACAGCCCTTCAAAAGCAGGAAAACCTCAACATACATATTGGTGGACGTTCGGCTTTGGAACTATTGGGGCTCGCCCATTATCTGCAAATTTATTCAGCAGAAATTACATTATTCGTTGAAAATAAATCATCGTTGCCTCTATGGTTTATAAATAATCAATGGGACTGGAAAACAAGGATATACAGCCTTTCTCTTTTCAAAGATAGCCAATCGGGGCTAACAGACTATCAGGATGGCGAACTAAGCATGAAAATATCCAATGCTGCCGGAGCGATGATGGAATGTTTATCGTTATGTCCTCATCAATTTCCTTTGACGGAAGCTTATGAATTGATGGAAGGATTGGCAACGCTTCGACCTGCACAGATACAAACGCTATTGGAGCAATGCAAGTCGGTAAAAGTGAAACGTTTGTTTCTCTATTTTGCAGAAAGAATTGGTCATAAATGGTTTAATTATATAGACGCAGGAGCAATAGACCTGGGTAGCGGCATACGCAGTCTTTTTAATGAAGGAGCGTTTGTTTCCAAATATCAATTGATTTTACCTAAAGAACTTGCATGATGAAGGATACATACATAAAACAGGTAGCTTTACTTTTAGACATCCTGCCGGATGTTGCAGAAGAAACGAATTTTGCCATGCACGGCGGAACAGCAATCAATCTTTTCCATTTGAACATGCCAAGAATATCAGTCGATATTGACCTGACCTATATTCCTTTCAGCAGAAATAGAGATGTTGATTTGGAAAATATTTGCAATTCTTTGGAAGCCATAAAAAAGCGTTTGAAAAAGCGAATACCTGTCATTCGTTTTGCCGACCCGCAAAGAGCTTATCAAGACCTCAAACTGATTTGTTCCATATCGGATGTTACCGTAAAAATAGAGGTGAATCAAATCAACAGAGGGCTTATTGCCGAGCCTTGCACAAAGATTTTGTGTCATCGCTCCCAAATGATTTATGACCGCTTTTGTGAAGTTACCACAGTCTCAGCCGGACAATTATGGGGAGGGAAGGTAAACGCAGCGTTAGATCGTCAACATCCGAGAGACATGTTTGATATGAGAAATTTATTTGATGACACGGGCTTTACCGATGAAATAAAAAAAGGCTTCATTTTCTTTCTGATATGTGGCAATCGCCCAATTCACGAGTTGCTGAACCCAAAAAAACTTGACCAACGGTTAGTATTTGGCAGTCAATTCAGCGGAATGACCGACCAGTCTTTCTCGTATGAGGACTTTGAGAAAACGAGGGAACAATTGATTTTAAAAGTTAACAATTCCTTGACCGTTAAGGACAAGGCGTTTTTGCTTACTTTTATTAAAGGCGAACCAAGTTGGGATGATGTCGATTACAGTATGTTTCCGGCTGTAAGATGGAAGTTGTATCATATCCAAAAGTTGAAGGTTGATAATCCTCAAAAATATCAACATCAAATTGAATTGTTAAACAAATGCTTATAAACAATAAATAAATGTATAAAGTAATAATCCATAGTAAAATTAAAATTAAAATCATGTGTAAATTATCAAAAATTCTCGCAATTATTTGCATTGTTGCATTTTTCGGCTCGTGTACACAAAAGACAACGCCGACGAAAATGGTTTTTTCTTCAGCAGAAGAACTTGCCATATTTAACTGGAAATTAGACGATTTCTCGCCTGCGCTTCCCGACGATTGGACCAATTATAATTATTTGGTGCTGGAAATGAAGGCTTCGTCGCCGCAGCGGTTCCTTACGGGTCCCATAACTCCGGATGGCGCCGTTGCAAAGAGTATTCAACCGTTTCCGGGAGCGTGGCTGCGTTTTTGCATCCCGCTCGAATTTTATCGCGAGTTGCCGCCTTCAGCCGTTGATATGGCTGCAACATACAACAAGGCGCGACCGCTGGGGCAAATTAACATCCACAATCCGGGAATACATCCCGTGAACAAAGTGGAGGGGCTGACCTTCTTTATGAAGAACCCCATCAATAACCCTACGCTTGAGATACGCGCTGCCTATCTCTCTGTTGAAAATGTGCGAGATACAGTGTTGCAGGAGGGCTACTTGGTCGACAGATTCGGACAGTGGGCTACGCAGGACTGGCACGGCAAAATCAAATCCGAAGAACAACTTCGTCAGGAGTGGAATAGCGAAATGGCAACACTCAAACCGCTTGACCCTGAATATTTTTCGCAATACGGCGGATACAAACGCCACAGAGTTGCGGAAACGGGTTTTTTCCGTGTTGAAAAAATCGACGGCGTCTGGTGGTTTGTCGACCCCGAAGGTTATCTGTTCCTTTCCAACGGCTCCAACTGTATGAACGCATCGTCGAATACGCGAACGACAGAGCGCGAATATATCTTCGAGGGATTAAGAACGCCGCCTGCTACCGCCCCTGTTGGCGCCGACGGCAGACCGCGTGCAGCCGGAGCCGACTACTACGGATGGAATATCAGAGACCGTTATGGCGATGACTTCCGTACAGAATGGGTCAATACCGCTATTTTGAGAATGAATACCTGGGGGCTTAATACGATAGCCAACTGGTCGTCGGGCGAAATTATTCAGAGCAACAAAGCGCCTTTCACGCTTTCGCTCAGAGGCTTGCAATTAGAAAGAGGCATTATGGGGCTTCCCGATATTTATCATCCTGATTATGAATCAAGTATCGAAGAAGCGATCAAGGCTTTGGCAGAACAATACAAAGACAACAAATGGCTGATAGGCTATTTCGTGGGCAACGAACAGCCCTGGCCTAATCAGGAAGTAATTCTTTGCGACCGTGTTCTCGCCGGCGATTCATTTATGAAGACCGCCCTTGTTGCTTACCTCGAAAAAAATGACGCCAGCGACCAATCGAAAATCAATTTCGTCTTAGAGACGTTTGACAAATTTCTAGAAATGGTGAACAAAAACCTCAAAAAACACGACCCCAATCACTTGAATCTCGGAATGCGTTTTGGCGATTCTTCCGACAAGGTCATCGAACTTTCAGGCAAACATTTCGACGTGTTCAGCGTCAATTCGTACAGCCTGACGCCGTCGAAAGAGTTTATGGAGCGTATCGACAAATTGACCGGACTTCCTGTCATCATTGGCGAATATCATTTCGGAACGCCCGACAGAGGTATGTCGGCAGGCATCGTGCAAGTGTCCAACCAGAAGGAACGCGCCAATGCCTTCCGTTATTACAACGAGCAGGGCTTTTCGCATCCTTCGCTTATCGGAACACACTGGTTTCAGTGGATTGACCAGCCAAACACGGGACGTATGGACGGCGAAAACTATAATATCGGATTTTTGGATATTACCGACCGTCCCTATCCCGATATGGTAGACGCAATGCAAACAACGTTCGGAAGGCTGTATGACGTACATAGCGGAAAAACGCCTCCTTACGATGTGAAACCGAAAATTCAAACGTATTAGTCGGAATTATTCATATGGAACGCGGATGACGCGGATAAGGCGGATAAGCGCGGATTTCATCATTTTTTAAATAAAAAATCTGTGTACATCCGCGTTATCCGTGTCATCTGTGTTCTATTTGTTTCAGAAAAAAGTCGCTTTGATGTAACTTTTTGGTTTCATATACGTATAAATCGAATGACAGGCATCATCATATTTTTTGCAAATTTATTAATAGTTTGCAAATGAGACAGTTGAACTGTCAAGACATTTTGGAATAGCGTTTTTGCTATATTCTTGTTGCTGAAATCGTGAGAAAGTTTCAAAGATATAACGAGAATAAGTATCAATGCCGCAGGAATGCGGGTTTGCTTATTTGTTATATCGGGTAATTCTCACAACCTCAGCAGCGGATAATGTAAGTCCGCTGTTTTTATTTGTCTAATTTTAAACAAATTAATAATAACAAAAAACCTCGCGATGTATAGGTAATCGCTTTGATGAACATGAAAAGAGTAGTTTTCAAAATCGGTGACGCAGCCGCCAATCAAAGCGCTGCAATGGATGCCGGAGACCATTTCAAAAACGGGGCGGATTCGAAAAGCCATACGAGTAGAGGAAACAAAAGAGTAATTGGTATCTGAATCATTAAAAGAACAGTTGCACATATTTATAAATTGAGTGCAAGCGGGCGAGAGCACGGTCGAGAAAACCGTGGAAATTGAACGCATAATACTTCTTTAGTTAAAATGAAAGTTAATAAGTAAAAATGTAATGGTAAACAAAATGAAGCAGTTAGTTTTAGTGTTCATAGTTGTTGGAACAACAACTTTAGGATTTTCACAAGAGCGTGAAATTGTCTATACTTTTTTCGCAAACGTTGCTAATGAGCAGTTTCGAGGTCCGTTGATAGGTATTGTCAATGTCGGCCAAGGCGATCGTAAAGGCCTTCAATTTTTCGGTATCAATGTTAATACAGGGAATTTTGGCGGACTACAATTAGGGGGGTTAAATGTAGCCCCATCAGTTGGAGGCGCACAAATTGCGGGTATTAATATTACTTACAAAGAAATGAAAGGCACACAAATAGGAGGTATCAACATTGCTAGACACAGTATAAATGGCGTACAGTTCGGGTTTATAAATTTTGTGGATAGCGCCGTAAACTGTATTCCGATGGGTTTTTTATTCTCTATAGTACGGCATGGAGGATATCGCGCCATTGAGTACAGTTTTTCAGAGTTTTATCCTGTAAATATTGCATATAAGTTTGGCGTTGAAAAATTTTACAATACTGTCTTCTTGTCTTACAATCCGTTTGAGCAATTTTCAGGTGTGGGGTATGGATTTGGAAGTATTTTACCGTACCCGATAAATGCTTCTTTCTTTTTCAATCCTGAATGTAACAGTTTTGTATCATTGGGAAAAAAATCAAATATAATAACAAGCATTGTTCCGTACTTTGGGTATAGTTTTACTAAAAAAATGAGTGTAATCATTGGCCCGTCGGTTACTTGGCAAGCACTAAACAAATTCAGAGAAACACCTCAATCTCCCTTTTTCTACATAACAAACAATGAAATTGACGAGAAAAATAGTATTGTAGTTGGAGCAAGGGTCGGTTTTAGGTATCGATTTAATCAGTAGCATAAATTCAAAACTCAAAACAATGTGAAAACTTTAGTTTGGATTGAAGAAGAAGGTACTGGTACAACTGAAAACACGTACACGTATAACGATGACGGATTTCCGCTTTCATGTAAAATAACGGAACGAGATCCGTGGTACGAAAATGAATATACAATTACCTTCACATATAAGACGCCGCAGGATATTGGTCAAAAAAATTACCTGCATGAAACGCCAAACCGTTCTAATATTGGCGGCGTGTTGCCAAAGAGAGATATGAGCAGAAAATCCCTCATCCATAGATTTGGCAACAAATAGAAAATTGAAAATTGAGATGAAAAGCCAGACTTGAGAGTCTGGCTTTTTTTGTGCGCGTTGCGCGCAATTAATAATGGCAGAATAGAGCGGTCAGGTATCAGTGGTCAGAAAAAACTGATACCTGAAAACTGAAAACTGAAAACTGAAAACTGAAAACTTCCCAAAAATTTATCGTTTTTCATATTCACGCTTGAAATTCTCGAAAATTTCATCTACTTTTGCGACTGAATTTAAAAATGATTTGTTGTGGATATTCCATTGAGGGAAATGCCCCTTGGCATTCAGGATTTTGAGAAGTTGCGCACCGAAGAATGTGTTTATGTAGATAAGACACAATACGTTTATGCTTTGACGCGCAAAAGCAGACCATATTTTCTGGGACGTCCGCGCCGTTTCGGAAAAAGTCTGTTTGCGTCTACCCTGAAAGCATATTTTCTAGGAAAAAAGGAACTTTTTGAGGGCTTGGCAATAGCGGACTTAGAAAAGGACTGGATTGAATATCCGGTCATTTACATTGACTTCAACAAAGGAAGCAGCGATTGTTTGCAATCAGTGCAAGATTTATTGAACGCTACTTTATCCGGATATGAAAAGCAATGGGGTATAGTTGAAAAAGAAAACAATTTGTCTCTTCGTTTGATACAACTGATAGAAACCGCTTACATGAAATCAGGTAAAAAAGTTGTCGTTTTGGTTGATGAGTATGACAAGGCGTTGGTAAATACTATAGATGAGCCGCAAAACAATGACGAATTGCGTAAATTTTTCAAAGGTTTTTACGGCGTCCTCAAAGGCATGGATTATGCGCTGCGTTTTGTATTCCTCACCGGCGTTACAAAATTTGCTAAAGTAAGTATTTTTAGCGATTTAAACCAACTGATAGACATTAGTTTGGACAAGCGGTATGCAGAAATATGCGGTATTTCGGAAGCCGAACTGTTAGCGCAGTTTCAACCCGAATTGCATGAGTTGGCAAAGGCAACAAAGAAAACTTACGATGAAACGGTTGCCGAACTAAAAAAACGATACGATGGATACATTTTTGCACCCAATGGAACAAATGTGTACAATCCGTTCAGCATATTGAACACTTTTGAGAAAAACTTTTTTGCCTATTACTGGTTCAAAAGCGGAACGCCCACATTTTTAGTAAAGACATTGCGAGCCGACAATTACGACGTCAGAAAATTTGAAAATGAAGAAGTAACTATTTTTGCTCGTCACATTGATGAATATCGCGCAGGCGAAACAAGCCTTACGCCGCTACTGTATCAGAGCGGATATCTAACCATAAAATCGTATAAGTTTGAATATGACGAATATACTTTGGGTTTTCCAAATGAAGAGGTCAAATATGGCTTTCTTGATGAACTTTTGCCTGCCTATGCACCACAAGTCATACGCAATGACGATTTTTCAGCGCCCCGTTTCACTAAAGCGCTTAAAGAAGGCAATATAGAAGATTTTATGAAGCGCCTCGCCGCATTTTTTGCTTCCATACCCTACGATGCAATCAAAAAAGAGCATCGCGATGAACAATATTATCAGCATCTTTTCTACTTGGTCTTTACCCTGATGGGGCAATTTGTTAAAACTGAAGTAAAAAGCGCAGAAGGCAGAGCCGACGCAATCGTGAAAACCGCCGATTCAATTTATGTTTTCGAGTTCAAGATGGACACAAACGATACCGCCGAAGCAGCCCTCAAACAGATTGACGATAAGGGATATATGATTCCATATACCATCGATCAGCGACGATTAGTGAAAATAGGAGTAGAATTCAGTATGGAGGCTAAAGGAATAAAACGGTGGTTAATAGGGTAAGTATAAGTATGTAATATTTTTTTATCATGAATAAGTTAAGAGTTATTTTTGTAGCAGCAATGCTTTTTTCCTTTGCATCTCTGGATGCGCAGGTTTCGTTCGGCGTTCCCGAAAAAATCAACAAGGGTTGGCAATTCAATCTGGGCGATGTGGACAATGCGCAAGCAATTGATTTTAATTCAAGCAGATGGCGCACACTTGATTTGCCGCACGATTGGAGCGTAGAAGGTACGCTCAGCCCCGACCTTGCCAGTTGCACCGGCTACCTTCCCGGCGGTCTAGGCTGGTACCGTAAAACCCTTGATATTCCGCAGGGACAACCGGACGGCAAGGTATACATCTATTTTGAAGGCGTATACAATCGCAGCGAAGTATTTGTGAACGGTCATTCCGTTGGCAAACGTCCCAACGGGTACGTTGCGTTTATGTATGACATTACGCCATACGTTGAAGCGGGCAAACAGGCTGTTGTTGCCGTTAGAGTAGACCACAGCCAATCGGCAGACTCGCGCTGGTACACCGGATCGGGTATCTATCGAAATGTCTGGCTGATAACAGCGGGACCGGTACACATTGAGCAATGGGGCGTGTTTTACCGAACCAAATCGGTCGACAGGTCAAGGGCTGTGGTAAGCGTGGATACCGAAATTAAAAACGAAACCGATACAAGAGCCGACCTGAATGTGATGCAGCAATTGTTGGACGCCGACGGAAAGGAAGTGGCAAAAGCATCGGGAAGAATTAATGTTCCGGCTAAATCAAACGCGACAGCCACGATGGATTTGACAGTCAACAGACCTTTGTTGTGGAGCGTCAACACGCCTCACCTGTACCATTTGAAGACCACGGTGGTACATAACGGGAAAACCATTGACGAAACCGTTACTACAGCCGGTATTCGCAGTTTTACTTTCGATCCTGATAAAGGTTTTGCCCTTAACGGGGAATGGATGAAGATGAAAGGCGTATGCATTCATCACGACGCAGGCGTATTGGGCGCGGTTGTTCCACGCGAAGTTTGGAAACGCCGCTTGCTGACGCTGAAAGAAATAGGCTGCAACGCTATCCGATTGTCTCACAATCCGCAGGCGCCCGACGTTTATGAACTTTGCGATGAATTGGGACTTTTGGTGATGGATGAAGCATTTGACGAATGGGAATTTCCCAAACGTAAATGGCTGGACGGTTGGAACAGGGGCATACCCGGATTTCAAGGTTCTTACGATTTCTTTGAAGAATGGGGCGAACGCGATCTGGCTGATATGATACGCCGCAGCCGCAACCATGTAGCTATATTTGCGTGGAGCATTGGCAATGAAGTGGATTATCCGAACGACCCGTATTCGCATCCGGTACTTGACGGAACCAGTATTAATCAACCGATGTTTGGCGGATACAAGCCCGAACAGCCTAATGCAGATCGGCTGGGTAATGTTGCCAAACGACTTGCGGCTGTGGTGAAGAAATACGACCCGTCGCGACCCGTAACAGCCGGATTGGCGGGAGTAGTGATGTCAAACGCTACCGAATACCCCGCAGCGCTCGATATTGCAGGATATAATTACACGGAGAACCAATATGAAATAGACCACAAGACTTATCCCAAACGGGTCATCTACGGCAGCGAAAACGGACACGGAATGTCGGCATGGAAGGCGGTTCGCGATAACGAATACATTTTCGGACAATTCCTTTGGACAGGTATCGACTATCTTGGCGAATCGGGAGCATGGCCTTCGCGCGGATTAAATACGGGAATGATAAATTTCGCAGGGTTCATCAAGCCGCGCGGTTATTTTCGTCAAGCGCTATGGGCTGAACACCCGGTGGCATATCTGGGAACTTCGCCCGCGCCAACTAATGCTGACGACCGTCGGGGACCATCAATGGATGCTTGGTCGGTATGGAATTATACCGACGGACAAGTCATCCGCGTGGTATGCTACACCAATGCAGCCAAAGCCCGATTGACGCTCAACGGCGTTGAAGTGGGCGCTGCAAAAGATTATGACGACAATACAGGAATCATATGGTGGGATATTCCTTACGCCGCAGGAACTCTCGAAGTCACAGGAATGGACGCATCCGGCGCAAAAACATGCAGTTACGCCATTCGCAGTTCGGGACGACCGCACGCGCTGACGGCAAAGGTGGAACACAGTTCCATTGCCAATGGTCAGGGATTGGCGCAAATTTCAGTTCAGGTAGTCGACGAAAACGGTATTCCGGTAATGCTTTCGGACGAAGAGGTGACCTGCGTCATCAACGGACCCGCCAAATTACTGGGATTGGAGGCAGGCAACAATTCAGACATGACCAACTATCACGACAATGTGCATCGCGTTTATTACGGTCGGATAGTAGCGTATGTTCAGGCAACGGGAGAAACCGGCGAAATAACGGTTAGATTCACGGCGCCATGGTTGAAACCGGTGGAAATAACATCATTGCTGCACCTGTAAACATTGTAACAACGAGTTATTCAGCCGTTTCATCCCTCCTTTTGTCGGATAATGACCTGTGAAGTACCAGTCGCCGTTATTCTTGTTGCAAATTCTCGTCAGCGCTTCCCTTTGCTGAAAAATGATTTCGACGGGACAGGTTACAGTTTTGGGCGTAACCAATTCAGCGATTTTTCGCGATATTTCCGTATCCGAAAAGGGCGCATATATTTCAGATACCAAATTCAATATATCCTTTTCGGGAACGGATTGCTGCGCGATACATTTGCGGTAGATTTCATCGGTAGAGACGTTGCGCGCAACATCTTTACACAGTTCCAATGCTGCGCGAAATGCAATCAGGTCGCCGATAAGCGCCATGTCTATTCCGTAAAAGTCGGGATAACGAATTTGTGGCGCCGACGAAACGATAATCAGTTTGCGCGGTTGCAGACGCGCCAAAATGGTGATGATGCTTTGCCGTAGCGTTGTTCCACGCACAATACTGTCGTCCATCACCACCAGATGGTCAACCTGCGGACGAATAGAGCCGTAGGTAATATCGTACACATGGCTTGCAAGTTCGTTTCTTTCGCCGCTTTCGCTGATAAACGTGCGGAGTTTAACGTCCTTCACGGCAACTTTTTCGGTGCGCACCCGTCGGGCGATGATTTTCGCAATATCCTTACCTTCTGAATTTTCAATCGCTTTGCATTTTTCTTGATCCAGATAATCGTTCAAACCCTCAATCATTCCCATATAGGCTACTTCCGCCGTATTGGGGATAAATGAAAATACGCTGTTTTCGAGCTCGTAATTGATCGCTTCGAGGATTTGCGGCACAAGGGCGCGTCCGAGTTCTTTGCGTTCCTGATATATATCAAGGTCGCTGCCGCGCGAAAAGTAAATGCGCTCGAAAGAGCATGGCGCAACTCTGTCGGCGGTAATCATCGTTTGACAGGAGAGTTCGCCCGAAGCGGATATGAAGAGCGCTTCGCCGGGTTTGATTTCTCTGACGCTACCGATGTCTGCGTTCATCACAGTTTGTATGGCGGGGCGTTCCGAAGCGACAACCGCAATTTCGTCGTCGGCATACCAAAACGCCGTTCTAATTCCCCATGGGTCGCGAACGGCAAACATTTCGCCTGCGCCGGTCATGCCGCACAATACAAAACCTCCGTCCCACAACGGCATACAGTCCATGAGCATCGCTTGCGTGTCGCCTGTGTGTTGATTGAGCGAACAGCTCAACTGTTCGAGCAGCACTGTTGCATCGGAATTACGGCGCGGATGTTGCCCCAACGCCGCGAGATGTGCAAAAATCTCATCTACATTGGTCAGATTGAAGTTTCCGCAAAGAGCGAGCGTATTTTTGCGGTAACTGCTACGGATGAGGTGCGGATGAACATAACTCAGCCCCGAACTGCCTGTGGTACTGTAGCGCAGATGCCCCATATAGCACTCGCCGATAAACGGAACGGCGGTAGAGACGGGGCGCGCCCCGTCTCTACAATTGGCAATTTGCCCTCTGACGGACGAAAACAGTTTGTTAATGGCGTTTTTACCCTCTTTTCGTTCGCGAAACATATATTCTTCACCAGCCTGCGCCCCGAGCGAAACACAGGCTATACCTGCTCCTTCCTGTCCGCGATTGTGCTGCTTTTGCATCAGAAGGTACAGTTTATCCAACGCATAACATCTCGATGCGTAGTATCCGACTGGCTTGCGAAGCCTGATAAGCGCTACTCCGCAGTCGTGTTTTAATGGTTCCATTTGTGCTATAAAAATGATATTTTGAAATATCACAATCCCGCCTTCAACCAATTCGCAAACTCTTCCACATTCGATGTAAATCCCAATGTGTTGCCGATGGTTTCGCCGCTGGGGTTGAGGATGACGTGGTAGGGGAAGGCGTTCACGCGAAAGCGGGTTATTTGCAAGTCGGCGTTCTTTTGACCCATCGTTCTTTTCAGTCTTCCGTCGTTGGTTGAGGTAATCCATTCGTTTTCGGGTAATGGCGAGGTATCGTCGGTATACAGCGCCAATAGTATGAATCGGTCGTTCATCAGGCGGAGTATTTCCGGATTGGGCCAAACGAGGGCTTCCATTTCGCGACATTTCGCGCAGGCGTGTCCCTTGAAAATCATCAACACCGGCTTGTTCTTTTCTTGAGCGCAGGCGATGGCTTCGTCGTAATCAAAATAACCTTTCAGTCCGTGGGGCCAACTGAGATTGGCATGGTCGCTGAATCTTGGAAACCCGCACAAATGATCGGGCGCTTGCGTTAGCATGGTTTGCGACGCCGCCACTGTTCGGTTGCTTTTGTCGACGGGCAACAATGCGGCAACGGCATTTAGCTGAGCGCCGAGCAAGCCTGTGAACAGATAGAGCGCAAAGACAAAACTTGCCGCAGCAGCGAGCAGACGCATTACCCCAACGTGTTGCACCGGGCTGTCATGGACAAATTGGATTTTCCCCAGCAGGTAATAACCCGCGAGCGCAAAAAGAACAATCCAGATGCAGAGAAAGACATCGCGCGTGATGATGTTCCAGCCAAGCCCCTTGTCGGCAAATGACAGGAAATAGAAAGTGAATGCCAGCATCACAAACGCAAATACAATCTTTACGGAATTTAACCATCCGCCTGACTTGGGCATTTGTTTCATCAGCGAAGGGAAAAATGCCAGCATCGTGAACGGAAGCGCAAAAGCAAGTCCGAAGCCCGACATGCCCAATATGGGTTTGATGGCTAATCCTTGCGTTGAGGCTACCAGAATACCTCCCACAAACGGACCTGTACACGAAAACGAGATGACTACCAGCGCCAACGCCATGAAAAAAGCAGAGATATAGCCTCCTTTATCGGCTTCCCTATCTATTTTGTTGGCAAACGAACCCGGAAGCGTGATCTCGAACAGTCCGAAAAACGATAACGCGAAAACGATGAATATACCGGCAAAAATCAGATTGGTCAGCCAGTGGGATACCAATACATTGATTAAATCGGCGCGTTTGGTAAGCGCCACGATAACACCCACCGATGTATAAATCAGAATAATAGACAATCCGAAAATCAACGCTTTTATCATGCTGACCGAGCGTTTTGAGGTATCGCGCATGAAGAACGAAACGGTCATGGGAATCATCGGATAAACGCAGGGGGTGAGTACGCTGCCCAGACCGGCTAATACCGCCAGCAGGAAAAACGTCCAAATGGACGAATCGCCGGATGCTACCGGAGCAGGCGTATCCGAAAGGGTGGGGGAGGGGAGGGGCGTAAACTCCGGCTCCGCCTGTTCGCTTTCAACAGGCTCGTCTTCGGTAGTTGCGGCGATTGGCGCGCTGTCTTCTGTTTTTTCTACCACAGGCGCGCTTGTCGTTGCGGGCGCCGGGGGGGTGATTTTTATGGCGAAGTCAACCTGCTTGGGCGCTGTGCAGGTTTGATCGTTGCAGCACATGTATTCCACTTGTGCGTTCACGACAAAATTTTCAGATTGCAAGATTTTTATCTTTTGCCTGAAAACAGCCGCGACTTGAAATTTGCCAATTTGCATATTGAACCATGGGTCATCCTTTACTTCCGGCTTGGTGACCTGTTCAATTTCGCCCGCTAGTTCAAACGCCGGATTGTCTTCAAACTCGAACGACGTTGGAATAGGTCCTCCTTGCGGGACGTCAACGGCATACATAGACCACCCCGATTCGATGGTGGCTGTGAATTTCAGCTCGGCGCCGGTTGCTGTCAGGTTTTCCACTGTCCACGCCCATTTCACCGGGTCGAATATCTGCGCCTGAAGAAATAACGGACACAATATCAATAAAATAAATGCTCTAATCTTCATCACATTACTCATTTTCAATTCTCAATTCTCAATTACCTTATCAACTCTTCCCCGTCTTTATTGAAAAATTTTGATTCAAAAAACGACAGAGACGAATCCGGTACCATCTTGATGCGGCAATGCAGTTTTCTTTGCCATTTCCAGCGCAGCGAGAAGAATCCTTTTGCGAGGTATGCGGCAATATACGGATGAATCCATACTGCAATAGATTTCAACTTATTTTGTTCAATTAAAAAAGACAAATTATTAAACAATTCGTCGTCAAACAGGACGCTGGGAACAATTTCGCCGCTTCCTCTGCACACCGGACATTTTTCAACAGCCTGTCCGGTTAATTCCGGACGCACGCGCTGTCGGGTGATCTGCATCAAGCCAAATTTGCTTACTGCCAGAATATTATGTTTAGCGCGGTCGTCAGCCATTGCTTCTTTCATACATTCCAGCAGCTTCAGGCGGTGTTCGGCTGTGTACATGTCGATGAAGTCGATCACGATGATGCCGCCCATATCGCGTAATCGCAGTTGCTGGGCAATATGTTGCGCAGCCAGCATGTTCACCTCCAAAGCGTTTGTTTCCTGGTCGTTGCCCAGTTTATTGCGGTTTCCGCTGTTCACGTCTATCACGTGCAATGCTTCGGTGTGTTCTATAATCAGATAGGCGCCGTTTTTGATGGAAACGGTTCTTCCGAAAAGAGCCTTAATTTGTTTATGGATACCAAAGCGTTCGAAGATCGGTGGTCCGCCTCGAATCAGTTTGACAATCTTTTCGGTTTCGGGCGCAATGGATGAAATATATTCCTTGATTTGGGAATAATACCGCTCGTCGTTCACGAAGATATTGGAGAACGTGGTATTCAGCAGGTCGCGCAGAATGGTTGACGTGCGGTTCATTTCGCCGATAAACAATTTTGGCGGTTTTGCTTCGTTGAGCGTTTCAAAAGCGCCTTCCCACTTTTTCACCAGTTCGTTTAATTCTTCTTCGAGCGTTTCTGCTGATTTTCCTTCGGCAACGGTTCGGACAATAACTCCGTAATGCTTTGGTTTGATGTTTTGCATCAATGTGCGCAGCCGCTTTTTTTCGTCGGCTGAGGCTATTTTTTGCGAAACAGAAATTTTGTCCGAAAAGGGAATTAACACGATATTTCGTCCGGCTATGGATATTTCGGAGCTCAGACGCGGTCCTTTCGTGGAAATAGGTTCTTTGGCTATCTGCACTAAAATCAATTGCCCGACGTCAAGGATATCGCCTATTTTGCCTTTTTTGTCGATATCGGTTTCGGCTTTGAATCGTTGCATGGCAATTGCTTTTCCTTTGCGCTGGATAGCCGTGTGCAAATAATGCTGCAACGTTTGTATTTGCGGACCCAGATCAAGGTAATGCAAAAAAGCATCCTTTTCGTAGCCCACATCTACAAAGGCAGCATTCAATCCGGGAATTATTTTTTTTACTTTTCCCAGATAAACATCACCCACCGAAAATTGCAGATTGCTTCTTTCCTTGCTCAGCTCTACTAACTGCTTGTCTTTTAAGAGCGCAATAACAATCTCGGAAGGCGTTACATCAATGATTAATTCGTTACTCACAACCCATTTGTTAAAAATAAAGGGAAGTCTTAGAGTTTTCTGTACTATACGATAAAAGGAAAGAAACCTAAAATTTTTCCAGCAAAATTTTAGGTTCTTGATAACTAAACCAACAAAAAATACTGTTTATTTTTTCTTGTGTCTATTCTTTCTCAAGCGTTTTTTGCGCTTGTGAGTGGCCATTTTATGTCTCTTTCTTTTTTTCCCGCTTGGCATTTGTGCAACTTTTTATCTAAATTGGTTAACACCAATTCGATTATTTTACATTATCCTTTACTTTGCCTACAAACGTCTTGGCAGGCTTAAAAGCCGGAACACAATGCGCCGGAATAATGATGGTCGTGTTCTTGGAAATGTTACGGGCGGTTTTTTGCGCTCTTTCCTTGACGATAAAACTGCCGAACCCTCTCAAATACACATTTTGATTCCTGGCCAACGAACCTTTTACGCTCTCCATGAAAGCCTCTACTGTTCTCTGAACAGTAATCTTCTCTATTCCAGTGCCTTTGGAAATTTCACTTACGATATCTGCTTTTGTCATGTCTAAAATTTTTACTGTTTTTATTGTTAAAAAAGAATATTTTTCAGGCTGCAAATATATTACTTTCTTTTCATTATAAAAAAAAAATCGCATTTTTGTGAAAATTTTTTTTTGGAATAGTTGAAAAAAGAGGAATGACAGGACGAAAATTAATTGCTTGGTATGACGTCAATAAGCGGCATTTGCCTTGGCGGGACGTAGAAAATCCTTATCTGATTTGGGTGTCGGAAATTATTTTGCAACAGACCCGCGTAGCGCAGGGATTAGACTACTATTGCCGGTTTGTTGAAACGTTTCCCGATATTTTTTCGCTGGCTCGTGCCGAAATCGACGAAGTATTGAAAATTTGGCAGGGATTGGGTTACTATTCAAGGGCGCGCAACATGCACGCAGCTGCAAAACACATTGTAGACGTTTGTCAGGGTGCGTTTCCGACTACCTACGACGGATTGATAGCCATCATAGGTATTGGCGACTATACGGCTTCGGCAATTGCTTCGTTCGCTTTCGGACAGCCGAATCCCGTGATAGACGGCAACGTGAACCGCGTGATTGCCCGTTTGCATGGCGTACAATATCCCGTCAACAAGCCGGCGGGACAAAAGGAGATTCGCGCTTATGCCGAAAAAATGATGGGGCGCAATGATCCCGGAACATACAATCAGGCGATCATGGAGTTTGGCGCATTGCAATGCGTTCCGAAAAATCCGGATTGCAACAACTGCATCTTCAACCGTGTTTGCGTCGCTTTCAATTCGGGCTTGGTCAATATTTTGCCTGTAAAGGAAAAGACGGTAAAAATGGCTACCCGATATATACATTATATATATGTATGTTTTGGCGAACGAACTTTTATCCGGCGACGCACTGAAGGCGACATCTGGACCGGGCTGTACGAATTTCCCATGATCGAAACCAAAACGGAAACCGAACCGGATGAACTGGCGCGCACGCCCGAATGGCTGTCGCTCTTTGACGGGCAGAATCCGGCGCTTGAAGCGGCGTCGCCGTTGGTGATACACCGGCTAACGCATCGTATCCTGAAAATCAGGTTTTACAAAATAACCGTAGACAAGCCTGTTTGCGGCGACGGGCTTTTGGAAATACCGGCAGGCGATATGTATCGTTATGCCGTGCCAAGGGTGATTGAAAATTATTTGGAAAAAAGTAGTATCAACCCAAAAAAATCATAAGTTTGCAAATATTCAAATCTTAAAATATCAAATGACATGAAAAATTTAGTTTATATATTGATTATCGGCATGTTAGTCGTTTTTTTAGCCGCTTGCAAGAAAGATGATCCGTATGCCGAATTTCGAATTGAAGGCATAACGCCTGCCAACTACCCGAAAGTAGACGCTTCCACCTCCGCCGCTCCTTTGCAGACGCTTATCGCCTGTAAACTAATGGGATGGCGCTACAGTTGGGAACGGGCTTTTGACGGTACCTACGTGATTTACCCCAACTGGGAAGATATTCCTGCGGGTTTTGATTACAACGAACGAATCAAAACATCCAAAACCCATGATGCCATCATCAATTTGATCAATAAGGATGTGGATTTTATCCTTTCCTTACGGAAAATGTCGAGCGATGAACAACAACATGCGGATGAGATGGGCGTTGACCTGATTGAAACGCCGATTGCTTTAGATGCGTTCATTTTTATCGTCAACCGGCAAAACCAAGTCAATTCATTAACAACCGCGCAAATACAGGATATTTACATGGGAAAACTGACGAGTTGGAGCGATCTGGGCGGTAGTAATCAACAAATCCAACCCTATCTGAGAAACGCCAATTCAGGAAGTCAGGAACTAATGGAAACTCTGGTGATGAAGGGTTTGACGATGCCGAACTGGCCTTCGGATCAAATACTGGGAGGCATGGATTTGGTGTTTCGCACGGTGATGCAAAATGTCAACAGCATTTGTTTTTCGCTTTATTACTACCACGAACAGATGATGAAGGAAAATATTGCCAAAGCCATAGCCGTAGACGGCGTGCCTCCGGATAAGAAGACCATCAGGGAAAGGCAATACCCTTTCCTGACAGATGTATATGCCGTGATTCGCAGTGATCTGGATCAATCGTCGATGGCTTACCGCCTTTATGAATTGCTGACTTCCGACAAGGCAAAGCCGGTGATTACCGAAAGCGGATATCTTCCCAACTGAGGTTCTGGAACTATCTGAACATGGCGGCTATCCCAAACGATAGTCGATAAATGCTTCCTTTCTGTTTCCATTCATCGTATAACATTCCATCCGATCTGTAAATCGTTGATTTTGACCTTTGGAAGCGATAGGCTACCGTAAACAGTACATCGGCTTTTTCGCCCAAAGGAAGTTTGACGCCCATTTCGGGATGCAGCATCCAGCCTCCGTAATTTCTGAATTGAACGCCGGTAACATGGTACGGATCGTGCGCCAGATTGAGGTGATCATATTCTTTCTTCTTGAAGTTTCCGAATGAATATCCCGTTTTTAATGCAAAAAATGGAGACGCGCCGGCGTTCCACAATGTATAGCGAACATCTGCAAAAACCGGAAACTGATGATGGTCGAACATTTCAAAGCCGGCTCCTGCGCCTGCCGCCCAATGTTCGTTGAATATATGTCCTGCGGTTAAGGTAATGGACGGCGCAACCTGCATTTCAAAGCGTGTTACAGACAGGGAAGGGGTCAATTCTGAAATTTGCCTGCTACCCATCAGCATGGCAACCTGCGCTGTGGCGTAAAAAGATTTGTCGTTGGATTGACAAAAGGTTTCCATGATCAGAAATACCGACAGAACAATAAACAAAATATTTTTCATGGCATGAGTTTTATGTTTCCCAAATTGGTAATATCGTAAAAGGACAAGGTTTGATTGTTGGCAATTACCAGCGTATTGCCGTCTCTCAACATCAATAAACCGGAAATTGCAGGATATTGCATTATTTGTTCCAAAACCAACCCAATGTTCTGTAAATTCAAACGATACAGCGTCAATTGGGCGCCTAAGGCAAGGATGATATTATTGACATTGATAAGCGATCTCGCGCCCAAGGAAGAAAAGGCGTTGGTACCTGTTCCCGTAATGGAATATTCGTCCAAAACGACAAAACGATAGGTAGCTCCTCTTAGCGCCACAACATCTTTCGGATTATTCCAGTACTGATAGTTAACGTTTTGCCAATTAATACTATAGTGCTCCTCATACATAAATCCTTGATTCGTGATGGTAAAAATTATTCCATCCTTACAAAGCAAATCAAGTAAAGGATAGTATTCGTAGTACCAATACGTACTTTCGGGCTGGGAAATGTTGAGCGCGCCGGAGGCATAGGAGCAAACGGCTATTGAATTAGACCCAAACGTAAATACTGTGCCTTCGTGTTTTGCAAATCCGGCGTATGGTTTATCGACTTGCAGGTCGTCAGGAATTTCCTTTACGATCATGTTCCCGTACAACAAGTCGTAATCTGAAAAATCCGGAGCCGGTAGCGCATCGGTTTCAATGCCGCTCAATACAACTTGTTTATGCCCGATGAGGTAAATATTGTCGCCATAATAATCTATATTCTGATTGTTGTTGGCATAATTGTTGAAAAAATTTTTCTCCCGATGCATGATGTTTGCCTGCAAGGGCTTTTCTACATCAACCACCAGCAAATCAACAAAATTATTGCAATACAGGATATTGTCCACTACCTCAAACGCCTTGATGTGTTTACATTCGATAAAACATATCGGACTTGCGCTATATTCGTTGGTTTTTTCGTAAACATGGATGCCTTTCATCTTTTCGCCGATGAAAAAATATTTGCCGTTTGACGTCATCTTGAAAATCTCGTCATGAGGTATGGATGGCAAAACCTGAATATCGGCAAAAATATCGCTTGCGTCAAGCCAAATGGGATATACCTTGTGCAAATAATACTGTCTTGCATACCTGTGCGAAATTTGGTGTTGATCCTCGCAAGCAACAAGACAGGATAACAATATGATATACAATATCTTTTTCATGATATTATCTGAACATAAAAGCCATATTGAATGATAATCTGTTTTTAGCCTCCTCGTGCTTCCATACGTGGTTATACCAATTCGAGTTCGGTGTTACTTTCGTTTTCATCTTCTGGCGACGGTACGCTACCGTAAAAAGTATATCCACTTTTTCGCTCAAGGGAATCTTCACGCCCATTTCAGGTTGCAGCATGAGTCCCCCGTAATTTTTGAAATCAACATCCGAAATAAAATATGGCTCATAGTCGAGGCTCAGGTTATCATAATGTTTTTTCCGAAAGTTGCCGAACGAATGTCCTGCCTTTAAGGCAAAAAATGGCGAAGCGCGGCTGTCGTTGAAATGATACCGAACGTCGGCAAACAACGGAAACAAATTGTGGTCGTATATTTCAAATCCCACGCCGATGCCGATAGCCCAATTGTTGATCAGTACGCCGTTGGTCATGGTAACCGACGGCGAAAACTGCAACTGGGTGCGGGTATTGGAAACATAAAACGTCTGCTCGGTAATCTTCCGGTTCCCCATCAACATCCCCATTTGCGTGATGTTGTAGTATCCCTCTTTTTTTCTGTTTTCAAAACCGAAATTAATTGCCTCATTTGCATTTGTTTGAGGGAATGCGCACAGCGCAGGAAATACGCATAAAATGACGAATAAAACCTTTTTCATGGTGGACAAGTGTTTATATTTAGGAGCAACAAAGGTAAAAAAGTTGGGCGAGAAAAACAAAAAAAACTTTAGATAAAAGTTGCCTTTGGCTGTGTCGTCCGATCAGCACGAGAGAAACTGTCAGGTCTCTCTTTGTAGCACAACCCAACCGCCAGTTGTACGCTGGCATTTGTCTATTGCTCACGTTTCAACGCTCTGTATTCTTCCTGCTTCTTTTTAGGAAGTTTTTGTATCACTTCTTCAACGGAATGTTCTATCAATTCTTTGATGAGCATATCGGGCACATCACTTGTCAAACAGACAGCATTCCACAAAAGACCGTGCGTATGGGTACCATGTCTGACGCCTTCGTATTTTTCACGAAGTTCAGATGACTTTTCAGGGTCACATTTCAGGTCGACTTTGAACTGTCCGTCTTTCGGGTTCAGCCCTGTGTAGGCAAACATCTTGCCCATTATCTTAAAGACCAGAGTGGTTTCATCAAAAGGGAAACTTTCGGTTGCACCTTTGACCGATAGACAATATTCCCGAAGTTCTTCTATATTCATTTGCTCTTAATAAAATCTATAATTGTAACATATCATTTTCGTCAAAAGGCACGAAAGGATTGTACGCCACTTCCAAGCCTTCGCGATAAAATTTTACCGACTTTTTCATGTCTCTCACTCCAAGACAGATAATGTTAATTCTATTCATCTTTCTATCAATTTCGTGTCCTTTCGGACGGTTTATATTTTTGTTTAACGTTCAATTCTCTACTTCTCTGTCCACCGCGCCTTCGCCCGCTTGCAGATAACGTCCGAACGGCTTGGCGCAGCGGCGGCTTACACTACCGTTTATGCGGGCTGCAAACACTTCAATTTCCCAATGCCTTTGCCGCGGGGCTACTTTCGCCGTTGTGCCAACTTAGCGAAGCGATCTCGGCGAAGGTAAACCGCTCGTTGGCTGCTGGCATTTTACCGAGATTTTGTCCGGTTCACTGCTTTGTCGGCTTGCACTTCAATTCCGTACAACCTTTTCTGCGGGCTTCCTGACGCCGTTGCGCAATCACGAAGTAATACCGAAGGTAAACCGAGCGTTAGGTGCTAGTATTTTTGTTATTATAAGTGTGGGTTTAAAACCCAAAATTAAAACCAACACTAACTTGTACTGGCCATACTTTTGTGTCTTGGGTTATCTCTTTGAATTCACTTGAACGAAATGGGATAAAAAGTCCAGCACTTATTTTATTTCTTCGTCCAATTTTAAAATCAACATTTCCGCCTACAGTTACACCGTAAAATATCTTTTCGTTTTCTTTGAAAAAGGGGTCAACTGTTGTTGCGTTGTAACCATACATTAACATCAAATTTGGCGAAACATTTTTATCGGGTAAAATTTTTAGAGTTCCACCAATGTTCCAGCCCAAAGATAATAAATTATAACCGGCTCCTGCGTATACTCCAAAATGTTTTATCGGCAAAAACTCAAACTTTCCACCAATTCCACCATAATCAAAGCCACCTCCTACTCCCAAATATATTTTTTTAGGATACTGTTCGCTGTTTTGTTCAGGAGTGGTCTTACCTGCCAAATTCGTGCAA